>Ga0208595_1000066_pt1 | contig 36115 bp, 38 predicted proteins | sample LakMenEpi28Jun11_FD_150742 | JGI IMG/M metagenome (GOLD analysis project Ga0208595, IMG submission 150742) | Freshwater microbial communities from Lake Mendota, WI - 28JUN2011 deep hole epilimnion (SPAdes) | ecosystem: Environmental > Aquatic > Freshwater > Lake > Epilimnion/Euphotic zone ...
CAACAACCAACCTTCTTTCACCTGATACTCAAGATTGTCTACCCAAACCGATTGAATTGTATGTAAATATTCAAATAAAGCCGTCATGATGAACTCCTCTTATATTCCTCAAATTATAAGTGAAATCCTGTCCCATTGATGCAATTCATCGAAACGCTTGAGGAAGCTTTAGGCAAAAAAGCAATTAAGAAAATGACGGATATGCAAGCAGGGGATGTTAAAGAAACTTCAGCGGATACTTCTGAACTTAATCGGTGGGTCAAATTTAAACCTAACACCTCCATTAAAGAAGGCGTTAAGCGATTTGTTGACTGGTATAAAATCTACTACTAAGTTATTTCTTTTTAGAAGCTTTATGTGCTTTATGAGATTTTTTATTCGCCTTAGTTTTAGCTGAAGCTTTTGCTGGTGCAGATGCTTTTGTTTTTGTTGCTAATTTTACTTCTAAATTTTTTACTTCCGTTTGAAGCGCCTTATTTTGATTAATCAGTTCTTCATTTTGAGCAGCCTGATCAGTTAATACTGCCACTTGATTTTGTAATACTTTAATTTCGCCTGCTTGATCGGTAATTTTATCCTGTGCATTGTAAGCCGTGAATAATGAGCCTACTACAATAACGCCAGCAACTGCATACTGCACAATTGTTTTAGTTTCCATTTAAGTTAATGTCCTTTTTTATGTAAATAAACTTCTAAGTAATATTTTATCCTTTTTACGAAGACCTTTAAATTATTTTTTTGATAGGTATTAGTTTTGTTGAATGAATAAGTGTGTCGAGAATTGAAAGTTATCACTCAACCGTGACAGACTTTGCTAAATTGCGTGGCTTATCTACGTCTGTACCTTTAATAAGAGAAACATGGTAAGCCAATAATTGAACTGGGATAGAGTGGATAATCGGGGACAAAACACCTGTATGTCTTGGGGTTCTTATTACCCGCACACCAGGACTTTCCAAAAAATGACTGTCAGCATCTGCGAATACAAAAATTTCTCCGCCACGCGCTTTGACTTCTTGCATATTAGATTTTACTTTTTCGAGTAAATTATCATTTGGTGCAATGACTACGACTGGCATATCGTTATCTACTAACGCTAAAGGGCCATGCTTTAATTCACCTGCGGGATAAGCTTCTGCATGAATATATGAAATCTCTTTTAATTTTAATGCTCCTTCCATAGCAATGGGGTAATGAATACCTCTGCCTAGAAATAGTGCATGTTTCTTTTTAGCAAATAATTTTGCCCACTCTTTAATTTGTGGTTCTAAATTCAGTGCTTGTTGAATACTGCCTGGTAACTGTCTCAAATTTTCTAGATAGCTTTTTTCCTCTGTTTTATTAATCAGCTTTTTAAAAGAAGCAATCGTGACTGCTAAACTAAAGAGAGATACTAATTGTGTCGTAAAAGCTTTAGTTGATGCCACACCAATTTCAGCCCCCGCTCTGGTATATAAAACAAGCTTCGATGCCCGCGCAATAGCGCTTTCTTGAACATTACAAATTGCTAAACTTAAATGCTGGCCTAAAGATTTGGCATGCTTTAAAGCTTCCATCGTATCTAAGGTTTCGCCAGACTGCGAAACAGTGAGTATCAATTGATTGGGATTAGGCACCGAATCTCGATACCTGTATTCACTTGAGATTTCAACGGTGGTTGGTATTTTTGCAATACCTTCTAACCAATACTTAGCTGTGACTCCTGCGTAATAACTTGTCCCTGCCGCCAAAATTAAAATACTATCTATTTTAGAAAATACATCTTTAGCGTCTTGTCCGAACAGACTTACATCAAAATGACCTTCATCAATAATGGCTTCAATTGTGTCTGTCAATGCGCGAGGCTGTTCATAAATTTCTTTTTGCATGAAATGATCATATGGGCCTAGCTCCATGGAAGACAAAGTGACGTCACTGATATGTGTTTTGCGTGTAATCAGTTTTTTTTCTTTGTCGAAAATTTGAATACCATCTTTTTTAACTTGCACAACATCACCGTCTTCAAGATAGATCACTTTTTTAGTGACCGCCAAAAGCGCTGAGATATCAGATGCAATGAAATTCTGTGTATCACCTAATCCAATAATGAGTGGGCAACCTAATCGCGCGCAAATCATTTCATCAGGATTTTTGAGAGAGATCACCGCAATAGCAAAAGCTCCTCTTAATTCGTGACCTAACATTTGCGTCGCTTCTAGAAGAGATTTATTTTTATGTTTAATAAAATAATGAATGAGGTGTGCAATAACTTCAGTATCTGTTTGTGATTCAAACTTATACCCTAGTTTCTTAAGGCGCTCACGCTCTTCCTCATAATTTTCGATAATGCCATTATGAACGACTGCAATTTCTCCTTCAGACACATGAGGATGCGCATTGAGTTCAGTGACGCCTCCATGCGTTGCCCATCTTGTATGGCCTATGCCTAAAAATCCTTCTAACTTTTGATCTTTCACCATAGTTTCAATTTCAGCGACACGGCCTACAGATCGAACACGCTCAATACCGTTTCGCAATACCGCAATACCTGAAGAATCATAACCACGATATTCGAGTCGACTTAATCCTTCGATTAAATTTGGAACGATATTTTTATTTGAGATTGCACCTACAATGCCGCACATATATTTAAGTCTCTTTATTTTTTGTAGGTTTAGTCCAACCAGAAATACTGGTTTGTTTTGAACGAGCCACCGTAAGATCTCCTGGAGGAGCATCTTTAGTGATGGTCGATCCTGCCCCAATCGTGGCGCCCTTACCAATTTTCACTGGGGCCACCAAAGCAGTGTTTGAGCCTATAAAAACATCATCTTCAATCGTAGTGGGATGTTTATTAGCACCATCATAATTACATGTTATGGTCCCGGCACCGATATTCACCGATTTACCTACAAGACTATCGCCCAGATAACTTAAGTGATTGATGTTGGTGTGATCATTAATTTCGCTATTTTTAATTTCAACAAAATTTCCAATGTGCACATGGCTTTGAAGCTTCGTACCGGGTCTCAATCTTGCAAATGGACCAATACGACAATGACTACCCACTTTACTTTCATCAATATGTGAATAAGGTTCAATCGAGGAGTGGTCTCCGATAATGCTATCTTTTATATGTGAGTAGGCTGCAACTTTCACGTGATTACCTAGAACGACCTTGCCTTCAAAAATGCAACCCACATCAATCGTCACATCTTTTCCTGCTGTGACTTCGCCTCTAATATCAATGCGGCTTGGATCTATAATCGTGACACCTTGGTCCATCAATGTTTTTGCTGTCATAAGCTGATAGTCTCTTTCCATGTTTGCTAATTCAGATTTCGAATTAATCCCGGTAATGGATACTTCATTATCCGCAGATTCACTTAATACTTCAATGTTATCTTCAATAGATAGCCCTACAATATCTGTCAAATAATATTCTTTTTGAACGTTCTGATTGGTCAGCCTTTTAAGCCAATTTTTTAAGAGATGATTGGGCGCGCACATAATGCCCGTATTAATTTCTTTGATATTTTTTTGTGATTCATCACAATCTTTTTCTTCTACAATTTTTTGTATTCGGTCATCTTTCCTTACAATTCTGCCGTAGCCTTTTGGATCTTTTTTTGAGTAAGTTAGAACAGCTAAATTTTTTTGACCTTTTATTATTAGGCGTTCAATCGTTTTTTGGTCAATTAACGGTACATCGCCATATAAGATGAGTGTATTACCCTCATCTTTGATTAAAGGAGCGGCTTGTTGCACAGCATGACCTGTGCCTAATTGTTCTTTTTGCTCTACCCATTGAATATGGGGAGATGGAAATGTTTTTTTGACGAGATCACCACCATATCCATAAACCACCACAAGCTCTTTAGGCTTGAATGACATAGAAGCATCAATGACATAACCGAGAAGCGGTTTATGAGCAAGCGGTTGCAAGACTTTGGGTAAATCAGAACGCATGCGCGTCCCTTTGCCTGCAGCTAAAATCACAATAGATAAAGACATCTTTGCTATTTTATCGTTTATTTGTCATCACATGACATAAAAAAAGCAGCTTAAAAGCTGCTTTTAATAGTTTTGTAAGTTTTGTACCTTAGTGTTTTTGGCGTAATTTTTGAATCGCTTGAATTTGAGCAATCGCTTCAGCTAATTCAGCTTGTGCTTTTGCATAATCCACATCAGATGATCGATTTTTCATTGCTTCTTCAGCCGCTTTTTTAGCTGCATTCGCTTGCGCCTCATCAAGATCATGTCCACGAATCGCTGTATCCGCTAACACGGTAACTACCCCTGGCTGTACTTCTAAAATACCACCTGAAATATAAATGAGCTGCTCTTCATTTTTATCCGCTAATTTGATGCGAAGCGCGCCGGGTTTAATCGATGTAATCATCGGTGCATGATGCGGATAAATACCCACTTCACCCATTTGTGCCGGTGCCGCGACGAATTCAGCTTCACCTGAAAAAATAGATTCTTCAGCACTTACTACATCAATATGAACCGTTGCAACCATGTCGTTTTTACCTAATCGATTAAGATAATGTTTTTGCTTTTGCTACAGCTTCTTCGATGCTGCCTACCATATAGAACGCTTGTTCTGGTAGGTGATCATATTCACCATTCACGATCGCTTTAAAACCTTTGATCGTATCTTTCAGTGTCACATATTTACCAGGAGCGCCTGTAAAGACTTCAGCGACGTGGAATGGTTGTGATAAGAAACGTTGAATTTTACGTGCACGACTCACTGCTAATTTATCTTCTGGTGATAATTCGTCCATACCAAGAATTGCAATAATGTCGCGTAATTCTTTATAGCGTTGTAATGTCGATTGGACAGAACGAGCCACTTGATAATGTTCTTCGCCAACGACTTGCGGATCAAGCTGACGTGATGTTGAATCTAATGGATCTACCGCTGGATAAATACCAAGGGATGCAATATCACGAGATAACACAACTGTTGAGTCCAAATGTTGGAATGTCGTTGCAGGTGATGGGTCTGTCAAGTCATCGGCTGGCACATACACCGCTTGGATCGAAGTAATTGAACCTGTTTTTGTTGAAGTGATACGTTCTTGTAAACGACCCATTTCGTCAGCGAGTGTTGGTTGATATCCTACCGCTGAAGGCATACGTCCAAGAAGCGCTGATACTTCAGTACCTGCGAGTGTGTATCGATAAATATTGTCTACGAAGAAAAGAACATCACGACCTTCGTCACGGAATTTTTCAGCCATAGTTAAACCTGAAAGCGCTACACGAAGTCGATTGCCTGGTGGTTCGTTCATTTGGCCAAACACCATCGCTACTTTTGATTCTTCCATGTCATCTAATTTAATCACGCCTGCATCTGACATTTCATGATAGAAGTCGTTACCTTCACGTGTTCGCTCACCTACACCTGCGAATACAGATAGTCCTGAGTGTTGTTTAGCAATGTTGTTGATGAGCTCCAACATGTTCACAGTCTTACCTACACCTGCGCCACCGAAGAGGCCCACTTTACCGCCTTTAGCAAATGGACAAACTAAGTCAATCACCTTAATACCTGTTTCAAGTAGATCGACAGATGGTGATAGATCTTTAAATTCTGGTGCTTTTTGGTGAATGGAACGGAATTCTTTAGATTTAATTGGACCTAATTCGTCAATCGGACGACCAAGCACATCCATGATACGGCCTAGCGTGCCTGTACCCACTGGCACATTGATCGCTGCACCGGTAGATTTAAATGCAGTGCCGCGTGCAAGTCCGTCAGACGAACCCATCGCAATCGTTCTAACAATACCGTCACCTAGCTGTTGTTGCACTTCAAGTGTCAACCCTGCTTCAGCTTGTGAGTCTTTGTCATCTATGATTAATGCATCAAATACTTTTGGCATTTGATCGCGAGGAAACTCGACGTCAACCACCGCTCCGATACATTGCACTACTTTTCCGATTTGTTTGCTAGCCATTTTTTTTCCTTGAAGACTCTAAATAATTAATTCAATGTTATGCAACCGCAGCTGCACCACCCACAATTTCCGAAATTTCTTTTGTAATTGCCGCTTGACGCGCTTTGTTATAAATCAATTTCAATTCGCCAATCACATTCTTCGCATTATCTGAAGCAGACTTCATTGCAACCATTCGTGCGGATTGTTCTGACGCCATATTTTCTGTGACGCCGTGATAAATCAAAGATTCGATATAACGCGTTAATAATTGATCGATCACACTTTGTGCATCCGGCTCATAGATATAATCCCATGGACCTTCTGGACTTCCGATTTTATCCCCTGAGAGTGGTAACAATTGATCCACAACAGGCTCTTGCTTCATCGTATTAATAAATTTGGTATAGCAAATAAAGAGCTGGTCAACTTCACCATTCACATAGGCATCTAACATCACTTTAATTGCACCGATGAGTTTTTCAACATGAGGTGTATCGCCTAAGCCTATGATGTGTGATTTCACATTCGCGTTAATACGCGTCATGAAACCTAAGCCTTTATTACCTAATGCACTCACATGTACTTTTTTACCTTGTGATTCCCATTGCTTCATCTGATTGACAGACATTCTTAATACGTTGGTATTAAGTCCGCCACACAAACCTTTATCTGAAGTAACCACAATTAAACCAATATTTTTTACTTGGTCTTTTTTCACAAGGAATGGATGCTTATATTCCGATTGTGCGTAGGACAAATGTGCTGCCACATTTCTGATTTTCTCAGCATAAGGACGAGCTTGACGCATACGCTCTTGCGCTTTACGCATCTTTGATGCTGCGACCATCTCCATCGCTTTGGTGATCTTTCGTGTATTTTCTACACTCTTGATCTTGGTTCTAATTTCTTTACTACCGGCCATAATGACTCTTTATATTAGTAAGCGTTACTTGATTTGAAATCTTCAATAGCTTTTTCAAGTGCTTTTTCATTGTCACCTGATAAGTCAGCTGTTTTTTCGATGTCTTGCATAATCTTTTTGTATTTAGAATTCATAAAGCCATGCAATGCATTTTCAAATGCCAATACTTTAATCGTTGGAACATCATCAAAGTAACCTTTGTTTGCTGCAAATAATGTCACAGCCATTTGCGAAACACTTAAAGGGGCATATTGTGATTGCTTCATAAGCTCTGTAAACATGCGACCGCGGTCAAGTTGTTTACGTGTGGCTTCATCAAGATCAGATGCAAATTGCGCGAACGCTGCTAACTCACGATATTGAGCTAAAGCTAAACGTACACCACCACCTAATTTTTTAATTACTTTAGTTTGCGCAGCACCACCCACGCGAGACACAGAAATACCTGCGTTGATCGCTGGACGAATACCTGCATTAAATAAATCTGTTTCAAGGAAGATCTGACCGTCAGTAATTGAAATTACGTTTGTCGGCACGAATGCTGATACGTCACCTGCGGCTGTTTCAATGATTGGCAATGCAGTAAGTGAACCTGTTTTTCCTTTCACTTTACCTTTTGTAAATTTTTCTACATATTCTTCATTCACACGTGCTGCTCTTTCAAGTAAGCGTGAGTGAATATAAAAGACGTCGCCAGGATAAGCTTCACGGCCTGGTGGACGACGCAAGAGTAATGAGATTTGACGATAAGCAATCGCTTGTTTTGTTAAGTCATCATAAATAATAAGAGCATCTTCGCCACGGTCACGGAAATATTCACCCATCGTGCAACCCGCGTAAGGTGCTAGGAATTGTAATGCTGCTGAATCAGAAGCTGAAGCTGCAACGATAATCGTGTATTCCATCGCGCCGTGTTCTTCAAGTTTTCTAACAACGTTAGCGATGGTTGATGCTTTTTGACCAATCGCCACATAGATACAGGTCATGTTTTGACCTTTTTGATTAATAATTGCATCTGTTGCTACAGCTGTTTTACCTGTTTGACGATCGCCAATAATCAATTCACGTTGGCCTCGTCCGACCGGCACCATAGAGTCCACAGATTTCAAACCTGTTTGAACTGGTTGAGATACAGATTTACGCGCAATCACGCCAGGTGCTACTTTTTCAAGCTTGTCAGTAAGTTTTGTTTTAACTGGGCCTTTACCATCGATGGGTTGGCCAAGAGCATTTACCACGCGACCAATTAATTCTGGGCCTACAGGCACTTCTAAAATACGACCTGTACATTTACATACATCACCTTCAGTAATGTGTTCATAATCACCTAACACCACAGCACCCACAGAATCACGTTCAAGATTCAATGCAAGCCCATATGTGTTTCCTGGGAATTCGATCATTTCACCAGACATCACATTTGATAATCCGTGAATACGAACGATACCGTCAGTCACTGATACGACTGTACCCTGTGTTCTCGCTTCAGCGGTTGTCGAGAAATTCTCTAATCGACTTTTGATGAGTTCACTAATTTCTGATGTTGATAACTGCATTACTATCTCCTGATAATGATTAGCTTACGACTTCAACGCGTAGGCTAAATTTTGTAATTGCTCACGAACTGAAGCATCAATCACGGTGTCGCCCACAATCACTTTAATACCACCAATGATTGCTTCATCAATCGTTACTTTTGCATCAATTTTTTTATTAAATTTCTTTTCTAAACTTTTCACTAATGTATCGACTTCTTTATCTGTCGGCTTTGATGCAACAATAATTTCAGCATCAAGCGTTCCTTCATCCGTCGCTTTTAATGTTTCAAAAAGCTCACTGATTTGAGGTAACACATTAAGCCTCTTATATTCAATCAAAAGCTTAATAAGATTTTCACCATAAGCATTAAGTTTTTTTCCGGCAATTTTAATGAGTGTCTTTTCACGATCCTCATCTGATACTTTTGAATCATTAATGAAAGCATGCATGCGCTCATCTAAAGATACTTGCGCTAAAAATTCCAACATCTCAGACCACTCTGTAAGAGATTTTTTTTCTTTAGCAAGATTAAATGCTGCAACTGCATAAGGTCTTGCGATGGTTGAAATTTCTGCCATATGGATCCTAAAGTTCTTTCGCTAATTTACTTAACATATCGCTATGTGCTTTTTTATCAATTTCTTTTGATAAGATTTTTTCTGCACCCGCGATAGCAAGTGTTGACACTTGTTCACGTAAAGATTCTTTCGCGCGATTTACTTCTTGATCAATCTCTGCTTTCGCACCTAAGATAATACGATCGCCTTCGGTTTTCGCTTGATGCTTTGCTTCTTCTAAAATTTCTGAGGCTCTTTTTTCAGCTTGAGAAATAATTTCAGATGCTTTCTGTTTGGCTTCGTTAAGTTGTTGTGTTGTTTTTTTTGCAGCCACTTCTAAAGAAGCTTTACCTTCTTGTGCTGCAGCTAAACCGTCGGCAATTTCTTTTTGACGCGTTTCAATTGCATTTAAAAGAGGCGGCCACACATACTTCACGGTAAACCAAATGAGAATCGCAAAAGCAATCGCTTGGGCAATTAACGTAAAATTAATATTCATTTTTGCTCCTGTCTAAGTTCGGTTAAAAGAACCTAAACAATTATTTTGCGATTGCACTTAATAATGGATTTGCAAATGCAAACATCATCACGATACCAACGCTAATAATGAAAGAAGCGTCAATCAAACCTAAAAGTAAGAATACTTTACCTTGTAATTGAGGAATCATTTCAGGTTGTCTTGCTGCGCCTTCTAAGAAACTCGCACACATAATACCGATGCCGATACATGCGCCTAAAGCTGCTAAACCAATCATCAAACCTAGACCAATTGCTGTGTAAGATTGAATCATTGCTAAATATTGTATATGTTCCATGTTTACTTCCCTTTCAGTTAAAAATACTTAAATAAAAAAACTAATGGCCTTCATGCGCCATCGATAAATACACCACCGTTAACATCATGAAGACAAATGCTTGTAGCCCCACAATTAGAATATGGAATATGGACCAACCTGCGCCCAATAATGCTCCAAAAAATACGCCTGTTACACTCGTTGACGCTAGTAAGCCGAGGAGTAAGAAAATTACTTCCCCTGCGTACATATTTCCGAAAAGTCGGAGTGAGTGAGATAAAGGTTTAGAAATGTATTCGATGATATTAAATAAAAAGTTTGCAGGCCATACCCAAACTTTGCTACCAAAAGGGGCTGTAAACAATTCATGAATCCAACCACCAAAACCTTTCACTTTAATACCAAAATAAATCATAAGAATCCACACTGCGATCGCAAGTGCAAATGTTGTGTTGATATCTGAAGTAGGGACGCTGCGCCATTCATGAATACCTAAAGGTGCATAAATAAAATGTGCCATCACATCAATAGGGAGAAAGTCCATGGAGTTCATCACAAGGACCCAAATAAAAACTGTTAATGCAGCAGGGGCAATAAAAGCATGACGATCGCCATGGAATATATTTTTAACTTGATCGTCAATGAAACCAAACATAAGCTCTACAAATGCCTGGCCTTTTGAAGGAACGCCAGCTGTTGCTTTTCGAGCAACCATCCAGATCAAAGCCATTGAAATAATACCAAGCAAGACACCCATAACAAGTGAGTCAATATTAATAGACCAGAATGCACCTTCACCAATAGCCTTCGTATTAAAGGTTAAATGGTGGGTAATATATTCACTCGGTGTTAATGTGCCTTCAGTTGCCATAGCTTCCAATATTTCCTAACGACTTTTATTTGTCTTCATTTAATTTTGTAATCGATGCGCCTGAAATAATGGCTGACAATACAAGCCCCGCAATCAGTGCAAATGGCACAAGCGCTGTATAAAACTTAAACGCTGACCAAAGCGATACAAGTACTACAAAAATTTTTACGGCTTCAGCTTTTAATACATTAATAATGATAGCTGCGGGCTCTTTACTCAAAGCCGTTTTGTGAGCAATTTTTGAGGCGAGAAGTACACCGAATATAACGGAGACACTACCGATCAACGCAGAAACACCTGCATGCTTTCCAAATACTGCTGCAACTAAAACCGTTAATATGCCAGCGGCTTTAACCTGCAAACTCAACATTTTTTGAATGATTTGAGGGAATCGCTTCATTCTTTCAGTGATTTCATCAATATCAGACATTTATGCTCACTGAATGCAAAACTTTGAGTTACAAAGGGTTGAATTTTCCCTGTAATTGGCGGTTCCGTCAAGGGTAAAGCGTACTTTATCCTTTGATTTTTTTAAGAATCTCATCCAATTGCTCCAAATTGCGATAATGCACTTTTAAAGTACCCGAACCATTCTTTTTAGCATCAATAGTGACTGACGCGCCCAGGGTTTCTGCTAGAGAGTCCTCAAGCTGACGCACGTCCGCATTCGTCTTTTTCGGGGGGGCTTTTTGAGTATCGGTTTTGTAACTATTCTGTAAGTTTTTAACGAGCGCCTCAACTTCGCGCACAGATAGATTTTTTTGAATCGCTTCTTCGCACAACATAATCTGTTGGCTGCCCTCTAGGCCAATCAGAGCTCTTGCATGGCCCATATCAATTTTTCCACTTAATAGTCGATCTTGAACAGGCTTTGTTAAAGTTAAAAGTCTTAATAAATTAGAAACGGTGACGCGCGATTTGCCAACCGCATCTGCCGCTTCTTCATGCGTCATATCAAACTCATCAATCAAACGCTTAATGCCGATCGCTTCTTCTAATGGATTTAAATCTTCACGTTGAATATTTTCAATCAATGCCATTGCGAGCGCTGATTCATCTGGAATATTTTTGATGATGACAGGCACTTCACTAAGATTTGCCAATTTTGCAGCGCGCCATCTTCTCTCGCCTGCGATGATTTCGTATTGATTGTTCCCCACAGGTCGCACAATAATAGGCTGCATGACGCCTTGTTTTAAAATAGATTGTGAAAGCGCATGTAAAGCTTCTTCTTGCATGATGCTTCGAGGTTGATATTTACCAGGTTGTAATTCACTGATCAATAAAGTCTGAAGTGAGCCTTCGTTTTTTTGAACATCTTCCTCGCCACTTAATAATAATGCATCAAGTCCGCGACCTAATCCTTTAGCTTTAACCATGTGACTTCCTCATTTCTTTTTCTATAATTTCTTCAGCAAGTTTTAAATAAGCAACGGCTCCTCTAGATGATCGGTCATACATTAAGATAGGCATGCCGTGACTTGGCGCTTCTGCCAGTCTTACATTTCTTGGAATAATCGTTTCATATACCTTGTCGCCAAAGTGGGCGGTGAGTTGATCCGACACTTGTTGAGCTAACATATTGCGCTTATCAAAGAGCGTTTTTAATAAACCCTCAATTTCAATTTTAGGATTTAAATTACTCCTTACTTTTTTGATCGTGTTAACTAAATCTGATAAACCTTCTAACGCATAATATTCACATTGCATGGGAATTAAAACGGCATCTGCAGCAGTCAATGCATTTACTGTGACTAAATTGAGCGCGGGTGGACAATCTAATAATACATAGTCGTAATCTTTTTTTAAATGTTGCAACGCTTCTTTTAATCGTGTTTCGCGTTTACTTTCATTGACAAGTTCAACTTCAGCACCTGCAAGATTTCGATTTGACGGAGCCAAATCAAAACCACCGCGTTCGCAATGAATCACAATATCTTTAAATGATTTACTTTGAATCAAGACATCATAAATTGATGTTTTAATACTCGATTTATCTATACCTGAGCCTGTCGTTGCATTGCCTTGTGGATCAAGATCAATGAGAAGCACAGATTTATTTTTCGCAGCTAAGCTTGCGGCTAAATTTACCGATGTAGTGGTTTTACCTACGCCGCCTTTTTGATTCGTCACCGCTAATATACGCATAACTAAAAAACTTCTTTCTTCAATTGAACTAAATATCGTTCAGCATTAATAAAGGGCACTTCAAGCGGAACCATTGTGTATTGATTCTTTTCGAATGCTTCCAATTCTTCTTTGACATCTTTTGATTTCATCGCCAACCACATACCATTTTTTTGCAATGTATGTTGTGTAAGTGAGATCATATTTTTTAAATTTGAAAACGCTCTTGACGTCACCGCATCAAAAAGTATTGTCGGCTGATATTCCTCAACGCGACCATTCACTACATTTAAATTGGTAAGTGATAATTCACTTTTCACCTGTTGCATGAATGTCGTTTTTTTATTAACCGAATCCATCACAGTTACTTTCATTTCAGGCTTTACAATTGCCAATACAACGCCTGGGAATCCTGCACCACTTCCGACATCCAACAAATTTTTTACATTGACATAATTTAAAATAGATAAGCTATCGAGAAAATGCAGTTTAATCATTTCATCACGGTCGCGAATCGCAGTTAGGTTGTACACACGATTCCATTTTTCAACTAAATTTAAATACGCCATCAGCTGATCATTCATTTGATCAGATAAATTTAAGCCCATATGACGCGACCCCTCGATCAACAGATCGCGGTCTTTTTTTATTACCTCATTCATGCCACTTTTTCTGGACGCTTCGTTATTATTTTTTTAGGTTTATTTTTACGCTTAACAAACACTAAAAGTAATGAAATAGTTGCTGGGGTAATACCAGAGATTCGTGATGCTTGTCCTAAATTTTCCGGCTTATGCAAATTTAATTTTTGTTGCGCTTCAACACTCAATCCATGTACTTCTTTGTAATCAAGATCGATAGGTAATGGAATATCTAATTGATCTCGACTTCGATCTACCTCTTCTTGCTGTCTCACAATGTAACCTTTATATTTCGCTGAAATTTCTACTTGCTCTCTGACAGCAGGGTCAATCAAACCTGGATCTTCTTGCATGAGTTCTTTTACGCCCTCAAAACTCACTTCGGGGCGTCTTAATAAATCAAATAAGTTATATTCGTGATCAATCACTTTCCCAATAATGGCTTGTTGTTTTTCAATTGAAATATCTTGTGGCCTTACAAAGAATTTTTTTAATCGTGCTTCTTCTGATTGGATAGTCTCTTTTTTTTGATGAAACATATTCCACCGCTCATCATCGACCAACCCTAAATTGCGGCCTATTTCTGTCAATCTTAAATCGGCGTTATCTTCTCTTAACATCAAGCGGTATTCAGCTCTGCTTGTAAACATTCTGTATGGCTCAGAAACCCCGCGAGTAATAAGGTCGTCTACTAAAACACCCAAATATGCCTCATCGCGCTTAGGGCACCAAGATTCTTTATCTTGTGTCATTAAAGCGGCATTTGTTCCTGCTAATAATCCTTGAGCCGCAGCCTCTTCGTAACCCGTCGTGCCATTAATTTGTCCTGCAAAGAATAGTCCTTGAACGGATTTCGTTTCCAAGCTGGATTTCAAATTACGTGGATCGAAATAATCATATTCAATCGCATAACCGGGTCTTAAGATGTGTGCATTCTCTAACCCATTGATTGAACGGACTAATTTGTACTGGATATCAAATGGAAGGCTAGTTGAGATACCATTTGGATAAACTTCATTTGTATCTAAACCTTCCGGCTCTAAAAAAATCTGGTGCGAATCTTTGTCTGCAAATCGATGAATCTTGTCTTCAACGGATGGACAATATCGTGGGCCCACACCTTCGATTACCCCGGTATACATAGGGGATCGATCTAAACCGCTTCGAATAATGTCATGCGTAGATTCATTCGTATGTGTAATCCAACAAGACACTTGTTTTGGGTGTGTTGTTTTTTTGCCATAAAAAGAAAAATAAGGGGTCGGACTATCGCCAGGCTGCTCTTGCATCACAGCATAATTAATGGTGCGCCCATCAATTCTTGGCGGTGTTCCGGTTTTGAGTCGGCCTACAGGCAATCCAATTTCTCTTAAACGATGGGCCAAAGAAATGGAAGGTGGATCGCCTGCGCGGCCTGCCTGATAATTTTTCAAGCCCACATGAACAAGTCCGCCTAAAAATGTACCAGCGGTTAAAACAACGGTTTTAGATTTAAATTGAATGCCAATTTGCGTAACAACACCAGCTACACGATCCTTGTCCAAAAGAATATCGTCGACTGCTTGTTGGAAAAGCCAAAGATTGGGTTGATTTTCAAGACGATGTCGAATTGCGGCTTTATATAAAATACGGTCTGCTTGAGCGCGAGTGGCTCTTACTGCAGGACCTTTACTACTATTTAAAATACGAAACTGAATACCAGCTTCATCCGTCGCAATGCCCATGGCACCACCTAAGGCATCAATCTCTTTAACCAAATGCCCTTTGCCAATCCCACCAATAGATGGATTACAAGACATTTGACCTAAGGTTTCAATGTTATGGGTTAAAAGCAAAGTCTTTTGCCCCATGCGAGCGGAAGCTAAGGCTGCCTCTGTACCAGCATGCCCTCCACCCACCACAATGACATCAAAATTATGCGGAAATTCCATGGTTTTACGTCAGTTAGAAAAGGTGTAATTTTACTTTATTCTGGGGTGAATCACTATGAAAACCATTGTTTCACGTGAAACATTTGCTTAAAAAAGAAGAAAAAGTGTTCCACGTGGAACCAAGAATTACTTTCCAATACAAAAGCGACTGAAAATCTCACCCAGAAGGTCGTCTGGAGTAAATTCGCCAGTAATGGAAGCTAATGAAGTTTGTGCTTGTCTTAACTCTTCGGCGACCAATTCAGGGGACTGAAGCTGATTCACCGATTCATTTAAATGTTTTGAGACAGTATTAAGTGCATCTAAATGCCTTTGTCTCGCCATAAAAACACCTTGATTTCCGTCCTTACTAAATTCAACACCGGCCATTTTTAATAAAGTCGTTTTAAGCTGAGCCAAACCTTCTCCATTTTTTGCTGAAATAAAAAGATGATGCTCGCCGTCAATCATTTCAGATGAGGCTTTTTTGGATAACAAATCAATTTTATTGTGAACCCACACCTTAAAAACGTCTTTTGGAATGCGATTTAGAATGATTTTCTCGTAATCGGTAATACCCTTGCCAGCATCCACTAAAAATAATGCGATATTGGCCTTTTCTATCGAAATCCATGTTTTTTCGATACCCATTTTTTCAATTTCATCATGGGTATCTCTTAATCCGGCGGTATCAATCACATGAATCGGGATGCCATCGATTTGAATTTCACTTTTAATAGGGTCACGAGTTGTGCCTGGAATAGAAGTCACGATCGCCTGGTCATTGCCTGACAATTGATTGAGTAAACTCGACTTACCCACATTGGGCTGACCTACCAATACAACGGTCAAACCTTCGCGCAATAAGTGGCCTTGTTTGGCAGATAAAATTACTTCATCCATACGTAACTTTAGACTTAAAAGCTTTTCTTTAACTTTGCCAGTCGTAATAAAATCAATTTCTTCCTCGGGAAAATCTAGACAAGCTTCAATATACATACGTAAATCGATGAGTTCTTTAAGTAAGTCATTGATTTTATTCGAAAAATAACCATTTAAGGAAAGCATAGCGCTTTTTGCAGCCTCAGAGGTTGAAGCATTGATTAAATCTGCAACAGCTTCCGCCTGAGCCAAATCAATTTTGTCATTAAGATAAGCGCGCTCGGTAAATTCTCCAGGCATTGCCAGTCTCGCACCACATTCTATGCATCGCGCCAATAAAAGCTGCATCACAGCAATACCGCCATGGCCTTGAAGCTCTAAAATATCTTCACCAGTATATGAATGGGGGGATTTAAAAAAAAGTGCGATGCCACGATCAATCACTTGACCATTCACATCTAAAAAAGATAGGTAAGACGCTAAACGATTTTCAGGACAAACACCCAAAAGATGTTTCGCAACATCGCTCGCTTTCGGGCCTGATATTCTCACGACCCCAATGCCGCCAGCACCCGATGGTGTAGCAATCGCGGCAATGGTATCCAAATTATTTACGAGCTGCATTGCCTTTCTTAGCTAATGCGGCTGCATGAATGGATCGATTGATCATCCATTGTTGAAGAATAGACAATACGTTATTAATCACCCAATAGAGTACTAAGCCTGCGGGAAAGAAAAAGAAAAATACACTAAATACCACCGGCATGATCATCATCAATTTTGCTTGCATCGGATCCGTAGGTGCTGGATTAAGTTTTGTCTGAATGATCATGCTGATGCCCATAATAATAGGCAATACATAGTAAGGGTCTTTTACAGAAAGATCGGTAATCCATAACATGAAAGGTGCGTGTCTTAATTCAACAGCACCCATCAACACCCAATAGAGGGAAATGAAAACAGGGATCTGAATAAGAATAGGTAAACAACCACCCATCGGATTAATTTTTTCTGTGCGATAAAGCTCTAACATAGCTTGCTGAAATTTAGCTTTGTCATCTCCAAATTTTTCTTTCATGCTTTGCAAGCGCGGACTTAATTCACGTAATTGAGCCATTGATTTATAACTTGCAGCTGAGAGCGGATAAAAGAGAATCTTAATTAAGACAGTCAAAAGAATAATTGCACCGCCCCAATTATTCACTAATTTATGAATCCAATGAAGCACCATAAACAATGGTGAAGCAATAAAAGTTAACCAACCATAATCCACTGTATAACTTAGTCCTGGTGCTGCTTTTTCAAGCTCCTCTTGAATTTGCGGTCCCGAATAAAGTTTAGTTGAAAATTCTTTTTTCTCGCCAGATTGAATAGTTGGAAGCTGAGTCAACACACCTGATGAATAAATATTTTGCGCAACTTCTTTTGTATAAAATTCACGCTTTTGGTTGCCAGGCAAAATCCATGCGCTCGCAAAATAATGTTGCACAACACCAATCCAGCCATCTAGCGAAATCAAAGATAGGTCATGTTTTTTCATATCTTTAAAATTAATTTTTTTAAACTTATCAGCTTCGTTATAGTAAGCGCCGCCAATAAATGTAGGTGTAATTTTACTTTCTTGAGCAGAGCCATCATCATGCACAAGCTGGTAATAAGCTGATGGCGTAATCGCTGATTTACCATGATTCATAATTTCATAACGCACTGCTATTTGATAGCTACCGCGATCAAAAGAAATAATTTTTGAAACTTCAACATCTTGATTCTTAAAATTCAATTTTACATCTAAATGATTTTGTCCATTTTCCAAAACATAATTTGTTTTTTCAGATGTGAATGTTGATTTGTGTGTTGGTAAATCATTACCAATAAGTCCTGTTTGTGCCACATAAAATAATGGCTTTTGTGAGTCATCTAATAACACAAATTTATCTTGCGCATTATCAGCCAAATGATTATTTAAAAGTAAACGACGAATATCACCGCCGATCGTATCAATTTCAATCTGGTATAAATCAGTAGCCACTTTGATACGCGAACCTGTTTCTAATTTGAAATTAGAATCGGGTGCGTTGGTTTTAGTGTCAATCGAATTTAATTTTTGTGATGACGGAACACTCGCATCTTGTTGAGTTGCAACTTCAGCGACTGGAGTATGTTTGCGTTGCCATGAATCCCACAGCAAAAGAATTGAAAAAGAAAATACAACAAAAAGTATTAAACGCTTCGTATCCATAAATTATAAAATTCCAAAATTAAATAACAGGATCATGACCACCCTTGCACCATGGATGACATTTACCTATTCGTTTCATTGATAAAAAAATACCTTTTATGACACCTTTTTTTTCTATCGCATCAATAGTGTATTGCGAACATGTAGGTGTAAAACGACATTGCTGACCAAAAAAAGGGCTTAATAATAATTGATAACATCTGACAAACAAAATTGCGATTGATTTCACTTTTTTAATCTTGCAATCATCTGGTCAACTTCTGTTTCAATCTCAACAAAATCGTTTCGATAAAACGATTTTTGAATGCGTATCACTATATCAAAATTTAAGAGTTGTTCTTGTTTTTTTCGCATTAATTCACGCAAGACGCGTCTCATATAATTGCGTTTCACAGCTAATTTCTGTGTTTTTTTGCCCACGACCATACCCAAACGAAATAAAGACAGAGCATTAGGTTGATAGTGAAAACTGAGGTGCTGAGAGGAAAGTCGCTTACGGAAATTAAAAACGGATGAAAATTCATCCGTTTTTGTAAGTTTGGTTAATTTAGTTTGCAAATTATGAAGAATTTGCCAGATGGGTCTCTATAGACCGATACGAGCACGGCCTTTAGCACGGCGGGCTGATATTACAGCGCGTCCTGCACGAGTCTTCATGCGTACTAAAAAACCATGCGTGCGAGCACGTTTTACTTTGGATGGTTGATAGGTACGTTTCATTGTGTTTCTCCAGCTATAATTCGATAAGGATCGCGCAATTTACCGTACATACCGCCCTGTGTCAACGATTATTTGTTTAAGAAGTCTTAAAACGCCTGTGGATAACTTTGACCGGTTCAGTTAAGATGACTTCCGTAAAGCAATCATTCCTAAAAAGCATTTTTACACCAATCCGGTTCTCTAAAATGCTAAATCAAGAAGAAATTGTAATTTTAATACTATATATATTGGATTTTGCCGTTAATGGAAAATTTTTGGACTCACTGTCTCGAACGCTTTAAAAAAGAGCTCTCCGCTCAGCAATTTAATACCTGGATTAAGCCACTTAGGTTCGAACACGACCAAGATAAAATTAAAATATTAGCCCCCAATAAGTTTGTGCAACAGTGGGTAAAAGATCGCTTTGCACAAAAAATTGAATTACTAGCTAAAGAACTGCTACCCCAGGTCACTAAAGTAGAATTCGCTATACGCGCTATTAAAGAATCTATATTGCCTAAAAAAGAGGCAGTTTTATCAAAAGCTTTAGCCATATCTCCCCAAAACAATGTAGCCGATGCACCCCCTCATGAAACAACCAAAAAAAGTGCGGGTGGCACGCTCAAAGAAGTCAAAGCATCTGGTCTGAATCCTCAATTTACATTTGAAAGCTTTGTGACAGGCAAAGCCAATCAATTAGCTTGCGCTGCAGCAATGCAAGTAGCTGAAAATCCAGGCAAAGCATATAACCCGCTTTTTATATATGGCGGCGTGGGCTTAGGTAAGACGCACTTAATTCAAGCGATTGGTAATCATTTAAAACATATCCAGCCTGACGCAAAAATTAAATATCTTCACGCCGAGCGCTACGTATCCGATGTAGTTAAAGCTTATGAAAATAAAGCTTTCGATGCTTTCAAAAAAAATTATCATTCATTAGATTTGCTATTGATTGATGATATTCAGTTTTTTTCGAAAAAAAATCGCACGCAAGAAGAATTCTTTTATGCATTCAATGCACTGATTGAAAATAAAAAACAAATTATTATTACATGCGACAGCTATCCAAAAGAAATTGAAGGTGTCGATGAGCGCTTGAGAACCCGATTTAGCTGGGGACTTACAGTGGCGATAGAACCACCTGAACTTGAAATGCGCGTTGCCATTCTGCTAAAAAAAGCAGAAGAAAATAAAATGAAAATTTCTGAAGAGGTTGCATTCTTTATTGCAAAACAAATTCGCTCTAACGTGCGGGAATTAGAAGGCGCATTAAATAGAATATTAGCGATGTCTAATTTTACAAAGTCAGCGATTGATATTCATTTAGCCAAAGATGCATTGAAAGATTTAATTGCAGTACGCGGACGTCAAGTGAGTGTTGAGAACATCCAAAAAACAGTGGCCGAATATTTTAAAATTAAAATATCTGACATGTTAAGTAAAAAACGTTCGCGCAATTATTCAAAACCAAGACAGCTTGCTATGGCATTAACAAGAGAGCTAACTAATTTAAGCTTTCCTGAAATTGGTGAGGCTTATGGGGGTCGACACCACACAACCGTTATGCATGCATGTGAGGAAATTGAGCAATTACGCTTAAGCAATCAATCGATTGCACAAGACTTAGGAATACTTAAACAAGTACTCAAGGGCTAATTAAACCCTGTGGAATGGCTGTGGACGAGTTGTGGGTAAGTCGTATTTTTAAAAAATATGTGTTTTTTATCCACAATTCATCCACAGGTAATTACAATAGAAATGCATAGTTATTCACAAGATAACCATATGTTTATATTAAGGTTTATAAGGTTATCCATAGAAAACCTCACTATTATTACTATTATTAGATTTATATATTAAAAAACATTAAATAAAGAAGAACGATATGAATATAAAAATTAATCGAGATGCATTACTTAAACCTCTCGCTAATGTTGCAAGTATTGTGGAACGTAAACACGCACTTCCAATTCTTTCGAATATTTTAATTCAAGGTAAGGATGGTCAGGTGCAACTCACTGCTACTGATTTGGAGATGCAAGTATCTTTAAGTTTTAAAGCGGACTTAAAAGAAGAGATTGCTACTACCATATCTGCAAGAAAATTTTTTGACATCACAAGATCATTACCTGATGACTGTGTAATTGATATTGCAATTAAAGATAGCCGTGTTGCAGTTAAGGCTAATAAGAGTCGTTTTGCTATTCAAACATTACCCGCAAAAGATTATCCAGTAATGACAAAAGCCTCAAGTGAAGCTGTGGTAATTACAATTTCTCAAATTCAACTCAAACGTTTATTAAAGCAAGTTGAGTTTGCAATGGCACAACAAGATATTCGATATTATTTAAATGGTTTGTTATTTGAAGTGAACGGCAATCAACTTAATATTGTAGGCACTGATGGCCATCGTTTAAGTTTTACATCAATTCATTTAGATCAAAACTACAATAAAACAGAAGTGATTCTTCCTAGAAAAACAGTGATTGAATTAATTAAACTTCTTAACGAAACAGAAGAGTTGGTGTCAGTCGAGCTTTACAAGGGTCAAGTTAGTTTTAATTTTAATGACATACAGCTTATTTCAAAAGTTATTGATGGTAAATTCCCAGATTACACTCGTGTTATTCCTGAGGGGCACAACAACCAATTCACAATTGATCGATCACAGTTTTTAACCTCATTGCAGCGCGCATCAATTTTATCAAACGAAAAATATCGCGGCATTCGCATGATGATTGCAGATAATAATTTGAAGTTAATTAGCACAAATACAGAACAAGAAGAAGCTGAAGAGGAATTAGAAATCCAATACCAACAAGATCCTATTGATATTGGTTTTAATGTGACATACTTAATTGATGTGCTCACAAACATTCAAGAAGACAAAGTAACTCTAGCATTCTTGGATACGAATAGCAGTTGCTTATTTACAATACCGAACAATAATGACTACAAATATGTAGTCATGCCAATGCGCATTTAATTCAATTTAAAATAAAGAGAAACTCATGGCTCAAAAGATAGACAATCAAGAATACAACTCAGACAGCATTAAAATCTTAAAGGGATTGGATGCGGTAAGAAAAAGACCGGGTATGTATATCGGCGACACTTCCGATGGCAGTGGTCTTCATCATATGGTCTTCGAGGTGCTTGATAATGCGATTGATGAGTCTTTAGCGGGTCATTGCGACGATATTAAAATTATTATACATCCAGATAATTCTGTGAGCGTTTCAGATAACGGTCGCGGTATCCCAACAGACATTAAAGAAGACGACGAATTTAAACGATCTGCTGCTGAAATTGTAATGACAGAATTACACGCAGGTGGAAAGTTTGATCAAAACTCTTATAAAGTATCTGGTGGCTTACACGGTGTAGGTGTATCTGTAGTGAACGCGCTATCAGAATGGTTACGCTTAAAAGTTTGCCGTAATGGCAAGGTGTATCAAATGGAATTTAAACGTGGCGAACGTGTAGCTCCTTTGGTTGAAATGGGCACCACAGATCGTCGTGGAACAGAAGTTCATTTCTTCCCGTCAGCTGAAACATTTACCAATATAGATTTCCATTATGAAATTCTAGCTAAACGTATACGCGAATTATCATTTCTTAATAATGGCGTCAAAATGGAATTGATAGACCAAAGAAATAACAAGTCAGAAAACTTCGCATATTCAGGCGGGGTAAAAGGCTTTGTAGAATACATGAATCGATCTAAATCTGTGCTACATAAAAAACCATTTCACGCGATTGGCGAAAAAGAAGGCATTAGCGTTGAGGTGTCAATGCAATGGAATGACTCCTATGGAGAAAATGTCCAGTGCTTTACAAATAATATTCCTCAAAGAGACGGGGGCACACACTTAACAGGCCTGCGCACAGCCATGACAAGAACGCTCAATAATTTTATTGAGCAAAATGAGCTCGCTAAAAAAGCAAAAGTAGAAACAACAGGCGATGATATGCGAGAAGGCCTCACGTGTATTCTTTCGGTAAAAGTGCCAGAGCCTAAATTTTCTTCACAAACAAAAGATAAATTGGTTTCAAGTGAAGTCCAACCTGTAGTATCTGACGTAGTTGCTTCAAAGCTCGCTGATTTCTTAGCCGAAAGCCCAGCAGATGCAAAAATTATTTGTAATAAAATTATTGATGCAGCTCGCGCTAGAGAGGCTGCACGTAAAGCACGTGATATGACAAGACGTAAAGGCGTTATGGATTCGATGGGCCTTCCGGGCAAATTGGCAGACTGCCAAGAAAAAGACCCGTCATTGTGCGAAATTTACTTGGTCGAGGGTGACTCTGCAGGAGGCTCAGCAAAGCAAGGCCGTGATCGAAAAAATCAAGCGATCTTGCCGTTAAAGGGAAAAATTCTAAATGTGGAGAAAGCGCGTTTTGATAAATTATTATCTTCACAAGAAATTGCAACCTTAATTACTGCGCTAGGTACTGGAATTGGTAAGGACGATTTTAATGTGGAGAAACTTCGCTATCATCGCATTATTATTATGACCGACGCTGACGTTGATGGCGCTCATATTCGTACCCTGCTATTAACATTCTTCTATCGCCAAATGCCAGAGCTTGTAGAGCGAGGACATATTTATATTGCACAGCCACCTCTTTTTAAAGTGAAACAAGGTAAGCATGAGCAATATCTCAAAGACGAACAAGAGCTTGATCAATACTTACTTGAATCGGCCATTAAAGACGCAACCTTGCTTACTAAAAAAGGCGGCAGCAATTTAACAGGCGATGCATTAGGGGAAATTGCAAGACAAATGGTGTTAACTGAAGCGGTCATTCGTCGCATTGCGCCGCATTATGATGAAGCGGTGTTACGCGCAATTCTTCATGTAGGCGCTATAGATTTAACAAGCGAGCCTAAGGTTGAAAAAGTCGCGCAAGCAATAAGAGAGCGCCTCATCAATAAGAGCACTGAAAAATCAGAAGTGATTGTATCGCTCGATGAAGAAACTAAAACTTATAAGCTAGCTGTTCATAAATTTGTTCATGGCAATTTAGAGAGCTGTGTGATTGATGCATTATTCTTGTCGAGCGGTGATTACCAGCAACTATTAAAAACATCACAAATGTTAGATGGTCTTGTGGGTGCGGGCGCTGCTATTCAACGCGGAGAAAAATCAGAATCAATTTCTAATTTTAAAGAAGCGCTTGATTGGTTGTTAGGCGAAGCAAAACATAATTTAAATATTCAGCGCTATAAAGGTCTGGGAGAAATGAATCCAGAACAACTTTGGGAAACAACGATGGATCCTAATGTGCGTCGCTTACTTAAAGTACAAATTGATGATGCTATTTCAGCAGATGAAATATTTTCAACGCTTATGGGAGACCAGGTTGAGCCGAGACGTGCATTTATTGAAAATAATGCATTAGGAGCAAGTAACCTCGATATTTAGTTTTGGTTAATTTATGACGCTAAGTGAATTAAGATTTGTGGTGGCTTTGGCTAAAGAGAAAAATTTTAGACGTGCCGCAAACAAATGTTTTGTGAGTCAACCAGCATTAAGCTTAGCAATTAAAAAATTAGAAGAAGAGCTTAATGTTTCTTTGTTTGAGAGAAGTCGCACCGAAGTTACTATCACTGAAATTGGCGAAAAGATTGTTGAGCAAGCCAATATTATTTTAGAGCAAGTTGAAAAGATAAAATCATTCGCCAAATCTGGCGGTGACCCTCTAGATGGATTAATTAAAGTTGGAATGATTCATTCGGTCGGCCCTTACTTGTTGCCGCAAATTATTCCTATCTTAAGAAAAATCGCGCCAAAAATGCCCCTTGAGGTTGAAGAAAATATTACCGCGAGTCTGGAGCTACAATTAAAAAATGGACAAATTGACGCAGCGATTGTAGCGTTGCCGTTTAACATTCCAGGTATACATGTTTTGCCGCTTTATAAAGAAGAGTTTGTCGTCGCTGTTCCGAACAATCATCCTTGGGCATCACGTAAAAATATTCACCCAAAAGAATTAAGCGACGAAAAAGTATTGCTTTTAAATAGTGGGCATTGCTTTAGTTTACAAGTGGTTGAGTCATGCCCAGATTTATCGAAAAAAGGAGAGGTGCTACAAGGTAATTCACTTGAAACAATTCGTAATATGGTGGCATCGAATTTGGGGATTACAGTGTTGCCGAAAAGTGCAACATCAGATCGCTACCAAAATCATTTAATAAAAGTCATTCCTTTTATTAAGCCTGTTCCTTCACGAACAATTGCCATTGCCTATCGAAAAAGTTTTGTGCGAATGAACGCTGTAGAAAAAATCTCAGAAGCAATACGATTGATTAAAACAGATACGATTGAAATGATATAAGAAGCGTTATTTATAGGTAACGCTTCTTAATATGGATAAGCGATTAACGAGCCGCGCGTCTTCTTTTTGGAGCCGCTTTACGTTTAGCTGGTTTTTTTGCAGCAACTTTACGAGCTGGTTTACGTCTAGCAGCTGGTTTTTTTGCAGCAGGTGATCTTGCAGGAGCTTTCTTAGAACCAAGACCTAAAACAGATTTGAGTGGACATGAAGCTAAAACACCAGTGCCTAATAAGAAAACACCAACGACTTCATCAACAATACCATATTCAAAAACAGAGTAACCACCAATTGCTTGACCTAATACAGCAGCGCCAACAGCAATACGAACTACTCTTTCTAAACCTTTAACATTCGTCTTCATTTACTATCCTTTTTATTAAGAGGAGTTTGCATCATAAACGAATTAAAAAATTTAGGAAATACTTTTTTTAGTGCCTGACAGCAAAATCCAGCCTTCGCGCTCAATAGGTTTGTTTAAATTAAACCATGCGCTATATATTTGAGTCAGCATCTCGATTTGTTCTTTCAATATGCCAGATAACGCAATTTTTCCTTCTGGCCTGCAAGCCTTTGCTATGATGGGTGCCAGGACGGATAGCGCGCTTGATAAAATATTTGCAACCACTATATCAGCTTCAAAAGTTAGTGACGACTCTGAATTGTAAAATTGAATATCGACATGATTTTCTTGTGCATTATGTTTGCTTGCAATAATGGCTTGAGGGTCAATATCAACACCTATTACTTCTTTTGCACCACATTTTTTTGCTGCAATAGACAAAATACCTGAACCACATCCGTAATCTAAAACACGATCATTAATATTCACTTCTTTAATAAGCCACTCTAAGCATAAGTGTGTTGTAGGGTGACTTCCTGTACCAAATGCTAATCCAGGATCTAAGGTAATATTGATGGCATCAGGATTGGGTGAAGTATGCCAACTTGGTACGATCCAAAGCTTATCAAAAACACTGATGGGTTCAAATTGTGATTGAGTCAAAGCAACCCAATTTTGTTCTTCGACAGATTCAACTGTGAAATCAATATTAGATAAACCGGTAATAGTTTTCAGTTCATTGATGATAGTGTCGATAGATACATCGGCATTAAAAAGAGATTCAACCGTATTGTGTTGCCATATTGTGTTGCTTGGAATGTTAGGCTCACCAAAAAGTGCTTCTTCATTTTCACTATTAAGATAAGAGTCTTCGATAGAACATGAAAGAGCGCCGAGTTCAATTAAAGCATCACTCATGCTATGTGCATATGCTGCACTTGCTCGGATTTTAAGATTAATCCAAGCGGCCATTTATTTTTTTTGTATGCCGAGTTTTTTTTCTAAGTAATGAATGCTGACGCCGCCATTATTAAATGCAAGATCAGCCATGAGGTCTTTGTGTAAAGGAATATTTGTTTTAATGCCTTCGACGACCATTTCAGATAAAGCAACACGCATTCTCGCAATTGCTTGATCGCGCGTATCACCATAGGTAATTAATTTACCGATCATAGAGTCATAATTGGAAGGGACTGTGTAGCCCCCGTAGGTATGAGTATCTACTCGCACGCCAGGGCCTCCAGGCATATGAAATGTAGTAACTTTTCCTGGAGATGGGACAAAGCTATAAGGATCTTCGGCATTAATTCGACATTCAATTGCATGGCCTTTAAAGACAATGTCTTTTTGTTTAAACGGTAATTTTTCACCGGCAGCAATCTTGATTTGTTGTTGAACAATATCAATGCCTGTTATGAATTCAGTGACAGGGTGTTCAACTTGTAATCGTGTATTCATTTCAATGAAATAAAATTCATTATTTTCATATAAGAACTCAAAAGTACCAGCACCACGATAGTTAATTTTTCGGCATGCTTCCGCGCAGCGCTCACCAATTTTTTCACGAATTTTTTGTGATAAACCAGGCGCAGGGGCTTCTTCAATAATTTTTTGGTGGCGACGCTGAAGTGAGCAATCACGCTCACCAAGATATACAGCATTACCGTGCTCATCAGAAAGAACTTGAAATTCAATATGACGCGGCTTTTCTAAAAATTTTTCCATATACACAACAGGGTTGCCAAAAGCAGCTTGTGCTTCCTGTTTCGTCATATTCACTGAAGCAATTAAAGCAGCCTCCGTATGAACTACGCGCATGCCCCTGCCACCACCACCCCCAGCAGCTTTAATAATGATGGGGTAACCAATTTTTTTAGCAATGGCGATTATTTCTTTGGGTTCGTCAGGAAGTGCACCTTCAGATCCAGGAACACAAGGCACGCCTGCTTCTTTCATGGCATTTTTTGCGCTGACTTTGTCGCCCATGAGACGAATCGTTTCTGGACGAGGACCAATAAATACAAAACCACTTTGTTGAACGCGCTCTGCAAAATCTGCATTCTCAGACAAGAAGCCATAGCCAGGATGGATGGCTTCTGCATCTGTTACTTCTGCAGCGCTAATGACAGCCGGGATATTTAAATAACTTTGCGCAGAGGGTGCTGGACCAATACATACTGATTCATCAGACAATTTGACGTATTTTGCATCTCGGTCTGCTTCGGAATGGACGGTCACTGTTTTAATGCCAAGCTCGCGACATGCGCGCAATACTCTCAGTGCTATTTCGCCGCGATTAGCGATCAGTATTTTTTCAAACATAAAATAAGTTAGCCGATAATAAAGAGAGTTTCGCCGTATTCGACGGGCTGGCCATTTTCAACCAAAATCTTTTTAATCGTGCCAGTAGCATCAGCCTCAATTTCATTAAGTAATTTCATAGCCTCAATGATACAAAGAGTGTCACCTTTAGTAACTTTAGATCCTACATCGACAAAAACTTTCGCATCAGGCGAAGGCGAGCGATAGAATGTTCCCACCATAGGCGAATTCACTGCATGACCATCTATTTTTTCTGCAACAGGTTTAGTTTCTGAAGTGGCTCCTTCTGATGGAGCAGCCATTTGAGGCTGATGGCTCATTTGTTGAGGCGCTTGTATATAGTGTGTCATAGGTGTCGCTTGGTTCATAAGTTGCCGGCTGATTTTTACCTTTTCCTCACCCTCGGTGAGTTCAAGTTCGGCGATACCAGACTCTTCTACTAAATCGATTAATTTTTTAAGTTTGCGTAAATCCATAATGACCTCTTTTTAAAACTTTAAGCGTTAATTGCAAAATTAAGGGCTGCTATATAACCATCTGCACCTAGGCCGCTAATAACTGCGACTGCGATATCAGAAAAATAGGAGTGATGCCTAAAAGGCTCCCTTGCATATACATTAGATAAATGAACTTCAATAAATGGCACTTTGACAGCAGAGAGTGCGTCACGCATTGCAACGGATGTGTGGGTATAAGCTGCCGGATTAATAATTAGAAAATCAACTTTGTCATTGTGAAGCGACTGTATTTTGTTTACCAAGTCTCCTTCGCTATTGCTTTGCATCGTTTCAAGCTTAATGGACTTCGCTGATGCTATGGTTTTTAACGCTTGATCGATGTCTTCTAAGGTCTGTTTGCCGTAGTGTTGTGGCTCACGCTCACCTAGGAGATTTAGGTTGGGCCCATGCAAAACTAAGATTGATTTTGTTGCCATGTGTCGCGTTTTTCTTGAATCTATGGAAGTTAATTTTGCCGAAAATAACGTTTTTTGTCTACAAATTAGACGAAATTAAGGAAAATTAAAGGTTTTTTGAGGGTTGCAATAAAGGCTTGGTTATGGCATCCAATTGGTCTTTGTGTACGCGACCGAGAATTGTTTTTTGGATGTTACCTTCTGAATTGATGATTACAGTATAAGGCAAAATACCCTCCTTGTTCCCTAAATTTTTACTCAAAATCACCCCTTTATCTTCATCTACAAATATAGGATAAGTTACTTTGGTCTTTTTAAGATAGGATTGCACGGCTTTTTCCTCATCAATCGCAATGCCAACCACCACAAGGTTTTTAGACTTATTTTCAGTATAGAAATTAGATAATTCAGGCATTTCTTCGCGACAAGGCTCACACCAGGTTGCCCAAAAATTGAGCACAATGGTTTTATGTTGAAATTGTTTGAGGTTTTGAGGCTTGCCATCAGGATCATTCATGACCGATGCAAATAATGGGGCAGATGAGGAGCTGTTTTTTTCTGCAGGTTTTAAAAAAATGCGAGAAAAAGAAAAACCTAAAAAAATAATAGCAACCACATAGATGGTTATATGCAGTTTAGTTTTATTGATTTTCATGTTGGAGCGTTTTAAGGTGATCTAGCATTTGGGATGCATTCTTGAAGCCTACAATTCTAAAAGTTCGTAATTCATTATGCTGCTTATCAAAAAATAATATGGCTGGCGGGCCGTAAAGATTGAAATGTTTTAATAGGGCTTTATGTTGAGCAGTATTTTGAGTGACGTCAACTTGAAGCAAGCTATATTCATTAAGGTATTCTTTGACCTTTGAGTTATTGAAAGTAAGTTTTTCGTATTCTTTACAAGATACGCACCAATCCGCATAAAAATCTAGCATGATCATTTTGTTATCGCGCTGATTTAGTTCGCGAGATAAATCATCAAGACTTTGAATTTGCTTAAAGGGTAAAACAGAAACGTGATTAGGTTTCGTGGTAATAGAAATGTTCTCATCATCAGATATATTCATTTTTTGAAGTGTTAGTCCAAAAAGTAAAATCGAAGCAATAAGTGTTACAAAGGCCAGAAGATGAACCCAAGACATCGATTTATATTTGAAGCGACGCACTGCAAAAAATAAATAAATAGAGAGTGCGAGCAATAAAGCGCTGTAAGCAATTTGATCGGTATTTTCAGGGAAAAGCGGGCTCATGATAAATAGGCCCATGGCAATTAATATAAAGCCAATCAGCTCTTTAATAATAATCATCCAATGACCACGCTTAGGCAGCCATTGATCAGAAAAAATACCAATGAGAAGAAGCGGTATGCTCATGCCAATAGAAAGTGTAAATAAAGCTAAGCCGCCTAAGACAAAATCTCTTGATTGATTGATATAGATAATTGCTCCTGCCAGAGGAGGTGCAATGCAGGGGCTCAATACAAGCGATGAGATCATTCCGATAATAAATACATTAAGATACCTACCCCCTTCTACGCGAAGGATAGATGTCGCAATAAAATTTTCAATGAAGTGAGGTAATTTGAGAGCATATAAATCAAACATAGAAAGTGCTAAAAGAATAAAAACAACACCGAGAACAGTCATGAGCAAAGGACTTTGAATGCTTGACGTAATTAAATTGCCTGACAATCCCGCAAAAATACCTATCAAGGTATAAGTAAAAGAAACACCACCCACATAACTAAAAGATAGAAAAAAATCTTTTAAGCGCGTTTGATGAGAGGGACGCTTATGTGAAGCAAAAATAATACTTGATAAAATAGGAATCATGGGAAGAACACAAGGCGTTAAAGAAAGCAAAAGCCCCGCAATAAAAAACCCTAACAAGATAAGACCAATATGTTGTGACTGCAATAAAAATTGCATCGTATCAACTTCAGAATTAGAGCTAGTCGCGTTTAAGGTTTTAGTTTGAATGCTATCGAACTTAAATTCTTTTGAAATAGGAGCGTAACAAAGACCTTTTTGGCTGCATCCTTGATAAGTGAGGCTTATTTTTTTTGGTGGATGAGTTGGATCGAACGGAATAGAAGCATTTAAGGTGCTATGGTAAATTTCTGTTTTTCCGAAATGCGGGTCTGTTTTAATTTCTGCGGTTGGCAAAAGGATTTGAGTTTGAGGAATATGATCAAATTCAACTTTTAATTTGTTGCGATAAAGATAATAGTCTTTCGCAATAAAGAAAGCTGCCTCGATAGATTGAGGATTTTTTTTGATTGTTAATTGAAAAGCTTCGTCAGGCTGTAGGAAAGCATTTTTATCTTTTAAGAATAAAGATTCGTCAGCATTTGCGATGTTGATGAGTAAGCCGATAAAAAATAAACTAAACAAAATTGTTATTTTTTTTGATAAAGAAAAAATACGGCTAAACATGAATAATGACCTTTAATTAATTAAGAAGTAGTAGGTTGGAGTTAAATCATCACAAAATCGTTCCTTAAGTATGATTCAATCAAGCTCTTAAGCACAACGATCATTTATTACATATAATTCTAACTAAATTAATAGAATAACCTAATGCGATTACTTTTTACTATTCTTTTATTATCCTTCCCAGTCATTGAGATATGGGGCATTTTTAAACTAAGCGCTCTTTATGGGTGGTGGTTTTTTCTTTATATGATTTTAGTTACTTACCTTGGTTGGCGATTAATCAAAGAGGAAAAACAGTTAGTTTTTGCAAAGCTAATGGGTGCTATGACTCAAGGTGGCAATCCAATTAAAGCCATGATTGGTAGTGCACGTAATTTATTTGCAGGTATCTTATTTATTATCCCTGGCGTAATTACAGATTCCTTAGCGGTCATATTGTTGCTTATTCCTATTAAAAATAACTCTTCTCAAAATGTTCATCCATCAGAAGATGATGTGATCGAAGGTGAGTATCGTCGTGATGATGAGCTTTTAAAATAATGAGTTACTCCATCAAGCTGTTACCAAGTGGCCACGTTTTTCAGGCTAAAGGAAGTCAAACCATTGTAGAGGCTGCTATAGATGCAGGTGTTCATCTGCCTTATGGTTGTCGAAATGGTGCGTGTGGCGCATGCAAAGGTAAGGTGGTTGAAGGAAAGGTACATTTAGAAGATTATCAGTCATCCGTGATTTCAGAAGAAGAAATTAAAAATGGTATGACATTGTTTTGCAGGGCTATGGCCATAGAAGATTTAACTATTGAAATTAAAGAGCTGGCCATTGTTAATAATATAAGACCTAAAATCTTTCCAGTTCGTGTTGAAGCTTTAGAAAAGTTGACGCATGACGTCATGCTAATGAAACTCAAGCTTCCAAGCACAGACAAACTGCAATTTGTAGCTGGACAATATTTAGAGTTTTTACTTAAAGATGGAAAGAGGAGAGCATTTTCAATTGCCAGCCCTTCTCATGAGTCTTCCTTGCTTGAGATACATCTCAGACTCATCCCAGGGGGAGAGTTTACAGAATATGTATTTCAAGAAATGAAAGAAAAATCTATTTTGCGCGTGGAAGGACCTTTCGGTAATTTTTTCTTGCGTGAAGACTCTATGAAAACTATTATTTTTGTAGCTGGTGGAACGGGCTTTGCACCGATTAAGGGCATGATCGAAGAGTCCATTCAAAAAGGTATGAAGCGGCCCATCAAGCTTTATCGTGGTGCGAGAGCATTGGAAGATTTATATATGGATACGTTATGCAAAAAGTGGGCAAACGAATTTTCGCATATTGAATACATTCCTGTTCTTTCTGAGTCTCCTGAGGAAGATGCCTGGCATGGGCGAAATGGATTAGTGCATGAAGCTGTATTAAAAGATTTTGTAAATTTAAACGACTATCAATTGTACTGCTGTGGTGCTCCGCAGATGGTAGAAGTAGCACATGGGGCATTTATCAAAGCAGGGCTGCCGGAGAATGAGTTTTATTCAGACGCTTTTACGTTTGCAGCACCCGTAAAAAAATAAACAGGCATAAATAAAAAAAGGCGCTAAAAGCGCCTTTTTCATTGATACAGAGAAGCAAATTACTTAGCAGCTTTAGCATCAGCAGCTGGTTTAGCAGCTGGAGCAGCTTTAGCATCAGCAGCTGGTTTAGCAGTGTCAGCTGGTTTAGCAGCTGGAGCAGCTTTAGCATCAGCAGCTGGTTTAGCAGTGTCAGCAGCAAATGCGTTTAATGAAAGTGCGAATAAACCTGCAACTAATGAAGCGAATAACTTAGACATGTAATTTCCTTAAATATTAAATAAAATAAAATATGTATCAAATTGAAACAATAGTGACACACATCAACCGTGTATAAATCACGATTTGCGCGAATTATACATGAGCTATAATTTTTATCTATAAACGATTGAATGATAATGACTTAATTTTTCGGGAAAAGTTCCTCGAAGCCGAAAGAGCTTGCGAATAAAGCACTGTTTAATTAAAACGACTTTTCAAAACAGCATTATAAAACTCAATCATAGATTGCTTCACAGACTCCCTAGCTAAATTAATAGTATCAAAAAATTGTTCGAGGTGTCCTAAAAGCGAAGCATAAACTTCGTGATCAAAGTAAGAGTTTACGAGAAAACCAATTCCAAAAAAAATTAAAGTAATAAAAGATTGGATTATTAAATGACGAGGTAATTCTTTAATGAAAGGATTATTTCTTTTGCCTATTTTCTTAAATTTAAAATTTTTAAAATGAAAAAGGTAATAACTTAAAATTTGAAATGTAGTGATTGGTAAAAGCCAAGTGTAATTAAGGTCACTTAAGCCCATTCCAAAGGACAAAATGATACTTACGAGCCATCCAAGCTTTCCAATAAGTTTCATATGCGGCATATTGAATTAAAGACTCGCCAATTTAACATCTGAGTTATATCGCACAATCCACAATGCGCAGATGTAATCGGAGGATTTGAAGCTAGTGATCGATTGTCTCTAAAAGCTTTTTCATCATAGATTGATCAGAAGGCTCATCCGACGAAAAAGTCATAAAAGATTCTCTCTCAAGAACATTCACCATTCTCGGATGATTTACGATAAAAAGAACGTCCTTTAAAAAACTCATATCTTTTAAGCGATTTAAACGAACAAACTCTTTACATGCCTCAGAGCTTGTAATAAGAATTGCTGAAATATGAATTTTTTCAGAGAAAGCTTTAAGTAAATCTAAATTAGTTTGCGGAAATGTGCGGGTATAACATTCTGCGTATGTAACTTCAGCACCTCGCGCTCTTAATATTTCAGCTAAAGTTTCGCGGCCGCCCTCACCCCTAAAGATTACAATTTTTTTATTCTTAATATCATTCATTTCTTTGGTGGCAAGCAAACCTTCGCTATCGAAGTTCTCATCTGGTATGAGAACATGATTTACATCAAATAATTTCAGTGCTTTTTGAGTGGAGGGACCAATTGCTGCAAACTTTGTTGATTCGGGTAATGAATGAAAGGCATGTTTGACAGCTGGCATCCCAAATTGCACTGCGTTAGAGCTAATAAAAATAGCCCAATCATATTCATTTAATTTTAAAACGATATTTTGAAAAGTTTCGTTTTGACTTTTTGATTTGATTTCAAGCAAGGGAAACTCGATAGGATGTCCTTGATGTTCATTGACTAAGGCTTTGATCTCACCTGTTTGATGAGAAGGCCGTGTAATCACAATACCAGTTTGATGGAGTTCTTTTTTACTCATATAACAAGACTCGCTAAGATTTTATCGGCGCCTTGATCAAGCAGTTGCTTAGCAAGTTTTTCACCAAGCTTTTCAGCATCTGCAATAGAGCCTTCAATTTTATCTTTAATCATTTCTTTTCCATCTATAGAAGCTACAAAACCTTGAAGCTTAAGAATTTTATTTTCAATAATTGCATGCGCACCTAGAGGCACATTGCAACTGCCACCCAAAGTTCTGCTCATAGCCCTTTCGGCTAAAACGCAATAAGCCGACTCTTGATGATGAAGTGGTTTTAATAGCTCAATAAGGTCGGAACGCACTTTTAATATTTCAATAGCAAGTGCGCCTTGCCCAACAGCAGGAATTGAATTTTCAGGAGACATATACTGTCGAATACGGTTTTTTAATTTAAGACGAATAAGCCCTGCTGCTGCCAATATAATGCCTTGATATTGTTTTTTATCGAGCTTTTTTAATCGTGTTTGGAGATTGCCTCTTAATGGCTCAATCACAAGCTCAGGGAATCGACGTTGTAATTGACTTTGTCGGCGAAGACTTGACGTGCCCACAATACTTCCCGGCGGCAACATTTCGAGTGCACCAAAATCATTAGAAACAAATGCATCTCTTGCATCTTCTCTTTTACCAATAGCCGCAATCATAAATTCATCGCTTAAATGCATAGGCAAGTCTTTAAGTGAATGCACTGCAATATCAGCTTCTTTATTTTGAAGGGCCACTTCTAATTCTTTAATAAAGAGGCCCTTGCCACCAATTTTGGAGAGAGATTTATTAAGTGTTTTATCGCCTTGAGTTGTCATGCCAAGAATAGTGACTTCTAATCTTGGATATAAAGATACAAGTTCCGATTTGATATATTCGGCTTGCCACATTGCAAGCTCACTTTCGCGCGTCGCGATGGTTATGTGTGTAGGCTGGGTCATAGTTGAATTTAAAACGAATGTGCTATTTTATCATAAGCTAGGCCATTGAAAATTTAGAAAATCATAAGCTTTAGCATATACTTTCAACTATGGCTAAAAAAGATATAAAAAAAGCGAATTGGTCAGGCAGATTTAATGAGCCTGTGACTGAACTCGTCAAAAGATTTACAGCTTCTATAGGTTTTGATCAAAAGCTAGGTCTTTATGATATTGAAGGTTCAGTGGCACATGCTGAAATGTTAGCTGCACAGAAAATCATCACACAAAAAGACTTAAAAGCGATTCAAAGCGGATTACAAAGTATTCAAAAAGAAATTTTAGCTGGTACCTTTAAATGGTCTTTAGATTTAGAAGACGTACATTTGAATATTGAGAAAAGGTTGACTGATAAAATTGGCGAAGCAGGTAAGAAATTACATACAGGCAGATCGAGAAATGACC
>Ga0208595_1000067_pt1 | contig 35889 bp, 35 predicted proteins | sample LakMenEpi28Jun11_FD_150742 | JGI IMG/M metagenome (GOLD analysis project Ga0208595, IMG submission 150742) | Freshwater microbial communities from Lake Mendota, WI - 28JUN2011 deep hole epilimnion (SPAdes) | ecosystem: Environmental > Aquatic > Freshwater > Lake > Epilimnion/Euphotic zone ...
AAGCAATGCTAATGCGGTATTAATTTTTATAGAGGGTATTTGTGTTAATAGTAATGAATTACAACCTTTTAAAAAAGGCACTGCTAGAATTTTAGAGGGCATTCAAAAACAAAATATAAACCCAACTATTCATATAGCAGGAATCGCCTTCAATCAGTTTAGGGGTATTGGAAAAATAGTTAACCTTGTTGTTTCAGAAATGACAACAGTTCCAGAGATTCAAAATAGCAGAGACCGTGTGCTTTTTAATAAAATAGTTTTCGATCAACTTAAAGACAATGTTTTAATTCCAACCATCCCAACAAAATTTAATAAAAACCACTTATTATATAAATTACACAAGCCCTTTTATAAACTCATTACAAATTTTGTAGAGAAAAAAACAAACAATACTGTGTTCTTTGATTCTGTATTATTCTCTGTGTTGCTTTTTGCTTATCCTCTTTTTTTATTCATTTTATTTTTAGTACTTAAATTGTTTCAATTCCCTACAACCATTATTTTAACTATCTTGGTTGTGGTTCCAATTATAGCAAAAAGGGTACAAGAATAAACCATTAAAATTTAACCATGTCATCCATTAGAAAACTAGAAAAAAGAAAAAAAATTGCGTTAATAGCGCATGATAATAAAAAAAGGGACATTATCGAATGGGCGGTGCATAATAAAATTGTACTTTCTAAACATAGCCTAATTGCAACAGGCACCACGGGGCGCTTAATAGAAGAGGCGTTAGACCAACCTGTAGTTAAATTATTAAGCGGTCCGCTAGGGGGCGACCAACAAATTGGCGCCATGATTGCAACAGGAGATATTGATATGATCTTTTTCTTTTTCGATCCAATGGAGGCGCAACCACACGATAGTGATGTAAAAGCGTTATTAAGATTGGCCGTCGCCTGGAATTTACCAATGGCCTGCGACAGAACTACCGCCGATTTTTTGGTAACCTCTCCATTTATGCAGGGCGAATATGAATACAAGCTTCCTAATTATATTAATTATTTAAATAGAAAAGTATAAATATTTTTCAAATAAGCAATTTTTAAAATGAGAAAACAAATAATACGAATATGAAAAATTTAAAAAGTATCGTAATTTTTAGCACAATCTTATCAAGCTTTTGCTTAAATAGTATTGCACAACAATTTACGGGATTCAAAAACACGGATGCTCAAAAAAAATTAGAATTAAATTTTGATAGTCAATTAAGCGCAAAAAGAATTGGTGAAAACATTAAATTAATGTCTTCTGTTCCACACCATATTGGATCTGTTGGAGGAAAATTTGTTGCCGATGAAATTGCTAAACAATTTAAAGCTTCGGGATGGGATACAAAAATTGTAACCTATCAATTATTATTTCCAACTCCAATCACGCGTGTTTTAGAAATGAAGGGCGCGACTAATTTCAAAGCCTTATTAAAAGAGCCTGCTTTAAAAGAAGATGCCACCTCTGGTCAGGCCGATCAATTACCAACTTATAATTGTTGGAGTGCAGATGGAGATGTGAATGCAGAATTGGTTTTTGTAAACTATGGTTTACCAGAAGACTATGAGACACTTGCCAAATATGGAATCGATGTAAAAGGAAAAATTGTAATTGCAAAATATGGAAGAAGCTGGAGGGGTATTAAACCAAAAGTGGCACAAGAACATGGTGCAATTGGTTGTTTAATTTATTCTGATCCTCAGGACGATGGTTATGGTGCGGGTGATGTGTATCCTGCTGGTCCTTTTAAAAATAAATATGGTGTACAAAGAGGTTCAATTATGGACATGGTGATTTATCCGGGAGACCCAAGTACTCCCAACTACGCTTCTGTTGATGGTGCTCCAAGGGTTGACCACAATAACGCAGAGAACCTTTTAAAAATACCCGTACTTCCAATTAGTTATAGCGACGCGGCGCCTTTGTTACAAGACATGGCAGGACCGGTGGCGCCAAAATCCTGGAGAGGTGGACTACCTTTTACATACCATATTGGACCAAGTAAGTCCAAGGTGCATTTAAAATTGGATTTTGATTGGAAACTACGCCCCGCTTATAACGTGATTGCAATGATTCAGGGCAGCCAATACCCTGACCAATGGGTTATTAGAGGAAACCACCACGATGCTTGGGTAAATGGCGCAAATGACCCAGTAAGTGGCATGGCGGCAGAACTAGAAGAGGCTCAAGCCATTGGTGCATTAGTGAAATCAGGGTGGAAGCCAAAAAGAACCCTGGTGTATTGTGCTTGGGATGCAGAAGAGCAAGGTTTAATGGGTTCTGTTGAGTGGGTCGAAGAACATGCGGCATCTTTACAAGCAAAAGCAGTTGCTTATATAAATTCGGATGGCAACGGTAGGGGCTTTTTGGGTGCAGAGGGTTCACACGCTTTCACAGGATTAATGACTGATATTAGTAAATCTGTTCAAGATCCTCAAACGGGGGTCACTATTTTTGAAAGACAAAGAGCAAATCGCGCCACAGAAGCAACATCAACAGCGACTAAAAAAGAAATTTTAAACAGCACTACTTATCCACTAGGTGCAATGGGATCGGGTTCTGATTATTCTTCCTTCATTCAACACGTAGGCGTTCCTTCTTTAAACATTGGATTTGGTGGTGAAAACGAAGGTGGAGAATACCATTCTATTTATGATTCTTATGATCATTATTCAAAATACAAAGACCCGGGATTTGCTTATGGTGTCACACTTGCACAAACCGCAGGACGCGCGGCGTTAAGATTATCCGAAGCAGATGCTTTACCATTTGATTTTACAGCATTACATAAAACAGTGAAGGGTTATATCACTGAGCTTATAAACAACGTAGACCAAATGCGCGAAAAAGCAAAAGTTGAAAACGAACTGGTGAACACAAAAGCATACGCTGTTGCTGCAGATCCAACAGAGGGATTAAAACTGCCAACAACAGTTGAAGATGTCCCATATGTAGATTTTGCACCTATATTAAACGCATTAACGCATTTAGAAAAATCAGCACAACAGGTAGAGCAAATAAAAGCAAACGCGGATGCTCAAAAACTTGCAACTATCAATGCAAAAATTTATGCAGCAGAACAATCTTTATTAATGGCAAATGGCTTACCACGCAGGCCTTGGTATAAACATAGTTTATATGCACCAGGATTTTATACTGGTTATGGCGTTAAAACAATACCAGGGGTTCGTGAAGCAATTGAACAAAAAGATTGGTCAGAAACAAGGTCTCAAATTGGAGAAGTCGCGGCAGCAATTAACAGACTCGCGGCTTATTTAGAAACACTATAATTGTTTTTAAATAGACATATTTAAGGTTTGCGCTTACCTTTGCGTATGCCTTTTAAAATCCATTCCAACTACACACCCTCGGGCGATCAGCCAACCGCAATTGCGCAACTAACCGAGGGTGTGCTGAATGGAGACATGCAACAAACACTCTTGGGCGTAACAGGTTCTGGTAAAACTTTTACCATTGCCAATTTAATTCAAAACGTACAACGCCCCACACTGGTACTTACGCATAATAAAACACTGGTTGCTCAATTGTATGGAGAGTTTAAACAATTCTTTCCCGACAACGCAGTAGGGTATTTTGTATCATATTATGATTACTATCAACCAGAAGCTTATCTACCAACGTCTGGCGTGTATATTGAAAAAGATTTAAGCATTAATGAAGAGTTAGATAAATTAAGGCTTCAAGCAACTGCACAATTATTAAGTGGCCGAAGAGATATTATTATTGTTGCGAGTGTGAGTTGTATTTATGGTATGGGTAATCCAACCGAATATGAAAATGGTATCATTCGAATTCACCAAGGACAAATTTTATCACGACAAGCGTTTCTTCATGCGCTAGTGAATAGTTTATACCACCGCTCTGTCACAGAATTTGATCGAGGGGCGTTTAGGGTGAACGGGGATACGATAGACATTCGATTACCTTATGTTGACTATGGATACCGAATCACTTTTTTTGGTGACGAAATTGAGGCGATCGAAAGTATAGAAATTGATACAGGAAAAAGAATTGAGCCCATGGAGAATGCGGCCATCTTTCCTGCCAATTTATATATGGCACCAAAAGAAATGTTGCAAGAAATTATTATCGAGATACAAGATGAATTACGCGCACAAGTAGCATATTTTAAAAGTGTTGGAAAACACCAAGAGGCCGCAAGAATAAAAGAAAGGGTTGAATACGATATAGAAATGATTAGAGAGCTGGGCTATTGTACGGGGATAGAAAACTATTCTAGATTTTTTGATCGACGCAAGCCCGGTACAAGACCATTCTGCTTATTGGATTATTTTCCAAAAGATTTTTTGTGCGTCATTGACGAAAGCCATGTAACCATTCCGCAAATAACAGGAATGTATGGCGGGGATAGAAGTAGAAAAATGAATTTAGTAGAATTTGGTTTTAGATTACCAAGCGCGATTGACAATAGGCCGCTTAATTTTAATGAGTTTGAAAATGTCATAGGACAAACCATTTTTGTAAGTGCAACACCGGGAGAATATGAACTAGAAAAAACAGATGGATTGATTGTGGAGCAGGTGGTGCGTCCTACTGGATTATTGGATCCTCCAATAGAGGTGCGTCCTACTAAAAATCAAATTGATGATTTGTTAGATGAAATAGCGATGCAGGTAGAGAAGGGAGATCGTGTTTTAGTGACGACCCTAACAAAAAAGATGGCCGAGGAAATGGATCGCTATTTATCCAAAATTAATATCAAATCAAAATACATACATAGCGATATAGATGCACTAGAACGTGTGGAGATATTAAGAGAACTGCGTCTTGGTGTGATTGATGTATTAGTGGGTGTGAACTTATTGAGAGAGGGATTAGACCTACCAGAGGTTTCATTGGTGGTGGTATTGGATGCAGACAAAGAAGGTTTTTTAAGAAATGAAAAGTCACTCACTCAAACTTCTGGTCGTGCAGCAAGAAACGTGAGGGGACGTGTTATATTTTATGGTGATAAAATAACAATGAGCATGCAACGCACGATAGATGAGACCAATCGTCGAAGAGCAAAACAAATTCAATACAATACAGAACATAATATCACACCAACAACTATTATTAAATCCATAGAACAGGTGATGAAGCAAACGGCAGTATTGGATATCAAAGGATTTAGCCAAGACAATATCAATATCCGAACTACCGATGGGCTTAATATGGTTGCAGAACCAAATTCTGAATACGAAACAATTCCCCAAATGGAAAAAGCGATTTTGCAAACAAAAAAGCAAATGGAAAAAATGGCTAAGGCAATGGACTTTATGGAAGCCGCAAAGCTGCGTGACGAAATGTTTAGAATGGAATTACAATTAGAAAAAATGAAAGCATCTTAATCATGAATGATTTTTTCATAGCAGTATACAATGGATTGATACAAACAACCTGGATAGAAGCAATTGCTGTAGTGATGGGCATTGTATCGGTTTGGTATAGCAGAAAGGAAAACATATTAGTATTCCCAACCGGCATCATTAACACAACACTGTATATCTACTTAAGCTATAAAGGACATTTATTAGGCGAGGCAAGCGTGAATCTATATTATACCATTATGAGTGTATATGGTTGGTATTGGTGGTCAAGAAAAAAAGAAGATCAAGTTACCAATGCCTTACAAATTACCAATAGCAATAAAAATCAAATTATACAACAGGTCTTGGTGTTTATTGGATTTTACGCAGTTTTGTTTCTTGTCCTACAATATTTAAAAAATAATTTTGCCCCTGATGCAATTCCATGGGCAGACGCATTGGCAAGTGCTTCGGCCTATACCGCAATGTGGTTGATGGCAAAGAAAAAAGTAGAAAGTTGGATATGGTGGATCATCACAAATATCACATCGATACCACTTTATTTTATCAAGGGATATGCGTTTACTAGTGTTCAATTTATTGTATTATTAATTTTAGCAATTGCAGGTTTAATAACTTGGAATAAAAAAGCGAAACAAAAACTTACGAAAGCAAGTAATTAATAAATTATTAAGTAATGAAATCAATACAAAAAATAGTTGTATTAGGACCAGAATCAACAGGGAAGTCGACCCTCTGTGCAGCGCTTGCAGCACACTATCAAACCACTTGGACACCAGAGTATGCAAGAGCGTTTTTATCAATGAACGGTACAAAATATACTTACGATGATTTACTAACGATTGCGAAAGGGCAAATTCAAAATGAAGATGAAGCCATTGCAAGTTTAAATAAAAATTTTATTGATCATCCAACACAAAAGATTTCGAATAAGCTAATTCTGGATACCGATATGTATGTTATGAAAGTATGGTGTGAATATGTTTTTAACAATTGCCACCACTATATTTTAGAACAAATCAATCAAAGAAACTATGACCTTTACCTGCTCTGTGATATAGACCTACCATGGGCTGCAGACGAAATGCGCGAATATCCAGATGCTGGACCTAGAAAAGAATTATTTACAATTTATAAAGAGCAATTGATTAATCAAAACACTCCCTGGGGCATTGTTTCTGGAACCGGTACACAACGCACCCAAAATGCAATCCAATTGATTGATCAATATTTACAGTAATTTTTAAAACGCAAGAATAGTCCACAAGAAGAGCGCCTTTATGCACAATCGTTTATTTAAATTCAAAGATTGTGGACGAGCTGGTGGATAAACCCCATTATTTTTTTCTAATTAAATTTCTAACGTCTTCGTCCCCCTCTAGATTGTTCATTTCTCTTAGAATTTGTGGATAACGCCACGCAACTCTTTTTGACATTGGACGAGCTGTGAATTTCTTGGGATTAGGAAGGCCTGCAATAATCATAGCAGCTTCTGCACGCGTTAAATTTTTAGCAGACTTTTTAAAATAATGTTGCGCAGCAGCTTCCATACCAAAACAACCAGGGCCAGTTTCGATCACATTTAAATACATTTCTAAAATTCTTTTTTTACCCCATACAAGTTCAATCAAAAATGTAAAATAAAACTCAGGCACTTTACGAATATATTTATCGTAACGACCACCCTGCCATAGAAATACATTTTTTGCAACCTGTTGTGTAATCGTGCTAGCGCCACCACCAAGTGGAATTCTAGATTTCTTTTTTTTCTTTTTTGGTTTGAAGCTTCTTTCCATGGCATCCCAGTCTACACCAATATGATCGGGGAAAGCCTGATCCTCACTGGCTATCGCGGCAAGCTTAATATTATATGAAAGATCCTCCCATGCAACATAATCTCTCTTTAATCCTAATCCAAAGACGTTGGTTAGCTGTGTAATGGTAATAGGAGGAAATACAAAAAATAGCACAACAACATAGAGTAATGAACTAATCAACAGATACCAAATGAAGCGTCTAATTTTTTTAATCAAAATCTATCTCAATTATAATTGAAGTAATTGCCGTATTTAAAAATATACAAGCCTTATAAAATTTCTACACTAAATCTTTTCCCAATTGGACGATAGGGCGGATTTTTTTTAGCCATCCACCTGCCAATCATATAAGCAACAAAACCACCTGCAATAGAAGGCACATTTTTTGAACTAAACACAGCCTCTTTGTTGATGATAGAATTGGTGATATTTAATCCGCCATATAGTACACCACCAACTTTTAAGAAGGTACCGTTTGTAAAGACGCTCTGATATTGACCTTTGTCTTTGGCAAAAGCTCTAATTTCATTAATGTGTAAAGTCAGCGTACCCAACCTTAATGTATCTTGGCCATAAGTGCCATATTGGGTCATCATTGTTTGAAGTGCAAATTGTTTTACCTGAAAAGAATCCTTTTTAATCCATTGTATTTGGCCTGTTATCCATTGTCTATTGCTAAATTCAAATTGAATGTAGTTGTCTTTTGTAAAAGACTTAATGGTAACGCCCTTGTCCTTTAAGACAAGCACATTTCCAGGTTGTGCCATTGCAATATTTGCTTTTACTAAAAGGCAAACACAGAAAAAGAAGAAGGTAATTTTTTTCACAAGTCCAAATTACAATAAAGACAACTAAATCGAACTAAAAATCCATAAATGTTTGTAAAAGAAAGATCAATTTTTATTAATAGATCAAAACGGCACTATATAAAAGCGCCGCACTAAAGATCAAAATGATCATCCCAGAAATACGATTGATCCAAACTAAGTTTTTTTCTGTTAATCTCGGCCTTAGTTTTCCTGCTAAAAACACTTTAATTAAATCTGATAATAATACAAATCCAAGGCAGGTACCAAAAACAATCAATTTAAATTGAACAGGATTGGGTGTGTCATCTGCGCTTGTATTGATAGCAGCGGTCCAAGCAAACCAAAATAAAAATACACTAGGGTTAAGGGTGTTCATTAAGAAGCCGGAAAAATAAGAAGATACAAGATCTTTTATTCCAAGCGACTTGTTGACCCCACTCACCCCCATATTTTCTAATTTCAGTTTTTTAAAGAATAAAGTATACAAGCCCATTAACAATAAAAAACCAGCACCCGCTAAAGCAATGCTTGATTTGTGGTTGAGCACAAGATTAAATAAGGAGGTAAAAAAATTGCAAATAAAAAGCAAAATAATATCACTACTCGAAACGCCTGCAACAAAAGCATATCCAGAGCGCTTTCCATTTGTTAGGCTTTGTTTGATAATGGCGAAAATGACGGGTCCTATTGAAATGCTTAAGATCAAACCCAATAGCAAGCCTTTTAAAATTGCTTCAATTACCATTAAGATTGATTTTGTATAAAATGCTTCCAGTCCGCTAGCATTTCTCCTTTTAATACCCTAGGAAATTTATGTTGCCCTCCAATTTTTCCTTTGCTTTCCATGAATCCCATAAAACAACTTTCTTTCAGTACAGAAACGCGAATGGATTTAAGTGCATTTTTTCTTTCAATCTCATAATCGTCATTGAGTTGAATTAATTTTTCATCTAACTTTTCAGCTAATAATTTTTCGTCAATCATTTGATCACATGCGACATACCAATGGTGTCCAAAAAAGTTGCCATGAGGCTCACCGGTTACAGTAAACTCTGGGATAGATAAATTCAATTCTTCACTCACCAATTGAATGGCCTTATTCATATTGTCCACGCTTAAGTGCTCGCCCACAAGACTTAAAAAATGTTTGGTCCTTCCAGTGATGATAATTTCTGCATTAGACTTGTCTACAAAACGCACTGTGTCCCCAATTAAATAACGCCACGCACCCGCGGGTGTGCTTATTAAAATTGCATAATCCTTACCCTCTTCCACTTCGTGAATCATTAAAGCTTCCGGGTTTTCAATCATTTCGCCGTTATCATCAAAATTAATTTCGTCAAAAGGAACGAATTCAAAAAAGATATGTTGATTATAGGTCAAACGCATTCCCAATGCGTTTTGTTTATCCTGCCAAGCTAAAAATCCTTCACTCGCTAAATAGGTTTCAACATATTCAATTGGCTTTCCTAATAATTTTTCAAAACCATGTTTATAGGGCTCAAAACTTACCCCACCATGTACGAATAAAGTTAGGTTGGGCCAGATTTCATGGATATTATTTAACTTATAACGCTCTATCACCATCTCTAAGCACATTTGTATCCAGGCGGGTACACCTACAACAAAACTAATATCCCATTCGGGCGCTTTCTCTACAATTTCTTTTAGTTTTTTATTCCAATCGCGTTCTTTTGCAATTTTTTTACCTGGCTTATAAAAAGGCTGAAACCAAAACGGAGATTTTTTTGCAGTAATACCGCTTAAGTCACCAGCATAATAGCCAGCCCCTTTTTGTAAATCGGTACTGCCACCCAATGTCAGCCAACCCTTACCAATGGCAGATAAAGGGATTTCACGGTATTTAAACAAGCTAATCAGCTGCTTGATCATGATGATTTTATTACCCCTTAACAAGTCGTTTGTAATGGGTATATACTTACTAGCCGCCTCGCTTGTGCCGCTACTCAGCGCAAAATAATTTATTTTACCAGGCCAGCAGATATCCGATTGGCCCTCGAGTGTTAAATGCCACCAATCTTTGTAGATCTTATTATAATTATATGTTGGAACGGATTCTTGGAAATTTTTACCGATGTGACGGTGTTTTAGAATCTCTGCGAATTTGAATTTTTGTCCAAAAGAAGTGTATTGAGCTGTTTTAAGTAATTTTTTTAAAACACGCATTTGTGAAGTTCTTGGGCTTTTTGTAGGAAGACCAAGTACCCTAGAAAGACCTTTTGGTAAATTAAATTCAAAAATGGGCATCTATAAAAACAGGTTTTTACTTTTATGAAATTGAAAACAAAAATACGAATGTTATTCGAGCAAACGAACCTACTTTTGTCATATGATTAAAAATACGCTAATTCAGGCTGTAGAGGTTGGAGCAAAAGAGTTGACCCGTTATTTTAACGGCACTTTTACAATTGCTAGTAAATCTTCAATCAACGATTTGGTTACAGAGGCAGACCATGCATCGGAAAAAGCAATTATAGGTTTAATTCAGTCTCAGTTTCCAGACCATTTTATTTTAAGTGAAGAAACGGGCGAGATGGCATCCTTATCGGATACAAAATGGATCATCGATCCCATTGATGGCACGATTAATTTTGCAAATGGTATCCCTATTTGTTGTGTGAGTATCGGCGTTGAACACAAGGGCGAAATGATCTTAGGTTCGGTCTATAATCCGTTCATGAATGAATTATTTTTTGCAGAAAAAGGAAAAGGTGCAACCTTAAACGGAAGACCAATTACTGTAAGTAACAAGGACTCTATTTTACATAGTTGTTTGGTAACAGGTTTTCCTTATCAATATTTAGACAGCGAAAATGGGCCTTTACAAGTTTTTGAAAAATTAGTACGCAAAGCAATTCCAGTTCGTCGACTTGGAAGTGCAGCATTAGATTTATGCTGGACTGCTGCTGGAAGGTTTGACGGATTTTACGAACATAAACTTCAACCATGGGATAGTGCTGCAGGATTTTTAATGGTAGAAGAAGCAGGAGGAAAAGTAACCGACTTACAAGGAAACGCGTATAACCCATACCAGCCGGGCATCATAGCAACCAATGGTTTTATTCATGACCAATTGTTATCCGTTGTGAATGGTGGATCGCTTTAATAAAATTAACAGTAATAATTTATGTCAACAGAAAGAACAGAGATAGAAAAATTAGGTGAGTTTGGATTGATAGACCGATTAACACAAAACTTTGAAACACTCAATGCGTCTACTGTTTTATCGATAGGTGATGATGCAGCAGTGATAGATCATTTTGGAAAACAAACAGTCATCACAACGGACTTGTTGATAGAGGGTGTGCACTTTGATTTAATGTATACACCATTAAAACACCTTGGATATAAATCTGTGGTGGTGAACCTTAGCGATATTTATGCAATGAACGCGCATCCCACACAAATCACAATGAGCGTGGCTTTCAGCAATCGATTTAGTTTAGAAGCACTAGAAGAGTTTTATGATGGTGTGGCCATTGCGTGTGATAAATATGGCGTGGATTTAATCGGAGGCGATACCTCCACCTCACAAAAAGGATTGATTATTTCTGTTACCGCACTGGGCGAAGTGGCACCAGATGCATATATCAAAAGAAGTACAGCCGAGTCCGGTGATTTAATTTGTGTATCCGGAGATTTGGGCGCGGCATTTTTGGGCTTGACTTTGATGGAGCGTGAAAAACAAATCTTTTTAGAAAATCCACAGATACAACCAAATTTAGAAAACGAAGATTATATTGTTGGAAGGTTGTTAAGACCAGAAGCAAGAAAAGACATTATTGAATTGCTTGAAAAACTAGAGATCAAACCAACGTCTATGATGGACATCAGCGATGGCTTGAGTTCAGACGTATTGCACTTGTGTAAACAATCTGAGTTGGGCTGTAGGATTTATGAAGAAAAAATTCCTATCAACGAAGCGAGCAAAGCTGCTGCATTTAAGTTTGGATTAGATGCAACTGTTTGTGCGTTGAATGGAGGCGAAGACTATGAATTGTTATTTACCATGAAGCAAGCCGACTATGATAAAATGACAATGCAAGAAGAAATAAGTGTGATAGGATATATGTGCGATGCATCTGAGGGCAACAAATTAATTACAAAAGGAAATAATTTATTTGATATTACCGCGCAAGGCTGGAATGCATTTGGCAAGGAAGCTTAATGATTAATTGCGCTTTTTAAAATTGTGTAGTCTGCAGCTAAACAAAGTAGATTTGCTTTTTTATTTATTTCTATTGTGCCAGGCATGTTTTTATTTTGCATGACTTTGGCTGGATACAAACTACACATGCGTATTGCCTCCCCAAGCGAAACACCCACATGTTCAACTAAGTTTTGAATAGATTTTAATTGCGTTAAAGCAGACCCACTCAGTATTCCAGCGGATTCATATTTATCGCCAACCAGTGTATGTTGATATAACCCTGTGCTCGTTTCGGTAACGGCATCTGTAATACAAAACAAACGATCACCCATTATTTTTTTAGCAATACGTATTGCTGCATAATCAACATGGTATCCATCTGCAATAATACTGCTCATAGCAGTTGGATGATCGAACAGGGCACCAACAACGCCTGGAGCTCGATGTTGAAATGAACTCATTGCATTAAAAAGATGTGTTGCCACAGCAATACCATCATTAAAAAACTGCATGGCATTTTCGTAAGTCGCGTTGGTGTGACCAGCAGAAACCACAATACCCGCATCCTGAATAGCTTTAATAATTGCTGGTGTACAAATTTCAGGCGCAAGTGTAATCATACTAATTGCACCTTCTCCATATTTTAAAATTGAAGCGACCTCTTCTATACTTGGAACATGAATCACCGATGCATCATGCGCACCCTTTTTATTTGTATGAATCCAAGGCCCTTCTAGGTGTAATCCAATACAACCCTTGCCACCAGAAACTTTATACGCTTTTACTGCGTCTATGGATGCATAAATAACCTCTTTGCTTTGCGATGCAATAGTAGGTTGAAAAAATCCAGTGCCACCATCTAAACAGTATTGATAAATTTTATCAATGGTCTCTTTTTCGGGAAATTCAGATAATAATTTTCCGCCAGCACCGTAAAGTTGTAAATCAATTAATGCAGGAATAATAAAAGGTATTGCGTTGTTGGCATCAAACCCTTTTTGATCAATTCCAACAACCAACTCATTTTCAATATGCACAACCACATCATTCAACCATTCTGAACCAGTGAACAATGCTTTTACTGAATAATTTAAAGTCATAAAAAAAATTAGGAAGATTGAATTGTAAAGAAGTCTGCATCCTTCCAAAATGGAAATTGATTTCTTGTAGTTTCAAGCTCTTCGCGATTGAGCGTAATTTGAAATACCGCTTCTTGATCTTGGCAGTGGTACATCACTTCGCCCAAAGGACCTACTACCATTGAGTTTCCGCTGTGCGCAATATTATTTCCGTCTAACCCCACCCTGTTTACACCAACCACAAAAGCTTGATTTTCTATTGCCCTTGCAACCAATAAAGTTTTCCATGCATGGCTTCTTTTTTCTGGCCAATTAGCTACATAAATCAATACATCATATTCGTTGTTAGATGCTTGTCTTGCCCAAACAGGAAAGCGCAGATCGTAACATATTTGTAAATTAATTTTCCAACCCTTTACGCTTGCAATCAATCTTTTATTGCCAGCTGTATAGTGTTGGTCTTCTCCAGCAAATGCAAAAAGATGTCTCTTATCATAAAAACCATATTCTCCATTAGGCAACATCCAGACAAGTCTATTAAAATATTGACCTTCTTCTTGAATCATCAACGAGCCAGTGAGAATAATTTTTTCGGTCATGGCCATACGACGCATCCATTGAATACTGGGACCATCCATTGTTTCTGCATGTAATTCGGGCTGCATGCTAAAACCAGTATTGAACATTTCTGGCAAGATGACTATTTCGGTCGGGGCTTCCCGGTTGACTATTTTTTGTTCTAAAAAAGCAAGATTAGCACCCTTATCCTCCCAATAAAGATGGGCCTGAATCAATGTTAGTTTAAGTGTTGACAAGGGAATAGATTTAAATGTCTATGCAAAAAATACTATGTAAATATAATGCAATTTTATGGATAGGCTTTTTACCTAAGGCTTATAAAGCTTCTGCACAATGGGTTGGTATAATAATGGCTCAAAACCACGTTGGTGCAAGAATGCATATGTTTTAGCCATGCGACTTAGGCCTCGTTCTCCCTTTAAACTATTCCATTTTTTGGTGGCAAGCTGTTGTAGGGTTTTAATATACGCATCCTCTTCAATGGCCTTCAAGCCAATTTTAATATTGTACTTACTGACCCTTTTTTGTTGTAAAGCGTGTTGAATTTTGACCTTTCCCCAGCCCTTGATTCTAAAATGCCCCCCTGCAAACTGAACAGCAAATCGCTCCTCGTTTAAGAAATTTTCGGCAATGAGGTCCGACATAATTTCTTCGACTTCGTCCATGGTCATACCTAGTTCGTATAGTTTATCCCGCACCTCCTGTTGTGCCCTTTCTTGGTAGGCACAATAGTGTCGTATCCTTTGTATAGCTTGCTCCTTACCAATTCGAACTTTCTTCATAATGTCAATAAGAATTGCTAAAATAGCTTTTTAATCTTAAGATTTTACTTTAGTTTCGTTATAGTTATTCAAGGGAAATTAGTTACCCTAAAAATCAAAAATCGACAGCATGAAGTTTATTGTATCTTCTTCTTCTTTATTAAAACACCTTCAACAAATTTCGGGTGTGATTAATACCAATACCGTATTGCCTATCTTGGAAGATTTTTTATTCGAAATAGAAGATAAAAAATTGAACATTGTTGCAACTGATTTAGAAACAGTGATGCGTGTACAAATGGAAGTAGAAAGCAAAGCGAATGGACGTGTATGTATTCCAGCAAAAATCTTAATTGATTCTTTGAAAAATATCGCAGACCAGCCTTTGACTTTTAACATTGATAAAAACTATGCAGTAGAAATTACAAGCGATAATGGAAAGTATAAAGTGATGGGTGAAAATCCGGACAATTTTCCAAAAGAGCCTACAGCAGATGATACAACTGGCTTTAACATGACTAGCGGTGGTTTATTAACCGCCATCAACAAAACATTATTTGCTGTGAGTGGAGATGATTTGCGTCCTGCTATGACTGGGGTTTTCTTTGAATTAACAAAAGATAGCGTTCAGTTTGTAGCTACAGATGCGCACCGATTAGTGCGTTACAAAAGAACAGATGTAAAAGCCACTCAAAATGCTTCTTTCATCGTTCCTAAAAAGCCACTTAATTTATTAAAGAACGCTTTACCAGATAATGATGACGCAATCACATTAAGTTTTAATAATAATCATTTATTTGTAGCACACGGATCTACTCAATTAATTTGTCGATTGATTGATGCAAGATTCCCAGACTATAAAGTGGTGATTCCTGCAGACAATCCTTATCGTTTAACGGTGAACAAGCATGATTTCCAAAATGCATTACGCCGTGTGAATGTATTTAGTAATAAGAGCACCAATCAGGTGGCTTTAAATATTACAGGCAATGAATTGCAGATGGCTGCTCAAGATATTGATTTTAGCTTCGAGGGTAACGAGCGCATGAGTTGTGAATACCAAGGAGAAGATATTCAAATTGCCTTTAATGCTAAGTTCTTAATTGAGATGTTGAACGCAGCAGATACAGATGAGGTGTTTATTGAATTGTCAACACCAAGCAAGGCAGGATTGATCAAGCCTTCGGAACAAGTACCAGGAGAAGACTTGTTGATGCTTGTGATGCCATTAATGTTAAATAGTTAATCCCTATCCTATACAAAGTCTTTAACAAGACTTAAAAACAACCCGGTGAATCTGACAGCAGAACATCGGGTTTTTTTATTTACATTTATGGATAAAATAAACTAGAATGATAGAGGCGATAAAAACTTATTTTGAAACCATTCCAAGCTTGCACCGCGCATTGATTCTTGCCGGAGGAATCAGCTTTTTTTGGATCATTGAATCGGCACTGCCCTTGTTTCAGTTTAAGTACAATAAAACAAAGCATGCCGCATTAAATATATTCTTCACTTTTACGACCATCGCCATCAATTTTGCATTTGCATTGATCATGGTGAAGGCGAGTGATTATGTAGTAGCTAAAGGATGGGGTTTATTACAATTTGTAAAAACGCCCCTATTGCTTGAATTAATCATTGGTTTAATGTTATTGGATTTAATTGGCGCCTACCTCGTGCACATGATCGAGCATAAAGTAAAATTTTTATGGAAATTTCATATGGTCCATCATGCAGATGTATACGTAGATACCACTACTGCAAATCGTCATCATCCTGGTGAATCTGTTATTAGAGCTGTCTTTGCTATCATAGGCGTGATTGTTTTGGGTGCTCCAATGTGGTTAGTGATGCTGTATCAAAGTGCAAGTGTGGTTTTATCTCAATTCAATCATTCTAATATTAAAATACCAAAATGGTTTGATCAAACTTTTGGTTTTATATTGGTGTCACCTAATATGCATCGTGTGCATCATCATGTAACAAGACCACAAACAGACGCTAACTATGGAAATATATTTTCATTTTGGGATCGTCTTTTTGGAACCTATGACAGCACAGATATGAAAGACATTGTATACGGATTAGATGTGGTAGACAATTCAAAACATGCAGACATCACTTATCAATTAAGGATGCCTTTTGATAAAAGCATCAAATCGGATTATTAATTAATCGCTTTTCAAATTCGCATAAATTAAAATTATTCATGAATAAAGTGGGCGCATTTATACCAGCCAGGTATGCAGCTACAAGGTTTCCAGCAAAGCTGATGCAAATGCTTGGCGATAAAACTGTGATTAGACACACTTATGATAATACCAAGGCAACTGGACTGTTTGATGAAGTGTATGTGGTGACTGACAGTGAAATTATTTTTAATGAAATCGTTTCAAATGGCGGCAATGCCATTATGAGTAAAAAGACACACGAAAGCGGATCCGATAGAATTGCAGAAGCAGTAGAAAACTTAGACATTGATATTGTAGTGAATGTACAAGGAGACGAACCTTTTGTAAAACGCGAACCTCTAGAGCGCGTACTTGCTTGTTTTGAAGACTCAACGGTAAAGGTTGCTTCTTTAATGCAGGTATTGAATAATCAAGCATCCATCGAAGATCCTAATTATGTAAAGGTTGCTGTTGATAAAAATTGGAATGCATTGTTTTTTTCACGCAGTGTGATTCCATATCCAAGGTCCACAGACATTGCGATTACATATTATGAACATGTTGGTGTGTATGCATTTAAAAAACAAGCTTTAATTGATTTCACCCATTGGCCTATGTCACCATTAGAAGCTGCAGAAAAAATAGAATGCTTACGTTACCTAGAAAATGGCGTATCCATAAAAATGGTAGTCACTAATTATATGGGCGTAGAAATTGATACCCCAGAAGACTTAATTAAGGCAGCGGAACTTTTAAAATAAAAGCATGAACAAAGGAAAATTATTTCAATCAACTGTCGTAGCCGCTTTAGCAGGATTTATTTTTGGCTTTGACATGGTGGTGATTTCAGGCGCAGACAAGCCTATTCAAGAACTTTGGCATACCACACCGTTGTTTCATGGATTTTTTATTATGTCCATGGCATTGTGGGGAACCGTTATAGGGTCTGTATTTGCGGGCGCTCCCACAGAAAAATATGGTCGTAAAAAAGTATTGATATGGTTAGGTATTATGTTTATTGCATCCGCTATTGGTTCTGCATTGGCACAAGACCCTTATACTTTTTCATTCTTTAGATTAATTGGAGGCATTGCTATTGGCGTATCATCTGTTGCAGCACCAACCTATATTTCTGAAATTTCAAATAAAAATAATAGAGGAAAATTAGTAGGCATGTACCAGTTCAATATTGTCTTTGGTATTTTAATTGCTTATTTATCTAATTATTTTTTAGCTGGTGTTGGCGGTGATAATGATTGGCGTTGGATGTTAGCCGTTTTATTAATTCCTTCTGTCATTTATACATTAATGACACTTGGCTTACCAGAAAGTCCAAGATGGTTATTTTCTGTTAAAAACGACGAGGCAGGCGCTAGAGCAAACTTAGCTATTGTGGGCGTAGAAAATATAGATGAAACGATTCAAGAAATAAACACTGCCTATGAAGAAGAAAAAGCGCAAGGCAGTATTCAGTTGTTTACAAAACACCACAGCAAAATACTATCTATTGCTTTTTTTGTTGCTTTTTTTAATCAGGCTTCGGGCATCAACTTTCTTTTGTATTATGCACCTAGAATTTTAGAAGAAGCAGGTTTTGCAAAAAACAATTCTTTGTTAAGCTCAATCTCTTTAGGTTTAATGAACTTGGTATTTACATTTGTGGGTCTTTGGTTAATAGACCGCATTGGTCGTAAGACTTTATTAATTATTGGATCGTTTGGATACATTATAAGTTTATCCATGGTGGCCTATGGTTTTATTAATCATAGCGCACCCGAGTTTATGCTTAGCTTTTTATTATTATTTATAGCAGCACATGCAATTGGACAGGGTGCAGTTATTTGGGTGTTGATATCAGAAATTTTTCCTACTCAAATAAGAGCCAAGGGTCAAGCCTTTGGAGCTAGCATCCACTGGGTATTTGCAGCGCTTATAACTTTGGTCACACCTGTATTTTTGGATAGCGAAAGCGGGATCTTCAAAGACAACCCTTGGCCTATATTTGCTTTCTTTACCGTGATGATGGCATTACAATTAGTTTGGATTTTAACTAAAGTGCCAGAAACAAAAGGCGTATCCTTAGAGGAACTACAAAAGAAATTAGCACAGTAAACTAAAAGCGACTCCAACGGGTCGCTTTTTTATGAATAAGATTGTAACTTTGAAACGAGTAAAAAAATAATTATGCAGTTTCGTAATTTTAAAATGGTTGATTATGTGGTGTATGGACGTGGCTCCTTTAATCAATTAGATGAAATCATCGCGCCAAGAAGAAAGGGCGATTTTCCAATGATATTTTTTTTAGATCATTATTTTGAAGGAAAACCTTTAGCAAATAGGGTGCCATTAAGAGGTAAAGACAAAATTGTTTTTGTAGATGTAACTTATGAACCAAAGACGACACAGGTAGATGCGTTGGCTGCAAGTTTAAAAGCCGAGTTCGGTGAAGTAAGCGGAATTATTGGAATTGGCGGAGGCTCTACAATGGACTTAGCTAAAGCAGTTGCATTGATGATGACCAACCCAGGTTCTTCTGCAGATTACCAAGGATGGGATTTAGTAAAACAAGCAGGGGTTTATAAAGTGGGCATACCAACCTTAAGTGGAACGGGAGCAGAAGTAAGTCGTACAACTGTACTTACAGGACCAACACGTAAACTAGGAATGAATTCTGACTTCACTCCATTTGATCAAATTGTATTGGATCCAGAATTAACAAAGGACGCACCTGCAAACCAACGTTTTTATACAGGGATGGATTGTTATATACATTGCATTGAAAGTTTAGAAGGGACTTTCTTAAATGAGTTTAGTAAGAGCTACGGAGAAAAAGCGCTTGAACTTTGTAGAAAAGTGTTTGTAGAAAAAAATACCTGGGACGACGAATGCGATGATCAATTAATGATGGCTTCTTATGCAGGTGGAATGAGTATTGCATATAGCCAAGTGGGTGTAGCGCACGCAGTAAGCTATGGCTTAAGTTATTTATTAGGCACCAAGCACGGTATTGGCAACTGTATCGTGATGAATCATTTGGAAGAATATTATCCAGCCGGTGTAAAAGAATTCAAGCACATGGTAGCTAAAAACAATATTGATATTCCAGTAGGGATCTGCGCGAATCTATCAGAAGAACAATTTGATGCAATGATCAATGTGTCTTTAGGCATGAAACCTTTATGGGAGAATGCTTTGGGCCCTAATTGGGAAAGCATTATGACGCGTGAAAAATTGAGAGCGCTTTATAATAAACTATAGAGGAACAAAATAATTAGCCAACTACTCAGCCTCAGCAACTACTTCTTTTACTTCAGGAATCATGCGCTTCATCATGCCTTCGATACCTGCTTTAAGCGTGACCATGCTTGAAGGGCAACCGCTACAAGAACCTTGTAACATTAAATTAACGATGCCGTTGTTATAACTTTTAAACTGTATTGCACCGCCATCCATTTCAACCGCTGGCTTTACATAGTTTTCTAATAATTCTTTCACACGCTTTACCACATCATCGTCATCGGCAGAAACCACATTGGTTGCTTCTTGTTTCATCTTTGCAACCTCATCTTCATTCACTACCACACCACCTGCTTCTAAATATTCTTTCAAGAAAGTTTTGATGGTAGGAATTACATCCTGCCAATCTTCAGTATCTGTTGTTTTTGTCAATGTCACAAAATTGCTTGCAATGAAAACACTTTTGATAAAAGGGAAACTAAATAATTCTTTAGCCAACGGAGAAGCCGTCGCTAAACCCTCTTCTGCAACATCTAAACTTTTACCTGGATACAATAGTTTGTTGGCCACAAACTTCATTGTTTCTGGATTTGGTGTCATTTCTGTATAAATGCTCACGATGGTATTGCCTGTTGTAATCATAATTGCTTTTTTATTCAGTCCAGGGCAAAAATAATCAAAATGAATGGCTTGCTAGCCCTAGAAAGGGTATAATGACTTTATTTTTCCGATATCGAAAAACAGGACTAAATCTCTTAACTGTTGATGATCATTAATTTAGCATAGTTCAGCATGATCTTTTTCTCTCCATTAACATCAAAAAGGATATTGGCTATGGGGTTATGTGCTGAACCCTCAATGGTTTTAATGATACCAAACCCAAATTTTTGGTGCTCTACCTTCATGCCTTCTTCCAGAGCAGTTGGGTCGGCAGCAGTAAAATTGGCCGAAGGAATATGATTTTTATTCAAAGTGCTCGGAGGAGTTACAGGTAAGTAGCTTGGCTTACCACTTGCGACAGTACTTGAGGAGCTTGGTTTGTTATAGCCCGACTTGTTGCCGCCATGCATTCTGTCGTAGGCGCTGCCCCAACCACTAGATTGGTTTCTTGCTCCACCACCAGCACTTGACTTGTCTAATTTTTCTTCTGGCATTTCCTCAATGAACCTACTAGGGTCGTTTTGCACTAGCTGACCAAAACGATACCTCGAGTTGGCATAGCTTAACCATAAATGTTTTTTTGCTCTTGTTACAGCAACATAAAATAGTCTACGCTCTTCTTCTAATTCTTCTCTTGTATTCACACTCATGCCACTAGGAAATAATGTTTCTTCTAAGCCCACTACAAAAACACAATCAAACTCCAAACCTTTTGCGGCGTGCACGGTCATTAATTTTACGGTGTCTTCGTTACCAGTATCGTTGTCTGCATCCGTAATTAAAGTGATCTGTTGTAAATATGATCCTAAACTTTTATCTCCTAATTCGCCATCTTCATTGCTAGGACTTTCTGTCCACTCTTTTATGGAGTTCAATAATTCTTGTACGTTTTCATAACGCGCTAATCCTTCGGTAGACTTGTCATTGAAAAGTTCCTTGATCATATTTGTACTCTTACCAACTTGCACTGCCACGTCGTAGGCATTGTTTTTTGTTAAGAGGTTTTGAAAATACTTGATCATGGTCACAAACTCTTCGATCGAATTAAGCGTGCCTGCTTTAAATCCAAATCCTTTTGCTTTTTCTAGTACTTCAAAAAAAGTAATATTTTGTTCACTCGCTAATACCAAACATTTTTCAACGGTTGTTTTACCAATCCCTCTAACAGGATAATTGATAATTCTTTTTAACCCTTCCTCGTCTTTTGTATTGGCAATGATTCGTAGATAGGCGATAAAATCTTTCACTTCCTTTCTTTGATAGAAGCTAAGCCCACCATAGATCTTATACGCAATACCTGTTCTTCTTAAGCTTTCCTCAAAGGACCTCGACTGGGCATTGGTCCTGTATAAAATAGCAAAATCTTTATTGTAAAAATGATTTCTTAATTTATTTTCTTGGATACTATCTGCAACAAATTTTCCTTCCTCGTTGTCGGTCATGGTTCGGACCAACTTAATTTTATCACCCTCTTCGTTGTCGGTCCATAGTTCTTTTGGAATTTGACCTTTATTATTTTTGATGACAAAATTAGCTACTTCAATGATAGACTTGCTGCTTCTATAATTTTGTTCTAGCTTAACTAATTTTACATCGTCATAATCTTTTTGAAACTGTAAAATGTTTTCGATGGTGGCACCACGAAAACTATAAATACTTTGTGCATCGTCGCCCACCACACAAAGATTTTCGTGCACCGCTGCAAGTAATTTTGCAATTTGATACTGTACCGGATTGGTATCCTGATACTCATCAATTAAAATATATTTAAACTTGTGTTGGTACTTGTGAAGCACTTCCGGAAAGTCACGTAATAGTTCATGCATTTTAAAAAGCAAGTCATCAAAATCCATCGCACCACTTTTAAAACAACGTGCTACATAGCTTGCATAAATTTCTGCAATTTGAGGACGATTAGACCTTGCATCTTCTTGCTTTAAAAAATTGTCTATCGCATATTCAGCAGGACCCACTAAAGCGTTTTTAGCAGAAGAGATACGATTGTGTACAATATTTGGTTTATACAATTTATCGTCCAAACCCATGTCATTGATCACCTGCTTTAAAACAGACCTAGAATCATCTGTGTCATATATAGTAAAGCTTTGAGGATATCCCAGTTTAGCTGCTTCTGCTCTCAGTATGCGCGCAAATACGCTATGGAAAGTGCCAATGTATAAGTTGCGCGCTTCGGTATTTCCTAGGGCTTTTTCTACCCTTTCTTTCATTTCTGCTGCGGCCTTATTGGTAAATGTAAGCGCTAAAATATTAAATGAGTCTACGCCACTATGCATTAAGTGCGCAATACGGGAAGTCAATACTTTTGTTTTTCCACTTCCTGCGCCGGCAATAATCATTAAGGGGCCTTTAAGATGAAGCACGGCCTCTCTTTGTTGTTCATTTAAACCGTTTAAATACGCTTGTTGCATCCTGCGAAGATACGTCTACTTGCTTCAATTATAAAGCAAGTGGAAAACTAAAAAGAATAAAATAACTTTTAAAAATAGGGTCACAAAAAAAGGGCACCTGATGAAGGGTGCCCTGAAAAATGATTAAGAAAGTTCAATCTTGAAAACAAGATTGTTCTAACGACTACTTGTTTTCTAATAACTTAAAGAACTGATCTAACTGAGGTAAGATCACAATTCTTGTTCTTCTGTTTTTTGCTCTGTTTTCTGCATTATCATTACCAGCTATTGGTGCATATTCACCTCTACCAGCTGCAGTCATACGCTTAGGATCTAAACCATAAGTATCTTGTAAAATACGCACTACAGTTGTTGCACGCTTTACAGACAAATCCCAGTTGTCTTCTAATACAGAACCATTGTCTAATAATTGCTTAGAATCTGTATGTCCTTCTACCATGAATTCAATAGATGGTTGTGCTGCCAATACTTTAGCTACTTTACCTAAAACACTTTTAGCCTTGTCAGTGATATTGAAGCTTCCGCTTTTGAATAATAATTTATCAGAAATGTCAACGTATACAACGCCCTTATCTACTTTCACATTTACGTCTTCGTCGTTCAAGTCGCCTAATACTCCTTTCAAGTTCATTACTAAGTTCATATTGATTGAATCCTTACGCGCCATTGAACTTTGTAAGCCTTGGATATAATTATCTTTTGCACCAATATTTTCTAAAGACTTCTTGATGCTCTCTGCTTGTGCACCTGTTACAACAGACATGTCTTTTAATTGGCCTAAGACTACATTGTTGTTTTCTTTTAAAAAGTCAATTTGCTTATTTAAATCAACAATTTGATTTTCTAAAGATTTTCTTTCAGCTGCAATTTTATCTGCATCGTTCTTTGCTTTTGAAGTTGCGTCTTGTGCATCGCGGTATTTACTTTGAAGGTCGGCATATGCGCCGTTTAATTGACCATATTTAGTCTCTGCTTCTTGTAATTTTTTAGGGCTAACGCAAGAGAAAGCACCTAAGCTTATAAGAGCAAGCGCTAAAAAAATTTTACTTTTCATGATAAGTCTGTTTTTAGTATATGAATAATCAAGTTATTACTGTGACAAAAATAGGAAACTACGGCATAGGAATAAAACAAAAATGAAAAATCACTTGTTTTTAACAAACTATATCGTCTGTGATGCCATATTCAGGAACATAGCCCTTAAATTGTTTAAAAAAATTAACAATAAAGCGTAAATCGGCAGATTCGTCATTGCTTGTAAAGAAGGGGTCTGCAAATACCACGCGTCTATTGCCAAAATCAAAGCCCGCCATCAAAATAGGCACCCCTGCGTTTTTAGCAATATGGTAAAAGCCTGTCTTGAATTTAAGGACTTTTGTCCGGGTGCCTTCTGGGGAAAGGGCAAGATGAAAGCGTTCGTTTTGGCGATAAAGGGCCACCACCTGCTCTACCATATTGTTCTTTTTGTGTCGATCCACCGGATGTCCGCCTAAAAGTCTAAAAAACCACCCGGTAATGGGGTTAAAAAGCTCTTTTTTACCCAAAAACTGTACAAATTCAAAATGCATTTTTTTGCGCACCGCCAAACCAAGAAAAAAATCCACGCTATGGGTATGGGGTCCAGCAATGATCACAGATTGCTTTAGGGCATAAGGAAAATTACCTTCTGTTCTCCAGCCTCTTACTGTAAAAAACCACCAAGCTAAAAATCGTTGTAACATATCATTAAATTAAAGGTGCATGAATAGACCTGCGTTTTGAATAGGATTTACTTCTGGTGCTTCTATCTTTTCTGTTTTGAATTTTGGAATAGCAGCAGTTTCAAGATTTTTTAAGTAGACCTTGTCATAATATTTTAATAAAATAGAAAAAGCAGCTTCGACATTATTTTCAACCAAGTAATTCACTGCCGTTTTTGTTTCTAATCCCCCCAATCTTTTTTGAATTCTTAAGGTTGCTGCAATTAAATCAGCTACTGCAAACTTGCCATAAGCTTCTACAATAAATTGCAAACGAGATTCAAACGGAATATCAATAAAATAACAAATACTGTTTCTGATATTTTTAAAAAAAGTAATAGGCAACATATTGGTTCCTATTCTTTGGCTTTCGTCTTCAATCCAAAAATATGGATGTGTTGCACTAATATGAAATAAAGCGCCCGCTAAATTGTTTTCAAATTGTTCTTGACTTGTTTGTTCATGTTGTCCAAGTGCACCAAATGCAGATCCTTTATGATGAGCCAATCCTTCTAAATCAATGACAGGAATCTTGCTTTTTTGTAGTTGTAATAATATTTCTGTTTTGCCTGATCCTGTATATCCACCCAACACTTTCATGGAATAATTTTTTTCGAACTGCGCTAAAACCCAATTGCGATAGGCCTTGTAGCCGCCAGAAAGCTGTTCGGTTTTAAAACCATATAAATCTAATAACCAAGAAACGGCTGCACTTCTCATACCGCCTCTCCAACAGTGTACTAAAATAGTTGGCTTGTTTCCATTTGTTTTTTCGTAGCTAGCAGCCCATCCTTCCACTTGCTCAATCATGTTTTGCATCTTGTTGCCAAAAAAAGGAAGGCCCAATTTAATTGCTGCTTCTCTGCTTTGTTGTTTATATGTAGTGCCAATTTCTGCACGTTCTTCGTTGGTGAAAAGTGGCAACGAAAATGCATTTGGGATATGCGCATGTGCATACTCATCAGGACTTCGAACATCAATGATTAAGTAGTTAGATAAATTTTCAAAAATCCCTTCACCTGTTTTCTGTACACCCATACTACAAATTTACTTGCTTTAAGGTTGCTTCCAATGCTTCTTTTGTAAAGGGTATGAAAGGAATGGGTTGGTACTTAAAATTGGCAGCTGCTTTTAAGGCTGTTTCAAGGTTAAATTGGGTTTGATCATAGACAACGGCCCATCCTTTTTCCTGCCATCTTTTTGCTAAGTATTCCTGTTCTGTTTGTCCAGGCGTGGGCACTAAAATGAGCGGCTTATTGAGTGGAATCAGTTCCATCAAGCTTGTATAGCCACCTCGGCTAATGATAAACTTTGTGTTTTCGATTGCTTTGACCAAATCGGGCCCACCCAAGTGTGGTTCGATAGAACCAAATTCAGAAACAGCCTTGTTGCTAGCCAGATCGGCCGTACCCGCAATCAATTTAAAAGGCTGATGGAGTTGATTGCCTTCTGCCCACAAGATTTCCTGAAAAATGCTTCTTTGTGGCTCTGGTCCAGATACAATGCCTAAAAATAAGTGGGCCGGTTGCTTTTCATTTGTTTGACTGGTGGCATAGGCCTTTAATCTAGACAGGCAATTCATATACCAAACAGGCACAGATGGCTTCCTTATTGGATTGCCTAAAATACCAGAGAGATTTTGGTCGCCTTCCATGTCGGGCACCCAAACCATGGTATAAAAAAGTTTAAACCAAGTATACTGCACCCATTGTAAGAAATTGGTTGACCAACTAAAAGGTGTTTGAAGATTGAGTTGATGTGTAATAAATACAGAAGGCGTTTTTAAGTGAAAAAACCCAAGTCGATTATCAGAAATGATCAAGTCAAAATGTGCTTGTCGATTTGTTGTACGTAACCACCAAAACTCTCTTAAGATGTTGTACAAAATACGAGGAATCTGTACCAACATTTTTATTGCAAAACCTGTTGCGTTTTTGGAATAACGAATACCATATCCTTTTAATCTTAGGAAAGTCACATTGGGAAAGGCTTCTCTTAAAATAATTGCATGCGGCCCATCTGTAGCAACCGTTACATGATAGCCAAGTTCAAGCAATGCAGTAATGATTGGGATGCATCTAGTTGCGTGACCAAGCCCCCAGTCTAAGGGCGCAATGAGAACTTTTTTTTGTTGCATGAATTATTAAATCTTATTCAAATATACTTGTAAAAAATTGTAGTTTTGTATCCATGTTAAGAAGCCATATATATCTTGCGAGCAATGATGTTTTAAAAAAACAAAAGCAATTGATTTTATTGTTGGAAATACATGCTATGTTGTTTCAGATTGAACAAGTAGAACAGTTTTATCAGAATATCGAAGTGGTTGATTTAAATAAAAGAAAAATCATCCAAAAGCCGCATTTAGTAAAGCGTGCTTTAAAAGACAATCCAGAGAAGCCCTTTGTCTTTGCTTACCATAAAAATTAGTTGAATTACCCTATCTTTAAGAGGACGATTCCAAAAGATTGTTTTCATTAAAAGAAATAGGCATGTCATTTATCACAAAAGAAAAATCAGTAGCGCTTTACGCTGCCTTAGTTTCCTTTGGAACTTATGTTTTTATATTTGGATTTAGAAAATCATTTACAGTTTGCACTTTTGAGGGAATGACTTTTGGACCTATTGCATTTAAAACAGCGATGGTGATAAGTCAGATGTTGGGCTATTTGATGGCGAAGTTTTATGGCATTAAATTCATCTCTGGTTTAGAAAAAAAGAATCGATATAAAATTATTTTTTTACTAACGGGTATTGCATGGACAGCATGGTTATTGTTTGCTATAGTGCCGGCACCTTATAGTATTTTATTTTTATTCATCAATGGTTTTCCATTGGGCATGTTATGGGGTGTTGTCTTCTCTTATGTAGAAGGAAGACGTAGTACGGATTTCATTGGCGCTGCACTCGCAGTGAGTTTTATTTTTTCTGCAGGATGGGTGAAGTCTGTCGGCGCTTGGTTGATGCAAGATTTTAATGTCACAGAAACCTGGGTGCCTTTTTGTACTGGATTAGTTTTTGCATTGCCATTGGTAATTTGTGTGTGGGGATTAGAGAAAGTACCAGCACCATCTAAAGAGGATGAGGCATTGAGGGCAAAAAGAATTCCCATGACAGGTGAAGACAGAAAATTAATTTTAAAACAATATTTACCAGGCGTAATTGCATTTATCGCCATTTATTTATTTGCTACTATTTTTAGAGATATAAGAGATAATTTTTCGGCCGATATGTGGAAGGAGATGGGCTATGCAGCCAAGCCATCTACTTTTTCTGAAACAGAAATTCCTATCACTATTTTCATTTTAATCTTAATTGGCGCAGTCGTTGCAGTCAAAAATAGTTTTAAAGCATTCATGATTGCGCATGTATTTATTTTAATTGGATTTGTGGTAGCCGGACTGTCTACTTATTTTTTCACCCAAAAATTATTGGATCCATTTTGGTGGATGCTTTTTGTAGGTCTGGGTTTATACCTTGTGTACATTCCTTTTAACTCAATCTATTTTGATCGTTTAATAGCTGCCTATTCGATTAAAGGAAACGCAGGCTTCTTTATCTATTTAGCAGATTCAATTGGCTATGTGGGAAGCGTGACGGTGATGTTGGTAAAAGAGGGCATGACTCTAGAGATAGAATGGACGACCTTCTTTTCACAGAGTGTCATGATTTTATCTTTCGTAGGTATATTTATTACAGCCTATGCGATGTATTATTTTGCATCAAAGTCAAGAATGACACCATTGATACAATAACGTAAACCTGTTGGAGGGGGACCGTCTTCAAATACATGCCCTAAATGTGCCTTACACTTACCGCATTGCACTTCTGTTCTTTTCATTCCATGGCTATTATCAGGGGTGTAAATAATGGATTTTTTGGTTAGAGGCTCGTAAAAACTCGGCCAGCCACAACCACTATCAAATTTGGTATCACTTTTAAAAAGTGGATTACCACATGCCTTACAGAAATAAGTTCCAATTGCTTTTGAAGTTTCAAAGGCACTCGTAAATGGACGTTCTGTACCCTTTTCTCTAGCAACAGCATACACTTCGGGGCTTAAGATCTGCTTCCAAACACTATCTGGCACAATCACGGCTTCCTTACTTGTTCTAGAATAGTAGGTATTCTCTTTTGTTGGCATGGTATTCGATTTATTGGATTGTTTAGTAGTCGTTTGAGCACAAGCTGTTTGGCTTATCAAAAGGCAAAAACAAAGTATTTTGTACATGGTATTGATTTCTATGTAAAATACTAACAAGTATTCAGATAATTTGTTGCGTAAATTACAATCTTAGGTTAAAAAAATTTACAACAGTTTGTTATCTTTGTATCCTATCAACACAATATCATGTTCAATTTAATCTTATTTGGCCCTCCGGGCAGCGGTAAAGGCACTCAAAGTGAAAACATTATCGCGGCCTATGGTTTACAGCATTTATCTACAGGTAATTTATTACGTAGCGAGATTGCTGGTCAAACCACATTAGGATTGAAAGCCAAGAGCATCATGGACCAAGGACAATTGGTGCCAGACGAAGTGGTAATAGGCATGGTAGATAATTTTATGAACGCACATCCAGAGGCAAAGGGATTTTTATTTGACGGTTTTCCAAGAACAACTGCGCAGTGTATCGCATTAGATGCTTTGTTAGAAAAAAAATCAAATGAGATCAATGTGGTACTTGCACTAGAAGTAAGTGAAGAGGAGTTGGTGAAAAGATTATTAGGAAGAGGTTTGACATCGGGTAGATCAGACGATACCAACGAAAGCGTTATCCGTGCAAGAATTCAAGAATACAATGATAAGACCACTGCGGTGGCTACTTATTATGCACAATTTAATAAAGTAGTTTCAGTGAAAGGAGAAGGAACAGTAGAATCTATCTATGCAGATTTAAAAGCAGAGATAGATTTAAGAATCAATTAATAAAAACAAAGTATATAAAAAAAGGATCAACAACTGTTGATCCTTTTTTGTTTCAAATATGTTTATGATTAAATATTCAATCCACCGCAGGCGCTAATCACTTGCCCCGTTACATAACTACTCATATCACTTGCTAAAAATAAAGTGGTGTTGGCAATTTCATCTGCCTTGCCAAAACGGCCCAAAGGAATCTTATCTAAAAAAGCTTTTCCTGCTTCACCTTCATTTAAATAATGTGTCATGTCGGTTTCTATAAATCCTGGCGCTATTGCATTACAACGAATATTACGACTACCTACTTCTGCAGCAATCGATTTTGTAAATCCGATGATACCAGCCTTACTTGCTGCATAACTACTTTGACCTGCATTACCTCTAATGCCAATAATAGAACTCATATTGATAATACTACCACTGCGTGCTTTCATCATTGGACGAATTACTTGCTTGGTCATATTAAATACGCTCTTTAAATTCGTTTCCATCACATCGTCCCATTGTTCTGGTGTCATGCGCAATAACAAATTATCTTTTGAGATACCTGCATTGTTTACACATATATCTACCGTCCCAAATGTAGCTACCACATCATTTACAAATGTTTCACATGCAGCAAAATCACCAGCGTTTGCTTGATATGCTTTTGCTTTAACGCCTAATTTTTCTATTTCAGCAACTAGCTGGTTCGCCTTGTCAGCACTGCTATCGCTCACATAAGTGAACGCGACATGAGCGCCCTGCTCTGCTAATTTTAAAGCGATGGCTGCACCAATACCTCTTGCTGCTCCTGTTACGATGGCTACTTTTCCTGCTAATAATTTCATTACTTTCTATTTTTAATAAACCAATAAGTATGCATTAATATAATACTAATATTCACAAATATAATAGGATTATCCTGTTTTAAAAAACCATAAGCAATCCAAAGCATGCTGCCGGTCATATTGATAATCCTTAATTTTCTTACATCCTGTATTGCAAAAGAACCAACTACCACAGCAGTTGCAATCCATCCTAATATATCAATCATTGTACTTATTTAATTATCCCTCCTGATGAATTAATTTCAATTCCTCTAAAAACTTACGTTCATTCGATAATCTAGGTATCTTATGTTGTCCGCCTAATTTGCCTTTTCTTTTTAACCATTCGTGAAAACAATCTTTTTTAACAGCTGTGATTTGCGGTAAGCCTAGTGCAATGTCTTTATATCTTTTAGCTTCATAATCACTATTCACAGCTTGTAAATTTTGATCTAGTGCAACTGTAAATGCGTGCATATCTGATGGTGCATTTTCAAATTCAATTAACCACTCGTGTGCACCTGCGCCATTATCGGACATATAGATTGGCGCTGCAGTATACTCTTTCATCACCAGATTAAAATTGGCACATGTTTCGCTAATTGCCTTATCACTATTGTCTGCAATTAATTCTTCTCCAAAAGCATTGATATATTGTTTTAATCTTCCACTCACTTTAATTCTAAAAGGGTTCAGTGTTACAAACTGCACGGTGTCCCCTACAAGGTATCGCCAAAGTCCACCATTCGTGCTAATGACAATGGCATAATTTTTTCCTAATTCAACTTTATCTAATCCAATGGTGATTGGATTTTCTTTTCCGTAGGCCTCTACCGGCATGAATTCATAAAAAATGCCATGGTCTAAAAAGAGTAACATGCCTTCTTCATCTAATCGATCTTGTGCTGCAAAAAAACCTTCACTTGCATTGTAAATTTCTAAATAATTACAATCCCCGCCAATGATCTTTTTAAATTCTGCGCGATAGGGTGTAAATGAAACGCCACCATGAATGTATAATTCAAAATCTGGCCAAACTTCTTTAATTGTTTTTTTACCAGTGATTTGTAAAATTCTTTTTAACAAGACCATGGTCCAAGTGGGTACACCTGCAATAGAAGTGACAGGTTCTTGGATGGTACTTTGTGCAAGCATTTCAATTTTAGACTCCCATTCGTCCATTAATGCAATGGATAATTCTGGCACCCTAACTAAGCCAGACCAGATAGGCGAGTTCTGCAATAAGACCGCACTCAAGTCGCCATATTGAATGTCATCCTTTATTGGATGCACTTGATGGCTTCCTCCAATAACAAGCATCTTACCAGTTAAAAGATCACTTTCTGGCAAGGCATTGTAGTAAATACTGAGTACGTCTTTTGATCCTTGAAAATGATTGTCTTCGATGCTTTCTTGGGATAGAGGTATAAATTTACTCTTGTCGCTAGTAGTGCCACTACTTTTTGCAAACCACTCGATAGGCGTGTTCCATAAAATATCAGGCTCGCCCTGCATCACCTCGTCTATATAAGGCTTAAGGTCTTCGTATGCTTGTATTGGAACAAGCTCTTTAAATTTTCTAATATTGAAAATGGTACTAAACTGATACCTTCTCCCAATCTGTGTATATTGGCCATGGGTAATGAGGTCCTGTAAAACCTCACGTTGTGCTGCAACCGGATCTTTAACCCAATGTTCAATACGCCAATAGCGCAATCTTGCTAATCTTGATATTGCTGGGCTAAAAATTTTCATAGGTTATTTTTGACCCATTTCGATAATCCAATCCTTGCGCTTTAATTCAAAGTTGGTACCAAGGTATAAGCGTCTTACTTGTTCGTCTTCGGCTAATTCTTCTGCGGTTCCATGCTTAAATATTTTTCCTTCAATCAATAAATAAGCACGATCACAAATGGATAATGTTTCATTCACATTATGATCGGTAATTAAAATACCAATGTCTTTTAATTTTAATCTAGCGACTACAGACTGTATATCTTCTACTGCGATAGGATCCACGCCAGCAAAGGGTTCGTCCAACAAAATAAATTTAGGATCAACCGCTAGCGCTCTTGCAATCTCTGTCCTTCTTCTTTCACCACCACTTAAACTATCACCATTATTATTTCTAACTTTTTGCAAATTAAATTCATCTAAAAGGGTTTCCATTTTATGTAATCGCTCGCCCTTTGTCAATTTGGTCATTTCTAAAATGGCCATGATATTATCTGCTACAGACAACTTCCTAAACACACTTGCTTCTTGTGGTAAATAACCCAATCCCATTTGAGCACGCTTATACATGGGTAAATGAGTGATGTCCTCTTCGTTTAAAAACACACGGCCCTCGTCTGGCGCAATCAAACCAACCACCATATAAAAAGTGGTTGTTTTGCCGGCACCGTTTGGCCCCAGTAAACCAACTATTTCTCCCTGTTTAACCGATACGCTTACCTGGTCAACCACCTTGCGGCCCTTGTATTGTTTGATTAGCTTATCGGTATGTATGGTTAGTATCACGTTGAATCTTTTGTACAAAAATAAGGTTAAAACGGCCTATTTGAACCTAGTCAAATAATATTAACTATTTTTGTACTCAATGCATGTAACAGCACATTTAGCAAAAGCAAAAGACACTTTGGTCTCCTTTGAGATCCTGCCACCTTTAAAGGGCAAGACGATCACTTCTATCTATGACCATTTAGATCCCTTAATGGAGTTTAAGCCTTCATGGATCAATGTGACCTACCACAGAAGTGAAACCATGTTTAAGAAAAAAACAGATGGCACATTTGAAAAAGTAGATGTAAGAAAGCGACCAGGAACGGTGGGTATTTGTGCTGCCATTATGAACCATTATAATATCGATGCGGTACCACATATAATTTGCGGTGGTTTTACCAAGCGCGAAACCGAAGATGCATTGATTGACTTACAATTTTTAGGTATTGACAACGCCTTAATTTTAAGAGGCGATGCTGCTAAGAATGAGTCTAGCTTTGAGCCAGAGCCAGGCGGAAATAAATATGCGATTGACTTATTGAAGCAAGTAGGACAATTAAACCAGGGGATTTATTTAGACGAAGATATTTTAAATGGTGGCAAAACCGATTTTTGTATGGGTGTTGCTGGCTATCCAGAAAAGCATTTTGAATCTCCAAATTTTGAAATCGATTTAATCAAAACAAAAGAGAAGGTGGATGCGGGTGCAGACTATATCATGACACAAATGTTTTTCAATAACCAAAAGTTTTTGGACTATGTACAAGCATGTCGTGATATGGGCATTACGGTGCCAATCATTCCAGGATTAAAACCGATTACGAACAAAAAGCAATTGACAATTTTACCAAGAATATTCCATGTAGACATCCCAACTGAACTGTCTAATGCCATTAATAAGTGCAAGACAGACGCGGAATGTGAGCAAGTGGGTACCGAGTGGTTGATCCAGCAAAGTAAGGAGTTAAAAGCAGCTGGAGTGCCTGTCTTACACTACTACACTTTAGGAAAACCGAAGGTGATTAGAGACGTTGTTTCTGCTGTATTTTAATTTATTTTTTTTGTTGAGATTGCAGAAAATCGTGGAACTGATCTACGGTTAAATTTTTAGCAATGATCTTTTTATCCTTATCTAACAAATAAAATGTTGGTGTTTTAAATACATCATACAATTGTCTGATGGTACTAGGTTTACCTGCATTGATTTCTGCATTGAATGCAGCGTCTGTTTGATATGCATGCAACCATCCAGCATCAAAACGCGCTTCTGTTATAAATTGTTTCCAAGCTGCCATTTCTTTTACATTGGTATTTACCCCAATCACTTGTACGCCTAATTGCTTCCAGTTTTTTGTATAAAAAGAATCTACTCTCGGCATTTCTTCTTTACAGTGACCACAGGTTGGATCCCAAAACGCGATGAATGTATATTTTGCGGGGCTTTCATATAATGAAAAAGCTTTGTTATCAATTGTGTTTAAAACCAATGGTGGAGCGGGATTGCCAATGAGGTTGGCCATGATACTATAAGCACGTTCAGTGATTGCTTTTTTAGATTCATTGTTTAAGAGCACCGTATCTCCTTTGCTAAAAAAGTTTTGAAACAAATGTAAAAAGACTTTATCCTGACCCATAAATTCAGGACTGATATATTTATTTGTAAACTTAAAAAGTAAAAATGGATAAATTTCTTTTCCTGTTTTTGCTACTGTTAACATGTATTGAACTTCTTCGATAATAGAATCTGGTTCACGTGAAACATAGTCTTTAAAGTACTCATCTAGCTTTGCTTCAAAAAACGGTGTTCTTAATAAACGGTTATCATTGAATACAACATTGTCCCAAAAATGATTTTTAACATAATAAAAAGGATAGCTAGAATCCGCCTTGCCATTGACGATTGGGATAGCAGGGGCCTCCGGTCTTTGTAAAACGTCTAAGAAAAATCGCATCATTGATTTAGGCGCAGTGGTGATAATTTTTTGTCTTTCTTGCTTAAAGCTGGTATCTATTTTTTTTAATGCCAATAGATATTGCGCAGAATCAGTTGCTGTTTTAGCGGTTCTATAGGCTAGCTCCAATTGATTTCTTTGACCACCAAGCTGGTTCATACTTTTGGAATAAGCACTAAAAATATCATTGTCGGTGGATCCAATAATTTTATAGTCTGTTAAATTTAATGTGTCTGCGAAAATTTTAAATTGTTGCCCCTCGTCTACTAAAAACTCAAATAGAATACTATACTTAGGAGATACAACAAAGTAAATACCTGGTGTGAGTTTTTCTTTTCCACTAAAATAACCTAGGCTTGCTTCGTTCAACATAGCCGAATCGGCTAAAACACGATTTTGTCCATAGTTCGTCCCCAAATAGACCTTTGTATTTTTATACGGCTTTAGGGTAATTTGAATATGATGTCCAATAGGCTTGGGATTGGAAGCGGGTTGTTTTTTAACTGCCTGCGCATTGGCATTATTGTTAAACAAAAGCACTAAACCAACACAACATAAAGCAATCGTTTTCTGAAACATATAAAAGGGTTGAATGGACAAATTAAGTATATAAAAGTAAAAAATAAAAAACAGATTTAGGTTTAATTTAAATGGGCGGAATGGTAGATTCTAGAAGCTGGATTGTACCTTTGTAGCAGTGAGAAAGTCAAAACCAGCAATCATTTTAGAAAAGGTCCTTATTGAGGATTATGCAGCAGAGGGCAAGTCCTTAGCAAGGGTGGATGGAAAAGTCATTTTCGTAGAAGGCGCAGTGCCAGGGGACGTTGTAGATATTCAATTACAAAAAAACAAAACTGATTGGGCAGAAGGGTTTGCTAAAAAATTTCATAGCTATTCCGAAAACA
>Ga0208595_1000068_pt1 | contig 35830 bp, 34 predicted proteins | sample LakMenEpi28Jun11_FD_150742 | JGI IMG/M metagenome (GOLD analysis project Ga0208595, IMG submission 150742) | Freshwater microbial communities from Lake Mendota, WI - 28JUN2011 deep hole epilimnion (SPAdes) | ecosystem: Environmental > Aquatic > Freshwater > Lake > Epilimnion/Euphotic zone ...
GAGACTTTAAACGGACATGGAGGGACGATAAGACCACTTGTGGCGTGTTCCAGTGAAGTGTCAAGAATCACCGCTCCTTTAGGACGGTGAGTATGTCAAAAAGTTAGTCCTAAGTAGATGAGGTAGGGGAGCGGAAAGGGGAGAAATTTTTTTCCTTTCCTGTTTAAACCTTGATTGGGCGCAGTCTCCGCGCCCCTACTAGCTTTTAAAACCCCCGGAAGTTATAACCAACTCCTAACAAAACCCCAACATCGGTTTTATCAAAAAACCCAGCATTTACGGAGGCTGTAGCGGTTAAACTACTATTAAGAGGTACATCTATACCACCAGTTACTAAAACAGCCGTGTTAGATGTATCACCTGTTCTAATGGCTGCACCTACTCCCACATAAGGAGCTATAGGTAAGGGTTCGGTAAATGGGTCTGGTGATTTAAAAGAAAAGTCGTAAGTAATAGGAACGAGAAATGTTGTATCTGTTCCTAGTATTACGGATGGTCTAACGGATAAGGTTTTGGTAAGACCAACTTTACTGATAATGGTGAAGTTACCATCACTCAAGCTTGAATAGTTACCAGAAGCACCAATATTTGTACCAACACCGATATAGCTACTACCACCACGAGTGGTTCTACCTATACCAATTGGACTTTGTGCTATGTGATTAGCTGGTTCTATTTTTTCAGTAGCTTCTGGAGAACCAGAATTGAGCATGAGTGATGAAGTTTCTACTGTTCCTGGTCTGGGTGTGATTGTCCGAGAGGCTATTTCTTCTGTAGCAACTGTAGATATTGATACTTGGTTGGTAGGAGGAATAATGGTTTCTGGTAAGACTGTCTGAGCATTTACGGAAAGTGCGCTACTTAAAACTACCAAAGCTGTAAAACTAGGTGCGGTTAAACAACTTTTACGAAAAATAATATCAGTCATGTTCACTCCTCAATAAATTAAGATTGATACCTATCTAGATATAATCTCAAGTTAACAAATTTCGCTAATATTCACCATTTAACACAAAAAAACAAAATTTGCATCTTGATTTTGTTTAATTGACAAAATTGTATTAGGGAATAATTCCAGAAAAAAGCTATAGCGGTAATTAATAGAATGCTATACAATTGGGAGCGCGACCTCTGTGGATCAGAGATTTTCTGATTTACCCCCATATTTTAAGAAATATCTAGCAATTGTTTTAGGAGCATTTGATCATCTAGTTTAGCTTTTAAACGACCTTTTTCCACATCACGAATCCAACTTTGGCTTTTTTCCATGAGCTTTGCTAATTCTCTTTGGGAAAGGTTCATTTTTTTGCGTCCTTCTATTACCTGTTCCCCCAGTAAATTACCCGTTTGTTGATTATTACTTTTGGCTTTGGTGGTGCGACGTTGTTTTTTATCTAATTCTGAACGTTTATCCCAGTCTAGGGGGAGTTCAAAAGATGAAATTCGTGCATTCATTAGCAAATTCCATTTACCACGTGGTCCGCTGTCTGTGAGACGATTTTCACCACTACCATCATTAATCCAAAATTCTAAAGCTTCCTCTGGATCTTCGGGGATATCAATTAATTTTGCCCATAAAGGTTGAATTTCTGGAGGATAGGTGACAGGATCAAATAATGGCTTTACTCCATAATGATTGAGAACTTCTAAATCATTTTCATAAGCTTTAATTAGGCGTTTGCGTTCTTCCCTATGTCTAGCAGCTTGGTTGACTTTTTCCTCACCATAAGCAACGCGCAGTAAGGTAGGAATAGTAATGCGTTGTTCTCTACCCATTTTGGTTTTAAATAATAACCAAAGCATGAGTCTTACCGCACCTTCATGTTGTTGCCACAAACTCATAACTGTGGTTAATAAGGTTTTAGGAAGACTACCATATTGATAAAATGTGCTGCGTTCTTTACATCCTTGTCTGTTGAAAAAATGTTTAGTCCAAATTCCAGCTTTGACTGTAAATGTCAGTCCAATTAAATATTTACAACCTTGATCATCTTCTTGAAAATGATGTTGAGTATCTATCAAATTCCATAGATAAGTATCTTTAATTGCAAAACTGGGGACTCTACCTTGTTGTGGCCAGTCAATAGAAACCATGAGAGAACAAGTTTGATAAACGATGTTTTTAATTAAACCGAGTTTGGTACTTTTGCTAAGATCTTTACGTTTCTCTAAGCCCAAATACTGTTCAATTTGTCGTTCATCGATTGTAAATTCTTCTTCCCAAGGTTGGTCTAGGGCTGTAATTTGAGCAGCAAAAATGAGATGGATACAAGCAGCACGAATGTCTAAATAATCAATTGTTTGTAAATTATTAGTCGGGTTATTAACTGGAAATAGGTTTTGGATGTGAAAGGAAATTTTCCCTCGTCCTTGATTAACTGAGCGACTGTAATGTAAATTTCCTTGCTGATCTTTTTCCCATGATAAAGATGTTCGTTGTGCGAGTAAATTGCAAGCTTCCCAGATAACTATGGCTGAAGCGAAAGGGTTATTCTTGCCATTAGAAAATAAATCTGGACTGGTAGCATCTCGTGGTTCAACTTTGCATCTTCCTTTTTTTGCGTGTAAAGGTATGGGCGCATTTGTTGGACAAGCAATTACACATTGTGGTTGTGAATAATAGCCATGACAATTATTACAAAGAGTAGAATCAACCCAATATTCATCATCTGCAATTTTAATTGCACCCGTAGGACATAGGGGTCGGCAGTTGTCACATCCCACACAACTGTGGTTAGGAATTATATGCGGCATAGTCCGTCTTCCTACTTGAATTGTTGAGATGTTTGGCTCAAGTCTCCCCTGAATTTGCCCTTTTGATTCATAACTGGCTACCAAATTACCTCTATAACGAGAACATAGTTTGCTCGTCTAATTAATTACTCATAGGGGTTAATGAAGCCAGATTTTGTATCTATTGATGTTTGGCAAAGTTAGGCTTCATTGCTTCTTCATTAACTATACTTTTCATAAAGATTTCAATAAGATTGTTCAGTATGAGCTTGGCAGGATTTCTTAATATTTACCTGGATATTTACTGTCATAATGTTTATTTTGGGATATATAAATTAGTCCAAATGTTTTTGAGTAACATCTTGAATAGGGAATAGAAAATAACAGAGGTCAAACATTAACAAAATTGTGTTTTAAGTTTGTATTTGTAAACACTTTTGGCAGGATCTTGTGATCTAGTTAAAAAATATTGGCAAATAGGAAGTCAATCGGGCTAATAATAATATTTAATAGTTGATTTTAATTATTATTAATGAAATAATTTTAGGCTTATTTACTAAGACTTATTGAGAAAATAAATTTAAACACAATCCTGGAAATATTTGACTAATAAGCTTTTTATATAAGTACATAATCCAAAGTTATCAATAAATAATATCATTTAAGATTTGGAAACAAGCAAAAATAAATAATATTATTTAGCAAGTCATCAAAATTTGATAAAAAAGTTAACTTTTGTGATTAAAAAAATGAAATATCAGGCTAGTATGAATATTAAAGGATTAACTAATATCTAGCTAAAATTGCTGAGGTTTTATTCATGGCTACATTAACAGGATTGACCTTTGGAGGTAATGCTTGGACTCCTAAATTTGCCCAAGAGATAGACAAAGATAAATGTATCGGTTGTGGCAGATGTATGAAAGTTTGTGGTCATAAAGTTTTGGGTTTAATGCCTTTAAATGAAGAAGGTGAATTTGTAGAAGATGAAGATGAGGAAGAAGTGGAACGGAAAGTAATGGTTGTTACTCACCCAGAAAACTGTATTGGCTGTGAAGCTTGTTCTCGGATTTGTCCCAAGAATTGTTATAGTCATGGAACATTAGATAAATAACATTCTTGGTACTTTTCCCATGGTGTGATGCAGTGCAAAACATCGGTTATTATTCGCAAGTCAAATTAATCAGCAAGGTAATTGGAGGGGAATCTCAATATTTACCATAAATGGTTAAAAAGTTCACGGCTAACAGAAACGTAAATCGTCAGTTGTTATTATCTAAAAAATCATACTTGCTCATATTTTTCTGCCTTTATTTGATTTATGAACATATCAAATCTCAGATCCTCAATTTTTTCAAAAAGTTGGGGATTTTGTGGTTATCAATATAAAAAAATATGGAAGTTTACCCATTTTTTATTAGTTACAAGTTAGAACAGTAATAGTGAAAATCTAAAAAATAATCTGATCCTCAGAAAGCAATTCTGTAGCTACACAAACAAGGTCTATCTTCACAGACTATTGTTTGATTACTATTTACACAGCAGGTAGTATTCATGCAGAAAGTTCCCGTTTCGTTATGGACACTGTTAGCTGGGATGATCATTGCCCCTATCAGTATCTGGGTTGGACAAAATCATCATTTATTACCGGAGGCAGCATCGCAACAAGCACCTTTGGTAGATGGTTTTTTCAATATCATGTTGACAATTGCGACTGCTCTTTTTTTAGTTGTTGAAGGCACAATTATTATTTTCTTAATTGTCTATAGACGACGCAAAGGAGATATTACCGATGGTGTACCCATCGAAGGTAACTTGAGTTTAGAAATTTTCTGGACAGCAATTCCTACGGTAATTGTGATTGTTTTAGGTATTTACAGTGTTGATGTTTATAACCAAATGGGTGGTTTTGGTGTCGGAAGTCATCCCCATCATCAATCAGCAAATATCATGAATATTAGTCAAACCGCTAATATTGGAATTGGTGAAAATCCCCAAACTAAAAATAAACCTGCTGATTTGGTTGTAGATGTTAAAGGTATACAGTTTGCGTGGTTATTTAATTATCCTGTAAGTGGTATTTCCGCAGGAGAATTACACGTTCCTGTTGGTGCTGATGTGCAGTTGAATTTATCCGCAGATGATGTGATTCACTCTTTTTGGGTTCCCCAATTTCGTCTTAAACAAGATGCTATTCCTGGTGTTCCTACACAACTACGATTTACAGCTACAAAACCTGGTACTTATCCAGTAGTTTGTGCAGAATTATGTGGTGGTTATCATGGTTCAATGCGAACACAAGTAATCGTCCATGAACAACAAGATTTTGATGCTTGGATGAATGAAAACCAAATTGCTGACAATCAAGAAATGAATCATGCAGTAGCTATGAATTCTGAAAACCTATCTCCATCAGAATTTCTTGCTCCCTACACTGATAATTTAGATGTAAATCCAGCAACTCTTAAGTCATTAGTTATGAGTCATTAGTAATTATTAGCTAATCACTGAAAACTGACAAAAGACAACTCACAAAAATATGACACAAGTAAATTTTCCAGTTAATCCCCCACCCGATGAAAGTCAATCAACAACGCGGTTGATTACCCACAATTCTCATCCTACAGCTTGGAAAGTTCGAGATTATTTCACATTTAATACTGATCACAAAGTTATTGGGATTCAATACCTGGTGACAGCGTTTCTGTTTTATTTAATTGGTGGTTTAATGGCGATCGCACTTCGCACAGAATTAGCCACACCAGATGCGGATTTTCTTGATCCTAATCTCTACAATGCCTTCATGACAAATCATGGCACAATCATGATTTTTCTATGGATTGTTCCCAGCGCCATTGGTGGATTTGGTAACTATTTAGTTCCCTTAATGATGGGTGCTAGAGATATGGCCTTTCCTAAATTAAATGCGATCGCTTTTTGGTTAAATCCAGTCGCGGGATTATTACTATTACTAAGCTTTGTCTTTGGTGGTTCTCAATCAGGTTGGACAGCTTATCCACCATTAAGTTTAGTTACCGCCAATAACGCCCAAAGTTTATGGATTTTGTCCGTTGTTTTAGTCGGAACTTCTTCAATTTTAGGTTCTATTAACTTTGTCATCACCATTTTGATGATGAAAGTTCCCAGCATGAAATGGGATCAAGTTCCTCTATTTTGTTGGGCAATTTTAGCCACTTCTATCCTGGCACTTTTATCTACCCCAGTATTAGCAGCCGGTTTAGTTTTGCTATTATTTGATATTAACTTCGGCACATCCTTTTTCAAACCAGATGCCGGTGGTAATGTCGTTATTTACCAACATTTATTCTGGTTTTATTCCCACCCGGCGGTTTATTTAATGATTCTGCCGATTTTCGGAATTATGTCCGAAATTATTCCCACCCACGCCCGAAAACCCATTTTTGGTTACAAAGCCATTGCCTTTTCCACCGTTGCTATTTGCGTCGTTGGTTTATTCGTCTGGGTTCACCATATGTTCACCAGTGGTACACCTGGATGGATGCGGATGTTCTTTACCATTTCCACACTCATAGTAGCTGTTCCTACAGGAGTAAAGATCTTCGGTTGGGTAGCAACATTATGGGGTGGAAAAATCCGTTTTACCAGCGCCATGTTATTCGCCATTGGTTTATTATCAATGTTCGTCATGGGCGGTTTAAGCGGCGTAACCATGGGAACTGCCCCCTTTGACGTTCATGTTCATGATACTTATTACGTAGTCGGTCATTTCCACTACGTTTTATTTGGTGGTTCAGTTTTTGGCATTTACGCAGGTATCTATCACTGGTTTCCCAAAATCACCGGCAGAATGATGAACGAAACCTGGGGACGAGTTCATTTTATACTTACATTCATTGGTACAAACCTCACATTCCTACCCATGCACAAACTGGGTTTACAAGGAATGCCCCGCCGAGTTGCCATGTATGACCCCCAATTTACCAGCTTAAACCAGCTTTGCACCATTGGCGCAGTTCTTTTAGGTATTTCCGTGATTCCCTTCGCTTTAAACGCCATTTACAGTTGGCAAAAAGGGGAACTCGCAGGTAACAACCCCTGGGAAAGTTTAACTTTGGAATGGACAACCTCTTCCCCACCTATTATTGAAAACTGGGAAGTTTTACCTGTTGTCACCCATGGCCCCTATGACTATGGACATAATCATGATCAAAGTCAATGAACTACATTCTTTTTGTCTCACACAAAGTCGCAGAGTCACAGAGAGAAATTAAGAGAAATTGGCGGTTGGGTTAAGCGACAGTGTCACCCAACACCTCCCAAAGTTGGGTTTCCTTATGTCAACCCAACCTACATCTATTCATCATTCACTAGGAAGAATAAATATGACTGCAATTACACCTAATGAACACCATGGCCACGGACATGAAGAACATCCAGATTTACGAGTGTGGGGTTTAATCACGTTTCTCGCTTCTGAATCTTTGATGTTTGGTGGATTTTTTGCTACCTATTTGTTTTTTAAGGGGACTACCGCAGTTTGGCCACCAGCAGGAACAGATGTAGAATTATTTATCCCCGCAATTAATACTATCATCCTAGTTTCTAGTAGTTTTATCATTCACTTTGGTGATATGGCTATTAAAAGAAATAGTCTAGGTTGGATGCGTTTTTGGTATTTTATTACCGCGATTATGGGGGCTGTATTCTTAGCTGGTCAGGTTTATGAATACATGAATTTAGGTTATGGATTTACTACCAATGTTTTCTCCAATTGCTTTTATTTAATGACGGGTTTCCACGGGTTACACGTCTTTATTGGCTTGTTATTAATTTTAGGGGTATTATGGCGTTCTTTCCGTCGTGGTCATTATTCTGCTACTAAACATACTGGCATAGAAATGGCGGAAATTTACTGGCACTTTGTTGACATTATTTGGATTATTCTCTTCAGTTTGGTGTATCTTCTCAATATTTTGTAAAAATGGGTAATGAGTAATTCCTAATCACGAATTACTCTCCTTAAATTCATCCTTACTATTCATCTTCTAACTATAAAATTTATTTTGCACGATTACTTGTATTAATAAATGTCAGCAATATACTCAGTATCTACGTCACAATTACTGCTAACCTTGTTTGTTCTTTCCCAATATGTTACATTATATTTGATTAGCTTCAATGTATACCTAATTTTGTTATCATAGAGGCATCTTCCTAGATATCATATATCTATGTATCCATGAAGAAAAATCGTAACAATAGTTATTAGTGTCAAATATCATGTAATTTAGATTAATTAATGCATTGTAATTATCTCAGGGTCAAGCTGGATAGTCAAAGACTTAATCAAACTTCTCTGATGAATTAGCTACACTAGAGATGGATACTCATTTTTCAATTCTGAGTTATTCTTGTATTTTGCCTTCATTGGCATATCAAACTAAACCAACTAAATCCAGACCAATTCACATTCCTTAACTAAAAAGCTGCCACTAATCATAATGCCTGTGATTGAGAAAAAAAGAACTCGCGATCTGCCCCAAATTAACGAACGGATTCGCTTCCCGAAAATTCGGGTAATTGACACTGATGGTGCACAACTGGGAATCATAACTCCACAGGAAGCGATACAATTAGCAGAGGAAAAGGAATTAGACCTAGTGCTAATTAGTGACAAGGCTGATCCGCCAGTATGTCGAATAATGGACTATGGAAAATATAAGTTTGAGCAGGAAAAAAAGGCGCGGGAAGCCCGGAAGAAACAGCACACGGCTGATGTGAAAGAAGTGAAAATGCGCTACAAAATAGAAGAACATGACTACAATGTGCGCGTTAAACAAGCTGAACGCTTCCTCAAAGATGGCGATAAAGTTAAGGCTACTGTGATGTTCCGAGGTCGGGAAATTCAACACAGTGACCTGGCCGAAACGTTGCTGAAGCGTATGGCTACAGACTTAGAGCCTTTTGGGGAGCTTCAGCAAGCACCTAAGAAAGAAGGGCGAAATATGATGATGTTGATTTCACCCAAAAAATAATCCCGCCTAATTTGTTTTCATCCCTGATTTAAAGGACGCTTACCCGTCAGAACCCCAAAAGTTTTGACGGGTTCTTTTCGAGGGTCTCTGTCTATCTTATGATAATATTGACATTAAGGCATTATACATCACTATGTTAACATCTGCAATTGATAATAAAAACGCAAGTGCTATCCAAGCCGCACGGGAAGGGGTGGCGGTAAGCGATCGCACTCACTGGGGACGCATACGTATTTCTGATGATGATCGCATTCGTTTTTTACACAATCAAAGCACTAATGATTTTCAATCTCTTAAATCTGGTCAGGGCTGTGATACTGTTATGGTAACATCTACCGCCCGAACGATAGATCTAGTGACTGCCTATGTGTTAGATGATGCTGTTATTTTGTTGGTTTCTCCTAACCGTTGTCAGCTACTTATGCAATGGTTAGATCGTTATATCTTCTTTGCTGACAAAGTTAAGTTAACTGACATCACAGAAGAAACCACCACTTTGAGCCTAATTGGCCCCCAAAGTCATGGGATTATAGAAAAATTGGGCGCTGGTAATTTAATTGGTCAACCTGATGGTAATCACATTTTAGTTGATGGGGTGATAGTTGCAGTAGGTAGCGGGTTAGCTATACCCGGATATACCCTGATTTTGCCCATTGCAGAAAAACAACTATTGTGGGATAAAATACTGGAATGGGGGGCTGTAGAATTGAGCGATCGCTCCTGGGAGATGTTACGAATATTACAAGGTCGTCCCACACCAGATCGGGAACTTACGGATGATTACAACCCCTTAGAAGTTGGTTTATGGCAAACAGTTTCCTTTAATAAAGGTTGTTATATCGGACAGGAAACCATTGCCAGACTTAATACATACAAAGGTGTAAAACAATACCTTTGGGGGATTCGTCTTAGTGCTGCTGCTGAACCGGAAACATTAATTACCATTGGAGAAGAAAAGGTAGGTAAACTTACTAGCTATACAAATACCCCTGATGGTCATTTTGGACTAGGTTACATCAGGAGTAAAGCTGGTGGTGTGGGGTTAAAAGTGCAGGTTGGGGATACAGTTGGAGAAATAGTCTCTATTCCCTTTGTCTCACACGAATACCCATTAACTAATGGCTAATATTCAATTATCCATTTCCTTTACCTGGACACAATTCATCTAGCCAAGACGGAAAAATACTACTATTAGTAGATGAAACACGGGGAATATTTTGGACGGAAATTCCCATAGTTGTAAATCCCTTGTCTATTTGTTCCCTTTCCAGTTCTACAGGTAGCTTCATTGAGGAATGAGGGTGAATCGGTGTAGCTACTGCAATTACGGAAATACCCGTAGCCATTTTCAATAACACCTGTTTTCGTTCTTTAGATACAGGTGAATCCGTCAAGGCCATGTAAGCAGGAAAGGTGCTAATTATCTCATTTTTCGCTGTAAAGTCTTGAGATTTTGATAAATTTAACTCCTGTTCAGGATTGAAATCCAAATACAAAGCCGCTATGATTTGATCAGGATTATTATTTAAATCCAAAATGAAAGGCAAGATTTTTTTTAGCTCTGGTTCTAAAGTAGATAAAGTTGCTAAAATGTAACCAGAAGAAGGACGGCGGATACCATCGTAATCTTTCCAAATTCGCATTTTCACCAGCCAAGAGCGATTTTGTTCATAATAACTCAGCCACTTCGTTTTTAATGATTGACGTAGATGCTGAATATCCATTCATTCCCTCGCTTCTTATTTTGCACCAAATTACGGAATTTAAGTAGATTAACACAATAAAACCAAACTGTGTAAAGAAAAGTAAAATGAAAACTTCTTGACTCTTCTCTCTTGCCTATTTCCTAATGAAACTGATAATAAAGCATTTTCTTGACCCTTTTACCATTTCATAAGACCTCGCGGTAAGTGGGAAACGACACGGGGGGTTTTAACCGCTGTGGTTTTTGGTGCATCTTGACAGCCTCCATATTTTTCGCTAGGATAGTCCCATGGTCAGAAAAAGTAAGCACAATGCTTTCAGCGGAGTGTCTAGTGGCTGTTTGGTACAGCCTTTAAGAGTGAAAATCTCTTAAGAATCTCAGCAGCTAAAGCCGCTGAGAGTGTCAATCTAACTGATTATCAATCCTTTACTTGCTAACCATTCACTATTAAATATTCGTGATTGATAGCGAGAACCACTGTCACACAAGATAGTTACAATAGTATGTCCTGGTCCCAATTGTTTAGCTAAAGCCACAGCCGCGGCTACATTAATTCCCGTTGAACCGCCCATTAATAAACCATCTTTTCTTAATAGCTGATAAACTACACGCAAGGCTTCTGAATCATCAATTTGGATAGCGTCATCAATAGGTGCACCTTCCATATTGGCGGTAATGCGACTATTACCAATCCCTTCAGTAATAGAATTACCTTCTATTTTGATTTCACCGGTTTTGATATAGCTGTATAGTCCACTACCCAAGGGATCAGCAACAATACATTTTACGCCGGGATTTTGTTCTTTTAGATACATTGCTACACCAGCATAAGTACCACCCGTACCAGTAGAGGCCACCCAGCCATCAATTTTACCATCGGTTTGTTGCCAAATCTCTTTACCTGTGGTTTCATAATGGGCAACACGATTGGCTAAATTATCAAACTGATTAGCCCAAATGGCGTTTTCCATTTCTGCTGCAATTCTACCAGATAGTTTGACGTAATTATTAGGATCTTTGTAAGGTACGGCAGGAACGGGACGAACTTCAGCGCCCAAGGTAGTCAAAGCATCTATTTTTTCTTGAGATTGGGTGTTGGGAATAAAAATCAAACATTTGTAACCTTTGACATTGCAAATATGCGCTAGTCCAATTCCCGTATTTCCCGCAGTTCCTTCAACTACTGTACCACCGGGTTTGAGCAGTCCTTTTTTTTCTGCATCTTCGATAATGTACAGCGCTGCACGATCTTTTACCGAACCTCCAGGGTTAAGAAATTCGGCTTTGGCCAAGATTTCACAACCTGTTTCTTCGCTAAAACTGTTTAGACGAATTAATGGGGTGTTACCAATTGTACCAACAAATCCATTTTTGATATCCATTTTGCACATACCTGAGTGTTTACAATTATTTTAATTTTTCCGATGTCTCACTCGTTCAGGACTACCGGTAGGAATTGCGGCAATTAATTTTTGAGTATATTCTTCTTTTGGTTGAAGATAAATACTTTCAGATGTCCCTGATTCGACAATTTTCCCTTGATTCATGACCAAAATGCGATCGCTTAAAAATTTCACGACACTTAAATCATGGGAAATAAAGATATAAGTTAGTTGAAAATCGGCTTGTAATTCTTTCAATAAATTTAAAACCTGCGCTTGTACAGAAACATCTAAGGCTGAAACTGACTCATCACAAATAATAAATTTAGGGTTTAAAGCTAAAGCTCGTGCAATACAAACTCGTTGACGTTGACCACCTGAAAATTGATGAGGGTACTTTTTCATGTCGTCCGCACTTAAACCCACTCTTTCCAACAGTTCTACTACCCTAGCTTGTTGCTGTTGTTGGGAGTTACCGATACCATGAATTAACAGGGGTTCCACAATGGCTTTCCCAATCTTAATCCGGGGGTTGAGGGAACTAAAAGGATTTTGGAAAATAATTTGCATTTCCCGTCGTAAGTGCTGCAAGGTTTTCCCGGTTAGATGAGTAATATCTTGTCCAGCAAACAATATTTGACCGCTCATCGGTTCGATTAGTCGCAGCAAGGTTCTACCTAATGTAGTTTTACCGCAACCAGATTCTCCCACCAATCCCAAGGTTTCTCCAGGAAAAACATCAAAGGAAACGCCATTCACTGCCTTATGATAACGTTTGGTGCTGCCAAATACTCCCCGCACTGGAAAACCGACTTCTAGGTTACTAACTCTCAACAGAGGTTGATTTCTACTAAGATTTGCTAATCTGTCGTTGGTCTCTTCCTTAGTAATTTCCGCCGGTTGTGCGGGTTCTTTGGTCTGAATTGTGACTTTACCAAATTCATCTTCTGTGACACTCATGTAGTCAGAAACAGTCAGCAGTTTGTGGGGACGATGATTAAGATTAGGACGACAAGCTACAAGTCCTTTGGTATAAGGATGTTGAGGATTATTAAAAATTTGTGCTGCTAGACCATTTTCGACAATTTTACCCTTATACATGACTGCTACTTGGTCAGTAATTTCCGCAATTAACCCCAAGTCGTGGCTAATAAAAATCATTGCCATATTGCGACTTCGTTGTAATTCATACAACAATGTCAGAATTGTTGCTTGCACGGTCACATCTAAAGCTGTAGTTGGTTCATCAGCAATTAATACAGATGGATTACAGGAAATAGCCATTGCAATCATAACCCGTTGCAATTGTCCTCCAGATAGCTGATGAGGATATCTTTCCAGCATTGCTTCTTTGTGTTGTTTTACCAACTGTGCTAATTTAAAACTATCTAATTCCGAATAGTTATGATCAAGATACTGTGTTTTAATTTGCTCATCACTAGGTAAAAGGTTAACTTCTTGTAAACCCGCAATTGCGATTTTTTTAGCTGCAATTGCATTGACATTTTGATGTCGCATAATTGCTTCTTGCAACTGAAAACCGATACTATAAACCGGATTTAAAGAACTCATTGGTTCTTGAAAAATCATAGCAATATCACCACCTCGATAAAGCTGCATTTCTTCAGGTGATAATGTTAATAAATCCAGTGGTCGACCATTTGTCCGAGAAAATAAAATTTTCCCTCCAGTCACTTTTCCGGGATATTGCAATAAACCCATAATTGCTAAAGCTGTAACTGACTTTCCACTCCCTGATTCTCCCACTATTCCTAGAGTTTCACCCTGATTTAACTGGAAACTAATATCATCAATAGCTTTTACATTGCTACTATTGCTGATAAATTCAACTTGTAGATTGCGAACCTCTAAAACTGTTTCTTTCATAAAATTGGCAAACAAATTAATTAAAAATGAAAAATGAAAAATGAAAAAACACTTTTAACTCTGTCTCTTTACCTTGGGCTTTTTCTCTGTTATAACTTCTGCAAAATATCTGGTAGTAATTGTCCTGGAAGTTTAGATAGAGCTAAATTTTGTCCTTGGATTCCTAACTCATTATGAAAAACACGAATTATACTGATAATGTAGCCGATTGTTGTTTGATAATTTTCTGTTTCTCTATCAAAGCCAATTAATGCGGACAAATGATTTTCTAAAGCGGCTTGTAAATGTTGAGAGAGTGTTTTTTTATCACCATTAAAATGTACACTTTTCACTAAGTCATGATGAGCTAATGCTAAATTATTATGTGCCATATATAAATCAAAATTTAAAACTAGATTACTAAGTGAGTGAGCGGTATTCACAGCTTCTTGATAAGCATGAATACATAATTTTATAAGTTTTTGTTGATCTTGGCTTGTTGTTTGGGGCTGATTTGCCAAATGCCAATAAGCGATACCCAGATTATTTTGAGTAGCAGCATAACCCTGGGGAACATCAATAGACGTTCGATATTTTAATGCTTCATTGTAAACCTGAATTGCTAAGTGGAGATTTTCCATTGGTTGTTCATACTGAGAAAGATTCCAATAAGCCGTACCAATGTTATTTTGAATCATCCCATATTTTAGGGGTTGATCTGTCGGTTGATAGTGAACAACCGCTGATTTATAAGCAGTAATTGCTTTTGTGAGATTTTCCACAGGTTGATCATACTGTCCTAAATGCCAGTAAGCTGTACCTAGGTTATTCTGACAAGCAGCATATTTTAAAGGTTCTATCTCCTCCTGTCGATAACGTAGTGCTTCACTGTAAGCAATAACTGCAAAATTCCAATTTTCTACGGTATCAGCAAACCTAGCTAAATCACCATAGGCAGTTCCAAGATTATTTTGAATACGGGCATAGGTTTCTGGGTGAGTATCAACTGTAATCAGCTTAAGCCCTAATTTATAAAAATCTATTCCTTGCTGAATATAAATTTTCGACTCTTCAGAATTATCAGGGGCACGGTGTAATATCCAGTAAAGTGTCCCCAAATCATTTAAAATATCTGGAAGTTGTGGAGAATTTTCATCATGACTAATTGCTTCTTGATAAGCTAAAATTGCAATCATTAATTTTTCTACCGTTGCTTGTCCTTGCTCAATCTGCAACCGATAGAAATTACCAAGATGATAATAGGCTTTTCCTAATTCTTCTGCGTTGGATTCTTGAATATGTAATTGTTCAATTTCCCAGAGCATTTGTTGAACTTGATCATAATCATCAGCATTAATTTTTGCCTTAATTAATCCTTGTAATTCTTGGTTAATATGAGCTAAGGTAAATGAACTCTGATCATTAGTAATTTGAGGGGACAGAACCGGAGATTTTTCTGGTATTTCTGTGATTAAATCTGTGGTTTTAGTTACAAATAAATCAGGTTTGTTTGTTAGTTTGGTGTCTTGAGAAATTGTTTCTTCATTAACAATTAAATGAGTCAGATTTTCTCGCTCTAAACTACGGGAATCAGCTACAACCTCTGAATAACCTCGATTATCTATAGTTGGTGTCGGTTCTCCCGCAAAGACAAATACACCGGTGTGACATTGCCAAAATTTGGGTGCTGATTGCTGAATTGCAGATAACCAAGGATGAGAAACCCAAAATAATAAACTAGATTCTAAAAAGTGACTAGATTCATGACCAGATAAATGTTGTTGACCTAAATGGAGATAATTCAAAAATAACCGCTGTATTGCAACTGGTTCTTTAGTGAGCATTTCCACCCCCACAATCTGAAATCCAGGAATTGGTAAGGAACGGAGGGGATTCTCTGTTGATCCTCCAATCAGTGGAGGTGGATAATTAGCTAACCATTGATTAATTTGCGCTATAGGATTGGGATCGCTTAAATTTAGACGTAGAGTAACTAACCGTGGATAAGCTGGTGTACTAATGTCTCCACGGACTTGCTGGTATAATACTTTGCCGACTGGATAAGCGAGGGTTGAGTGTAAACGTGCTGCTATCCGGTTTCTTAAATGTAAATCATCACATATAGCAAATAAAATTTGTCTACGTAAACCCAGACTCAGGGTTAGTTTTAGACGTTTATATACTTGCTGATTCAAACTGACGTTTTCTGTGTGTACAGTTTCATTCACACTTGTATTTGGCTGGGTTTTTGCCCTTTTTTCTGTATACATCCCGACTGAATAAATTAAATTAAGTATTAATGTCACATCTCATAATTTGGATTTTCCCGGAGATGTTTTCTTGTTCAGGATGAATCAAGTTTTACGAGCTAGAATGTCAAAAAAAGACTATATTATCTTTTTATTTCGGCATTCTAACAAAAAATCAGGTTCTTGATCAATATCAGAACCTGAAATCAGGAAAAGTTAAAATTTAAAGGACTGTTTTCCAATTAACTAACATTGGAAACAGTGAAAGCCACAAAGATTACCCCTGCGACTAAAAGCATGGCTACAACTCCTAAGATAATATAATTACGCTTTTGAGAGTTTGTTGGAGGTTCGGCTTGATAAACTTTGGGCTCTTTAGCAAAGTTATTGAGCCGACCGCCTTCTTCACTTGTATAGGGCATGAAGTAATTCCTTGTTATGTTTGTTGATTTAATGTTACATAAATTTTACATCACTCTCATAAAAATAGACAAATAGTTACTTGAATTAAAATTCCTAGTATTTTGGCTGATATCTTGACAAAATAGACATTTCATGGTTGATTTTATACTATTTTGTTTGACCTGACTACTAATTCAGGAATATCTCTATACTAATGTCATTATAAATACATTCAGCCTTTTTAACTGCGTTGGAGTCAGTGCTACTATTTTGTTGTGCTGGGGGCTTTTTTGTGCCTATTTTTTTATACTTTGATTATCTCAAATATTGTTACATTTTGTCTTTAACTGCCTGATTATTGGTTATAAATGTTAATCTTTAATTCCTAAAGCAAAAGCCTGGATGATTTTTAATATTTGTTTTTTAGGTTACAATAGAGAATACACTTTAATCAGGTGATTATCATGACAAAATCTACACCGCAAAGGGTTGTCCGTCGTGGTCGAGTATTTCCCGAAATTCAGTGGACTCAAGAACAAAAAGCTCAGGAAAAAGCGAGAAGACAGGCTTTTTCTGATCGTTGTTGGGTAATTTTTGAGCGGTTAAAACCAGAAATACTCGATAAATACTATGGTTGGTATATTGCTATTGAACCTGATAGTGGGGATTATTTTATTGATCAGGACAAGGAAGTAGCCAGTAAAATGGCTAGAGAAAAGTATCCTCATGTTATTCATCATATTTATGGCATTAATGAAACGGGAGTTAGTGGCAGCATAAGATAGAGGGAAGATTTGGAGAAAATGGACAAATTTATTTGGAAATTGATTTAATTGGTGGGGATAATTTCAGTTTTCCTGTAGAAACAATGTTAGATACAGGATTTACTGAGTTTTTGGCTATGAATAAACAAGATATACAAAGTCTTGATTGGCCTTTTTTAGGTCAAGATAAATTAAGAACTGCTCAAGGAGAAACTGATTTTGATGTTTATTATGGTAGGGTAATAGTAGATGGTCAAGAGTGGGAAATTCCTGTATTTGCTGGAGATGAAATTCAGGAAATTTTACTGGGTTCTCGATGGTTGAAGTTATTTGTTTTAGTTGCTAATTATGGTGAAGATAGGGTAAGTTTAGAATTAATTTAATTGTTTTTTTTATTAAAAATAAAGTGGATTGCGGGTTGTATCTAGAACGAAATAGCCCTGGGTGGTAATTGCCAGAATATTTGGTCTTTATTCCAAATTTTAGGGCTAGGATGCCTAAAAAGACAATATAATTAGATTTAGGGACTTCCAAGAAATAAATTATCCTGATTAACGAACCACAGAGGCGCAGAGGACACAGAGGAATAAGGGTTTGAGAGATTTTTGTGTTAGGTGGTTGAGTATTTTTTTATTTGGAAGTCCCTTAACAAATTACTGATTTTATTAACATTGCTTTTTATGCCCAAGCATGATCCCGCAAAATTAAAAAAAGTATCTATTAGTCTTCCCTTTGGTATAGGTTCTGCGGAATGGGAAGCTGACACAACGGAACGAAAAGCCGCTTGGTCGTTATATGTGGAACTGGTAACGCGTATTGCTGTCCAGTCTTTAGAAGTTGACCAGGGGTTAGTGCGAGAAGCGTTGAACTCTCTGTATAGTTTATTCGGAACTACCCGTGAAGTTCTCAAAGCTGCTGGACCTGATGTGGGTGCTTCTAAAAACTCAGTCGGGGGTATTGCTATTGCGGTGCTGAATAATGGGTTAAGACCATTTTTGGCTAAATGGCATCCTGTGTTACAGGCTTGGGAAGCAAGACGACCTATAGGGGTGAGTCCCAAGGAACATGAGGTAAGTTGGTCAGAAGAATCAAAATTGCGAAGTGAGTTGGCTGCTTTACGAGATGGTTTGGAACAGTATGCAAAGGCGTTGGCGACTATTGCAGGTGTGGAGGAATAAAATGGGAGAATTTGTTTGAATTCCCTGTTTGTTTTCTTGATTTTTGGTATTTCATGGTTTACGCTTTAATTAGAATCTATTCAATTTAATGTTGATTTAGTGAGGAAAAATTTCTATGTTTAGACGTGTCCTCTGTAGCCTTAGTTTAGCAGCAAGCATAGTTATAGTCGGTAGTCTTAGTTCATATGGTGTAACACCGAATGAGAGAAAAATACGAGCAGCTATAAAAATAACCCAACTAATAACCCAGAAGAAGAAACCACTTATTGAATCTGCTGGTGAAAATGTTAGAAATTTTGGCATAGGTATTGGATCATATTGTTTCGGAACTAAACAAGCCTTTCCGTGTCCACGTTCAGATTCGTCAGATAATGAGACGAATAGTCAACCTAAGAGGGTGTTTGAAAATGAAACCCATAATCTCCAAAAAGCTAACCCCCTCCTACAAGGGAATGGGGTTTTTAAAGCCTCTCCCCTGGTAGAGGAGAGGCTTGGAGATTTGAAAATGAAACCCATAATCTCCAAAAAGCTAACCCCCTCCTACAAGGGAATGGGGCTTTTAAAGCCTCTCCCCTATCAGGGGAGAGGTTTGGAGAGGGGTCTGTTTACACATTAAAAACTTTTAAAACATCCTCTGATAATATCCTAATCCCTCGAGGGGGCGACAACGAAACTAACAATTCAAGGGGATAGGGGAGATTTTGATCTCCCTTTTTTTCATCGGTAGAGAAAAATATATGAAAGTCTTTATAAGTCATTGCAGTACAGATAAACCATTTGTTGAACGCTTGGCAAAAGATTTACACGAACGCGAAAGTATTTCTTGTTGGTTTGATAAAGAGGGAATTGGTATTGGTGACAGCATACCAGCAAAGATTGGAGAAGCTATTTCTAATGCAAGCATTTTTGTAGTGGTGCTTTCAGTAGAAGGTGTTAATTCAACATGGGTTAACCACGAAATAGACACATGGCTTATACTACAATTTGAGGAAGAAAAACTTGCAAAGCAACAATCACGCACTCCTAATCGTCGTATTGCACCAGTTCTTTATAGAGATTGTCAAATCCCAACTCTTCTCCAATCATTTCTACGCGTAAGTATAAACGAGCAAAACTATGAATATGGTTTTAAACAACTTGTCCAAGGAATTAGAGGTGAATATCATACTCTAAAAAATCCACCAGTTACCCCGTCTAACGCTATGCCGTCACAATCAATTGTTTTTAATTTGCTTAAAGACTTATTACCATTCCAATTCAAAACAGTCCTGTTTTATTATGGTATCAATGAATCTGATTTATCCGAAAATATACCACAAAGTCAAAAAGCTCTTGAAGTTATTAAGCTTGCTACTCAACAGGATGAGTCTCTTTCAAACTTGCTAAATACTATATATAAAGTTGCACCACATTTGAGGAGGTAGAATAAATGGAGAAATTAGAATTACTGGAACAATTTGAAAAGCAGCCGGGTGAATTTGAAGCGTTTCTATTAGAATTAGATATTGAAAGAGCGAATTTATCAGAAAAAGTAACACCAAAACAATTATATATAGAGGTAATTCAAATACAGACACAAAAAACAGGAGGTCTTGATCATTTATATAAAGTTTTACTGGGTTACACTAAACTAGAACTTCTACTAAAGAAGAAAAAATGGAAAGATGCTGATCTTCAAACTGTAAAGATCATGGATAAGGTTTTAAATCTAAAATCAGGCGAATACATGAGTTCAGAAGACTTGCCGCGATTTTCCTGTTATGATCTGTGCATGATTAATGACCTGTGGATAAAATATAGCAACAATATGTTTGGCTTCAGTATTCAGAAAAACATTTATGAAGAGGTTCTCGGTCAAGAAACAAATTTTGATTCCGGGGCATGGCAGAGATTTGGCAAGCGAGTAGGCTGGTATAAGGAAAAAAAATGGATGGATGATAATAATTATCAGAATGGCTGGAAAAATGCACCTAAAGGTTATTTCCCTCTGAATGGGAGCGTCAGTGGAGAGGATTGGAGTAGAGATTCCAAAGACTACTTTTCTGAGTTCATGTCAAAACTTAAAGAGTGTGATGTCTGAGAAAATATTACTTAGGAACGCAAATTTAATAACCTGCAATTCTGATGTAACCTGGAATGGTGCGTTACGCTGTCGCTAACACACCCTACTTTTGCACCTTATTTAATTCACATTCCTTAACTTTAGCTTCGCGTTATAAAATGAAGACAGACACTATATTTTACACATTACTGCAAAATCTCCCCAGTGTGTTATTTGAACTGCTAGAACAGCCCCCACACTAGCTTTGCTTCTGTTCAACCACTTGTAACTCAAACTTCTATAAACTCTTTACCCATACCTATTTTTGATGTTCAATTTCAACAGCATATTAATTCAAACTTGCTTGAAAGTTTTGATTTAAAACTAAAATCCAAACAACTTCTAGAAATTGCTAAAATAGGAGTAGAAAAAGCCATTGAAACCGATAAAGCAACAGCTACAGATTGGATAAATCAGCAATTGGCAATATTAGGAATTGATATCAAAAGCATCATTAGTTAATTTCCTGTTGTATAATATTTATATATATTTTCCCTAATCAATCTAACAGCTTACTATCACGGCAGATTTTGTCATAATATAAAGATAGGATTCCCATGACTAATTACGCTTTATCAACATTATGAGGAATAAATAATTATGTCTCAATCCGATTTAATCAATAAACCAGAATTAAGTAACACTACCAAAGAAAATCATCTCATAGAAATTTTACGAGAAATTCAAGCAACACCTAAAGAATATTGGCCAAATCTCCTACAAATAATGCGAGTATTTCGAGAAAGTGTTACTTTTAAACCTGAGATTTTTAACCATTCTCAGCTAGAAATAGACGCACAACAACAAATTTTAAATCAACAACATCAAGCACTCAAAGAATTAACCAAAGAGTGGTTAGAAGAAGGAGAACAAGAAGAACAAACGGAAACTTGGGAATATTTGCGGCAAAAACAAGAAATTGATGATAATCCTTTTTAAGATTAAGCTGAATTTATATGAATAAATTGATTTTCCTCGATACAAATATTTTAGGAATGGTAACAAATCCTAAAAGTTCTAATTCTAATTGTCAGGAGTGTAAAGAATGGTTAGATGAATTACCCTTAAAAGGTTATCAAGTTATTTTACCGGAAATTGCCGATTATGAAGTAAGACGAGAACTGTTAAGAGCGGGAAAAACAAAAGGAATTAAACGTTTAGATCAACTCAAACAAGCGATTACTTACTTGCCTATTACTACTGCTACCATGCTTTTAGCAGCACAATTTTGGGCAGAAATTAGAAACACGGGAAAACCAACTGCTGATGCTAAATCTCTTGATGGTGATGTTATTTTAGCAGCACAAGCAAAAATAGAAGAATTAAATGGAAATCAAGTTATTGTTGCTACTACCAATGTTAAACATTTATCCTTATTTGTAGATGCTCGTGAATGGCAAATGATTAATTAAAAAGATTTCTCTCATTTCTGGAAAGTTTTGATTTAAAACTAAAATCCAAACAACTTCTAGAAATTGCTAAAATAGAAGTAGAAAAAGCCATTAAAACCGATGAAGCAACAGCTACAAATTGGATAAATCAGCAATTGGAAAATTTAGGAATTGATCTCAAAAATGGAGAAGAAAATAAAAATTAATGCTGATGTCATTTATAATAGAATTATAGCCTAGTAGTAGAGGTGAAACTATGACCATTGAACAAGCAGTTTTAGAAAACCTGCGAGAGTTACCAACCGATAAACAACAGGAAGTTTTAGATTTTATTCAATTTCTCAAACATAAATTACCACCAAATAAACCAACTTTTAATCCTGACGGTGAAAATTTCTGGGAAATGACCTTACGATTTCGGGAACGGATGGAAAGAGAAGGTATAGAATTTACAGATGATGATTTTGCCAATCTTAGAGATCGTAGTCCAGGACGAGAGGTAGAACTGTGACTTTTCGTTTTCTTTTAGACACTAATATTATTTCGGAAATTAATAAAAAAATCCCCAATAAATTAGTTGTTGATAAAATGAATCAGTATCAAGGTGAAGTAGCTACAGCTTCAGTAGTTATTCATGAATTATTATTTGGCTGTTTACGTTTACCTCCTGAATCTGGAAGAAGACGTTTTTTAGAAGATTATATCGAGGAAATACCTGCTAAAATGCCTGTGTTTGATTATGATCTCAAAGCTGCAAAATGGCACGCACAGGAAAGAGCTAGATTATCAAAAATTGGTAAAACACCTACTTTTATTGATGGACAAATTGCGAGTATTGCGTTCTGCAATGACTTGATTTTAGTAACAAACAATATGGCAGATTTTCAGGATTTTGAGGATCTGATAATTGAGAATTGGTTTATTACAGTTGATTAGATTGAGGTGAATTACAGCAGTTTCCGATATTATGAAGTACAGATATTAATAATAAAACTCTTGTGGTGCGGGCAAGATGCCCGCACAAGGTGTACCTCACTCAAAGCTACTTGCTGTATGATAGAAGGAGACAATATTTGCCATTGAAATTATACAGCGATTCCGACTTCTGGAAGAAGCCGGGGATCTAAGTACAAAAAAACTAACCTGTAATCGTTCCCGTTACAGGTGAACTCGCACTAGCATACTCTTTAATGGGCATTCTACCGGACAAATAAGCTATGCGACCCGCCACAGTTGCTAAATTCATCGCATAAGCCATGGCTGGAGCATTTTCAGCCAAAGCGATCGCACTATTAATCAATAACGCATCCGCTCCCAATTCCATCGCCTCAGCAGCTTGTGAAGGCGCACCAATACCCGCATCTACCACCACTGGTATTTTAGCATTTTCAATAATAATCCGAATATTGGCGGTAGTTTTTAGCCCTTGTCCAGAACCAATGGGTGCAGCTAAAGGCATCACAGTGGCACAACCAACTTCTTCTAACCGCTTTGCTAACATAGGATCAGCATTAATATAAGGTAATACAGCGAAACCTTCTTTAACTAATTGTTCCGCAGCTTGTAAAGTACCTATAGGGTCTGGAAGTAAATATTTAGCATCAGGTATAACTTCTAACTTGACAAAATTATTATCCTCTTGTCCCAATAATTTCGCCATTTCTCTTCCCAACCGGGCCACCCGCACCGCTTCCTCCGCAGTTTGACAACCAGCAGTATTAGGTAACATCCAGATTTTACTCCAATCTAGCGCCTCCGCTAAACCTTCATGTCCCGGTGCATTAGTTTGTACCCGTCGCACAGCTACCGTCACAATTTCACAACCACTAGCAGCGACACTCTGCTGCATTTCTTGAATATTGCGATATTTACCAGTTCCGGTCATTAACCGAGATTTAAAGCTTTTTCCGGCAATAATTAATGGTGAATCTTGAACAGTAGTTTGGAATTCTGGTGTACGGTGTCCGTTAGTAATAGTAGCGGGAATTAACATCGGTGTAGTAGTAGATGACACAGTGGAAAAGCGGGAATAATGAAAATTAGCTAAAAGAGGATCTGCTTTTTGTTCACAAATCAAATCAGCAATTAATGTGGCTGTAATTGGTGTAAGTAAAATCCCGTTGCGGTGATGACCAGTAGCCAAGGTTAAATTATCACAATGACTATTACCTAAAATAGGTAATTCATCGGGTGTAGTTGGACGAAATCCCCACCACAGTTCTTGAAGAGGATAATTTTCTAATTGCGGATACAGTTGTATCGCTGATTGCAATAAATCTTGAATACCTTTCGGTGTATTTTCGGCAGTGAATCCCACATCTTCACTAGTTGCACCGATAATAATGGAACGATTGCGTCTAGGAACAATGTAAATATTTTCACCGAATAATATCCTAGTTAACGGTAATTCTGTCACAAAATCTGGAACTCTTAAACTCAACATTTGTCCTTTACGAGGACGCATTGGTAAAGGTAATAATTGATTGGTCCAAGCACCAGTAGCTAAAAGATAATGGTTAGCGTGAAATAAACCAGCATTAGTTTGTATACTAGTAACTTTTCCCTGTTGTTGAGAAATTGCTTCTACTGTAATTCTATCTTCAAATATAACACCCAGATTTTCAGCCGCAGTCCGCAGAACTTTAATTAAGACTCGATTATCAACTTGCCCGTCTTCAGGATACCACCAACCACCGACCACATCAGCACCTAAATCTGGTTGATATTGGTTAATAGTGTGTTTATCTAACCAGTTAGCGTTTTTGTATTGTTTGTTTTCAGGTTGTTTATAAACTGGTGCAAGAATACCACAAGGCCAATAACCTGTATTTAAACTTGTTAATTTTGTTAATTTTTCCGTCCAGTCTAAATATAAGTTACGCGATCGCCGACATAAAGTCAACATCGCTTCATTAGTAATATTTTCCGCATCAGGGGCTAACATTCCCGCTGCGGCATGGCTGGCTGCGGCAGTAAAATCACGGCAAAGCACAGTTACATTCGCGCCTCGTAATTTCAGTTCGACACCGCAAGCCAACCCGATAATACCACCACCAATAATTAAAACATCATTAGTCATTTAGTCATTTAGTCATTAGTTATTTAATTAATAGACATCTCCAGAAATAAAATATAAGTATTCTAGAACCCTTGTAGAGAGGTTACATAGAACGTCTCTACATTCTTTTTCGGAGATGTCTTAATCATTGGTCATTGGTTCTTTAAATTTGACTTTTGACCTTTGACTGGATTTTTCCCCAGTTACCACAAAGCCCGAATTGGTTCTTTTCCCTGACTATCATTACTACTAGTAGTTGAATTACTCTCCGTAGTAAAAGTTTCATCTGTAGGACTGGAATTGTCACTACCATTACTAGTGTTCTGTGCAGTAGTAGAAGAATTGTTTGTGGTTTCCGTAGAAAAATTACTTTGGGCTACACTAGTATTGCTGCCTTCATTGCGAGAATTGTTTCTACTTGTGGTTTTGGAGTCATTATTACTAATATTTTCCGAATTATTACCATTTGCAGCACTATTAACATTAATATTAGCCGGAAGAACACTAGATGCTTTACGTCCTAGGGGAACATTAGCAGTTTGTTGTCCACCCATAGGAAAGTTAATTCCTAATAATGTACCTAATAAAATTGCTACGCCGCCAGCCATTAAAATCAAGGGTGTCCATTTACCCATCTTTTTCTCTCCTTGTTAACCTTTTGGTGTCCAAACTAATTGGGGACTTTGATCTTAAAACCCATGAAATTTTGTTACTTTGATATCACCTAAAACCTGAATTTGACAAGCTAAACCCAGACTAATTGTAGGAGAATAAGGAGGAAGAGAACGCCGAGTTTGCTTACGCCAATTCCTTGTGGATACTTCAACTTCTACATTAACCGCAGAAGTACCACAAGCGCCATGGCTTGAGAGTTGATAATTCCAGAGCCATTGTAGGGGTCAATACCATGTTATCGGGGAACTTTGTGTAAATTGGTTTAATTTTTATCTACAGCACTTCCCGGTGTTATGAGGTGCATATCTAGCGGGCAAGATGCTCGCACCACAAGAGTTTCATGATTTAATTTTGTACCTCATCAGTGCGGAAAACGCTGTAACTAGGGAATATGGAAATTACCAAGATAGCTTTGTGTTGTATATTTATACTACAAGGTTGTCTTTTAGGTGTCAGTGTTCAATTAAAGGTTCACCAAATTTTTATGATTACAACCCCCTTAAATCAACTTTGGCTCTATGACACTACTCTCCGTGATGGAACTCAACGGGAAGGATTATCGGTGTCTATAGAAGATAAGTTACGCATTGCTCACAGACTTGATGAATTAGGTATTCCTTTTATTGAAGGTGGTTGGCCCGGAGCAAATCCTAAAGATGGTCAATTTTTCCAGCAACTTCAACAAAATCCCCTCAAACAAGCAGAGGCGGTCCCTTTTTGTTCTACCCGTCGTCCACATACCAAAGCCGCAGATGAACCCATGCTCCAGGCGATTTTGGCGGCTGGTACGCGCTGGGTGACTATTTTCGGGAAATCCTGGGATTTGCACGTTACAGCCGGACTCAAGACCAATCTAGAGGAAAATCTAGCGATGATTGGGGATACAATTGAGTATCTACGTTCTCAAGGACGGCGGGTAATTTACGATGCTGAACATTGGTTTGATGGTTATAAGCAAAATCCTGATTATGCTTTACAGACCCTCAAAGCAGCAGCTACAGCAGGTGCAGAATGGTTAGTTTTATGTGATACCAATGGTGGAACTTTAGCTCATGAAGTTTCGCAAATTGTTAAAGATGTCAGTTGTCAAGAAGCAATTCACCAAATCGGTATACATACTCATAATGATTCAGAAATGGCGGTTGCTAATGCCTTAGCAGCGGTTATGGCTGGAGCTAAGATGGTACAAGGGACAATTAACGGTTATGGGGAACGCTGTGGTAATGCTAATTTGTGTTCTGTGATTCCCAATTTACAACTAAAACTGGGTTATAGTTGTATCGGTGAACACCAGCTAAGTCAACTTACAGAAGCTAGTCGGTTTGTGAGTGAAGTTGTCAATCTCGCACCTGACGAACACGCACCTTTTGTAGGACTTTCGGCTTTTGCTCATAAGGGTGGGATTCATGTTTCAGCGGTAGAACGTAATCCTTTGACCTATGAACATATTCAACCGGAACTGGTAGGAAACCAACGCCGCATTGTTATTTCTGAACAGTCTGGTTTAAGTAATGTTTTAGCTAAAGCTCGTACTTGTGGAATTGAATTAGATAAGGATCATCCCCAAGCTCGACAAATTCTCCAACGTATGAAGAAATTGGAAAGTGAAGGTTATCAATTTGAAGCCGCAGAAGCTAGTTTTGCATTATTAATGTATGAGGCTTTAGAATGTCGTCAACAGTTTTTTAAGGTTCAAGGTTTTCAAGTTCATTGTGATTTGGTGGAGGTGGAAGCAACTACTAATTCTTTAGCAACTGTGAAAGTATCTGTTAATGGTAAAAATATTCTCGAAGCCGCAGAAGGTAATGGACCAGTTGCGGCTTTAGATGCGGCTTTACGTAAGGCTTTAGTGAACTTTTATCCTCAAATTGCTGATTTTGAATTGACTGATTATAAGGTGAGAATTCTCAATGGAAATAGGGGAACATCTGCTAAAACCCGCGCTTTAGTAGAGTCGGGTAATGGTCAACAACGGTGGACGACTGTAGGAGTTTCTAGTAATATTTTGGAGGCTTCTTATCAAGCTGTAGTTGAAGGTTTGGAATATGGTTTATTGTTACATTTCCAAGCTGAAAAGCTGTTGAAGGTTTAGCAATACAATCTGGGGAGGGGTTTACCCTCCGCTATTTGATGATTTCCATGATGTTATGCTGTAGATATTGTGGAGATAATAATTAGGAATTTATCTCTAATAGAACTTTTAATACTCCTTTGGTTTTGGCTTTTTCAAAAGCCTCTAAACCTTGAGAAAGAGGATAATAAGCATGAATTAAAGATTGAACCTCTACTTTTCCTGTTGCTAATAATTCTAATGCTGGAGCAAAGGGACCGCAACGAGAACCAATGAGGGTAATTTCATCTACCACTAAAGAGGAAGCATCTAAACTGAGATTTCCTGCATAGGTGCTTTTTAAAATTAATGTTCCCCGTGGACGTAAAGCCCGACGAGCAATATTAAAACCTTCAGGATTTCCGGTACAATCAATGGAGATATCGAAATATTTATCGGTAACGCTATTAGCTAAACCAGTTTTTATTCCTCTCGCTGCTAAATTTACTAATTTTTCTTGATGTCTTCCTATTACTAATAATTCACAACCAGTTAAGGCTAAAGTTTGGGCTATTAATTGTCCTAGTTTACCATCTCCAACTACTAATACTCGGTCATTTTTACATATTTGTATTTGTTGTTGAATTTCCAATGCTGCGGCTATAGGTTCGGTAAAAGTTGCAGCCGCTGTAGAAACATTTTCCGGGACAAGATGCAAATTTTTAATAGGTAAAGATAGATATTCTGCAAATGCACCATGACGATTAACAATACCTAAAACGGTGCGATTTTCGCAATGTCTTGGTTGTCCTCGATCACAAAAACGACAATTACCACAAGCGGCGTTAATTTCACCAACGACTCTTTGATTAATTAACTGTTTTGGACCTTGTTCCACAACACCAACAAATTCATGGCCGATAACACCAGTATAAGGATAATAACCTTTAATTAATTCTAAATCAGTATTACAAATTCCTGCCTGTAAAACTCGGACTAAAGCCTCTCCCGCAGGTGGTTCAGGAAGGGGAATATCAGTGCGTAATTGTAATTGATTATTTTCTAGCCAAAGTCCTTTCATAATTTTGTTAATTTTCAGTTATCAAAATTTTCCACTTTCTAGAAATGGTGTAAATATCGGTACTAAACTTGAATTACTCAGAACCATTGTGGGAAAAGAGCGATCGCTATAATCCATTCCCGGCGATAATGGAAAAGACTCAGAATTGAGCGAGACCCATATACTACCCGCAGCTTGAACAATTACCCAAGCACCTGCAATATCCCATACCTTTGGGGTGGCTTCAACTCCTCCCAAAGCCGCACCAGTAGCGACTGAAAGAAAGTTATAACTAGCAACTCCTAACATCCGAATTTTACAGGGAAAACCCGGTTGAATAATGTTGGTACTGCGAGAACAAAGGTTAAAAAGGTGGTTTTTGCTGGGAGCATCTTTACTAGTATGAATAGGATGATTATTTAAAAATGCTCCTGTTGGCGTTGTTAAGCCCGATGAACCTGCCCAAAATCCATGAAATGTTTGATTTAATGGTGGTACATAAACATAGCCAAAAATTGGTGTTCCCTGATAAAGTAAGCCTAAGGAAATAGACCAAATGGGAATGCCTCTGGTAAAATTGGTTGTACCGTCTAAAGGATCAATAACCCAACACCATTCCGTATTCGGAAAAGTTTGACCTGATTGTAGCAGTCCGTCGCTATCACTTTCTTCGCTCAAAATTCCGTAACCTGAAAAGGTGGAAACAATAGCATCTCGAATTTCTCTATCTGCCCATTTATCTGATTTTGTGACTAAACTACCATCTGCTTTTTGTGAAGCTTGGACTTGTCCAAAATCCTGCATTAATTGTTGTCCAACTTTCTTAGTAGTGGTTTCTGCAAAGTCTAAAATTGTGTTCCAAAAATCGTTCATTTGTGAGTTGTTAGTAGTTCGTGGTCAGTGGTTGGTTGCAGTTATTAGTTGTGAGATAATTTTAGCACAGATTCATGAACAAGAAATTGGAGATATTATTAGTAGGTTGAGAATCTTCTCAAGACAAATCTATTTATTTAGGATATTTATTCACTACCTGGAACTCATCCTTTAGCAAGTTACTCAGATTCCCGCATACAGTATTTTCCGCAACTGGTTTTTGGTAATCTTTTTCTAGAAATATTTATAAAAATAACTGACCACGAACAACTAACAACCTGTAAGGGTAAAGCATAAAGCTAAACCCCTACAAAATCTAACTACAACTTTGTCCCACAGTTAGAACAGAAATTATGATTAGCTTGGTTTTGAGTCCCACAATTATTACAAACAATTGACTCAACAGCAGTCCTTGGAATCGGTTTAGGCAACCCAACCATTTGCGAATTATTCTTACCAGGCGCTACCATAGGATAACAGTTTTCATCTCTGGTAACATGAACATTCACAATCACAGGTCCATCATGTGCCAGCATTTCCGCAATTTTAGCTGCTAACTCTTCCCGCTTAGTAATCACCATTCCCTTGATACCATAAGCCTGGGCTAAAAGCTCAATATCAGGCATTCCTACCTCCATATTAGAAGACGAATAACGCTGACCATAAAAAGCTTCCTGCCATTGTCGCACCATTCCCTGCCAACCATTATTTAAAATTAGAGTCTTGACATTAATACCATATTGTGCTAATGTCCCCAACTCTTGCAAACACATTTGGAAACTGGCATCACCGCTAATACAAATCACTTCGTCATCAGGGAAGGCAACTTTGACACCCATGGCTGCCGGTACACCAAAGCCCATCGTACCTAAACCCGCACTAGAAATCCAGCGTCTTGGACCATTTTTGAGGAACTGGGCCGCCCACATTTGATGTTGACCCACATCAGTAGTATAAAATGCGTCCGGTGCTTGAGTACCAACCTCAACAACTACCTCTTGAGGAGAAATACTATCAGTATAATGAGGGACAATTAAAGGGTAATCTTGTCGCCAACGGTTAATTAAATTTAACCATTCTTTGGTTTGATTAGGTGCTGCTTGACTATTTGCGTTTTGACATCGCTGTAACAAGTCCTTTAGGACATTTTTAACATCCCCCACAATGGGGACATCAGGAACGCGATTTTTACCCACTTCTGCGGGGTCAATATCAATGTGAATAACCTTAGCCACAGAAGCAAATTCATCTAATTTACCTGTAACTCGGTCATCAAATCTCGCACCAACGCAAATTAATAAATCACAATCTGTAACGGCAAAATTAGCGTAGGCTGTGCCGTGCATTCCCAACATTCCCAAAGACAAAGGATGATGTTCATCAAATGCACCGATACCCATTAAGGTAGTAGTGACGGGGATATCAAATAATTCTGCGAGTTGTTTAACTTCTTCATGGGCATTAGCAGCGATCGCTCCTCCTCCAACATACAACAAAGGGCGACGACTTTCCCGAATTAATTGAATAGCCGCATTAATTTGACGAGGATTGCCCTTGACCGTAGGACGATAGCCAGGTAATTTAATCGAACCCGGTAAAACTGGAACATAATCAAATTCCTCTAAAGCCACATCTTTAGGAACATCAATTAAAACAGGTCCAGGTCTACCAGTGCTGGCAATATGAAAAGCTTCAGCAACAATCCGCGCCATATCTTTAGCATCACGGACTACATAAGAATGCTTAACAATGGGTAAGGTAATCCCATAAATATCTGTTTCCTGAAAAGCATCTGTACCGATTGCGGCTCGTGGTACTTGTCCTGTGACTACAATCATGGGTATAGAATCCATGTAAGCTGTAGCAATACCCGTAACTAAATTGGTTGCTCCAGGACCTGAAGTACCAAAGCATACTCCCACTTTACCAGTAGCACGGGCGTAACCATCAGCGGCGTGGGATGCACCTTGTTCATGTCTAACTAAGATATGCTTGACCGTACCCCCAGCTTCTATTTTATAGAGGTCATCATAAATCGGTAGAATTGCGCCACCGGGATAACCAAAAATATGCTCAACACCATGACGGATTAGACTATCTATCAATGCAAAACCGCCAGATGCCCGTTTTGGTGAGGGAACTGACGAATTAGATACAGGAGAGGGCTGATTATTTTCAGATTTTGGGAGACTGATTTGAGAAGACGAAACCACAGTTAACCTCAAATTATAGCTAAAATTAACGCTTAGATTCTGTATTTAAAACTTCATTTTAAGTTAAAAATTCTCACAATTGTAGACGAAGCTTTATTGATTAGCACTAAGAATGATTTTGATTGTACGATTTTTAGGTCACATCTTGCAATACCCGCCGAGTATTTTGCCAAGTCCAGACACCAATAGCCCCCACAACTAGACTCATTCCTAATAAAACCGCTGATAAACCGAAGGCATTAACTAACTTAGTGGTAATTAATAAAGGTGCGGTGAGGGCGATATTAATGGCATGATTTTGAAAGCCAAAGACCTTACCGTGCATTTCTGAAGGTGTTTGTTGTTGAATTAAAGTTTGCATTGGCACGTTAACAAAAGCAGCACCCACGCCCAAGAAAATGCAAAGTCCTAATGCTACCGGTTGGTTATCAATGAAAATGAACAAACCCAAGGAAAAGGCCATAATCAAAAACCCAAATAAAGGTAAGGGTTTATGATGGAGACGATGACCAAAATTTCCTAAAATGGCCGCACCTATTACCATACCCACCCCGGCCGCGGCCACAAAAGAGCTAAATTCTTCTGGTGCTAAATGTAACCTTGCTGCCATGCCAATGGCTAATTCTATCAAGGCCGCAAATACACAGTATAAGGTGACTATTTGCAGCATGGCATTCCAGACCAGCCGATTTTGTTTGAGATAGCGCAGTCCTAGCAAGAATTCAGCCCAGGGATTAATTGCGGGTGTGGTTTTATCAATGTGTCTGTGTTCTCGAAACTGAATTGGCATCATAATCACGGCAGAAAGCAAGTATAAGCAGCCGACAACTAATTCTTTACCAAAGCCCTTGTTAAAGCTTTCAAACCAATTCAACATGGGAGTAGCCACAGCATTACCAATAATCAATGCCGCCATCATGGTACTACTAAATAAGGCATTGGCCGCCATTAAAGCTTCTTTTCTCACCAACAGCGGAATTGAAGCTTGTTCTGCTGGAGCAAAAAACTGGGTGATGGTGGAGATAGCAAAGGTGAAAAATAACAGAATTGCAAATTCTCGTGGTAAAAAGGGAATTAACACCATGAATATCCCCCGCACCAAATCAGAACCTACCATAATCAGTTTTTTTGGCACACGGTCAACGATTACACCACCTGCAGAACCAAATAATATTGCTGGTACTGTAAATGCCATGTATAAATAAAAGCGTGAATCACCATTAATTTGATTAATGGGTAGGTAGAGTTTGAGTAAGGCAATCATTAAAACAAAGAATACCTTATCTGCTAATTGGGAAATTAGTTGACCAATCCACAGGAGGACAAAACCCCGATTTTTTAGCAGTGCGGTAAAACCATTATTAACAGCAGCAGGTTCAGTAGGAAGCATCAGATACTTGGGAATGGAGGATAAATAACGACTATTTTTTGTTATAGCGTTCTAAGAGAAAATTGAGAAATTCAGCCGCGCTGAGGTAGGTTTTGGGTGGAGAGAACCCAGGGGAGGGATTTACCCACTTTCCTTGAACAGATTGGGGAGAGTACCACATTGATAAATGGTCAACTGCTGGGTCGGCATAAAAGTTATTTTCGCCTATACCGAGATAAGCTGAAGTCCAATGGGTATAATGATCATGACTTAAACGATGAATAGGAAATTTTCCCACAAGAGGAACTCCCCAACCATCAATAGCAATAAAAGCTTGAACATGACCCCCCAAAAGTTGCCACGCTGTGGCCGCACCTATACCTCCAATTACACCAGCACTAAAGCAAATGAACATAACAGGCGATTCTAGCTTATTACTGAGGCGATTGTACAAAAAATCTAAAATATGAAATGCTGATAAAGTTAAATAACTCTGTCCAGGGAAAACCAGTAAATCTACTGATTTTTGACTAGTTGGGTTTAAGCACCCTTGGATAAAGCTTTGAGTTAATGCTGGTTCATGAATTCCTGGACAAATAATAATAGGCATTTACTTTTTCTCTGGGAAAAGTCTAGAAAAAAATTAAAGATTACAAGTAGGTATACATAATAAAATCAATATATGTTTAGGTTTATAAAAACCGTGAAATACCCTATTCATGAGGGATTAGTTATTTTTATTTCATTACATAGATTGATTCTTTAACGCCAACTTACTTGGATTTTTCCCCCTATTGCTCCTACCAATCTCGCGGAGCAGACACTCGAATTGGCATGAATGGGTTAGTTGTAGAAAACCATTTTATACTTGAAAAGTTTTAGTGATACTATCTTCTACTCTTGTATAAATATAGGTTTCTGGTTCATTAATTTTCTGAGTTTTGAAGATTTTTTCAGCCCGCTCCCACAAATCTGTATCTTCTCCATAAGAAACATTATTAAATCCTTTTAATTCAAAAAATACGTGCCTTTTACAAAAAAATGTGCCTCCTACAACGCATTCTCTAATGTTAATTGTTTGACCAGGTTGAAAATAATCAGGAACGGAAAATTCTTCTTCAATTTCAAACCCACCCACAATCAAGTCAATCTCTGGATTAGCTTCCATAAATTCCAACCGCGATTCTAGATGATTGGGTTTATAAGTGTCATCACTGTCTATGAATGTGATATAGTTTCCAAAGGATGCTTGAATACCCGCATTTCTAGCATAAGCTGCTTTCCGATTTTGATGTTTAAGATAACGGATATGATTAAATTCTTGTAAGTAAGCATTGACAACTTCAAAGGTATGATCTTGACTACCATCATCAACTACAATTAATTCAAAATCCTGAAAAGTTTGTTGCAGTACACTATTTATGCAGTCATTTAAGTATTTTGCACGATTGTAAGTAGATAAAATCACTGATATTGTAGGTTTTGGATGGAAATTTATACTAGGCATTTTCTGGATTCTTACAAAAGTTATGTTTAATTTGAGTATAACTTCCACATTATATGTTATTTATTATGTTATTTATAGATTACGATAAAAATCATCTATTTTTCAAAATTCTTCAATATTGTGAACCAGAATCAGCTTATTCAACAAGGGTTAAATCAGGAGATACAGCAGGTTGCAGGATTATATCCTAAAATTACAGTTGTTATGCCAGTGTATAATGGCGAAAAATATCTTGATACAGCGATAAAGAGTATTTTGAATCAAAAGTTTACGAATTTTGAATTTGTTATTGTTGATGATGCTTCGACAGATAACAGCGTAGAAATTATTAATTCTTATCAAGACCAACGCATCAAATTGATCAAAAATAATGTAAATTTGGGGATACCAACAACTAGAAATAAATGTTTACAAGAATCATCAGGTGAATACGTTGCTGTTTTAGATTGTGATGACTATGCTTATCCATCAAGATTAGCAGAACAACTTGAGTTTATGGAAAATAACCCAGATTTTGGCATGGTTGGGTCTTGGGTTGAATTAATAGATGAAAATGATGATTTGACCGGTGAAGTGTGGAATGAGGACGAACCTAGTCAGAAAATTCCTTGTAGACTGCTATTCCATAACTATTTTGCTCATTCAGCGGTCTTGCTGAGAAGAAGTGCTTTAGATGCCGTTAAGATCAATGGAGAGGTTTACAGACAAGATTATCCTAATGCTCAAGATTATGATCTTTGGGTAAGAATCTCCAAAAAATTCAAAGTTTGGAATATTCCCAAAGTTTTAATTAAATATCGTGTACATTCCCATTGTATAAGTCTAAAAGCTGCAAATTTAGTTGAACAATTGACCTGTAAAATAGTTACTGAGCAAATGAATAATTTAGGTATTCAACCTACTGATAAACAATTAGCATTACATAGACAGATAGGATCATATAATCCCCAGGAAATTGATACATCTATAGAGTACATTAAAGAAGTAGCAAATTGGTTAACAATCCTCAGAAATGCTAACAATAAAACAGGTGTATATGATCATCATAACTTTAATCAAGTTTTGGCAGATTTACAGTTATCAATGTTTTGTCATTGTCTTAAACAACGAGAAATAGAATTTACTTAAAGTTGATTACTTACAGCCATTCCCGGTGTTATAAGGTACATATCTAGCGGGCAAGATGCCCGCACCACAAGAGTTTTATCATTCAACTTTGTACCTCATCAGATCGGAA
>Ga0208595_1000069_pt1 | contig 35311 bp, 33 predicted proteins | sample LakMenEpi28Jun11_FD_150742 | JGI IMG/M metagenome (GOLD analysis project Ga0208595, IMG submission 150742) | Freshwater microbial communities from Lake Mendota, WI - 28JUN2011 deep hole epilimnion (SPAdes) | ecosystem: Environmental > Aquatic > Freshwater > Lake > Epilimnion/Euphotic zone ...
ATTTACGATAGAAACGGTAAACTTTTAGTTGCCAATCAGCCATCATATGACATTATGGTTGTTCCAAAAGAAGTGAAAGAAATTGACACTCTTGAATTTTGTACTATTCTTCAAATCACAAAAGAAGAATTTATTGAGAAAATAGAGAAAGCAAAAATTTATAGTCCAAGATTACCTTCTCTTTTTCTTTCCCAATTAAATAAAATGGAATTCGCTGGGTTTCAAGAAAAAATAAGAAAATACACTGGTTTTTATATTCAAAAACGTTCTTTAAGAGAATATCAAACCATTCATGGTGCCAATATTTTTGGATTCATAACACAAGTAAACGATGCTATAATTAAAGACAATCCTTATTATAAAAGTGGTGATTTAATTGGTCGTCAAGGAGTTGAAGAAGCTTATGAAGAAATTTTACGGGGTGTAAAAGGAGTAAAATATATTCTAAAAGACAAACACAATAGAGAAATTGGTTCGTACAAAGAAGGTAAATTTGATACCATAGCAAAACAAGGTAGCGATGTAACATTATCTATAGATGGAGAATTACAAAAATATGGCGAAGAATTAATGGTTAATAAGCGCGGTGGAATTGTAGCAATTGAACCCAGTACAGGTGAAATTTTAGCTTTAGTTACTGCGCCCTCATACGATCCGGCTTTACTAGTTGGTAGACAACGTTCAAAAAACTACACAAAATTATACAATGATTCCATTGCTAAACCTTTATTTGACAGAGGTTTACTTGGTGAATTTCCTCCTGGGTCTCCTTTTAAAATTCTTACTGGTTTAGTTGGTTTACAAGAAGGTGTTATTGATACCCAAACTTCATTTACGTGTAATCATGGATTTTCATATGGACGTGGTGCGTTTATGCGATGCCACTGCCCAGGTGGTGTGGTGCAGTTAAATTTTGGAATTTATAAATCTTGTAACACCTATTTTGCAAATGTTTACAAGCGCACAATTGATAAATACAAAAGACCAAAAGATGGTGTAGATGCCTGGTCTAATCACTTAAAAAGTTTTGGTTTAGGGAAATTTATGGGTTATGATTTGCCTCCTGGTAGAAAAGGACATATTCCAACTTCAAAATTCTATGAGCATTTTTATCCCAATGGCGGATGGCGTTCTACTACTATTATTTCAAATTCAATTGGTCAAGGGGAAGTTTCAATGACACCTATACAATTGGCAAATATGATGGCTACTATTGCTAACAGAGGCTATTATTACACCCCTCATATTATAAAAAACATTAAAGGCAAAAAAATTGATTCAAAATACACCACCAAACACGTCACAACAATTAACAGAAAATACTTTGATCCTGTAGTGAATGGTTTATTTGATGTATACAATAAAGGAACTGCGTTTGGGTTAGGAGTTGATGGTTTAGAAATCTGTGGAAAAACAGGTACTGCTGAAAATTTTGCCAAAATAAATGGAAAACGCGTTCAGCTTGAAGACCACTCTGAGTTTGTAGCTTTTGCGCCAAGAATTCGACCAAAAATTGCCATTGCAGTGATTGTAGAAAATGGACATTTTGGAAACACTTGGGCTGGACCTATAGCTACTTTGATGATTGAAAAGTATTTAAATAAGAAAATTACTCGTACAGATTTAGAAAAACGAATGTTAGAAGGGAATTTAAATTATCAATATCGAAAATTATATCCGAGTAAAGATTCAATACACAAACCAAAATTAACTAATTCAGATTCGCTTCGAATGAAATTAAAATCGAAAAAAGAAACGGACGCAGAAAAGAAGAAAAAAGAAGCAGAAATGAAATAATAATTTTTTATTTTTAACATCCTCCGCTCCTAGAAGTCTCCTGACTTCTAGGATGTGTTTTTCGGTCTCGAACCGAATACTAAAGTTCGGAGAACTTTCACCAACACCACGAAGTTAGAAACTTCGTAGAGCAGAAAGTAATCATTAAAATATTATATCTAAAATTCAAAAATAAAAAAGGAAAATTAAGTCAAATGAAAAACCAAGATATAAGTAATTCCATCGATTGGATAAGCATTTTGTTGTACTTCATACTCGTTGTTTTTGGATGGATGACTATTTATTCCGTAACGGTTCCTGCAAATCAAGAATACACATTTGATTTTAGCCTGAATTATGGAAGACAAATGATTTTTATGCTTATTTCTATACCCATAATATTTTCGATTTTATTTATAGATTCTAAAATATTTGAACGATTTTCTCCTGTGTTTTATGGAATTGGAATTGCACTACTTTTAGGTTTATTCGTATTTGGAGTAAGTAAAAAAGGACAAACCAACTGGTACCAATTTGGAGGATTTGGTTTTCAGCCTTCCGAGTTTGTAAAAACCGCTGTAGCCTTGCTTTTATCTAAATATTTGAGCGATGCGCAAGTAAATTTAGCCAAAAAGAACTTTCAATATATTGCTTTTGCTATTATTGGGCTTCCCGTAATACTCATTTTATTACAACCCGATACTGGAAGTGCAATGATTTTTTTATCCTTAATTTTTGTTTTATTTAGAGAAGGATTACCAGGTTGGTATTTATGGACTGGAGCCATTTCAATCGCTACTTTCCTTTTAGCGCTTATCATTAAACCCATATATTTAATTTCATTTATTGGAATATTTATGGTGATTCATTTTATATTTAATCGACTGATTTCTCGGAATCCTATTGTTTACGGATTAATTTTTGTCGCAATTTCACTTTTTTCCTTTTCGGTTAGTTATGTATATGATAAAGTTTTAGAACCCCACCAAAAAGATCGTATTAATGTGCTTTTAGGAAAAGATGTAAATATGAAAGCCGAAGGATACAATTTAAATCAATCTATGATTGCCATTGGTTCAGGTGGATTTTTTGGTAAAGGATATTTAGAAGGCACACAGACAAAAGGTGGTTTCGTACCAGAACAACACACCGATTATATTTTTACCACAGTAGGTGAAGAATGGGGTTTTGTAGGTAATGTAATAGTAATTGGATTATTTGTAAGTTTATTTTTACGAATATTATTCCTTGCAGAACGACAAAAAACAAGATTTAGTAGAGTGTATGGCTATTGTGTCGCCACGTATTTATTTACCCACTTTTTTGTAAATATCGCTATGCTTATACGATTGTTCCCAACTATTGGAGTACCACTACCCTTTTTCTCATATGGTGGTTCCAGTTTATGGGCGTTTACCATTATGCTATTTATTTTTATAAAATTAGATGCGAATAAAGTTAATGAGTGGTAAACATGTTAGTTATAATGAAAACTAAAAATGTACTTCATAAAAGAGCAACAATTTTAAGCACTTTATTGATATTGCTTTTTGCAAACAGTAAGTTATATTCCCAAATTGTTTATACAGATATACCTGACGCCACTCCTAACGCGACATATTCTTTGGATTTAAATAATGATACGATTGTTGATTTTATAATTTATTTTGGTGGAAGCGGAAGTACAATTGGAGTTATGTGTAATCCGCAAAACAACAATGCTTATTCGGGAAATTTTGTTAATGGAACTAATTTACCATGGGCATTATCAACATCTAATTCTATTTGTGAATCTCTTGCAACATGGTATGATTTTAATAATCCTGGTACTTTGGCATTGGGAACAAACATAGGGCATTGGGTAGGTGTTTCAGATAAATATTTAGCACTAAAACTAATTGTAGGTACAAATACTTACTATGGTTGGGCACGAATAGATATTTTATCAAATTCCGCATCTTTTACTATAAAAGATTATGCTTATGAGAGCACACCAAATGCTTGTATTCAGTCAGGGCAAAACAGCTTAGAAATTAGTGAATATTCTAAAAATAAACTTTATTCAATCTTTCCTAATCCATTTAAATTTTCTACTACTATTCAAACAAAAAGTAATTTAAAAAATGCCAGCTTAAACATTTATAATTCAAACGGACAAATAGTTAGACAAGAAAATAATCTTTCAGGGCATACAATTTTTTTATCACGTGATGCGCTTTCAAGTGGACTATATTTTATTAAGCTAACTGAAGAAAATAAAGTTATTGCAATAGAAAAAATACTAATTACAAATTAAATTTAAGTATTTGAATAAATAAAAAGCCATTCAAGTAGTAAATGAATGGCTTTTTATATTTGAAATATTTTCTATTTTGAAGCTAATTTTTCTTTTACTTTTTTATCTTTTTTAGTTTTAACAACAGATTTGTTTATATCTAAAACGGTTAAATCAGTAAGTACATTTAAGGTCTCAGTCATATAAATATCTTTAACTAATTCCGCATGCCATCTTTCACGCTTTTCTTTCAGTAATTCGTCATTTGCCATCAATTCTAATTCGTAGGGTAACGAAGTAAAATTAAGGTTGTTTTTATATTTTTCAAGACTCTTAAATTTTTTAGTTTGCGATTCAATATCGGCAATTTCTTTTTTATACGCAGCATAATTTAAACTTATAGAATTGTCTTCTTTTCTATCATTAATCCATTTTGCATTTTCAGAAATTAAATTAAAGTTATCATTAGTCGCAATTCTTTTTTTACTATTTGCAATTACTTTTTCAAAGTTTAGATCTAAAGGTGTATAAATCGCTGGCTCAATTTTATCCCAAGGTAAAGCACTTTTTTCATCTTTTTCGCCTGTTTCCATAAAACTAAAACGATCTGGCATTATAATATCACTTTTCACACCTTCTAATTGTGTAGAACCACCATTAACTCTGTAAAATTTCTGAGTGGTGGTTTTTAAAGCCCCTAAATCGCCATATTGATTTCCACGAACAAACTCGTTTAATTCAAATACATTCTGAACTGTTCCTTTTCCGTATGATTGTTTACTTCCAATAATAATTCCTCTATTATAATCCTGAATTGCAGCTGCAAATATTTCTGAAGCTGAAGCTGAATAATTATTAATCATTACTACTAAAGGGCCATCCCATTGAACTTTAGGATCTGAATCTGGTAAAATTTGAGCCTTACCACCGGCTGGTTTTACTTGAACCACAGGACCTTTATCAATAAATAAACCTGTCATTTTAACTACCGTTTCTAATGAACCTCCTCCATTGTCACGTAAATCCATTACAATACCCTCCACGTTCATAGCTTTTAATCTTTCCACTTCAATGGCTACATCTTTAAAAGCATCTCGGTTTAATTTGTTTTCAAAAGACTGATAAAATTTTGGTAAATAAATCACACCAAATAACTTACCATCTTTATTCACTAAGGTAGATTTGGCGAAAGTTTCTTCTGTTTCTACTTCATCTCTCACAATTGGAACTACTTTTACAGAACCGTCTACTTTTTTTACAGTGAGTTTCACCAAAGTTCCTTTTGGACCTTTAATTTTTTTAATCACATCATCTAATCGCATACCTGCAATATCAATTGGTTCTTCATTAGCTTGAGCTACTTTAATAATAACATCACCTTGTTCTAATAACTTACCACGCCATGCAGGGCCTCCACTAATTAATTCTGATACTTCAATACCTTCATTTTTCTTTTGTAAACGTGCACCAATTCCTTCAAATTTTCCACTCATGCTTACATCAAATTTTTCTTTATCTTCTGGAGAAAAATAATAAGTGTGTGGATCGTATTGCGTTACAATGGCATTGATATAAACCGTAAACCAGTCCTCACGTGTTAACTCGGCAATGAAACTAAAATTATTATTCAAATTACTTTCCGTAGTTTTTCTTGCGGTTATTTCTAATTCTTCAAATGATTTTGGTTCGGCTTTTTCAGCTGGTTTTTCTTCTTTAGCAGCACTCGATTCATCTATAATCCCAGACTTTAAAGCGTTTTGAATGTCTTCTTTGTCTGTAATATCACTCAAAACAGCAAGTTCTAATTGCTTTCTCCAACGCTGATCTAAATCTTTCATAGTCGCAGCATACGGCAGTTTTTCATAATCTACATTGATGGTTTCATTGTCGTTTAAATCCAACGGTTTTGAAAGAATACTTGTATAAATTACTTTTGATTCTTTCATTCTTTGCATTAATCGTTTATATGTTAAATCAAAAAATGATAAATCTTTGCTACGAATCATATCATCAATAGCCAATTCATAATTTTGAAATTCAGAAATATCTGATTGAATAAAAAAACGTTTCGTAGGGTCTAATGATTCAATATAAGAAGCATACGCCTTTTTTGAAAATTCATCATTTAATTCAATAGGTGAAAAATGGCCTTTTTCTAACACAAAAGACAACAGTTCAATTAACATTTTATCTTTATCGTCGCCAGTTACTTTTTTAGAAGGAATAAAGCTCCACAATCCAGCAACTACTATCCCAACAACCAATAAAACTTTATAATTTCTTTTCATAAATTCTATACTTTTTTTCATTTTTAACTTCTAAAATCGTGCCAAATAATTACTGTATTACTTGTTACAAAAACAAGATAACAAATTTAATATTTTAATCTGCAAATAAATCATAATTTATAATAAATTAGCAAATAATTTAACACAATTTTAAAATGAAAAAAATTCTGGTTACGAATGACGATGGAATTGCTGCTCCAGGTATAAAAGCATTAACAGAAGTCATGCATGAATTAGGTGAAATTTATATCATTGCTCCAGATAGTGCTCAAAGTGGAATGGGTCACGCCATAACCATAAATAGCACTTTAGAATTGAAACATATTCCTAATTTTTTAGGTACAAATAACGCTTATAGCTGTTCTGGAACACCTGTAGATTGTGTAAAAATGGGCGTACATGAAGTGATGAAAAGCAAACCTGATTTGTGCGTTTCTGGTGTCAATCATGGATCCAATTCTTCTATAAATGTAATTTATTCTGGTACGATGAGTGCTGCTGTAGAAGGCGGTATTGAAGGCATTCCGTCTATCGGATTTTCTTTATGCGATTACAGTTGGGATGCAAATTTTGAATACATCAAACCATTTATTAAAAAAATTGTTTTAGAGGTTTTAGAAAACGGCTTGCCTGAAGGTGTGGTTTTAAATGTAAACTTTCCAAAAACAGATCAAATTAAAGGAATAAAAATTTGTCGTCAAGCGAAAGCGGCTTGGGAAGAAGAATTTGACAAGCGCACCAATCCAATGGGTAAAGAATATTACTGGTTAACAGGGAAATTTGTAAACCACGACAATGGTGAAGATACGGACGAATGGGCATTAGCTAATGATTATATTTCCATAGTTCCCGTTCATTTTGATTTGACTGCATACCACGCAATTCAACAATTAAATAGTTGGGATTTATAGTCATTAATCAAGTTTTCTAAAAAAATTCTACGATTCTATAGGATTAAGAAAGTTTTCTAACCGAATCTCTTTTTCTTAATTCTGTTTTAATAACCACGGTTTCGAATATTTTTTCAGATTCAGAATCTGGAATTTCTTCAATGCGTTTGATAATTAATTCGGCTGTTTTTTGACCAATTTCTGGTGCGTGTTGGCTAACAGTAGATAAGCTTGGCGTCATTCTTCTTGACCATAATCCATCTGCAAAACCAATAATTGAAATATCATTTGGGACGTGAAAACCATTTTTTAAACAAAATTTCATTGCAGCAACAGAAGCATATTCATCAACTGCAAAAATCGCATCTGGTTTTTTATCTAAAATAAGTTTGCCCATTTTTTCATCAAATCCCTCATCTGAATCTGTCAATAAAGCTAAAGTTGCATCAAATTTCTTGTTATTTTTTTGCAATGCTTCTTTGTATCCGTTTTCTCTTAATTTTCCTACGCTCAAATTATTGATTGAAGAAAATAGTGCAATTTTTTTACAATTGGTATCAATTAAATATTGCGTCGCATCTACTGCTGAATCAAAATCATCAACAATAACTTTATCGCATTTTAGTTCCGGAGCAATTCTATCAAAAAGAACTACTGGAGTACCATCACGCAATACATTATATATATGTGTAAAATTATTTTCTTTTTGCGTTTCTTCAGCCAAAGCTAAAATAAAACCATCAATGGCTCCGTTGTCTAACATTTCAAGCATCTGTTTCTCTTTTTCAAGAGATTCATTAGAAGTACAAGTAATTAAATTATATCCTTTCTCGTTAGCATATAATTCAATTCCAGAAAATACTTTTGCAAAAAAAGGATTTAAAATATTTGGTAAAATCACACCTATAGTATAAGAACGCTGATTTTTTAAATTTTTAGCAATACTATTTGGCTTGTAGTTTTTCAGCAGTGCAAACTCTTTAATTTTTATTTTAGTTTGCTCGCTAATTTCTGGGCTGTTACTTAATGCTTTAGAAACTGTAGATGTAGAAACACCTAATTCTTTGGCTAACTCTTTTAATGTGGCTTTAGATTTCATTTTATATCCTATTTCAAAATCAAAAATATAAAAAATAGCGGAAAATAGCCCTATAAAAAAAATAAAATTTAGCAATAGGAGTAATGAGTTCAAAATCAATAGAAAAGAATTTTAGTTTAGAGTTTGTAATTTTAATAAATAATTGTACTTTTGCACCCCTAATCCCTAAGTTTGGGAATAGGAATGGAATGTTTAATTAAAAATTAGTATTGTGAACACATTAAGCTACAAGACAATTTCGGCAAACAAAGCTACTGCAGACAAGCAGTGGATTGTTGTAGATGCTGAAGGTCATAACTTAGGTCGTTTTGCTTCTAAAGTAGCTATGCTATTAAGAGGTAAGTACAAGCCAAGTTATACGCCGCATGTTGACTGTGGAGATAACGTAATTGTTATTAACGCAGAAAAAATCAATCTTACTGGAAACAAATTGGATGAAAAAACGTACATCCGTCACACAGGTTATCCAGGAGGACAAAGAAGTCTAACTGCAAAAGTAATGCAACAAAAAAATCCTGCATTATTAGTAGAAAAAGCAGTTAAAGGAATGTTGCCTAAAAACAAATTAGGAGCGCAATTATTCCGTAATTTAAATGTTAACGTAGGAGATGCGCATAAACATGCTGCACAAACTCCTAAAGCTGTTAACCTAAACGATCTTAAGTAATGGGAGTAATTCACAAAATCGGAAGAAGAAAATGTGCAGTAGCACGTGTTTATGTTTCAGAAGGAACTGGTAACATTACAGTTAACAAAAGAGAATTTGCTGTATACTTTCCAACTGCTACATTGCAGTACAAAGTAAAACAAGCCTTAACATTAACTAACAACGAAAATAATTTTGATGTTAAAATTAATGTATATGGTGGTGGAGCAACTGGTCAAGCTGAAGCTGTAAGAATGGCAATTGCAAGAGCAATGTGCGAAGTAGAAGCTGAAAACAGATTGGTATTAAAACCAGAAGGATTACTAACAAGAGATCCAAGAATGGTAGAACGTAAAAAATTCGGTCAGAAGAAAGCACGTAAGAGATTCCAATTCTCGAAACGTTAATATTCGATATTTATCAGAATATATTTTCAAAAACCTTTTTACAATTAAATTAGAATTTAAAAACAAGTTGTCGATATTTCTTTTTACTGAAAAAGAAATTAGTTTAGCATCTAAATGAAGCCGAGAAAATTAAAATGATTGAAAAATTAAAAGATTAAAAAATTACAATAATCTTTAAATCTTAAATTTTTAAATCTTAAAATTAAAACGGAACATTGCTAGAACACGGAACGTAAACTATTACAAAATGGCAAACAAAATTGACGTTAAAGAGTTACTAGAGGCTGGTGTACATTTCGGACACATGACTCGCAAATGGGATCCAAACATGGCTCCTTACATTTATATGGAACGTAATGGTATTCATATCATTAACCTATATAAAACTGCTGCAAAAATTGAAGAAGCAAATAATGCTTTAAAAAGCATTGCAGCATCTGGTAGAAAAATACTTTTCGTAGCTACCAAAAAACAAGCAAAAGATATTGTTGCTGAAAAAGCAGCTGCTTGTAACATGCCTTACATCACTGAAAGATGGCCTGGTGGAATGTTAACTAACTTTATCACAATCAGAAAAGCGATTAAAAAAATGGCTTCTATTGATAGAATGAAAAAAGATGGTACTTTTATGACACTTTCAAAAAAGGAGCGTTTACAAGTAGATCGTTTAAGAGCAAAATTAGACAAGAACTTAGGTTCAATTGCTGACATGTCTAGAATTCCTGCTGCATTATTCGTAGTAGATATTAAAGCTGAACATATCGCGGTAAAAGAAGCAAAAAAATTAAACATTCCAGTTTTCGCAATGGTTGATACAAACTCAGACCCTCGTTTGGTTGAGTATGTTATTCCTGCAAATGATGATGCTTCTAAATCAATCGATAAAATTTTATCTTTAGTAACTGCTTCTATTACAGAAGGATTATCAGAAAGAAAATCAGACAAAGAAGAAACTGAAGCTGAAGCTGCTCCGGTAGCTGAAGAAGCTGCTCCAGTAGCAGAAACTAAGGCTGAAGAAACTTCAACTGAAGCATAAAAAATATAAATTCCGAAAGTAAAATTCCAAATTCCAAATTAATTTATTAACTATTTGTTATAAATTTTATAAACCTGGAATTTGGAAATTTACAATTGGAATTTCTTCATTTACATTAATAATCTAAAATAAAATAAAATGTCAAATATAACTGCTGCTGAAGTTAACAAATTAAGAACTACAACCGGTGCTGGTATGATGGATTGCAAAAAAGCTTTAGTTGAAGCTGAAGGTAATTTTGAATTAGCTATTGAAATTTTAAGAAAAAAAGGTCAAAAAGTTGCGGCAAACCGTTCGGATAGAGAATCTACAGAAGGTGCTGTTATTGCTGTTGTAAATAGCGATAATACTGCTGGTGTTGTGATTTCTTTAAATTGTGAAACAGACTTCGTAGGAAAAAATGAAGGTTTCGTAAAATTAGCAAATGATTTTGCAAACTTAGCTTTAAATTTTACTGATAAAGACGCTTTCTTAGCTTCTGATTTTGGTGGGATTACTGTTGCTGAAAAATTAATTGAGCAAACTGGTGTTATTGGTGAAAAAATTGAAATTGGTGCTTTCGAAAGATTAGAAGGTGCGTTTATCAATTCATACATTCACGCTGGAAACGGAATTGCTACATTAGTAGCTTTATCTGCAAATGTTGAAGGTGGTGCTGAAGCTGCAAGAAACATTGCTATGCAAGCTGCAGCTATGGCGCCAATCGCTTTAGACGAAGCAGGTGTTGATGCGGATACAATTGCTAAAGAAATAGAAATTGCTAAAGATATGTTACGTCAAGAAGGAAAACCAGAAGCAATGATTGAAAACATCGCTAAAGGAAAATTAGGACGTTTCTTTAAAGATAATACATTAGTAAATCAAGATTACATCAAAGATAGCTCAATGAGTGTTGCTGCTTATATTAAATCTGTAAATGCAGATTTAAAAGTAACAGGTTTCAAAAGAGCTGCTTTAGGATAATATTAAAAAAAGACAAAAGAATATAGATAATAGATGAAAGACTTACAAACTGAGTGTTTGTTTATTAAATTATTATCATTGACTTTATAATAAAAAAACGCATACCTTTAAGGCTGTCAAATTTGGCAGCCTTATTTTTTTTACACCTATTTATGGAAAATAAAAATTCAAAATGGATTATTTTGCTACTATTAGCATTAGTTTGGGGAAGTTCATTTATTTTAATGAAAAAAGGCTTAGATGGCGGTATGAATCCGTTTCAATTAGGTGCTTATCGAATTTTGTTTACTTCTGTATTTTTACTAATTATAGCAGGAAAAGAACTATTTAAAATAGAAAAAAGGAAAATAAAGTACATTATTATAGCCGGACTATTAGGCAACTTCTTCCCTATTTTTCTTTTTGCTTTAGCACAAACGCAAATAAGTAGTTCTATTAGTTCGACATTAAACTCGTTTACCCCATTAAATACTTTGATAATTGGAAGTATATTTTTCGGACTCACATTTAAAAAGAAACAAATTTATGGGTTGCTAATAGGAATTATTGGTTGTTTGATATTAGTTTATGCAGGCGCTTCCGGAAATCCATCTAAAAATTATTGGTTTGCATTATTGGTAATTATAGCTTCTTGGTGTTATGCTGCCAATATCAATATGGTAAAAAAATATTTATTTGACGTGTCGCCAATTGGAATTACTGTAGGAAATTTTGCCTTTCTTCTTATTCCTGCTTTGTTAATTTTATCTTTTACTGGTATTGATTTTCATATCATTCAAAACACTGCAGAAGGCATTGGTATGACAACCTTTGTACATCCTTTAATTTATGTAGCGATTTTAGGAATTGTTGGTACTGGGTTAGCAAATATATATTTTTACAAACTCATACAAATGTCGTCTCCTATTTTTGCTTCTAATGTAACGTATTTGATACCTGTTGTGGCTACAATTTGGAGTGTAATTTTTAACGAAGGCGTTACTTTATTACAAATTTTAGGAACTATTATTATTTTATTTGGGGTATATATAACGAATAGAAAATAAAATATATTGCATAAAAAAAGGATTGCTTTCGCAATCCTTTTTCATTTTCAAAATAAAAATTTATTCGAAATCTTTATCTGTAACCCCTTCATTAATTTTTACATCTTGTGTAATGAATTCTAAAGGCATTCCAACATCCATAGTAGTTTTGTATGGGAATTTCACTCCTTTAACCTCAACATAATCAGCATAATAAGTCATTATCTTACGTTTTTGAGCACCTTCTCCTGATTCGTTTTCAGTAGCTACTCTTAATCCTGTTTTTACATCGTAAAAATATTTAGTTGTACCCACTTGGACCGCATAGGCATCTTGACCATTAAGTGATTCAATTCCGCTTAAAACAATTGTTTTATCTGATAAAAAGCTTAATTCCACAAAAGGAACCGCGTCTTTTTTCTCTTTTACTAATTCTTCACCTTCAATAGCTTTTTTCTGACCTTGTACAGTTTGATATCCTGATTTATCTCCAATAACTTGTTTCATCATAGACATTCCGCCCATTGAAATATCAGAAGTTGACATTCCTTTGTTTGAAATTTTAGAAACCATATCTAATGAACGACCTTGAATAGTTCCTTTAGCAGTAACTAAAACGGTTTTAACTGCTTTTAAAGCTTTTTCACCACCAATAGCATCAATATAGTTTTTAACAACTGATTGAGCCGTTACGCCAGCAGGAATATCTTTTTTCACCACTGGTTTGTCTACTTTACTTCCGTATTTATCAAAATAGAAAATTGGCATTTTTTCTTTTGCACTCATCGCTTCTAAACCTGGTAACACATCTGCAGCTTTTCCTACAATTACTACTCTTGTGTTATCTGCTAAGAAATATTTTTTAGCTGCGTTTCTAACATCTTCTGGAGTTACTGCATTGATATTTTTTACATAATTTTCGTAAAAATCTTCTGGTAAACCTAATGTCTTAATGTTTAAAGCATAACGAGCAATAGTTGCTGGTTTTTCAATTTGCATTACAAAGTTTCCAATGTATTTTGCTTTAGCATTTTTTAAATCTTCTTCAGAAACTAAATCCGTTCTAATTTTTCTCAATTCATTAAAAATTTCTACAACAGCACTATCTGTAACAGCATTTCTTACTGAAGCAGTAGAAGAAAATTTAGAAATATATTTACTTGCTCCTAAATTAGAATACGAACCGTACGTCCAACCGTGTTTTTCTCTTAAGTTTAAGAACAAACGACCTTCTCCACCACCACCAAGAATTTGGTTGGCTAAAATAGCAGCGAAATAATCTTTATCCGTCATTTTTAATTTTGATAAGTTGATCATTGCAATTTCAGATTGAACTGCATTAGGCACATCTACAAAATTAATTTGAGAATATTGTAAATCTTTTGGATCATTATAAGTTAAATTTGGTGCTGTAGCTGTTTTCCATACATCAGCCCCAAATAATTCTTCTACTTTTTTCTTAACATCTTTAGTTTTTACATCACCAATTACTACTAAATAGGCGTTAGCTGGCACAAAATACGTGTTGTAATGATTGATTACATCTTGTAATGTTACATTTTTTAATGTTTCTTCAGAAGTGAATTCACCATTATAATGTTCTTTTCCGTAGGTTAAAACATTTTGAACACGACCTGCAATTGCAGAAGCGCTTTTTTCATCAGATTTTAATCCTTCTATTAATTTTGCTCTTTCGGCATCAAAATCTTCTTGTGTAAACAATGGATTTAATGCGCCATCAGCTAATAATTCTAAAATTCTAGCCGAATATCTTGACAAACCATTTGCAGAAGCACCTGATTCGTAAAAATTAATATTAGCGCCTAAAAAGTCAATTTCTTCGTTAAATTTATCTTTAGAAATAGATTCAGTAGCATTTCCAATCATAGAACTTACTAAATCTGTCACTCCTTTTTTGCTTCCTTCAGCAAAAGGTGTATTGTCTAAAGTTAAGTTATAAGAAACGCGTGGTAATTTATTATTTTCCACCACTAACACTTTCAAACCATTTTCTAATACGAATGTTACTGGCTTTTTAATATTTATTGATGGCGCTGGGCCTTGTTTAGGCATTGGTCTGTCTTGTGCTTGCATAGTTATTGTTAGTAATAAACTGGCTGCGATATATAAATACTTTTTCATGGTAAGATTATTTAGCGGTTTTTTCTTTTGCAGGACCATAATTTAAAATCAAACGTTGGTTTGGATTTAAATATTTTTTTGCAACTTCTTTAATATCTTCTCTTGTAATAGAACGGTAAATTTCAATTTCAGTATTCACTAAATTAATATCACCATATAATAAATAGTATGAAGCTAAATTTTCTGCTATACCTTCTACAGTTGCATTTGAACTTACATAATTGTTTTCAAATTTGTTTTGAAGCTTTTGAAAATCGTTTTCAGAAATTAAATTAGTTTGCATGTTTACAATTTCTTCATCAATTTCTTTTAATAAACTTTCTGAAGAAACATCACCTAAAGGTAAACTGTAAATAATATATTGTCCGTAATCTTCTTGAGAATTACTGAACGCCCCTACTTGAAGTGCTACTTTTTTATCATCTACCATTTTTTTGTATAATTTAGAACTTTTACCATCCGATAAATAAGTAGAAATCATATCTAAAACACGCGCATCTTTCGTTTTCATTGAAGGTGTTCTGTACGCGGCTAAAGTCATTGGTAATTGAACGTTTGGATCTTCCCAAGTAGCGTTAATAGTTGTAGTAATTGGAGCTTCTTCAAATTTTTGTCTTGCAACAGGCGCACCTTTTGGTATAGCTCCGAAATATTTTTTAATCCAATCTTTCGCTTGTGTAGCATCAAACTGACCTGCAACTACTAAAACGGCGTTGTTTGGCACATAAAACTTTTTGTTAAACGCTTGAAATTCTTCTAAAGTAGCCGAATCTAAATGTTCCATTTCTCCAATTGTTGTCCATCTGTAAGGATGATTTTTAAATAGATTTTGTTTAATCGCTTTAAAAATATTACCATAAGGTTGGTTGTCAATTCGTAAACGTTTTTCTTCTTTAACTACTTCATTTTGGGTATCAACACCAATTTGATTAATTACTGGGTGCATTAATCTTTCCGATTCCATCCAAATGGCTAACTCTAAATTATTAGACGGAAAAACTTCGTAATAATAGGTTCTATCGTCTGATGTATTGGCATTATTTTGTCCACCATTTGCTGTTACAATTTTAAACCATTCCCCTCTTTCAATGTTTTTGGTACCTTCAAACAACAAATGTTCAAAAAAGTGAGCAAAACCCGTACGATTTGGTTGTTCATCTTTTGCACCTACGTGATACATTACAGATGTAATAATAACTGGCGCCGAATTATCTTGATGAAGAACTACGTGTAAACCGTTATCTAAATCAAATTCTTCAAATGCTACTTTCTGAGCATTTGCTGTGCTTCCTAACATTGATATTGTTCCTAAAGCCATTAATGTTTTTTTCATAATTAATCTTTAATAATAAATGATAAATATTGGTAGCCGAAAGATATGAATTGTTACACAGAAAATAAAAAATATTACAGATTTTATTTTTTCGAATAAAAAAGAAAAGTAATGTTGCAGGTTTAATAAATAGTTATATATTTGCAAACTGAAAAAATAATAATTTAAACACATTGTTATGTACGCAATCGTAGAGATAGCAGGGCAACAATTTAAAGTAAGCAAAGACCAAAGGTTATTTGTTCACCGTTTAGCAAATGATGTAGACGCAAAAGTTTCTTTTGAAAAAGTCTTATTAATTGACAACGGCGGAGCATTAACATTAGGCGCCCCAGCTATAGAAGGAGCTTCTGTTGAAGCCAAAGTATTAAAACACCTTAAAGGTGATAAAGTAATTGTCTTCAAAAAGAAAAGAAGAAAAGGTTACAAAAAGAAAAACGGTCACAGACAATCATTTACTCAAATTATCATTGAGAACATCGTTGCGTCTGGTTCTGGTAAAAAAGAAGCGGCTCCTAAAAAAGAAGCAGCTCCAAAAGCAACAAAGAAAGCTGATGTTGAAGTAGAAACGGCTACTGAAGAAGTAAAGCCTAAAGCTACAAGAGCAAAAAAACCAAAAACTGAAGAATAACATTTAAAATATAACGTCATGGCTCATAAAAAAGGTGTCGGTAGTTCGAAGAATGGTAGAGAATCAGAATCAAAACGTTTAGGCGTTAAGATTTATGGTGGTCAAGCTGCTATTGCAGGAAATATCATTGTTAGACAAAGAGGTTCTAAACACAACCCAGGTGAAAATGTTTACATGGGAAAAGACCATACTTTACATGCTAAAGTAGATGGAATTGTAAAATTCCAGAAAAAAGGTGAGAACAAATCTTGGGTTTCTATACTTCCATTCGAAGCATAATTAATCTAAAATTACAAATATCCAATCCCAAAAATCTATATGGTTTTTGGGATTTTTTTTGATAAAATTTTATACAAAAAAAACCTCGCTTTTCAGCGAGGGTTTTTAAATATCTAAAAATATAACTTTCTAAGAAGTTTAGATTAATATCTGTAATATTCTGGTTTAAATGGTCCTTGAACCTCAACACCAATATATTCTGCCTGATCTTGACGTAATGTTTCTAATTCTACTCCTAATTTAGAAAGGTGTAAAGCCGCTACTTTTTCATCTAAATGTTTCGGCAACATATATACTTCATTTTTGTAATTAGCGCTATTTGCCCATAACTCTAATTGAGCTAAAGTTTGATTAGTAAATGAATTACTCATTACAAAACTTGGATGACCTGTAGCACAACCTAAGTTTACTAAACGTCCTTCTGCTAAAATAATAACTTCTTTACCGTTTACAGTGTAAATATCAACTTGTGGTTTCACTTCGTTTTTAGTGTGACCAAAATTTGAATTTAACCAAGCCATGTCAATTTCATTATCGAAGTGACCAATGTTACATACAATAGTTTTATCTTTCATTGCTTCAAAATGACGACCTAATACAATATCTTTATTACCAGTTGTAGTAATAACAATATCTGCATTAGAAACCACAGAATCTAATTTTTTAACTTCAAAACCATCCATTGCAGCTTGTAAAGCACAAATTGGGTCAATTTCAGTAACCGTTACAATAGAACCCGCGCCACGGAAAGAAGCCGCTGTTCCTTTACCTACATCTCCGTATCCACAAACTACTACTCTTTTTCCTGCTAACATAACATCTGTTGCTCTACGAACGGCATCAACTGCAGATTCTTTACAACCATATTTGTTATCAAATTTAGATTTAGTTACCGAATCGTTTACGTTGATAGCTGGCATATATAAAGTACCTGCTTTCATTCTTTCGTATAAACGGTGAACACCTGTTGTTGTTTCTTCAGATAAACCTTTAATTCCTTTAACTAATTCAGTGTATTTATCAAACACTAAATTTGTTAAATCTCCACCATCATCTAAAATCATATTTAAAGGTGCACGCTCTTCACCAAAGAATAACGTTTGTTCAATACACCAATCAAATTCCTCTTCATTCATACCTTTCCAAGCATAAACTGGAATTCCAGCAGCAGCAATTGCAGCAGCAGCATGATCTTGAGTAGAGAAAATATTACAAGAAGACCAAGTAACATCTGCACCTAAAGCCACTAATGTTTCAATTAACACAGCTGTTTGAATAGTCATATGTAAACATCCTGCAATACGAGCTCCTTTTAAAGGTTGACTTGCACCAAACTCTTCTCTAAGTGCCATTAAACCTGGCATTTCAGCTTCTGCTAATAAAATTTCTTTTCTTCCCCATGCTGCTAAAGAAATATCTTTAACTTTGTATGGTACGTAAGGAATTGTTTTTGTACTCATTATAATTGTATATTTATTTTAATTTACGAGTGCAAAGGTACAATATAAGTTTTATATTAGAAATTAATTTTAACTATTTAAGTTTTGTTGATGCCATTAAACAACTGAATCACAATAAAATAAAAACCAAAAAATAAATAAAGTATGCCTTTTTATAAAGAAATAAATATAAACGAACACACAAGTGCTTATTTTTGGAAAATTACCGAAGATATTGCTTGGTTTTACGAAAAGGCGTTACTTAACGAAAAATCTTTATCGAGATTACAAACCATGCAGTCTGTTTCGCATCAAAAAGGGTTTTTGGCAGTTAGAATGTTACTTCAACACATTAATTTAACCGATTTTGATTTGTTTTATGATGCATTCGGAAAACCGTACTTAGAAGGAAAAAGGAAAAAGGAAAAAGTAAAAAGTCTTGAGCTTGACATCAAAAAATACATCTCAATTTCCCATTCGCACGAATTTTCTTGTATTTGTATTAGCAACAAACCAGTAGGAATTGATATTGAATTGTGTAAAGAAAAAACATTAAAAATTTCGTCAAGATATATGGATATTTCTCATATTGAAAACTTATCCATACCAGATAAAATCAAAAAAGCAACTGTAATATGGGGCATTAAAGAAAGTATTTTTAAATTAAAAAATGAAAAAGGCATCAGTTTTCCAAAGCATATTTTCGAAGGACCTTTTAAATTAGAAGACAAAGAAGGTACCGCTCAATTAATTTTTAATAACAAAACCGAAGATTTTCAATTTCAGTTTGAAATAATTGAAGAGTATGCTTTTGTTTGTGCAATAACTAAATAAATATGTTTGAAACCATCATTAATCAGTATAAAAGTATTCCTAATTGGCAAATTGGTATTGAAATTATCATTTTTATTTTTGGTGTTTTAAGTGTGTATTTTGCTAAAAAAGAAAATATTTTAGTGTATCCAACTGGAATTATTTGCACCATATTATCCGTATATATTATGTATAATGCTAAATATTATGCCGATATGAGCATTAATATCTACTACTCCATAATGAGTGTTTACGGATGGTTTCAGTGGAAAAAAATCACAAACGGCGAAGTGCTTTCTATATCTAGAACTAGTGAGAGAGAAAAAATTATTGGTTTAGTACTATTTCTTATTACCGGATTAATTTGTGTGCTTATTTATACTTTTTTTGATTATAAATTACAGTTAAACAATTATTTAGATGTTTTTACCACCTCTCTGTTCTTTACAGCAATGTGGTATATGGCTCGTAAAAAAATTGAAAATTGGACACTTTGGATTGTTGGCAATACATTTGCTGTTTATATATTTTTTGACAGACAACTATATATTATAGCAATACAATACATAATTTTTACTATTTTAGCCATCTCAGCGTATATAAAATGGAAAAAATATTTAGCGAAATAGATGTACAACAAATAGTAAAAAGAGGAAATTCTTTAGAAAAAATTATGCAACAATTGCATTATTTTAAAAATGGGATTCCAACTATTAACTTATTAAAAATCGCATCTATTAACGATGGGATTTTTCAATTTTCAGAAAAAGAAGTGGCTGATTTTTGCAGCTATTTTGACACACATAAAGACAATTATTCTATTGAAAAATTTGTTCCGGCAAGTGGCGCTGCTACAAGAATGTTTAAATCGTTAAATGAGTTTTTAACAAAATTTAATCCTGAAAAAGACACCATAAATTCGTATGTAAACTTAAATAAAGAAAGAGAACTATCTTTATTTATAGTAGGATTAAGAAGCTTCCCTTTTTATAACGAATTGAAAGAAAAAACTAAAACAACTTACACAGATTATCCGAATTACAATACAGATCAAAAAGTATATGCAATCGTAAAAACGTTGTTAACTGAAAAAGGTTTGAATTTTGCTAATAAACCAAAAGGGATTTTACCATTTCATATTAAAGATAATAAAATAATAACACCAATTGACGAACATGCTTCAGAAACCGAATTTTATAAAAAGCAAAATCAAAAAGCAAAAATTCATTTTACGATTTCTAAAGAATTTCAATCCGATTTTTTAAATATTACAAATAAATATACTGATTTAGAAATTACGTTTTCATATCAAAGCGAAACATCAGATACTATTGCTGTTACTGCTAACAACACGCCTTTTAGAACTCCTGAAAACGAATTGTTTTTTAGACCTGGTGGTCACGGTGCATTAATTGAAAATTTAAATCAATTGCAATCCGATATTGTTTTTATTAAAAATATCGATAACGTTTCTCAAAATAATCGAGAAATTATTTTAACTTATAAAAAATTATTAGGCGGTATTCTTTTATATACAAAACAGGAAGTAGATGTGGCATTAAAAAAGTTTCAAAAAAACGAAATCAACGAAAATACTATTAAAGAAATTATTCATTTCGTTGAAACAAAAATGTCAATTCTTTTGCCTCAGGAGTTTAAAATGTATCAATTTGACTATCAAAAAGAGTATTTAATTAAAATATTAAACCGACCTATACGTGTTTGTGGAATGGTAAAAAACGAAGGCGAACCTGGAGGTGGACCTTTTTGGGTTCAGGATGAAAAAGGAAGACCGAGTTTGCAAATTGTAGAATTATCACAAATTGATTTAAATAACGAAAATCAACAAGCGATCTTTAAAAATTCTACACATTTTAACCCTGTGGATATTGTTTGCAGTATTAAAGATTTTGAAGGAAACAAATTTGACTTAAATCAATTTATTGATCCTAAAACAGCATTCATTACAGAGAAAACGAAAAACGAAAAAAAAATAAAGGCGTTTGAATTACCTGGTTTATGGAATGGTGCTATGGCAGAATGGAGTACTATTTTTGTAGAAGTTCCAATAGAAACGTTTAATCCAGTTAAAAAAGTAACGGATTTATTAAAACCAGCACATCAACCAAATAATTTAGACATCAATTCTGGTTTATAATGAACATAGAAATCATTTCATCAGAACTTAATTTTAAAGCGGTAAGAAGCAGTGGCGCTGGTGGGCAAAATGTAAACAAAGTGTCTTCTAAAATAGTATTGATTTTTGATGTGGCAACCTCTCAAGGTTTAAATGAGAACGAAAAATTACTACTTCATACCAAACTAAAAACAAAAATTTCACAAGAAAATTTACTGATTTTAACGTGCGATGAAGATAGAAGTCAATTCAAAAATAAAAAAATTATCATCAAACGCTTTTTTGAAATGATAGAAAACGCTTTAGTACTTCCAAAAGTTAGAAAAGCAACTAAAATTTCAAAAGGTGCCAATGAAAAACGCATTCAAGAAAAGAAAAAAGCGGGAGAAATTAAAGCCGGGAGAAAAAAATTAGATTTCTAATTAACTAAAGTAAACACATTCAAACAACACAGATTAAAGAAATTTTAAAAATTATACTAATTTATTAAATCTGTGTTCCAAAAAAATTAGATTTCTGAAACACATAGTCACATAGTTATTTTTATTATTTTCTTCTATTTTAGAAAACATAGATTCGTCTGGATTAAAATTGATTTCTAAAATTATACTAATTTCTCAAATCTGTGTTCCAAAAAAATTGATTCTTAAATTATCATTGATTTTTGAAATTGAATTTCTATCTTTGTAACATCTCAAAGGGGTGCTTGTTTTTCAGGCTGAGATTATACCCATAGAACCTGGGCGGGTAATGCTGCCAAGGAAAACCGAGAACTACAAATGTTTCTGAATTAGCTTCAGAATAGAAATTCTCAAAATCATTTTATTAATTATTTTTAACCAAGAGTAATTACCCCTTTTATTCGTATGAATTTACGAAGTATGAATGTATTTTTAAAAAAGCAAAAAGCAAAAGGCAAAAGGCAAAAGATTTATAAATTAAGTCTGTTTTCTATTCTCTTTTCTCTATGTTCTTTCAGTCAAGAGCAACCCAAAGATTCTGTAAAATCAATAGAAGAAGTATTAATTTCTGGAGTTAGAGCAAAAGACAAAAATCCAATCACTTTTACAAATGTATCTAAAACACAAATTGCACCAAGAAATTTAGGGCAAGACATTCCAATTTTATTAAACTATTTACCTTCAGTTGTTACTACAACAGATGCCGGAGCAGGAATTGGCTATACCTATATGCGTGTTCGTGGATCCGATGGTTCAAGAATTAACGTAACTTTAAACGGTGTGCCATTTAATGATAGTGAAAGTCAAGGTACCTTCTTTGTTAACTTACCTGATTTTGCTTCTTCTTTAGAAAGCATTCAATTACAACGAGGTGTTGGAACCTCAACAAGTGGTGCTGGTGCTTTTGGTGCGAGTTTAAATTTACAAACCAAAGCTGCACAACAAAACAGTTATGCTGAAATAGCTAATTCCATTGGAAGTTTCGGAACCCGTAAACACACATTAGCGTTTGGAACAGGATTACATAATAATTTCGAAATGAACGCTCGAATTTCTAAAATAAAATCGGATGGTTTTATTGATAGGGCTTCATCTGATTTATTTGGATATTATTTTGATGCAAATTATATTACAAAAAATACAATTATTAAAGCAATTGCTTTTGGCGGAAAAGAAAAAACGTATCAGGCTTGGAATGGTTTGGAAGATGAAGAAAAACTAAAAAATGATAGAACATATAATTCGGCTGGTCAGTATACAGATGAATTTGGAAATACTCAATTTTACGATGATGAAACAGATAATTATTGGCAAAATCATTTTCAATTGCATTGGAATGAAAAAATAACTTCAAAATGGCAATCGAACCTGGCGCTGCATTATACTTTAGGAAAAGGCTATTTTGAACAATATAGAGAAGACGAAAATTTTTCAGATTATGTATTACCTGACTTTAATGGCATTACAAGTACTGTTTTAGTTAGAAAACGTTGGCTGGATAATGCCTTTTACGGAACTACTTTTTCATTAAATTACAAAAACACTACTACCGATATTATAATTGGTGGAGCGGCAAATAAATATCAAGGAAAACATTTTGGCGAAGTAGTTTGGACACAATATTATGTGCCAAATTCCAACAAATACTATGACAATTTTGGAAATAAAAACGATGTGAATTTCTACTCGAAAGCATCGCAACAATTAGGAAAATTCAATGTTTTTGCCGATTTACAATATCGAATGGTTTTCTATCAAGCCAATAGCATAAAATTTAATGATGTAAATGATACGTTCCGTTTCTTCAATCCAAAAGCCGGAATTACGTATACATTAAATCCAGCAAGTTCTATTTATGGTTATTTCGGAATTGCAAATAAAGAACCTCGTAGAGATGATTATGAAAGTGGAAGCATCAAACCTGAACGTTTACAAGATTATGAATTGGGATATAAATTTAAAAATAAAAAAACCAGTTTGAATATTAATGCCTTTTATATGAGATATAAAAATCAATTGGTAGCCACTGGTGCTTTAAATGATGTGGGTAGTCCTGTTTTTGAAAATAGCGGGAAAAGTTATCGAGCAGGTATAGAAATTGAAGGGGCTTTTAAAATATTAAAAAAAGTTATGTTACAACCAAATCTTACATTAAGTACCAATAAAAATGAAGATTTTTATTTTGAACGAGATGGCGTTTTAACCAATTTAGGTAATACCAATATTGCATATTCACCAAATATGGTAGTAGGAAACGCACTAACTTATTCTCCAATAACCGCGTTACAAATTTCTTTTTTAACCAAATATGTTGGTGAGCAATATATGGGAAACATTGATGCTGAAAAATCAATTTTACCCGATTATACGACATCTGATTTAAACATCAACTACGAATGGAAAATAAACAAGGGCATTAAATCGATTGTGTTTTCAGGATTAATTAATAATATTTTCGATAGAACGTATGAATCGAACGGCTATTTTTACACATATAATGATAATTGGAGCGGACCGGTAATTTCAACAATAGAAGGTGTTGGTTTTTATCCACAAGCGGGAATCAATTTCTTAGCTGGAATGAACTTGAAGTTTTAATAAAAATAACCCCGACGTTTGTCGCCCTGAAAGGGTCTCTTGCTAAACAACACATTGTTGAAAAAATGCAAAGTGATGCTTTCAGCAAGACAAACGTTGTGGTATTTATTTACCTTCAATCCAGGCTGTAATACTTCTGTCGTCTGGTTGGGTTTTTGGTGAAATGACTTTTTCTAATTCGCCATTTTCGTTAAGAAGAAATTTTTGAAAATTCCATTTTACGGTTGCGTCTTTTACGCCGTTTTTTGATTTCTTTGTTAAGAATTCATAAATGGGATGCATATTTTTTCCTTTTACTGAGATTTTTTTCATCATAGGAAACGTTACACCATAATTTACAGTGCAAAAATTTTCAATATCAGAAGCATTTCCTGGTTCTTGCCATAAAAAATTATTGGCGGGAAAACCTATAATTTCAAAGTTTTGATTTTTATATTTATCGTAAATCTTCTGTAATTTTTCGTATTGAGGTGTCAAGCCGCATTTTGAAGCGGTATTCACTACCATTATTTTTTTACCTTTTAGAGTTGAAAAATCGAACTGATTTCCTTTTAAATCGTTCACTATAAATGAATGAATTGAACCTTTAGGATAGAATTTTGTGTCTTTTTTAAAAAAAGAAAATATGGATTGTAACATTAATTATAGACTTTTATGGTTGTTGCATCTATCATTTGTACACGATACGCTTTCATTGGATATTGTTTTCCAGCAGCCAATCCTGTAAATAAACTGTATTCGGCATCGTCACACGGACATTTTGCATTAATTCCATTAATTGTCATCGTAGAACAATCTGCTAATGCTTGATTTGGGCAAGCTGCATCATAAGCCAAAAAATTACCACTTCCTGCATTGAAAACAATCAAACCTCTAATTCCAGCACCTGCCGAATTAACATACACTGCACTGGAAGGATACGCCAAAACGGAATATTGAGGAAAACTCATATTTAGTATTACTTCAAATGAGTAATTTGGCAAATATGGATTGTTATTATTGGTCTGTGTATCTCTGTCACAAGACAAAAAGACGGTAAACAAAATAAGAAAGTAAAAAATTCTTTTCATTTTTTATATTTATTTGATTTATCAAAATTAATTTATTTATATTTGACAAACTAATATAGTAAACGAAAAATAGTTAAATAAATTATATCTTTGCAAAAAGGGAATCCCATAGTTGTGGGATTTTTTCTATTTTATAAATTAATGAAGTTATGAGCACAGTATCTTATTACACAGCAGAAGGATTAAAACATTTAAAAGACGAGTTAGATCAACTTAAATCTATAGAGCGCCCTAAAGCGTCACAAGCTATTGCAGAAGCAAGAGACAAAGGAGATTTGTCTGAAAACGCAGAATATGACGCAGCTAAAGAAGCGCAAGGTTTATTAGAAATGCGTATTTCTAAAATGGAAGAATTGGTATCTAATGCCCGAATTATTGACGAATCTACTTTAGATGTATCAAAAGCATTGGTATTGTCTAATGTGAAAATCAAAAATCAATCTAACGGAATGGAACTGCAATACAAATTAGTTGCAGAAAGTGAAGCGGATTTAAAAACAGGAAAAATATCAGTAACTTCTCCTATTGGAAAAGGATTATTAGGTAAAAAAGTAGGCGAAATTGCAGAAATTAATGTGCCAAACGGCGTATTAAAATTTGAAGTTTTAGAAATTACACGTGACTAATTTCTGAAATTCCAAAGTTAGAAATTCCAAAATCCAAAAAAATGAGTTCTATTTTTACCAAAATAATTAACGGCGAAATTCCTTGTTATAAAATTACAGAAAACGAAGATTTTATTGCTTTTTTAGACGTAAATCCGAATGCGAAAGGCCATACGTTATGTGTTCCGAAGCAAGAAATAAATAAAATTTTCGATATGGATGAAGATTTATATCTAAGATTAATGGCATTTTCAAGAAAAGTAGCCATTGCTTTGGAAAAAACAGTGTCTTGTAAACGAATTGGAATGGCTGTTGTAGGTTTAGAAGTGCCGCACACGCACGTTCACTTAATTCCGCTTCAAGATATGGCCGATATGCGTTTTCAAAGAAAAACAACTTTGACTCCCGAAGAATTTTCAAAATTAGCGCAAGATATTGCTAAAAATTTATAAAAATTATTTCCACAAATTCTAAATGAGTTTGTGGATTTTTTTTTAACTTTCTTTCTTAAAAATCATTTGCATAGTGGTGCCTTTACCAATTTCAGATTGCACTACTCTAATTTTTCCTTTGTGATATTCTTGTACAATACGTTTGGTTAGCGACAAGCCTAAGCCCCACCCTCTTTTTTTAGACGTATAACCGGGTTCAAAAATAGTTTTAAATTTATTCTTCGCAATACCGCTTCCGGTATCTGTAACCGTTATAAAAACGTTAGTATCTCCTTCTACTATTTCAATAGATAAGTTGCCTTTTCCTTTCATAGCATCAATGGCGTTTTTTACTAAATTTTCAATTGTCCAGCTATGTAACGTCGGATTTAATAACACATAAAGGGGCTTTTCTGGCGCTCGAAAATCAAAAATTACTTGTTTTGAAACACGAGATTGCAAATACTCAAATGAAGATTTAGTTTCCTCGATTATATCTCTTTTTTCTAAGATGGGTTCGCTACCGATTTTTGAAAACCTATCCGTAATGGTTTGCAGTCTATTTATATCTTTTTCTATTTCTTCAATAGTAGTAGCTTCAACATTTTCTAATTTCAACAACTCCAACCAACCAATTAATGAGGATAATGGCGTACCTATTTGATGTGCGGTTTCTTTAGCCATACCTGCCCAAAGTTTATTTTGGGTTGCCATTTTTGTTGCTCGATAAAAATTATACACCACGCCGCCAAACAAAAACGCTACTAATAATAAGGCAATTGGATAATATTTTAGTTTGTTTAATATTGGAGAATCGCCATAATATACCAAATGATAATCGTCTTTAGCAAATTGGACTTTTATTGGAGTATTTTGACTTTTAATTTTATTTAAAAACGCTTTTACTTTAACAGTATCAGTTTCAATTTCACCTAAATTCAAATTACTTAAAATTTTACCTTCTTTATCAGTAAGAATTAATGGAATGTTTTTGTTGTTTTCAATAATAAACGTGGGTAATTGAATATCCGCATTAACATCGGCATTTCTTAAATTCTTCAAAGCAGTTGCCCAAAGTTCCATTTTATTGCGTTCTTCTTCTTTAAAAGTTTGAAAAAAAACATAGGTGTTCCATAAAATTAAGGAAGCAATTAAAAACGATGAAATAATAATAATCCATCGTGTAAGATTTCTTTTTTCAGAAAACTGCATAAAAAGTATTTTGAGTAAAAATAAGAAAAAGTGAATAGTAATTAGAAATAAGTTAATAGTTTTTTGGTTTTTTTAATCCAACCACGAATTCTCGAATTAAAAATATAAAAAAGGTTCGAATCGACTTTGTCGATAATTAATTCGAATCAAAATTTATAAATACATTTTTCAGTAAAGTAAAATCGGAAATTCGTGGCAAAAAAATTGCTAACATTTGTAAAAAGAAATATCATTTCAATTGATTGATTTGCTTTATATTTGTAAAAAATACAATTTATGTTAAGCATTAATCCAAAAGAAATATCGCCATTAAAACTGCAAAGTTATTTACAAACTGCTGTATCGCCAAGACCAATAGCGTTTGCAAGTACTATGGATGAAGATGGAAATCCGAATTTATCGCCATTTAGTTTTTTTAATGTATTTAGCAGCAACCCTCCTATTTTAATTTTTTCGCCTGCCAGACGGGTGCGAAACAATACTATAAAACACACTTTGATAAACGCACAAGACACACGTGAAGTCGTTATTAATATTGTAAATTACGATATGGTGCAACAAATGAGTTTATCAAGTACCGAATATCCAGATGGTGTAAACGAATTTGAAAAAGCAGGGTTTACTATGTTGCCATCAGATAGTGTTGCGCCATTTAGAGTGGCCGAAAGTCCGGTGCAGTTTGAATGTAAAGTAAACGACATTATCGCATTAGGAACAGAAGGTGGTGCAGGAAATTTAGTCATTTGTGAGGTAGTAAAAATTCATATTCACGAAAGTATTTTAGATGAAAACCAAATGATTGATCAGCATAAAGTTGATGTGGTTTCTCGTTTAGGAGGTAATTGGTATAGTCGAGCTAACGCAGGATTATTTGAGGTGGAAAAGCCATTAACTACGTTAGGAATTGGTGTAGATATGATTCCAGATTTCATCAAAGAAAGTGGCTATTTTGATGGAAATGATTTAGGAAAATTAGGAAATATAGAAGCTATTCCAAATGACGAAGAAATTACTATATTTGTAAAAGAAAATTTTGAAGTAAAAGCCGTTTTAAGTTCAGACGATTTTGATACGAAATTTAAAAAAGCAAAAGAATATTTAGACAACAATCAGGTTTTAAACGCTTGGAAATTGTTATTAGCACAAAAATAAATTATAAGAGTTATGGAAGTTATTGGAAAAATTAAAGTGATTGGAGCTACACAAGATGTAAGCGCTTCATTTAAAAAAAGAGAATTAGTTGTTACTACTGAAGAGCAGTATCCACAACATATTTCAGTTGAATTTCAACAAGCAAAAGTGGATGATTTAAATTCATATCAAGTTGGTGAACAAGTAAAAGTATCTATCAATTTAAGAGGTAGAGAATGGACGTCTCCACAAGGAGAAGTAAAACATTTTAATACCATTACAGGTTGGAGAATAGAAAGATTATCAAATCCTGCGCCTGCAAGTGCTCCAGATATGCCTCCAATGCCTGCTGCAGAAGCTTTTGCACCAGCAACCGACTTTAAAGAAGAAGAACACGACGATTTACCTTTTTAAAAAGAATATAGACAACAGAATATAGAATAAAGACGGTCATTCTAAATATAACTTATATGTTAATTATTTAGAGTGACTTTTTATTATCAAAAATTTATTCACTACATCTATATTCTATTCTCTATATTCTATTCTCTATATTCTATTCTCTTTAAAATATGTATTTTTTAACACCCGAACTTTATTTTCCTCCAGCTTCTGAAGCTTCACCCGAAGGTATTATTGCTGTGGGTGGTGATTTGTCTCCAGAACGACTTTTATTGGCCTATCAAAACGGAATTTTTCCTTGGTATGATGCTGATGAACCAAAACTTTGGTGGTGCCCAAACGAAAGAATGGTGTTGTTTTTCGAAAATTTACGAATTACGAAAAGTATGAGAAAAATACTGCTCAAAAAAGAATTTGAGGTTACTTTTAATACAAATTTTGAAGCTGTTATTACCAATTGTCAAAAATCACCAAGAAAAGACCAAAATGGAACTTGGATTTCTAATGAAATTGTAGAAGCATACTGCAAACTAAATGAACTAGGTTATGCCAAAAGCGTAGAAGTTTGGCAAAATAACGAATTAGTAGGCGGCTTATACGGAATTGATTTAGGCGATGTGTTTTGCGGTGAAAGTATGTTTTCAAAAGTGCCTAATGCCAGTAAAGTTGCGTTTATTCATTTGGCAAAACAATTAGAATTAGCTAACTATAAACTGTTAGATTGCCAAGTGCATAATAATCATTTAGAAAGTTTGGGTTGTATAGAAATTGAAAGAGAAGCGTTTTTAGCGATTTTGAAAAGTTAATAGTTACACAGAGGTGCGCAAAAAAACACAGAGCATCGCAAAGATTTATCTTGCATCAAATTTTTTTAAACTTCTTACATATAAATCTTCTACTTTTTTTCGAGCCCATTCTGTTTTTCGTAAAAAAGTTAAACTCGATTTAATGGTTGGGTTTTCATTAAAACATTTTATTTTTATCAATTCGCCAAGCGTATCAAAACCATAATAATCGACTAATTTCTCGAGTATTGTTTTTAATGTTATGCCATGAAGTGGATCGTTGCTCATTTTCTGTATATTTTATTTTTTTATTCTAATTTTTTGTCATTTTTTGTCATTCTGACGTAGGAAGAATCTCTTAAATCTCGTTATTTAAAAAATTCAAATTTGGATTGAATTCTTTAATTAAATCTTCCTTTTTAATCCTTGTCCAACCTTTTATTTGTTTTTCTCTATCAATTGCAAAATTAACATCTTCAAATCTTTCATAATAAATTAAAAAAAAACATTTATATTTTGCTGTAAACGCTTTGCTATTTGCTTCAGGATTGCAATGATAATATAATCTTTCTTTTAACTCATTAGTAACACCAGTATATAAAACTGTCTTTTTTTGATTCGTTAAGATGTAAACATAATAATTATGTGTCCCAAATGTTTTATACATACCTAAGATTTAAATAGATTCTTCCTACGTCAGAATGACAAAGATTGCGTTTATTTTTGTTAATCGATACAATTTACTTTAATCAAAATTAATTTTATGAACTGTTATATTTCTTTTCTCAAAGTATTTTATCAATTCTTTCCAAGTATTCTGTGTTAAACTACTTGCTTGATAAACTTTATTAGAATCTGTAGTTATTATTCTCAATCTTATTGAAGACCGAGAAGGCATATCAATCACAACTTCTTTAATATCTTCAAAATCATAAACGTGCTGTTGTAAAAGCCAAATACTGTTTTTTACAACAAGATATTTACTACTTACAACAAAATAATTCATTGTGTAACTAAATATACCAAAAAGAACTAAAGCTGTTACAATTCCAAAAAATGGCTTTTCAGGAGCGCTATGAAATAATGAAATATCTTTAAAAATCATAACTATAAATATGATTAAAAATGCATACATCATTATTCCATTTGCTGAAAAATAATGCTTGTTATTAAAAATTTCCTTATCAGTTAATTGACTTTCGTCTATAAATTTTTTCATAATTCAAATATAAAAGAGACGCTTTCAGCGTGACAAACTTGGCGTGTAAAACAAATTTCTAAATTCTGCGACGAAAACTGCGACTGCGACTGTTCACTGCGACTGATCACTAATTCCTCACCCAACAATCTTCTACGTGATCGTTTACCATTCCTGTGGCTTGCATATGAGCATATACTACTGTGGAACCCACGAATTTGAACCCACGCTTTTTTAAATCTTTGCTTAACTTATCCGAAATTTCTGATGTTGCAGGTACTTCACTTAATGTTTTTGGTTTGTTATCAATTGGTTTGTTGTCTACAAAAGCCCAAATATAGTTAGAAAAACTACCAAATTCTTCTTGCACTTTTATAAAGGCTTGAGCATTAGTTACTGCGGCTTTTATTTTTAATTTGTTTCTAATTATTCCAACATCTTCCGCTAATACTTGTAATGTTGCATCTGTAAATTTAGCTACTTTTTGCACATCAAAACCGGCAAATGCTTTTCTAAAATTATCTCTTTTTACTAAAACCGTATACCAACTTAAACCCGCTTGGAACGTTTCTAAAATTAGAAATTCAAATAAAGTGGCATCATCATAAACAGGTTTTCCCCATTCGTTATCGTGATAGTCTTTATATAAATCGGTTTTTTCGCACCAAGCACAACGTTTCTTAGTCATTTACTATCGGTTTTTCGTTATTATGAATGTAAGTTTCAATTAAAAAATGACCAAGATAAATTAACGGTGTTAAGCAAATTGCAATGATTAATTTAAAAGAATATCCAGTTAATGAAAATTCTATATATTGTTGTGAATTCCAAATTCCTGGTAAATAAAAGGCAATTCCTCCTACTATAAATGAATCAATTAATTGTGAAATGACTGTAGAACCTGTACTTCGTAACCAAATCATTTTTTCTCCAGTTTTCTTTTTGAAATAACTAAAAAGCGTGACGTCTAAAAACTGCGCGACTAAAAAGGCAAGAATTGAACCTACAATAATCAAATTACTTTGTCCAAACACAGCCGTAAATTGAGCATTTGAAACGGGACTGATGCCTTTTGCTTCTGGAATTTTCATCGAAAAAAATAAAATTACAAAACAGTAGGCAATTAAACCTGCGGTAATATAACTCAATCTTTTTACTCCTTGTTTCCCGAAATATTCATTAATTAAATCGGTAGTAATAAATACTATAGGCCAAGGCAAAATACCCATACTTAATACAAAAGGACCAATTTGAATTAATTTCCCCCCAATAAGTTCGGCAGTAATGGCATTGGTAATAAAAATACCTGCCAAAACAATATATACTATTTCTTTTTTGGTTTTTAACATTTATTCCTCGTAATACTCCTCTTCTTCGTAACTTTCATCCGCGGGATTAGTTGAAAAATTTACTCGCAAATGATTGTCATTTAGCGATTCATTAATCATAGTTTTCATTTTTTGATTAATTTCTTTATCATCAATAATTTTTTCGTCATCAAACCTTCTAAAAGCTTTCAGATTTAGTTGATTATTTTCATCATAAACAAAAGCAATAGCGGTTAACTTTTCAGTGTTTTTCCCATACGAATCAGCTTCTATATTAATTTTCTTATAAAAGAAATACGATATTTTTTTGTCGTTATGTGTAACTATTTTTTCATCCAATAACACAATAGAATCATTTTTTTTATCAAAATCTTCATAATAATGAATGGCATTCATCACAATACTATCTCTACTAAATGCTGCTAATTCATCTGTTTGCTTATTGTGATACAACATTTGCAACGCTGTATATTTTGTTTTTGGTTGGCTAATTAATTTATCTAATACTCGTTTATCTAATTTTTTATTTCTTGCCAATTCGCGATTAGCTATCGCTACATTTAAATCGTCAATATTTAATTTTTCTGCTTTCTCATACAATTGACGCATATCTTTTTCATTTTTGTATGAATATAAAATAGATAAATAGCTATTTAAAGCTTCCACAGGTGCAACATTTTCATCATCATAATTATATTCGTCATCATCATCACTGGCTTCATCTTCGAATTTCCAACTTACCAATCGTTTGTATTCTAATTTTGCATTGGTAAGTAGCATTTTTTTGTATGATTTTAGTTTTTTTGATGATACTTTTTCAGAATTTAATAGCACTTGCACAAACTCAACTATTGGCTCGTGAAATTCATTAATACTATAATATTCTAAAATATTTGGATATAAAACTTGAGCATTTTCGAGGTCTGCCATAAATAAATTAAACAATCCAGAAATTACATATCTTTCTGAAATAGGTAAATCATAATCTAATAATTCGGCAATTTTTTTATATGCCACTTTGCTTTTTTGTAAAGCCAAAGCACGTAAAATTGAAAATTGTGTTTGTGTTGAAACGTCTTGTTTTTTATACGCTTGTTCTAAAAACGGAAGTACTTCTGAAGATTTTAAAGATCCAATGCTTTCAAATAATTCACCTTTAAAATCCATTTCTTCTTTTCTAAATTCGAAATTTTCTAACAGGTTTTTAATTTTTGAAAAATCAGATTCTTCAATCGTTAAATTGTTAAATGATTTTATTGCCGAATAGCGTATACTATCGTGTTCGCTATTTAAATCTTCTTCAAAAATGCTGAATTTATTTTCAAAAAAGGTTCTTGATGTTATGGAAGCGTCATCTACTTTAAACGAATTGAATACTTTTTCAATAAAAGGGTTGTCGTTATTGTAATTTTTATCAACTAAAGTTGTGAGCGTGTAATATTCGCCTTTTTTGAGTACAATTTTATATTTAATAGCTTGTGTGCTTTTAGGTTTTGTAGCTAAAACTTCGTACACATAAAAATCATTTACGGGATCTTTAGTAAATTTTTCATTAACCAAATCTAACTTTTGGTTCGATGTTAATGCCAATGTTTTATCCCAAGTGGTTGCTTTATAATCTAACGGATTAAATTTATCCTTTTCATTTGTATCAATAGTGTTTGCTACAGAATTAAAGCTAACGGCTTCTGTTGCTACAGAATCGACTACAACGGCACTGTCAGAATAATTAAATTCGTTGCTGTCGGTATAATTTTTAAATTCAAAATCTACTGAAATGTTTTTCTTAATTTGATTAAAAAGCGTGTCTAAAACTGCATAGCTTTCGTACCTATGGGGTTGCGAATAGGTAATTTGAATATTGCTTTTATTCGGTGAAAAAATATCAAAAGATTTGTATTTTACCTCAAAATGATTGGTTTTATTATCTTCTTTATACCTGTTTTTTCTTTCAAATTTAAAATCTAAATATTCATTTTCTTGTTTCGGAATTTCTACAGAAAAATGAGCAGTAGAATCTTTAAAAGTTTTATAAATAATGTCTTCTTTTGCTTTTGTAATTTCGAATGAGTTAAAAAAAGCATCGACTTTATTTTTTGAAGCATTTACAGTTCCTAACAAATAATATTTATTCCCTTTTAAAGCGGATTTTAAATAAATGTTTTTTTCTTTTAATTTAGATTGCGATGTACATTCAAATTTATTATTTTCAAAGCTTGTTTGCATAGAATCCAACTCGTGAACGGCATAAAATTCGTAATGCATTCTTTTCAATTCATATTCAGAATCCTCTAAATTTTCATAATCCATCATCGTACTTTCTATAACAAAATAATGCGCGTTTTCTTGCTCGTCAAAGGCATAAATTTCTGTATCTTCCAGTCTTTTATTGTCTTTTTTATTTCCTACTGTTGTGTAATAAGAAGGTAACGTAACTTTAAAATTTTGCTTGTTTGGTACTACTGTTGTCAACTCTTGTTTGTACGATTTAATTTTAATATTATTATACACCTCATCTTCATATTTTCTTACATAATCTCCTTCTCCACTCATAATTACAGAAATAATTTCAAGTGGTGTTATATAATATCTATATCTTTCGTTTTTACCCGTTTTAGTTTTGCTTTTGATGTCATACACAAAATTATTTTTTTCTTGGTATGATTTTTTTTCTAAAATTTCACCGGGAATGTTTTCGTAAAACAAACTATCAAGTGTTTTATGGTTAAATTTTTCGTCTTTTTTGCTAATAAAATCCTTCAGCAACATACGTTTAACATTAATGTAACCACCATTTCCTAAGTCTGGTGATTCTAAATTTTCGCCATTTTTTAAAACCAAAGGAAACAGAGGCAAAGAAATCATTTCATCGGCTGTTGTGTTTATTTCAAAAACCGGCTTTACAAAATAC
>Ga0208595_1000070_pt1 | contig 34742 bp, 27 predicted proteins | sample LakMenEpi28Jun11_FD_150742 | JGI IMG/M metagenome (GOLD analysis project Ga0208595, IMG submission 150742) | Freshwater microbial communities from Lake Mendota, WI - 28JUN2011 deep hole epilimnion (SPAdes) | ecosystem: Environmental > Aquatic > Freshwater > Lake > Epilimnion/Euphotic zone ...
CCTTTCCCAGAATTCACTCTCGGCTAGAAGCTCGCCAGAGCAATCTCTTGCCACACCTGGCCAGAAAGACCGTTCGCACGGCTTGGGGATTCCTAGCCGTCGCTGCCTTGTCTCTGGTCTCTGTGGTCGATCCCTACTCTGGCACCATGGCCAGCGCGGCGACCATGTCGATGTATGACCCGAGTTCTAAAGACCCGGATCAGAGTTACGGTCTCGCAAGCACCCAGACAATCAGCTTTGCCAGGGGCGGTTTCAACATCGTCACAAAGGGTGACGTGAAGCCGCTCTTTGTTGAGAACGCGGCGCTGCCGAGCCCGGGTAGCTCGAAGGAATACGCATTGAAGACCCTGCTCGAAATGGGTTGGGAATCGGATCAATACTCTTGCCTGGTCACGCTTTGGGAGCGCGAGTCAAACTGGCGCGTGAATGCAAAGAACAAGTCATCTGGCGCTTACGGAATTCCGCAGTCGCTGCCGGGAGCCAAGATGGCATCCGAGGGAGCCGACTGGCTCACCAACCCGCAGACTCAGATCAACTGGGGGCTGAAGTACATCAAGGGTCGTTACGGATCAGCCTGTGGAGCTCTGGCCCACTCGAACAAGTTCAACTGGTACTAATGCCGCGCAGCAATCGTCCTAAGCGCAAGCGCCAAGAAGAGACTCCCGAACTGAATCTCGACGCGGTTCGTGTCGGCATCAAGCGAATCGAAGTCAAGAATGGCATCGAGTTTGTCGTGCAAACGACCAACGGCACTAAAGCCGACGACGACAAGGTTTGGGTCTGCCCGCACTGCAACAAAAACATCGTCAAAGGCACAGCGCACACAGTTGCCTGGGATGCCCACCGAGATGTCGCAACTCGACGGCACTTTCACAACGCCTGCTGGAAGTCTTTTCAGGGAAAGCTGCTGTGAGCCAAAACATCGAGGTTCGTTCTTCGGTCGAGCTGCCGAGTCGTCGCGAGAACATTACGCTGCACACCAGTGACGGGCTAGCCCTGATTGGCGAACTCGCGACACCGCTAGATCGAGAACCGGTTGCCACGCTGGTGATGCTGCATCCGCTGCCAACCCACGGCGGCTTCATGGATAGCCACATCTATCGAAAAGCGGCTAACCGGCTTCCGGCGCTTGCCGACTTGGCGGTGCTGAGGTTCAACACTCGAGGCACGACTTCGCCGCACGGCACCAGCGAGGGCGAGTTTGGCGAGGGCATAACTGAGGTCGCCGATGTGCGAGCGGCCGTTGCCTTTGCTATTCAGCGTGGTTTGCCAGACATCTGGGTGGTTGGCTGGAGTTTCGGCACCGAGCTGGCGCTCAAGTATGCCGTCGACGAAGAAGTGCTTGGCGCGATTCTGCTCTCGCCACCACTGCACAGAACCACCGACGAAGAATTGCTTCGCTGGAACCAGAGCTACAAGCGCCTTGTCGCGCTGGTGCCCGAGTTTGACGATTACCTAACGCCCGCCCAAGCAGAGTTGAGATTCTCGATTGTGCCAAAGCTCGAGATGGTTGCGGTTGAGGGGGCCAAACATCTGTGGGTAGGCGAAGCCGCAACTAAACGAGTTCTCGATGAAATAGTTCGGGTCGTTAACCCTGATAGTTATCCGCTGCCGGACACTTACAAAAACTAGACCGCGACCTCTTCGCCGTTCTGGCGGGGCATCCATACCTGTCGAATAATCAAGATGATCGACGCAGCAACCGGAATTGCAACGAGAGCTCCGAGAACGCCCAGCAGGGTTCCACCGGCGAGAGCCGCAACAACGACAACCGCACCTGGAACATCGACAGCCTTGCGCATAACTCTCGGGCTGATCAGGTAGGCCTCCACCTGAAGGTAGATGGCGTAATAGACCGCCGCGATTAGCGCGGTAACCGGTGAGGCAGAAAGCGCAACGAGTGTGATGATGACGGCACCTGATACTGGCCCAACCAAAGGAATAAGCGCAAAGACGAATGCGATGAACGCGAGTAGCAACGGAAACGGAACTCCAATTATGCTCATCATCACGAAACCGAGCAAAGCGTTGATGAACGCGATTGTCATCTGACCCATCACATAGCGACCAACTGAGTTGGCAACCTGCTCGCTGATGTTGATGAAGTTCTTGCGAGCCTTGTGATTGACCAACTTGTAGATCCACTGCTTGAAAGAGTCGAGCGAAGCCATGAAGTAGATGGCAAGAATTACAACAATCAAGCCGGCGAAGAATCCGTTGAAAATGCTGAGGCTAACCTGCACGACGCCACCGAGCATCGATGGCCAGTTCTTCGAGTCGCCCAAGAAGGTACCGGCCGAGTTGAGTGCGCTGCTGATAGCGCCACCGACCTGCTCGTCGAGGCTAAGCACCCAGTCAATCTGGCCGATGCCGCTCAGAATCACCGGAGCCTGCTCGATAAAGTTGCCAGACTGTTGCACCAGATTCGGGGTGACCGCCCAGATTAGGCCGCCAATGACTCCGAAGAACAAGACCACCACGGTCAAGATGGCCAGCGGACGCTTGAGCCAGCGCTTCTCGAGAAAGCTGACAACAGGGTCTAGACCGAGGGCGATGAAGATTGCGGCGAAAACGTAGGTGATGATGCTGGCGATCGTGGCCACCATGTTGCCCAAAACCAGGGCGGTCAAGACTCCAAGCCCGCCGAGCAAGCCAATTTGAAAAGCGTTGCTGACCTTCATCTGGTTTGGCATGGATACCTCTTCTGTTACCTGATGTTCAGGTTAGTTTGCAAACGCTCAAAAACCGACTTTAGATTCTCTACATATTGAGAAACGGCTTCGCGCTCAACCTCGAGCCTTCTGAGTTTGGCTTCGGCTTCACGCAGTTCGGCTTCTGCCTTCGAGTGTGCATCCGTGACAATTGTGCGAGCCTCTGACTCGGCGGCTGCCAGCATGGCGTCGACCTTGAGTCTGGTTTCGTCGGTCGATCTCTTGTTGATTGAGCGAGCTGCGGCCTCGAGCGTTTCGGCCTCTAGTCGCGCAGCATTCGCGCGAGTGATCGCGGTGCTCAGCTGACCGTTGGCATCGTCGAGGTAGCGCTGAGTTGCGGCTACGGCCTCTTGGTGCTTGCGCAGGTAAGTCTGCTCGGCTTCAGAGCGTCGCGCGGTCAGCTCAAGCTCAAGATCGATGCGCGCCTGCTCGGTAATGATCGAGAGCGCACGGTTGTAATCGAGCGATGCATTGGCTTCGCGAGCCGCGATGAGTTTCTTCTCGGCCAGGTCTCGGTCAACTTTGGCTCGCAGCGCTTCAGTCTCGCGCTTAACGGTTGCTCGCAGTTTCGCCACTTCGGTTGCGATGGCTCCACGGATGGACCCGGCCTCACGAATTCCCTCATCGATGATTTCGGCTGCTTTTGATTTCGCGTCAGCGATTGACTGCTCGTATTCAATGTTTGCCGCGTTGATGATTCGATCGGCTCTGCGCTGTGCTTCGGCAACTAGCGCGTCGTAGTAACCCTTTGCCTCGTTGCGCTGGGTTTCTAGTTCTTCGTGCAAATTCTTTCGAGTGATGCTGGCTTCGGTTTCTGCCTCCAAAACCAAACGCTTGGCCTGCTCTTCAGAGGTGGCAAGAATCAGAGCTGCCTTCGCGCCGACGCCGGCATAGCTCGGCTCGCCAACTTCGGTTAGTTGACCCTCGGCAGCAAGCAGGCGGTTTGAGGTTTCGCGCAGTTCGCTGGCCAACTGTGCGTTTTGGGCGCTGAGCTGCAAGAGCTCGCGGCGCAGGTCGCGCAGGGCGTCATCGACCGAATCACGGTCATAACCCCTCATAACCAGGGGAAACTCGGTCTCGTCAGCGCTCAATTCAGGGCTCCTAGCCACTTCGGTAGACTTATCCACAGGCGTTTCGCCTCAGCCAAGTTTAGTCGGATTGGATTTTGCATGCGCTTTCTCATTGCCGCCGTGCTATTCACCGTCTCGACCGCCCTGATTCTCACCGGGCTGGCTCAGCGAACCATTCTGGCCCCGCCCAGCCAATACAACTTGTCGGTTGAACCGCAGTCGAGCGCAGCCTATGCGCTCATCCCGAACAATGTGCTCACGCTTCATCCGGGCGCTATAGAAGTAAAGGTCGACGGTGCGCCGCAGGCTTTCATCGCAACCGGCCGCGAGAGCGACATCCAAGCATTCATCGGTGAGTCGAAGCACATGAGCCTGGTTGCTGTGCCTTCGAAAAGTGACGCGTTGGCCAAGGATTTCGCCGGAACGGCTCCGACAATAAACCCGAGCAACTCAGATCTCTGGCGTTCGCAAGTTGAGGCGCAGCTAACCGCCAGCCACAAAGTTTCGGCAGACGATGGCGGAGCGGTTTTGATCGCGAGCAATGGGCTGGCGCCGATTCCCTCGAAAATCGAAATCATCTGGACACCGACCTTTGACCCGACCCCATCCGGTTTCCTAATTTGGATTGGTCTTGGGCTTCTTGTGGTTGCGGTTGTGCTGACGCTCTTCACTTTTAGAAGCATGCGCGTCAATCGCGGCCCGAGACGAAAAACTCCGAAAGCACCAAAGCCTCCGCGCTACAAATACCGAAGCGTGTTCAAGAGTCCGCAGCGCGGTAGACGATCTGCTCGTGGCTTTATCGCGATCACCGGTGGTGCGCTAACGCTAACTCTGCTTTCTGGATGCGCGTCGAACCCAGTGGTGACTCCGTCTCCGACCGCGGCAGACCAAACCGAGCCGGTCTCGCTGAAACCCGTTCAGGTGCAGCGCATCCTTGATGATATTTCGATTGTCGCGCGAGAAGCCGATGCTGCAAACGACAGACGAATTTTGGTGGAGCGCTTCGAAGGTGCCGCACTTGCCGTTCGCACCACCAACTATCAGCTTCGAGCTCGAAATGCGCGAATCGCTGGTCTGCAGGCGATTGCTGCAACACCGATTAAGTTCAACCTTCCGGCAGCGACATCGAGTTGGCCGCGAGTGGCCATGGCCGTAACCGACGAAGAGGGCGATACCGCATTGCCTCAGATGATTGTGATGCAGCAAGACAGCCCACGAACCAACTACAAGGTTTGGTTCACAATCCGCCTGATGCCAGGCGCTGAGATTCCTGCCGTGCCTTCCAGTGAAATCGGTGCAATTCCTGTTGATCCCGCTTCGCTCTTCCTGAAGCTCGAGCCAAACAAGCTTCCGATCGCCTTTGGTGACGTCTTGAACCTCGGGCAGGCCAGCCTGAGTGCTCAGCTATTCGACCTCGATAACGAGTTCTATCGACAGGTCTCGCAAGCTCAAAAAGATCAGGCCACGAGCCTAAACAACGCGAACATCCAGTATGCGCACCTGCTCGGCGACCCTAATGTGATTTCGATGGCAACCTCGAATGGAGGGGCCTTGGTGGCGGTTTATCAGCTCGATCGCTACACAATTCGACCAAAGCGCGCCAACTCCGCCGTGGCCGTGGGAGCTCAGGAGCGCCTCCTGCTCGGCGCCACAGGCTCGACCAGGGGAGTGCGTTCGGTCTATGGCGACATGCTGCTGTTCTATGTGCCACCGGCCGGCGATTCGAGCAAAATCGTGTTGCTCGGAGCCACCCAGGGTCTCATCAGCGTGGCGAGCCTCTAATGAGTGACCAGTTTTCAGCAAATCTTCGAGGCGCTGTAGATCTCTCGGCGCTTCGTCAGCCAAGCACTGCTTCGGTGGGCGCGACTGCCGCCGCAAATCCTGGCGCTGCGACACCGCAGAGCAGCGAACCGATTGCAGTTGCGTCACTAATTTCGGCGATGACCGAGACCAATCTTCGTTACTTTCTTGAACTATCGAGCAAGGTCGTTGTGCTTGTCGATTTCTATTCGACTGCCGATGAATCGAGCGTCGCGCTAAGCGCAAAACTTGAATCGTTGATTGACGGTTTCGCCGGCAAAGTTGTGCTCTGTCGAGTCGATGTTGCAGAACAGCCACGAGTGGCCGAAGCTTTCGGTGTTACTGCACCTGCAACTTTGTTGGCGATGATGGCTGGTCAACCGGTTCCGCTTTTCTCCGGCGATCAGCAACTCGAGAAGATTCAAGAAATCTTCGAAAAACTTCTGGTAGTCGCCGCAAACAATTCGGTCACCGGTTCGGTCGTGGTTGACGCTAACGTCGAACCGGTGGCAAGCACCCCGCAGCTACCGCCAAAGCACAAGGCTGCTGTTGAACTTCTGAACGCTGGCTCTTATGCCGAAGCGAAGTCGCATTACCAACAGATTCTGAATGAGACACCGAGCGATCCGATTGCAGCCGCCGGTGTTGCCCAGTGCGAGCTGCTGCTGCGGTTAGAGGGCGTTGACGTCGACAAGGTTCTCAACACTCCGCCGCAGAATTTTGCTGACCTACTTGTCGCGGCCGATGCCTTGCTCGCGATCGGTGATTATTCCGATGCGTTCGAAGCACTGCTGGTCAACTTTGCCGAGGCAGTGCAAGAAAACAAAAATTTGATGCGCGAGCGACTCTTGCAGTATTTCGAAATTGTTGGCAAATCTACGCCAGAGGTTGTCGCTGCTCGAAACCGTCTAACCTCAATGCTGTTTTAGCTACTTTTCGGCTTCAACCAGATTGCGCCCAGAGGCGGCAGGTTGACTCGAGCCGAATGCGGTTGCCCGTTGAGACCAGGCTGGTTTGCTCGCACGGTGCCAAAGTTGCCAACCCCAGAGCCGCCAAAGTCGGCAGCATCGGTATTCAAGATCTCTTGCCATTCGCCGTCAAAAGGTAGCCCTAGACCCCAGTCATAGTGAGGGTGGCCAGCGAAATTGATCGCCACCGCAATTGGGTTGCCATCTTCATCCCAGCGCAAGAAGGTCAGCACATTTGATTCGGCTGCGCCGCCGTCAATCCAGGTAAAGCCGCCCTGAGCGTGGTCTAGCTGCCACATGGCAGGGTTTGCCAGGTAAAGCTGGTTCAGGTTCGAGACCAGCGCTTTGAGCCCCTGGTGGCTCGGCTGCTCGAGAATCCACCACTCGAGCCCGTGCTCCTGGTTCCACTCAGATTGCTGGCCGAACTCGCTGCCCATAAACAAGAGCTGCTTGCCCGGATGCGCCCACATGTAAGCCAGATAAGCGCGCACGTTCGCGTGCTGCTGCCAACGGTCGCCTGGCATCTTGCTGAGCAACGAGCCTTTGCCGTGAACTACTTCGTCGTGGCTAATTGGCAGGATGAATTTCTCGTCGTAGGCGTAGAGCATTGAGAAGGTCAGTTCGCCGTGGTGGTGCGAACGGTAGGCCGGATCTTTTTCGATGTAGCGCAGGGTGTCGTTCATCCAACCCATGTTCCACTTGAAGCCATAGCCGAGCCCACCGCCGTCGGTCGGTGCGCTGACACCACCCCAACTGGTTGACTCTTCGGCAATCATCATGATGCCAGGATTGCGTCGGTAAGCGGTGGCATTGGTTTCTTGCATGAACTTGATTGCATCGAGATTCTCTCGGCCACCGAATTCGTTCGGCAACCAGTCGTTACCCTCGCGCGAATAGTCGAGGTAGAGCATCGAGGCCACCGCATCGACTCGCAAACCGTCGATGTGAAATTCTTCAAACCAGTAGAGCGCGTTTGCAACGAGAAAGTTTCGAACCTCGGTTCTTCCGAAGTCGAAGATGTAGGTTCCCCAGTCGGGGTGCTCACCGCGTCGAGGGTCGGCATGCTCATAGAGTGGCTCGCCATCGAATCGTGCGAGCGCCCAATCGTCTTTCGGAAAGTGCGCGGGCACCCAGTCGAGAATCACGCCGATGCCAGCGTTGTGCAGCGCGTCGATCAAGAATTTCAAATCATCCGGTGAACCAAACCTTGAGGTCGGCGCATAGTAACCAGTGACCTGGTATCCCCAAGACGGTGCAAATGGGTGTTCTGCGAGAGGCATGAATTCGACGTGCGTAAATCCAAGCTCTTGCACGTATGGAATCAGCTCGACTGCGAGTTCGCGGTAGCTCAAGTCTTTTCTCCAAGACCCAACGTGAAGTTCATAGATAGACATCGGCGATTTGAGAGCATCGCGCTTTGAACGCTGGTTTAGCCAGGTGTCGTCGTTCCACTTGTGAAACGATTCGGTGACCACAGATGCCGTGGCTGGGGGAGTCTCGGTGTGTCTTGCCAGCGGATCAATTTTCGTAATCCAGTTGTTCGCCTTGGTGAGAATCTCGTATTTGTACTTTGTGCCTGCGCCCAGACCCGGAATGAAGATCTCCCAAACACCGCTGGAGCCCATGACCCGCATTGAGTGGGCAACGCCGTTCCAGTGGTTGAAATCGCCCACCACTCTAACCGCCTGTGCATTAGGTGCCCAGACCGCAAAGCTGGTTCCGGTGCTGCCGCCTAGGCTTCCCGCAATGGTTCGCACCTGAGAGCCGAGCGCTTTCCAGAGTTCTTCGTGGCGGCCCTCGGCGATGAGGTGCAGATCGACATCGCCAAGCGTTGGCACGTAGTGATACGGGTCATCGGTTAGCCACTCGGTGGTTTCGCCGTTCTGCAGGTAGTGAGCGGCGATTCGGTAGTCGGGCACCTTTTTGGTTTTTACAAAGCCCTGAAACAGGCCGTTTTCGAGGTGCTGAAGTTCGACCTGGATCGAGCCTTCGAGTTGGGCAAAAACTTTGGTTGCCAAAGGCTTGAGGGTTCGAATGATCCAGCCGCCGTCATGCTCGTGAGCGCCAAGCACCGAGTGAGGTGAGTGTGATTCGCCGTTGGTCACTTTCCAAATTGTGTCTTGGTCTAGTGGGGGCAGCGAGCCGTCTTTCTTCGAGAACAGCAATTTAATTTTTCTTCGTGATGTGAAGAATGTGAGCCGGAACATCGCGAGGATCAAGCCGCACGTAGTTGCTGGCCTGCCAGGTGAATTTTTGGTCTGTCAGCAGATCGCGCACTTCGAATTCATGCGTGTTTACCGCGAGCTTATGCAAATCGAGGTGAACTGTTGTCTCTCGAACCGAGTGCGGGTCGACGTTGACCACGACGATGATGGTGTCGTCTTTGCCGGTCGGGTTGTGTTCGGCAGCGAGGTGCTTGCTGAAGACAAGAATGGAACTGTCTTCGCTCGAGTGAATTTCTAGGTTGCGCAATTGTCTGATTGCTGGGTGCTCTGCTCGAACTTCATTGAGTTTGGCAACTAGCCCAGCAATCGATCGGCCATTCTTTTCGGCAGCTTTAAAGTCGCGCGGTTTGTATTCATATTTTTCGCTGTCGATGTGTTCTTCGGCGCCCGGTCTGGCCACCGATTCGACGAGTTCGAAGCCGCTGTACATTCCCCAGCTCGCGCCAGCCATCGCCGCAACGATTGCGCGAATCTTGTGACCGGCCGGGCCGCCAAACTGAAGGTATTCGGTGAGAATGTCGGGGGTGCTCACCCAGAGGTTCGGCCTGAAGAAGTCGGCGCTCTCGCGAGAGAGTTCGGTGAGATAGCTCTCGAGCTCGGCCTTGCTGTTGCGCCAGGTGAAATAGGTGTAGCTCTGCTGGAAGCCGATTTTTGCGAGGGTGTGCATCATCGCTGGTCGAGTGAATGCCTCGGCCAAGAAGATCACATCTTCGAACTCCGAGTTCACCTCGGCAATCAGCCACTGCCAAAAGTTCACCGGCTTGGTGTGTGGGTTATCGACCCTAAACACCTTGATTCCGAGAGAAATCCAGTGCTTGACCACGCGCAAAACCTCGAGGTAGATGCCGTCGCGGTCGTTGTCGAAGTTGATCGGGTAAATGTCTTGATACTTCTTCGGGGGGTTCTCGGCGTAGGCGATGGTTCCGTCGGCGCGAGTGGTGAACCACTCGGGGTGGGTCTTTACCCACGGATGATCTGGCGAAGCCTGTAGCGCCAAATCGAGGGCAATCTCGAGGCCGAGGTCTTTGGCCTTCTTTACGAACTCGACAAAGTCTTTCTCGGTGCCCAGGTCTGGATGAATTGCATCGTGCCCGCCGGCTTCGTTGCCGATAGCCCAGGGTGATCCAGGGTCATCGTGAGTGGCCTTCAGCGAGTTGTTCGGACCTTTGCGAAACGCCGTGCCGATTGGGTGAATTGGCGGAAGGTAAACAATCTGAAATCCCATTTCGGCAATCGCGACCAAACGCTTCGATGCGGTTTTGAAATTGCCCGAGGTCCAGGTTTTTGTCTTTGGGTCGAGAACAGCGCCTTCGCTGCGCGGAAAGAACTCGTACCAGGCGGCTGCGCCTGCAAACTCGCGTTCGCACTTGATGCGAAAGACTTCGCTGAGAGTGACCAGGCTGCGAATTGGGTTTTCGGCCAAGTACTTCGCAATAGTTGATGATTCGGCTTCGGCCAGACGTGCTTTTGCCGATTTGGTTTTATCGCTGAGTTTCTCGGCAAGTTCGACCAGCTTCTTGGCTTCGCTGGCCGATCTGTCGGCTTCGGCGGCTGCCCCGGCAAACATGTTGACGCCCTCGAGCATCATCAGTTCTTCGTCTGCGCCAATGGCCAGTTTCACGGTCGCGTTGTGGTGCCAGGTCTCGTAGTCATCGCCAAAGGCGCGAATCTGAAACTTGTATTCGCCCTGTTCGGTTAGTTGCGCGATAGTGTGCCAAGAGTCTGAGCCGAGCGAGCCGGGTTGCATGCGATGCACTGAAACCTTGGCGGTTGGCGAGGTGAGAATGAGTTCGACTCCGAGGGCGTCGTGACCCTCGCGAAAGACAACGGCACTAAACGGGATAACCTCGCCCACGAAAGCCTTGGCCAGATAGGCACCGCCGTCTACCACTGGCGAAACCGCCGTAATCGGCAGGCGGCCGATCAGCGAGTCATGCTCAATTTGGTTTTGCTTCGGCTTTGCCACAAGTCAAGGGTAGTCATCAATCGGCTCGCCGACCAATTCCATTTCAGATAACGCTGTAGAGCCTGACAGTCATCGCCGGCAGGGTTATCACATCGCCGGGTTTTGCTGTGGTCTTCACGAGTTGACTCGGGTTCTCGAGGCCGCTATCCCAGAGCAGTTCGAAGCGCTCTGCCTCGATTTCTGCAGACAGTGTGAACTCGATCGAATCTTCTGCGCCGTGAACTACAAGAAGCAACTGGTTGGGCTTGCTCGAATCGGCGACGCTCTTGCCTAGCTTGGCGAAAGACCTATTCTCTGCGCTGTGCCAATCGGCCTCGGTGAGAATCTCGCCAAAGACGTTGTACCAGCGGGCCAGGTCAGACTCTGGCGTGGCCTCTTCGAAGTTATTGAAGTGCTTCGGCCGCAGTACCGGGTTTTCTTGGCGAAGCTTTATCAGGTGAGCCACGGTGTCTTCGAAGTCGCTCTGGTGCTCGGTCAGTTGCCAGTTGACCCAACTCAAGGCGGTGTCTTGGCAGTAGGCGTTGTTGTTGCCGAACTGGGTTTTCGCTCTCTCGTCGCCGGCGGTGATCATCGGAATTCCGGCTGAAAACAACAGCGTGGCCATCAGGTTGCGCATCGCTCGGCGACGCTGGGCAAGAATCTCGGCACCAACCTGTTCGCCCTCGCCGCCGTGGTTGAAAGAGTGATTGTTATTTGTGCCGTCGCGATTGCTCTCGCCGTTGACTTGATTGTGCTTCACGTTGTAGCTCACCAGATCGTGAAGCGTGAAACCGTCGTGAGCGGTGATGAAGTTCACTGTGCCGAGAGCGCCGCTTGACCCATCGACAATGTCGCGCGAACCCGAAACTCTGGTCGCCAGCTCGGAGATGCCACTTCCGTGGTTTCCACTGTTACGAGCGTTGGCAATATCGGTTAGCCAAAATCTGCGAACGCTGTCGCGGTAGCGGTCGTTCCACTCGCTGAAACCATCCGGAAACTTTCCGGTCTGCCAGCCGCCGAGGCCGACATCCCAGGGTTCGACAATCAATTTCGATTTCGCAAAATCGGCATCGGTCAAGATTCGCTCGAGCAGCGGATGGTTCGGATCGAAGTGATTGTTTTCGTCGCGCGCGAGAGTGGTCGCCAGGTCAAATCTGAATCCGTCGATTTGCATTTCGTTGGTCCAGTAGCGCAGCGAATCGATTACCAGTTCGACAACGTGCGGGTTTGAGAAGTCGAGCGAGTTTCCGCAACCGGTGGTGTCGTGATAGTTGCCGAGGTCGTCTTGCCGGTAATAGCTGCTTGCATCGAGACCCCGATAGCTGAAGGTCAAGCCGCGGCGACCACCCTCGGCGGTGTGGTTGTAGACCACGTCGAGCAGCACCTCGATGCCATTGCGGTGCAATTCACGGATGGCCGTTTTCACTTCGTTCAAGATTGCCTGCGGCCCGGCTTCGATCGCCTCCTGGCTGGCATAGCGGTGATGAGGGGTGAAGAAGTTGATTGAGTTGTAGCCCCAGTAGTTGAACAGGCCGGTGTTGAGCAGGTGTGATTCAGAAATGATCTGGTGAATCGGCAGCAGCTCTATAGAGGTAACGCCGATTTTCTTCAGATGCGCGATGGTGCTCTCGTGGGCGAGGGCGGCGTAGGTTCCGCGAATGTCATCTGGCAGAGCTGTGTTGCCTCTGGTTAGCCCGCGAGCGTGCGCCTCATAGATGACCACTCGGTCAAGGGGCACGTCAGGCTTGCTAACAGCCTGCCAGTCGAAACTGTCGTCGACGGCCACACAGTAGTACTCGCGAGCCGACTCGCGTTTGATGCCCCTGGCGTAGGGGTCGATCAGCAGCAGTTCTCGGTTGAAGGCATGGCGCGGCCCCTCTGGCCCGTCAGCCCGCAGAGCATATTTCATGCCCGGCTTTAGTGCGGCCGAGGTCGCCGACCAAATGTCGTTTTCGCCACGGAGTAGTTCGATTTCGCGGCGAATCTCTCGCGGGTTTTCGTCGTCAAGAATCACGATTGCCAAATAGGTGGCGTTGGCCGAGTAAACCCTGATGGTTCCCAACTCGTTGGCGAAAGTTACGCCAAGTTTGTTGCCCGGCACTGCGAAAGACATAGGCAAAAGCCTAGGCTAGCCTCATGGCCATTTACCTCGATTACGCGGCATCCGTGCCGATTCGTGCAGAGGTTCTCGAAACATTCACCAAGGCTTTGCAAACGGTCGGCAATCCAAGTGCCACCCACTCCTATGGACAGACCAGCCGCATGATGCTCGAAGACGCAAGGGAGCAGCTCGCGCTCGCGGTGGGTTGCGATCGAAGCGAGGTCATCTTCACCGCCGGGGGAACCGAAAGCGACAACCTGGCAATCAAGGGTTTGTTCTGGCAGCGTCGTGCAGATAACCCCGCCCGCAACGTAATCGTGTCGGCCTACCTTGAGCACCACGCAGTAATTGACCCAATCGAATGGCTCGAAGCTCACGAGGGCGCTGAAGTCGCATGGATTCCCGTCAGCGACGAGGGCGTGCTCGACCTAGCTTGGCTCGAGCAATTCTTGGCGGCCCGAGGTTCAGAGGTTGCCCTCATTTCTGTGATGTGGGCCAATAACGAGATCGGCGTTATCAACGACATCACTGCGATTACCGCGCTCGCGGCGAAGCACGACATTGCCGTGCACAGCGATGCGATTGCAGCCTTCGGTCATGTGCCAATCGATTTCAAGAAGTCTGGTCTTTCGGCCATGAGCATTTCGGCGCACAAGGTTGGTGGACCAGTTGGAGTTGGTGCGCTGATTCTCGGCAGGGCTGCAAAGCTCACCCCGCTAACTCACGGTGGCGGCCAAGAGCGCTCGATGCGCAGCGGCACCATGAATTCGGCCGGCGCCAAGGCCTTTGCGCATGCGGCGATTCTGGCAATTGCAGACATGGATACCCACAACGCGCACACCCAAGCGCTCATAAACAAACTGCGGGTCGGTGTTGAGGGCTCAATCGAGGGCGCACGCTTTAGTCGCGGCTCTGCTCGCTCGATGCCACACAACGCTCACTTCACTTTTGAGGGGTTGAAGTCAGACGGGCTGCTGTTCCTGTTAGACCAGGCCGAAATCGCTGTTTCGGCAGGCTCGGCTTGCCAGGCGGGAGTAGACCGACCTTCGCACGTGCTGCTGGCCATGGGTCGCAACGAGGCCGAAGCCAACTCTTGCATCAGGGTAACCGTTGGCCTGCAGACCACCGAAGCCGAAATCGATCGCTTTCTGCAGGTTTTAGCTGCCGCCGTTGCCACCGCCCGCAGCGCCAACCCGACTTAAACTTGAACCATGAAGGTTCTTGCTGCGATGTCTGGTGGAGTTGACTCCGCCGTTGCCGCCGCTCGAGCCGTCGAGGCTGGCCACGAGGTCGTCGGTGTTCACCTAGCGCTTTCGCGCATGCCCGGCACCCTTCGAACCGGTTCACGCGGGTGCTGCACAATCGAAGACAGCATGGATGCCCAGCGCGCAGCTAACATTCTCGGCATTCCCTACTACGTCTGGGATTTCAGCGAAAAGTTTAAAGAAGAAGTGGTCGACGATTTCATCGCCGAATACCAGGCGGGGCGCACGCCGAATCCGTGTATGCGTTGCAACGAGCGCATCAAGTTTGCGGCTCTGCTAGAGAAGGCGCTCGCTCTCGGTTTTGATGCGGTCTGCACGGGGCACTACGCAACCATTTTGAACGGCGACGATGGCCAACTCGAATTGCACCGAAGCAACGCCTACGCAAAAGATCAGAGCTACGTGCTCGGAGTGCTAACGGCGAAAGAGTTGAAGCACGCTTACTTTCCGATTGGGGCATCGGCATCAAAAGATGACATCCGCGCCGAGGCATCGGCTCGCGGTTTGGCGGTTGCCAACAAGCCAGACAGTTATGACATCTGCTTTATCCCAGAGGGCGACACCCAAGATTGGCTCAACGACAAGTTGGGCGAGATCGATGGCAACATCGTTGACCGCGGCGGAAACGTTCTGGGTCAGCATGCCGGTGCTCACGGTTTCACCATCGGTCAGCGCAAAGGTTTGAACATCGGCAAGCCCGCAGCCGACGGCAAGCCGCGCTTCGTGCTAGAGATTCGACCAAAGACCAACGAGGTTGTGGTTGGTTCGCACGCGGCGCTTGCCGTTGTCGAACTTGCGGGTTCGCGCTTCACCTGGTGCGGCAGTGAGCCGGCCGATGCAACAACCTGGTTCGACGCAGACGTTCAGGTGCGCGCTCACGCCGACGCCGTGCCCTGTCAGGCTGCGGTTGTAGACGGCGAAATCGTGATGAAGCTGCGCGAGCCACTCATGGGCGTTGCCCCCGGCCAGACCGCGGTCTTGTATGTCGGCACTCGCGTGCTCGGTCAGGCAACCATCGATCGCACCGTGAGCGCCGTGTCAGCAGATGCTGAAACCATAGGCGCATGACTCACGCTGCAGCCGCGAAGCGAGTTTCAGAACTCGTCGATGAAATAAACAAACATCGCCGCGCTTACTACTCGCAAGACAGTGTGCTGATTTCAGACGCAGAATATGACGCGCTTATGCGCGAGCTCGAAGCGCTCGAGGCAGAACATCCCGATCTGATTACTGGCGATTCACCAACCCAGAGCGTCGGCGGTGAAGCCACAACAACTTTCTCTCCTGTGCAGCACCTCGATCGCATGTGGTCGCTCGACAATGTCTTTGGTCGTGAAGAGATGGCTGCCTGGCTAGCTAAGAATGTCAGCGGCCCGTACCTGTGTGAACTCAAGATTGACGGCTTGGCAATCAACCTGCGTTACGAGAACGGCAAGCTGGTTTCTGCGGCCACCCGAGGCGACGGTGTCGTCGGTGAAGATGTCACGGCAAACGTGCTCACCATCAAGTCGATTCCTCGCACCCTGGCCGGCAAAGGTCACCCGCCGGTTGTCGAAGTGCGCGGTGAAATCTACCTGCCGATCAAAGAGTTTCACGAGATGAATGAGCGCATCAACGAAGAGGGCGGTAAAGCTTTTGCCAACCCGCGCAATGCCGCCTCGGGGTCACTGCGTCAGAAAGACTCGAGCGTAACCGCAAGTCGGCCGCTGCGAATGCTGGTGCACGGCATCGGAGCCTGGAAAGAGTCGGGACTCAGCAAGCAGAGCGAACTCTATGAGTTGCTGGCGTCTTGGGGTTTGCCAACCTCCGACCGCTACAGGGTTGTCGACTCGGCGGCCGATGTTCAGGCCTACATCGACAACTTCGAAACCCACCGCCACGATCTTGAGCACGAAATCGACGGGGTGGTTGTGAAGCTCGACGCCCTTGCAGAGCAGGCCGAGCTTGGCTTCACCAGCCGCGCACCGCGCTGGGCCATCGCCTACAAGTACCCGCCAGAGCAGGTGCACACCAAGCTGCTTGACATTCGCGTTTCGGTTGGTCGAACCGGTCGAGCGACTCCTTATGCGGTAGTCGAGCCAGTCAAGGTGGCCGGCTCGGTTGTCGAGTTTGCAACCCTGCACAACCAAGATGTGGTGAAGGCAAAGGGCATTCTTATTGGCGACACAATTGTTTTGCGCAAAGCCGGCGATGTCATTCCTGAAATTCTGGGCCCGGTAATCGAGAAACGTGACGGCAGCGAGAAGGCTTTCGTGATGCCAAAGAACTGCCCCGAGTGTGGTGCAGCGCTTCGCCAAGAAAGCGAAGGCGACATCGATTTGCGTTGCAGCAACAGCAAGAGCTGCCCGGCTCAACTTCGCGAACGAATTGCATACATCGGTTCGCGTGGAGTTCTCGATATCGAAGCTCTCGGCGAAGTCGCAGCTGACGCACTAACTCGCAGCGCTGCCGGCCCCGCAATTTTGACTTCCGAAGCGGCAATCTTCGATCTAACTCTCGAACTGCTGACCGATGATTTGTTCAAGAAAAAAGATGGCACACCTTCAGAAACGGCACTCAAGTTGCTGCGCAATCTTGAAGAAGCAAAGAGTCGCCCGCTCTGGCGAATTCTTACCGCACTCGGCATCCGACACGTTGGGCCAGTAGCCGCGCGTTCACTCACAAATCACTTCGGGTCGCTCGACGCAATTTTCTCGGCAACCGAAGAAGAACTAAGCCAGGTTGAGGGAGTGGGCGCCACACTTGCCACCTCGATCAAAGACTGGATATCGATTGATTGGCATGCCGAGATCATCGAGGCTTGGCGAAAGTCTGGAGTGGCATTATCAATCGAGGGCCATGCGGGCCCGGGAGCATCCGTGGTTGAAGGCGGCAAGTTCAGTGGGCTAACGATTGTGGCCACCGGTTCGTTGACCCAATTCAGCCGCGAGGGCATCGAAGAGGCAATCATCTCGAACGGTGGCAAGGCTGCCGGCTCGGTGTCGAAGAAGACCAGTTTTGTCGTGGCCGGCGAAAATGCGGGCTCGAAATTGGCCAAAGCCGAGGAGCTCGGGGTCGAAGTGATCGACGAAGACGAGTTCATTCGCCGCCTAAACGCCTAGCAAATAGCCCCGAACCACCGCCGAAACGGCCTGTCGGGTAAACTTTGGGGGTAAACATCCCTCGTTCTGAGAGAGCTCAATGTCTGAAATAACCCCCGACCTAGTGCGGCACTTGGCTGGTCTAGCCCGAATTCTCGTCTCTGACGAAGAGGTCGAGCAGTTCACCAAGCAGCTATCCGTGATTGCCGACTCAGTCGCACACGTAAGCAAGGCCATCGACGCCGATACCCCTTCGACCAGCCACCCGATTGCCATGGCAAACGTGTTTCGCGAAGACGTGGTTGAGCCATCGCTTAGCCAGGCAGAGGCGCTTTCGGGTTCTCCAGACAGTGCAGACGGCCGCTTCAAGGTCAACGCAATCTTGGATGAGGAGTAGACCGTGTCAGATTTGATTCGCAAATCGGCAAGCGAACTCGCCGAACTAATTAGTTCGGGCGAAGTTTCTTCGGTTGAAGTAACCCGCGCTCACCTCGACCGCAGCGCTGCCGTTGACGCAGCAGTGCACTCATACCTTTACCAAAACCCAGAGGCAACTTTGATTGCGGCCGCCGAAGCTGATCGCGCTCGTGCAGCCGGTGAGCTCACATCTCCGCTCGCCGGTGTTCCAATCGCGGTCAAAGACAACTTGACCACAACCGACGCGCCAACCACCTCGGGTTCAAAAATCCTTCAGGGATGGCTTCCGCCATACGACGCAACCGTAGTGAAGAAGTTGCGCGCCGCCGGCATGCCGATTCTCGGCAAGACCAACCTCGATGAATTCGCGATGGGTTCATCAACCGAATTCAGTGCTTACGGGCCTTCGAAAAATCCGTGGGATCTGACTCGCATTCCCGGTGGTTCGGGCGGTGGCTCATCTTCGGTTGTGGCATCGTTCCAGGCTCCGCTGGCAATCGGTTCTGACACCGGTGGTTCGATTCGTTTTCCTGGTGCGGTTACCGGAACCGTCGGCACCAAGCCAACCTATGGCGCTGTCTCTCGCTACGGTTTGATCGCGCTTGCATCTTCGCTAGACCAGATCGGCCCGGTTGCGCGAAACGTGCTCGACACCGCGATGTTGCAAGACGTTATTGCCGGTCACGACCCGCACGACAGCACCTCGCTGCCAGAGTCACTCGGTTCGATGACTGCGGCTGCGAAGAAGCTAGACGTCAAGGGTCTGCGCATCGGCGTCATCAAGCAGTTGGCCGGTGACGGTTTTCAGCCTGGCGTCGCAGCTCGATTCAGAGAGAGCCTGAACCTGCTCGCTGCCGCCGGTGCCGAGATCGTTGAGGTCGACTGCCCAAGCTTCGAGTATGCGATTGCCGCCTACTACCTGATCTTGCCTGCCGAGGCGTCTTCAAACCTGGCCAAGTTCGACAGCGTGCGCTTCGGCATGCGCGTTGAACCTGGCGAGAACGCAACCATCGAGCGCGTTATGGCCGCCACCCGAGAGGCCGGCTTTGGCCCAGAGGTTAAGCGCCGAATCATCCTCGGCACCTATGCGCTTTCGAGCGGTTCGTATGACAAGTTCTATGGCGCGGCGTTGAAGGTTCGCACCCTGATTCAGCGCGACTTCGACGCGGCCTTCGCGAAGGCAGACGTTCTCGTTTCACCAACCGCGCCGACCACCGCGTTCAAGTTCGGCGACAAGATCGACGACCCGCTGGCGATGTACCTAAACGACATCGCAACCATCCCGGCGAACCTTGCCGGAATCCCAGGCATGTCGGTTCCGAACGGCTTGGCCGAAGAAGATGGTCTGCCGGTAGGTATCCAGTTGTTGGCACCAGCTCGCGAAGACGCACGTCTCTACCAAGTTGGCGCGTGGCTCGAAAAGGCTCACGAAGAAATCTGGGGCAAGCGAATGATTGATTTCGCTCCCGAGTTAGAGGTGAAGTAATCATGGCGAAAGCAGAATTGATGAACTACGAGCAGGCGCTCGAGCAGTTCGAAGTTGTCATCGGTCTTGAGGTTCACGTTGAACTCAACACCAACACCAAGATGTTTTGCGGTTGCAAGAACGAGTTCGGCAATGAGCCAAACACCAACGTTTGCCCCATCTGCATCGCGTTGCCAGGTGCTCTGCCAGCGGTAAACAAGACCGCTGTCGAATCGAGCATCAAGATTGGCCTTTCACTCGGATGCGAGATTGCGCCAACCGGTCGCTTCGCTCGCAAGAACTACTTCTACCCAGACTTGGCCAAGAACTTTCAGACCTCGCAGTATGACGAGCCGATTGCTTTCGAAGGTTCACTCGACGTTGAGGTTCCATCGGGCAAGGTTCACACCGTGCTCATCGAGCGCGCTCACATGGAAGAAGACGCTGGCAAGTTGACTCACATCGGTGGCTCTACCGGTCGAATCCAAGGAGCCGAGTATTCGCTAGTCGACTACAACCGCGCTGGCGTTCCACTGGTCGAGATCGTGACCAAGCCGGTTTATGGCGCAGGCGCAGAAGCACCAGAGTTGGCTGCGGCTTACGTGCGCTCTATCCGTGAAATCGTCAAGGGGCTTGGCGTGAGCGATGCCCGCATGGAGCGCGGAAATGTGCGCTGTGACGCCAACGTGTCTCTGCGCAAGCACGGTGCCGAGAAGCTCGGAACCCGCACCGAAACTAAGAACGTCAACTCGCTTCGCTCAATCGAGCGCGCGGTTCGCTATGAGATTCAGCGTCAGGCGCACATCCTCGCGAATGGTGGAACCATAATTCAAGAGACTCGCCACTGGCACGAAGACAAGGGTGCAACCAGTGCTGGCCGCCCGAAGAGCGACGCCGACGACTACCGCTACTTTCCAGAGCCAGACCTGGTTCCGGTTCAGCCTTCGCGCGAACTCATCGAGGCGCTTCGTGCAACGCTGCCAGAGAAGCCAGCAGATCGCCGCAAGCGTTTGGCTGCCGAGTGGGGCTTTAGCGAGCTAGAGTTTCGCGATGTTGTGAACGCCGACCTGCTCGACCAACTCGAAGAGACCGTTGCCGCCGGCGCAAAGCCACAGGCCGCTCGCAAGTGGTGGATGGGTGAACTCGCTCGTATCGCAAACGAAAGCGAAGAGGGTGCCGTTCCAAACATCACCCCGGCTCAGGTTGCCGAGCTTGCCAAGCTAATCGAAGACGGCAAGATCAATGACCGCTTGGCTCGTGAAGTTCTCGGATACGTCTTGGCCGGCGAAGGTTCACCCGCCGAAATCGTTTCGGCTCGCGGACTCGAGGTTGTCTCTGACGATGGCGCGCTCATCGCAGCAATCGAAGCAGCACTGGCCAGCCAGCCAGATGTGATTCCTGCTATTCGCGAGGGACGCATGCAGGCAGCCGGTCAGGTTATCGGTGCCGTGATGAAAGCCATGGCCGGTTCGGCCGACGCGGCTCGCGTTCGTGAGCTCTTGATTGAGATGGCAAACAAGTAGCTCACATGCAGCTGATTTATCGATTTCAAGCACTGTCAACCATCAAAAAGGTTTTGATTCTTTCCTTGGTGCTGCCGATTGTGGTAATTCTTCTCGGGCCTGTTACGACGCTTTTCGGCTTGCCAATTCTCGGTTACGTTATCTCTCGAAACTCTTGGCGTGCAGGTCGTCGAACAAAGGACAACTGGGTCAATCTAGTTTTCGCGTTGTCAGCCGTGTGTTCGTTGGCGCTCTACCTAGTCTTAAGAAACCCGATTTTTGTGACCGACTGGGAAGGCGGCAACCCGCTCGATAACCAGATCATGTTTATGGTTCTCGGGCTCATGGCTATGTTGGCAACGACTTGGGGCTTTGCCGGATGGGTCGGTCATCGGTTTGTGATGAATCTGCGCGCGAGGCGAGGTGACTCGGAAAAACAAAATCGCGCGGCCGCTCCCGAATAGTGCTTCTTATTGCTGAGTACATTGGCGGTCTGCTCAAGTTTCTCGCCCAAGCGCGAATGCAAAAAAGACCCGAATCTTCGGGTCTTTTTCGTTCGCGGGTGAGTAACGGGACTTGAACCCGCGGCCCCCTGGACCACAACCAGGTGCTCTACCATCTGAGCTATACCCACCATGCGCCGCAACAAGTCGCGACAACCGCCCAATTCTAACAGGCGGGCTATCTCGGGTCTAGTCGCGGTCTAGGCTGTCGGCAGCCGACTTGGCCACCTCGCTGGTTGGCCCAGGCTGGTCAACGAAAACCGTCTTGCGGTAATACTGAAGTTCTTTGATCGACTCAAGGATGTCTGCAAGCGCACGGTGGCCGCCATCCTTCTTTGGCATGTTGAAGTAAACCCGCGGATACCAGCGGCGACTCAACTCTTTGACCGACGAAACGTCGATGTTTCGGTAGTGCAGGTGCGAATCGAGCTGAGGCATGTAGCGGTTGATGAACATTCGATCTGTGCCGATGGTGTTGCCGGCCAGGGGAGCGGTGCGGGCCTCGGGAACGAAACGCTTCACGTATTCGAGCACAATCTGTTCGGCGTCGGCTAACTCGAGACCGTGCTCAAACTCGTTGATGAGCCCGCTCTCGGTGTGCATGTTGGTGACGAACTCGCCCATGTTGGCAAGCCCCTCGGGCGTTGGCTTGATGACAATGTCGATGCCCTCGTCGAGAATCTCGAGTTCGGAGTTGGTGACAACAACCGCGATCTCGACTAGGCAGTCGACCTCAGGGTTGAGCCCGGTCATTTCGCAGTCGATCCATACGAGGTTGTCTGAAATGTTAATCACGCCTAAAAAATAAGGGAGGCCTCAGACATCCGAGACCTCCCTAATTCTAAACCGAGTGTTACGCGGTCTTTGCCTTGCGGCCAGGCTTTGCTGGCTTCTCTGGCTTTGGTTCACGGTTCGCCTTGCGAAGAGCCTTGCGCTCTTTGCGACCCTCAACCAACCAGTAGAGCACCGGCACGATCACCAGGGTCAAGACGGTTGACGAGAAGAGCCCACCGATGACCACGATTGCCAGTGGCTGCGAGATGAACCCGCCGCTGCCGGTTAGGCCAACAGCCAACGGGGTAAGCGCAAAGATGGTCGCCAGAGCGGTCATCAAGATTGGGCGCAGGCGTTGGCGAGCGCCATCCATGATGGCTTGCTGGGTTGGCTTGCCCTCGCGACGGTAGTGGTTGATGAGGTCGATCAACACAATCGCGTTGGTCACCACGACACCCACGAGCAGAAGCATTCCGATGATTGCCGATACGCCAAGCGGAGTGTCGGTCGCCAGCAGGAATCCGATGGCTCCGGTTGCCGCGAACGGAATCGAAATCAACAGGATGAGCGGCTGAACGATGCTCGAGAATGTCGCCACCATCACGATGAACACAATTGCGATTGCCGCCAACAACGCGATGCCCAGCTGAGCAAACGAGTCTGCCTGTGATGCCGAGACACCACCGATAGTCGCGGTGACTCCGGCAGGCAGCTCGACTGCGTCTAGACGCTTTGTGACATCTGCCGTGATGGCTCCGAGGTTGTCGCCAGTCGGAGTCAACAGAACTCTCGCGCTTCGGTCACCCTTTTCAGTCGTGATGGCGGTCGGTACTTCAACTTCTTCTATGTCAGCAAGAGTCGAAAGTCGAACCGGGCCGGTTGCGGTTGGAATCGAAATGTTTCGCACCTCGGCAACTGTGTCGGCGAGGTCGGTTCGAACCACATAGATCGAGGTCGAGGTGCCGTCAAGATTTACCTTGCCGATGCTCGCTGGCTTCATAGCCGATGAGACGATTCCGCCGATGGCAATCTCGGTGAGACCACGACGTGCGGCTTCAAGTCGGTCGACAGTTACGCGCAGTGTGCGCTGCTTGTCGGCGAGAGAGTTGGTGATTTCGCCAACATCTTTGGTGCCCTGCATCGCTGCCTGAACCGCTGTGATTCCAGCGTTTAGCAACTCATCGTTAGACGCGCTTAGCTTCACGTCGATCGTGCTGCCGCCACCGATAGCTGGGCCGCCGGTGCCGCCAAACTTGACTTCACCGAGAGACGAGTCTTTGGCGAACTGAGCGGTCAACTTGTCTTGCAAGGCAACCTGATCTGTGCCGTCTTTGGCGGTCACCTGAATGCTGGTGCCACCGGCAGAGCCGCCGAATGCAACGCGACTATCGCCTGACGAGCCGATAGATGTCTGAACAACAGTAATTTCATCGTAGGCAAGCAAAATGCCTTCGAGTTTGGCTGCCGCTTCATCCTGCTGGTTTAGGGTTGCACCAGCCGGGAGGGTTTGGTTAACCACAAAGGATGTTGCCCCGCTTGAACCGATGAAGTCGGTCTTCAAAAGCGCTGAGGAGCCAAAGGTCATAACCAAGACCACGAAAGCTGCCGAAAGGGTTAGCACTGGTCGACGCTGGGTCCACGAGAGAATCGGCAGGTAGCCGCGCTGAAGCCAAGACTTGCGCTCGCGCTCTTCTTCTTCGTGACGAACCTGAGCTTCGTGAGCCAGTGCTTCGGCCTCGTTAGCGTGGGTCACCTGGGCTGGAGTCTTCAAGAACCAGTAGGCAAGAACTGGCACGATGGTCAGCGAGACCACAAGCGAAGCCACCAGGGCGATTGCGAAGGTGAAGCCGAACGGTCTGAATAGTTCACCGATTAGGCCACCAACAAACGTGATCGGCAAGAACACGGCAACGGTAGTGATTGTGGCAGCCGTGATGGCTGTCGAGACTTCTCGAACCGCTCGAAGAATCGCCTTCTTCTTGGGTTCTCCATAGGCGAGGTGTCTATTGATGTTCTCGATTACCACGATTGAGTCATCGACCACACGGCCGATGGCAATGGTGAGCGCGCTCAGAGTGAAGAGGTTGAGCGAGTAACCAAAGAAGCCCAGTCCGATGAAGGTAATAAGCACCGAGGTAGGAATCGAAATCGCGGTGACAATCGTTGAACGCACCGATAGCAGGAACACCAGAATTACAAAAATCGCAAAGATCAGACCGAGCGTGCCCTCGACAGCGAGGTTTTCGAGCGACTTCTCTACGAAAGGTGCCTGGTCGAACACGGTAACGATGGTTACGGCACCGAGCTTCTTCTTGAAGTCATCGAGCTTGTCTTGAACCGCGTGCGAGACCGAAACTGTGTTGGCATCCTGGGTCTTGGTGATTGAAAGCGAAAGCGTTGCCTTGCCGTTCACACGCGAGATAGATGTAACCGGCGACTTTTCGTAGGTCACGGTCGCCACATCGCTGATGCGCAGGGCGGAGATTCCGGTAGTCACAGTTGGCGCGCTCGGAATTGTGATTCCGCCAGGGATGCTTCCGCCAGGTAAACCTGTCGTCGGCGCACCCGTTGTTGGTGCACCAGTAGTCGGTGCGGTCACGGTGGTGCGGGTTCCGATCAGTGGCAGGTTCTTGAAATCTTCAAGTGAGTTGACCGGGGTGCCAACTTCAACCGAGATGTTGCCCTTGCCGTCGTCGATTGTTCCGGCGGGCACCACGAATCCGTTTGCCTGCAGAGCCGAGACAACCGACTGAGTTGACAGACCATTAGCGGCCAACAGAGCTTGGTTGAATTTGAGGTTTACTCGTTTCTCAACGACACCTGAGACGGTCACATCGCGCACGCCACTGATGCCAGAGAACTCCGCCTTGGCTACATCGGCAAAAATCTTTTCGAGCTCTTCGTTGCTGCCGGTGTCAGATGAGACACCGAGCACGATGATCGGAACGGTGTCGAACGATCCGCTGAGCACGCGAGCCGAAGCCTGGTCTGGAAGGTTCACCGAGGCCAGCGCGGCATTCAGCTTCTCGGTGACTTTAGCTGTGCTGGTTCCGTACTCGAATTCAACGCGAACCAGAGAGATGTTGTTGCGAGAGGTGGTTGTCGAAGAAACCAGGCCGTCTAGGGCGCGAACCGCGGTGTCGATTGGTTGGCTTACCTGCTTGTCGATGACCTCTGGCGATGCGCCGATGAAGGTCGTTACGATAGCCGCCTGCGGGGTTTCGATGCTGGGGATCAGCTCTTGCTTGAGCGAGCCCAGAGAAACGAAGCCAAAAACGGCGATTATGGCCGTGATTAGGGCAACTACTGAGCGGTTGGCAAGACTGAGTTTGGCTAAACGATGCACGAAATTCCTTAGATTGGGCTGATTTGAACCCTTCTTAGCCTAACCAATGGCCCAGCGAGGCTATTCCGTTGTCAGCAAACGTTCAGTCAGTTAAGGACTGTAATTCCGCCGCGCTTAAGTTCACGTGGGTCATAATTTCGCGAAGCTGCTCAACTGTTCTAGCACTGGCGATAGGTGCCGCAACGGATGGCTGCTGACGCAACCAGGCTAGTGCGATGGCTGAGACGCTCACCGAGTGGTGGTTGGCCAGGCGATCGAGTTTGGCGAGAACAGCCCATCCGTGCTCGTTTGTGTATTTGGTGACACCGGAGGCACGAACCGACTCGACCTGAACGCCCTCGCGATATTTGCCGCTGAGAAAGCCACGTGCCAGCCCAAAGAAGGGCACACCCTCGATGCCGAGCTCGGCGAGTGCAGGCACGCTGTCGCGCTCGTATTCTTCGCGCTCTAGCAGGTTGTAGTGGTTCTGCAGTGCTACGTATTCGGTGAAACCGTGCTGTTTTGAAATCACGGATGCCTCGCGCAACCGCGCGCCGGAGTAGTTGCTCGCCGCGGCAAAGCGAATCTTGCCGGCTTGCTGCAGCTCGGTGAACGCGGCCATGGTCTCTTCGAGCGGAGTTTCGTGATCATCGTCGTGTGCGTAGTAGAGGTCGATGTGGTCGCGGCCGAGTCTGCGCAGCGAATCGTCGCAGGCCGCCAAAATGTTTGCCCTACCGAGACCGGGGCGAGTGCTGAGTTTCGAAACCTTGGTAGCGATGACTATCTCGTCGGTGCTTGAGCGCGACTTGAGCCAAGTTCCAATAACGGTTTCGCTTTCGCCACCAACGTGCCCTTCGCCCCACTCGCTGTAGACGTCGGCTGTGTCGATGAAGTTTCCGCCGAGTTCGCTGTAAACGTTCAGAACCTGGTGGCTCTGACGCTCATCGGCGCTCCAGCCAAAGACGTTTCCGCCGAGGCAAAGTTCAGAAATCTGCAGGTCGGTTTTGGCCAATTTCTTGAGTTTCATCTGCACATTGTTGCACGCTTTGAACGCGAAAATCGTTGACCTAGAATTTGCTCATGAATCTCAGCGACCTATCGGTTCAGCGCATGACGAGCGCTGATGCGAACAGTCAGCTCGGCGATTTGCGATTCTTTCTCGATGAAGCATTTGGCGGGGATTTCTCAGACGAAGACTTCGACCACGCCTTTGGCGGAACCCACTTTGCGATTTTGACTCAAGGCCGGTTGGTTGCGCACGGCTCGGTGGTGATGCGCCAAATCACCTTTGACGGGCGGGCCTATGCCACTGGCTTTGTCGAGGCCATGGCGGTCGGGCACGAATGGCGCGGCCGCGGGGTCGGCTCGAAACTACTGGCCGAACTGACCGATTTTTGCCGGTCGAACTTCGCCGTCGCCATGCTCTCGACTGGCAGTCACGCGTTCTATGAAAAACACGGATGGCGCCGGTTCAACGGTGAAAGCTATCTGGCCACAGACTCGGGCGTGGTTCGAACCGAAGAAGACGATGATGGGCTGATGTTGCTGACTTCGCTAGAACACGTTCTGGCTGCTGACCGGGTCACGTGTGATTTCAGAAGCGGCGATGTTTGGTAGCTAGTTGGCTGCCGAGCTGTGCCCATACTTAGCCAGCACCGATTCTTCGAGCAGTGCAACGATGTTGTAGAGCACGATCGAAACGATGGTGATCAGCGCAACGTATGTCCAGACTTCTGACGGGCGAGCACGACCAATAGCCGACACAATCGCATAGCCGATGCCCTGACCGGTGGCCAGCCACTCAACCAAGAGTGCGCCGGTGATTGCACCCGGCACAGAAATCTTTAGCGCGGCGAAAAACGAAGGCAGTGAAGACGGAAAGGCTACTGTGCGAAGCGCGTCAAGTTTTGAGCCGCCATAAACCGAAACCAGATCAAACATTGCAGGGGGAGCGCTGCGCAAGCCGAACACGATGTTCACCAGCGCCGGAAACAAAACCACGATTGCGCCCATGACCGCGACCGAGAGTTGCTCGCGCCCAAAAATCAGAATAATGATCGGCGCCATCGCAATCAGCGGAACCGAGCGAAGCAACATCGCAATCGGCATCAGAGCCTGTTCGATGCCTTTAGAGAGACTGAATAGCAGCGAGATAAAGGTGGCCAAGAATATGCCAACGACAAAGCCGATTGATGCGTCAATCATGGTCTGGCCAAGAGCAGCCATAACCAGGTCTCGGTTTTCGCTGGCTGCCGGAACCTCGAACAAGAACTTGTAAACATCGAATGGGTTTTTACCGATGAACGGCTTGACGTTGAAGGCCCAGAGCGCAAAGAACCACAGCACTCCAACGACGGCCAGCGAGACCAGGGTGTTGGTGAATAGCCGCAGCACCCTCTGTGGCATGGTTCTCATGCGTTCACCGAGCCCTTCGACCAAGGAGTCACAACACGAGAAACGAGGCCGACCAACGCGTATGCGCCACCGGCTATGGCGCCCGACACCAAGGCCAGCGCCCAAACTCGAGCCACTTCAAGCGATTGCTGGGCGTTGACCATTGCCGGGCCAAAGCCCACGTCTGGCCCGCCGACATACTCGCCAAGAATTGCTCCCAAGAAGGCGGCCGGTGCGGCAATACGCAGCGCCGCAAGAATCGAAGGCAGAGCCGAAAGCAGTTGCACCTTGACCAGCCTGTGCCAGGCGTTTCCGCCGAAGACCGTGACCACATCGAGGGCTGCGCGATCGGCCGACTTCACACCGGTCATCGCGCCAACCATGGTGGTGAAGAAGACGCTCAAAGCCGCTAGCGCGATGGCGGTTTCAGAGGGCTCGCCAGCGCCCGGAGCGCCTAACACCAGTCGAATGATCGGGCCAATTGCGACAATCGGAATGCAGTAGGTGATTAGTGCAATCTGCGATGCGAGATTTTCAAGCTTTGGCAGAATCAAGGTCACGGCTGCGAGGCAGAGCGCCGCTAGGTTTCCCCAGAGAAATCCGATTCCTGCCTCGGCAATTGTCACCGCTGCGTTTCTCGCGTAGAAGTCAAAGCCGTCGACACCGAACTGAATCAGCACCTCAGGCGGGGTTGGCATGGCGCCGATAGATTCTGTTGCACCCTTTGGAGTGTTTCGAAACATGGTCGCTGCCACCAACCACCAAATCGCGATGGTCGCAAGTGTGCCGAGTGTTCCCGAAATCCACTTGTTCTTAGTCATGGCGCGATTTAGTGCTCGTCAAGAATGTTCTCGCCGTGAGCACCAAAGAGCAACTCAGAGGCGCGATCGTGCAGTGCGTGAAACTCGCTGGATCTCATCATTTCGATGGTTCGCGGTCTTGGCAGATCGACGTCGATTACTTCTTTTATACGCCCGGGTCGAGCGCTCATTACGGCAACCTGGTCGCTGAGAAAAATCGCTTCGCTGATTCCGTGGGTAACCATGAGTGTGGTCGCTGGTTTCTCGGTCCAGATGCGCAGAAGCTCAAGGTTCAGCCTCTGTCGAGTCATGTCATCTAGCGCACCAAAAGGTTCGTCGAGCAAGAGCACAGATGGCTGAACCACCAGCGCGCGAGCGATTGAAACGCGTTGGCGCATGCCTCCCGAGAGTTGAGCCGGCTTGGCCTTCTCGAAACCCTCTAAGCCGACCAACTTGATCAGGTCTTGAACCTGGTTGGCATCCGGCTTGACTCCAGAGAGTTCTAGCGGCAACCGAATGTTGTCGATAACCGAACGCCATGGCATCAGCGCTGAGTCTTGAAAGGCAATGCCGAGTTCGTGATTTTTGCGCAGTTCCGCGGGAGTCTTGCCGTCAACGGTTACAAAGCCCTCGGTGGCTGTTTCGAGACCAGCCAGAATTCTCAAGATTGTCGACTTTCCGCAGCCCGATGGGCCTAGCAGCGATAGAAAGCTGCCGCGGTTGCTGTGCAGGGTCGCGCCATCAAGGGCAACCAAGGTCTCGCGACCAATCCGGTATTTCTTGGTTAGCCCAGAAATGGTGATGCCGCTGCCCAACTCTGGCGAGAGGGCAGCGGCACCGTTCAAATTCATGAACTTAGATTACTTGAGTTCAGGGTTCTCTTCGTAAACCTCTTTCAAGAGGCTCATGTCAAACAACTGATCTGCTGTGATGTCGTAACCAGCCGACTTTAGGGTCGCAAGGTTCAGAGCAATCATGGCGTCGCTGATTGTGAAAAGACCGTTTGCGCGGGTTTCGTCAGTTTGAACCAATATCTCGTTCTGAGTCTTTGACTGGTACTCCTCTTTGTCTTTCGACAGACCTAGGTCTTTGCCGTAAACCTCAATCGCTAGACGAGCACCTTCGGCTGAGTTAGCAATGGCGTCCTTCCAACCACGGATGGTTGCCTTGAGGAAGGCCTTGAGCGCTTCGCGGTTGTTATCGATTGAGTCCTGGGTAACAACAAAGCTCTCGGTGACGAACGGAAGACCGTTGTCAGCGAATAGCAGGTTAGTGACTTCGTAGCCCTGCTGTGCAACGGTGAATGACTCGTTGGTTACGTAAGCCAAGAAGCCGTCAACTTCGCCGTTCACTAGTGGAGCCGGGTCATACTGAACCGGAACCTTGGTGACCTTCGAAGCGTCGATGCCGTTTGCCTTGAGTAGCGCGTCAAACAGGGTTTCGTTCGGGCCAGCCTGAACACCAATCTTCTTGCCAATCAAGTCTTGGGCGGTCACGATGTTCGCGCCATCCTTGAGAGACAAAATGGTGAACGGGTTCTTCTGGTAGGTGGTGCCGATAATCTTCAGCGCGGCACCCTCGTTGAGAATGACCGGAGCAACCGAGATCGGGTTCGCGATTCCAACTAGAACGTTGCCGTTTAGAACCTCGGCTTCGGTGGCAGCTGGGCCAGCGATGAGGTTAACCGAGCTGAAGCCCGCTTCTGTGTAGTAGCCGTTTGCGTCGGCAAAGAATTCGCCTGCAAACTCTGAGTTTTTGATCCAGCTGAGCTGAACGCTGAGGTCGCCAAATGACTTGGCTTCATCGGTGGTTTCGGCTGCTGGGGCGCAACCGCTGAGAGTCAGTGCCGCAACCGCGATGGCGGCGACTGCAAACTTTTTTAGTGACTTGAGCATTAAATAATGTACCTTTCGGGAGTCATTTTTGAATTGTGAGATAAGCCCACCACAAGCATGTTTCGTGCTTGTTTCGAATCGGGCTTCCGCCAATAATGGCAGATAGAAAAGGGACATTTGACCACGAGGGCGCAATTCAGGTATCAATTCGATTAAACTGAAGCGCGTTGCATGCCCTCGTAGCTCAGTGGATAGAGCAAGAGCCTTCTAATCTCTTGGTCGCAGGTTCGATTCCTGCCGAGGGCGCAGCTTGAACGAGCCACCACGCTGCTCACGCAAATGCGGGTAAATTTAGAACGTGAAATCAGAACGCAACGCGGCCGTAGTCATGATGCTGGCCGCGATGATGGGTCTGTTGCTAGCAAATTCGCCTTTCGGTGCGCCACTCTTGGATGGCATCGCAATAAAGCTAAATCTTGATTTTCTCAACATCAACATCACTCTGGGTCACGTGGTCTCAGATCTCTTTCTAGCGATCTTCTTCTTTGTGGCGGGGCTAGAGCTGAAGTATGAACTGCGCATTGGAGCCTTGTCTTCACCTAAGCGAGCAATGGTGCCCGTGATTGCTGCATTCGCAGGCATCGCAGTGCCATCGGCTATCTACGCCTACATGAACTGGGGAACCGACGCCATTTCTGGCTGGCCGATTCCGGCGGCAACCGACATTGCCTTCGTGTTGGGAATTTTGGCAATCTTCGGTCGGGGTATGCCAAAGGAAGCGAGAATCTTTCTCTTAGCGCTAGCCATCTTTGACGACCTAGTTGCCATTCTGATTATCGCGATTTTCTACACCGCTAGCCCCCAACCGATATGGCTGCTGGCAACGGTTGCGATTGCGATTGCATTCAGATTTGCTGAGATCTCGAAGCTAAAGAACAAGTGGTTGATCAGAGCGGCTTTTGGGATTGTGCTCTGGTACACCGTTTACCAAGCAGGTGTGCACGCCACAATCGCCGGCGTTCTATTGGGTATCTTGATTCCAGCCGCGAGAGCTCATCGAGTGATTGCAAAGGTGCAGCCGGCTACCAACTTTGTGGTTCTTCCGCTATTTGCCTTCACTGCAGTGGCGGTAGTTATCCCGGCAATGACCGGCGACTCGCACCCTGTGTTTACCGGTATTTTCTTGGGCTTGGCAGTTGGCAAGGTAGCGGGCATATCGATTGCTGCGATTGTTGCGAACCGACTTTTGAGCCCAGAAGATCGGCTTCCGCTGAACGCGCTCGACTTTATTCCGCTTGGATTTTTGGCTGGAGTGGGCTTCACGGTATCGCTGCTGATGGCGCACCTGGCGTTTCTAAACGACCCCGAACTCTACGCGCAGGCCGTTCTCGGCGTTCTTCTTGGGTCTTTTGCTGCCATGAGCGCTGGCGGTGTCTTGCTGTGGCTTCGAGCTCAGTGGCATCTCAAGCGCAATAAGGACTAAGTCGCTTAGGCCTTTGGCTTTTGAATTTGCTTCAACTGGGCCAGCTCTGCTCGCAGAATGTCGATTTCGTGATCCGAAGCCTTGCCGTCCTTGATGATTCGCTCAACTGACTCGACGATTCTCACCATCTGTTTGCCCTCACGATTGACGGCTTTCTCTTCTTGTCTGGCTTCATCCATGGCGTTCAAAACGATACCGATGAGAACGTTGAGCACTGTAAAGACAATCAAAAAGACGTACGACAAGAAGTAGGGCAGGGCCAGTGCGCTAATCTCGAGACCTTCTTCGAGGTAGACCGGAAAGTTCTCGAGCGTCAACAGAATGAATAGGCTCTTCATGCTCGCGCCGATGTTGCCCCACGCTTCAGGCGCTGAGGCGCCAAATAGGTAAACCCCTGCCATTCCATACAAGAACAAGAGCAACGCGATGAGCACGCTCATGCTCATCAGCGGCGGGATACTCTTCAGGATTGAGGCCGAGAGAATTCGCACCTCTGGCAAGAATCTAAAGATGCGGATGAGTCTTAGTAGACGCAGCAGGCGCAGAACTGTTGACTGTCCCTGGAAGAACGGCGCGAGACCGATGACGACAAAGTCGAAGATGTTCCAACCGCGGGTGAAGAACATCCAAGGCTTTTTGCCATAGGAAAGAATTCGCAAGAAGAGTTCGCCGACGTAAATCCAGAAGGCGATTGTGTCGACCAGCGTGGCGTATCGGTAAGCATTTTCGCTAATTCCGGGCAGGGTTAGAACGCCAAGGGCAAAGGCGTTAGTGAGAATGACTGCGGCCAGAGTGAACTCGAACGCGCGACTGTATACGAGTCTCGAGAGCCAGACAATGCGGTAAGCCGGCAGGTACTGAACGCTCCCGTAGGCGTCGACAAAAGTAGAGTTTTCGGCTGTTTTCATGACCCCTCGAATTGACTTGGTCGTGACAAGCGCAGGGCCAGACACATTTGCTTAAGGTTAGTCGACCCCCAAAAGCCGCTCCGGGCCAGTTTAGACAGGAGTCAGCCTTTTCACAGACTGGCTGGCTCAGGCGGTAGAGTGCCGATATGAGAAAAATCATAGGCCTTACTCGCTACGCGGTCGTGGTGCCGGCAATTGCTTCGATGATCGGCGCGCTGCTGCTGATGGCACAGGGTTCGATTGCCATCGTCTCGGTGGTAATTGAGGCGGTCTTCAACAACTCATACCTGAAGGTCACCATCGTCGATGTGCTGACCGCGGTTGACGCGATTCTGCTGGGCACCGTGCTGCTGGTTATCGGCTACGGCCTCTACGAGCTATTCGTTGACGACCTGATCGAGGTGCCGAGCTGGCTGCAGGTCAAAGACCTGGATGATCTCAAGTCGAAGCTAATCGGCGTTGTGGTTGCCATCATCTCGGTTGTTTTTGTTGGTGTGTTCGTTGATGCAAACCGCGCGTCAGAGGTTTTGGCCTACGGTTTGGGTGCGGGTGCCTTAGTGGCCGGCCTGGCTCTCTTTGCCTACGCAACTCGCAAACCGTCTAAAGAAGAAAAGCCAAAGGCCTCGGCTGCCAAAAAGTAGTTTTGCTCTAGCCGATTTTCGCTAGAAGTCGGGCGACCGAATTCATCGCCCCGCCAATTACCGCAGGGATGCCTCCGCCAGGATGTACTGAAGCGCCAACGCGCCAAAGCCACGGACGCGTGAGCGACGAGTAGCCCGGTGAGTGAAAAGGCCCACCCTGCCAAATTGGTCGAGTAGCTCCGTATAGAGCTCCACCGTCTGCACCGAAGTCTGCAAAGTAACTCGGGTCGAGAATCTTGTAGTCGAGAATTAGATCCGCGAGATTTTGCTTGAGTCCGATTAGTTGACTGATTCTGGCCAATTCGCGTTGAACAAATTCACTTTCAATTGTGAAAACCTCACCGTTGGCGGGGGCGGTTAGAAGAATTGCGGCGGTCGCTCTGCTGTTCGGGTAAACGTGCCCGGGTTTGTAGTAGTTCAAGAAAGCCATTGTTTCGGCTGGCACTTCGGTTTTGTCTAGCGAGGCATGCAGCGCTTTTGGTGAACTTGGCATGATCACCGAGTGAGTGACAGTGTTGCTCGGCAGTGGTTCTTTCAGCACGGCGAAAAGCGCCACTCCAGAGCAAGACACTCGTCGAGGTTTGCGTTGAGACTTGCCAATCAGAGAATCGACGAGCTGAGCGTCGGCGGCGCCGATAACGTAATCGGCGGCAAATGTAGTGTCGGTTGTCGAAACGAGACCCTTGGCGATTTTTGTCACCTCGGTGTTCAGCAAAATCTTTGCGCCGGCTTCACTTGCGAGTCGACCGAGCGCCAGGGCGATTTCATAAACGCCGCCGCTTGGCACGAAAATGCCATCCTTGGCCATAACCGCCGGCATGGTTGCATAGAGCGCAAGGGTGCGCTGCGGCGCGATGCCTGCGTTGAGAGTGTGAATGGCGATTACCTCGCGAAGACCCTCGGGCATCCACTTGAGACCGTTCAGATAAGCGCTGGTCGAGAGTCGAACACCGTAGTTCTTGGTGATTGCTGTGACCGCCGGCAGGGTCTTGGCGTCGAACGGGTCGGCGGTTAGCAGTTTCACGATTTGTGGGCCGAGGTGGCCGTGTTCGCGATCGAATCGAGCCCAGGCCTCGTGCCACGGATGAGAGGCTTCGACCGGCAGGTTGACGACTTCGTCTCTGAAGTAATACTTTCCAACCTCTGGCAAGCGTTCGAGTTTCAGGTCGGCGATCGCGGATGCTTGGCTGGAAGAGCCGAGATTGTCGTATCGCGAGAACAGCTCATCGAGCACCGCCGGAAAGGTCACGAGCGAGGGCCCGGTATCGATTCGCTGGCCAGCAACTTCGATGCGGCGAGACTTGCCGCCTATCCAAGAATTCTTTTCAAGAACCGTGACGTCGTGACCGGCTTTCGCCAGCAGCGCGGCCGCGGTTAAGCCACCGAGCCCGGCACCGACGATAACGACTTTCACCATACGTTGAGCATGCTTAGCGTTATTGAGGCGACGATTTGAAAGCCGGCAACCGTTCCGACAACGTACGGAAATGCAACCGAATACTTGTAAACAAGTTTTGCGTTCTTCGCCGA
>Ga0208595_1000071_pt1 | contig 34583 bp, 36 predicted proteins | sample LakMenEpi28Jun11_FD_150742 | JGI IMG/M metagenome (GOLD analysis project Ga0208595, IMG submission 150742) | Freshwater microbial communities from Lake Mendota, WI - 28JUN2011 deep hole epilimnion (SPAdes) | ecosystem: Environmental > Aquatic > Freshwater > Lake > Epilimnion/Euphotic zone ...
AGAGAAACGCTTGAAGCCTACGACTTTATGAAAGGCATTCGCTTGAACATTGCCGTAGAACACGATGATCATTCCTTTTTAAAACTAACTATAAAAGTTAGACACAAAATTGTAGCTGATGGATTAAATGACGATACCTTTGATGTAACCAACAAAGGCGTGCATTTAAACGCGCGAGAATTTAATCAAATTTTGGAAGATCCAAATACAATTGTAGTCGATTTCAGAAATCATTATGAAAGTGAAGTCGGACATTTTGTAGGTGCGATTACACCTGATGTAGAAACGTTCCGTGAAAGCTTACCCATTATCAACGAGCAATTAAAAGAGTTCAAAGAAGATAAAAACTTAGTGATGTATTGCACGGGTGGAATCCGTTGCGAAAAAGCCTCAGCTTATTACAAACATCAAGGGTTTAAAAACGTTTTTCAGTTAGAAGGCGGCATTATAAACTATGCCAAACAAATAAAAGAAGAAGGTTTAGAAAGTAAATTCATTGGTAAAAACTTTGTGTTCGACCACCGTTTGGGCGAACGAATTACAGACGATATTATTGCGCAGTGTCACCAATGTGGTGAACCTTGTGACACACACGTAAATTGTGCTAATGAAGCGTGCCATTTATTATTTATTCAGTGCGATTCTTGTGCTGAAAAAATGGAAAATTGTTGTTCCGCAAGTTGTGTAGAAACCATTTATTTACCATTAGAAGAACAAGAAAAAAGAAGAAAAGGGTTAAAAAACGGAAATATGATTTTTCAAAAAGGGAAATCACCGGCGTTAACATTCAAACAAAATTCGGAAAGAAATATTTTTGAAGAAATTGCTCAAAAACCGGTAAAAGTTTCAGCGGTTACCCAAATTAGAAAACGAAAATTAACCACGGAAAGAAAAATATATATTGGCAAAGGGCAACATTATTTCACCAAAGCACAAGTGGGTCAATTTTTAATTGAAAACCAAGAATTAAAAACAGGAGATACTATTTTTATTTCAGGCCCTACAACTGGAAATGAGAAAATGCAAGTGGGTACCATGTTAATTAACGGTACAGAAAATACCGTAGCCAAACCGGGTGACAAAGTAACTTTTGTTGTCCCATTTAAAATTAGGGAATCGGATAGAATATATAAAATATAACCACCAGTTATAAGAAAAAATTAGCCTGTTACTTCATTAAGATGTAGCAGGTTTTTTTGTATTTATTTTTGAGAAGATTGACCATTATTTATATCATTAAAAAACGTATTGTAATCAACATCAAAAACGGATAAAATTTTCATCAAACAATCTACTGAAATAGTTCTTTTCCCGTTTTCAATACGACCATAGTAACTTTGAGAAAGTTCCAGTTGAGCGGCAACATATTCTTGGGAATAATTTTTTTCTAATCGAAGTAATCGAATTTTTTCATTTATTTTTTTATCCATAAAAAAGTGTAGATTATAGTATTTATGTAAACTTGGGTTATGCAACGTTATTAATAAAATTTTTATTAATAAAATAAAACAACAAAAACTTTATGCCAAATAGGCATAATTTAGAACTATATGGCATAATTTAGAACTATTTGGCATAGTATTATTAATTTTTAGTCCACAAATTTGTTTTAACAAAAAAGTTCTCGAGAAACCGGTTGTTAAAAACAAATAAATGTTTAATTTTAAAAATTAGAAATTATGAAAAAAATGTTATTTAGTGCTATTGCACTGATTGCTTTTACGACAACAAGTATGGCTGGGGAAATTGAAGAAAACAATTCTTCAAAACAAATTGAAGCCGCTGGTAAAGATTGTTGTAAACTTCAATCTGATGTATACGATATTGTCAGAGCAAATGGTGGAGATTCGCAAGCCGCAAATGCTGCTGCATACGCTGCATACAATGCTTGCGTTAAAGAAACAAAAAAAGTAACAAGTGCAAATTAAATTATTTAATATGAAAAAAATTTTAATCATTACTTTAATTGGATTTAGTTTATCCAGTTATTCAACAGAAAAAAACAGAATTAAACCAAAAAAAACAAGTTCTGTAGAAATTAATTGCGATAAAGTTTACACACAAACTAGAGACGCCGCTTTAGCACAAGGATTTACTATTGGTTCCGCACAACAGATAGGAGCAGCTGCATATTATTCATGTAAAAACAGTAATAGAAAAGCTGTTACTGCAGAATAATATTAATTAATTGAGGCTGTCTTGTAAGTTTTCAAACAGCCTCTTTTAAATTAAAAAACAAGTATTATTGAAGTAAATTTACATAAACTCAATTTATCAAAATATACTTCTATTTTAGAAAAACTCTTTAATTTCATTTACATTTATTAAATTAAAAAAACATGAAACACCTATTTTTATTATTATTCACAACTTTTTTGTTTTCGCAAACTACAAAAGCTACCTATCAGTTAGAAACCAATTTTAGTAAAGAACAACTTAACGATGAATACATTGGTAATTATATGAACGCTATAAAAGATGTTGCACATTATGTGGAGTACAACTTAGTTTTTAACGATAGTATTGCAAATTTTTACTTGATTGAAAAAAATGTTGCTGATGAAAATTATATTAATGCTGTAAATTTTACAGGTGGTAATTCTAAAAGGTTTTATGACAAAAACTTTTGTTACAATTTTTCTAGCGAGTCTTTTGTAACAAAAAAAAATGAATACTTGATTAAAAGTGAAATTAATGATAAATGGAATATAACTACTGATACTTTATCAGTAAATGGTTATAAATGTTACAAAGCAATTTCTGAAGTTGTGGTTGAACACAAAGGGAAAACAATCAAGCATGATAAAATTGCTTGGTTTTGTCCAGAAATACCATCAAAATTTGGGCCTAAAGGCTCTGGGAATTTACCGGGTTTAATTTTATTTTTAGAAGAAAGCGGTATTGTTTTTAAATTGAAAAGCATAAAATTTAACGATAATACAAAAATAGAACAACCTATTTTAAAGAATATAATTAGTATAGAAGATTTTGAAAAAAAAATTGATGAAAAATTTAAAGATGGAATTAGGGATTAAACTAAAATATTGTCTTTTTTTTATAATGATAACAAATATATCATTAGCTCAAAATTATTGTATTTATTATTCTTTACAAACTAAATTAATCCCAACAGATTCTAGTTCAACAGAAACATATGTTGAATTACAAAAATCTTGCGATGAATTTACTGCAACATTACATTGTGTTTCTAATAATTCAGAATACACAACAAACGTAAAAGAGATTGGTGTATTTGGTAATAATTATTATTATGTGAACAACAGTTTGTATTATAAAACAGAAAAGGAAATTTTACATAACGATTATTTGATTTCCAAATCAAAGATAAACAATTGGGAATTTATAGAGGAGTTTAAAGAAATTGCAAAACATAAATGCAGAAAAGCAATATTAAAAGATGATAGTTCTATAATTGCTTGGATTTTTGAAGAACAAAATAGTAATTATGGACCTGCACAATATTTTGCTTCAAATGGTGTTATTCTAGAATTAGAAACTACAGCTTATATTATAACAGCTACACAAGTAAAATTTAGTACTAAAAAAGAAATTATTTTACCTAAATTAGAAATACTTGATCAAGTTACTTATGAAAAGAAAATTGATGATTTCTTTTTAGAAACAGAAGGTAAATTTTAAAATTTGAAAAACGTATCAATCCTTTTTTTTTTAATTGCATTATCTGCTTTTTCCCAAACTAATGTTTCAGGAAAAATTTCAGATAATAATAGCAATCCAATACGTAATGTAAACGTAATTGCTGCCCCCAAAAGCAATACTGGAAAATTACATTTTTCTACCACTAACACTAAAGGAGAGTTTGCATTTACTTTAGATAAAAATACTACGTATGAAATTACAGTTTCTTATTTAGGTTATTTTGAACAAAAACTAATAATTGAAGCCAATTCTGAAAACAAGACACATAATTTTATTTTACAACCCAAAGAAAATAAAATTGAAGAAATTGTCATAAAATACGATTACAAACCCATTGATATTAAAAAAGACACCGTTACTTTTAATGTAAAATCGTTTACCAATGGAAACGAGCGCAAATTAAAAGAAGCGTTGGAAAAAATGCCTGGTGTAGAAGTAGATAAAAAAGGCGGGGTAACTTTTCAGGGCAAGAAAGTAACTCAAACTATGGTGCAAGGGCGTTCTTTTTTTGGCGGCGGATCTAAATTAGCGGTAGAAAATATTCCTGCTGACGCATTAGATAAAATTGAATTTATTGATAATTTTAGTTCTAATGGCGTCTTAAAAGACGTGTCTGATAGCGACCAACTTGCCATGAATGTGAAATTGAAAAATGACAAATTGAAATTTGTTTTTGGAGACATTCAAGGTGCAGCAGAAATTGCAAATGACAATAATTTTAATTTGGTACACGCAGGTTTATTTTACTATGCACCAAAAATTAATATTGGCTACATTGGCGATATCAACACAATTGGTAAAAGCACCTTTACTTTTGACGATGTGATTCGCTTTAGTGGCGGATACAGTAGTTTTTTGAACGAAAGAAAATCGTTAACTAATTTGTATGCCTTAGCTGACGACAATACAGATGTGGTGAATCATAAATCGCAGTTTAGTGCCTTAAATTTCGATTCTAAATTAAATAAATTAAATATCACAGGTTACAGTATTTTTTCTAAAACACTAATTACAAGTTTAGACAACACAAAAAATCAATACTTACAAAATAACACAATCACCTTTGAAGATAAAAGCGATACCTCTACTGCAAGAAACGTAATGAGCATTACAAATCTTCAATTAGATTTCAATCCAAATAAAAAAGAAAAATGGTTTTATAACGCTCAATATCAGATTTCTAATAACAATAATGAAATCGGCTTAAATACAGCCACATTAAATTCAAATGTATATTTTGCAAATGAATTTAAAGCAAAAAATAAGTCGTTTAAACAATATGCAGAGTGGCATAAAAAAGTATCCAAAAAATACACTTCAACAGTTGTTATCAATCAGCAAATTGAAAATAGCACACCCGAAAAAAACTGGAAAACCAATCAAGCGTTTTTAACCAATCTGATTCCGTTACAAACGGACACCGAATATATAATTAATCAAACTAAAAAAATAAAAAACAGCACAATTGACGCACTTGTAAAGCAATATTGGATTCTAAACAACGCCAATCATTTGTACATAAATATTGGACTAAGTAATTGGCATACGAATTTACAAACAAATGAAAATCAAATTTTATCTAACGGAAATATAAATAGTTTCACTACTAACGGTTTTGGAAATAATTTAGAATATAATTTAACCAATACATTTATTGGTTTTGAGTATAAGTTGAAATTAAAAAAACTATTAATAAAACCAATTTTGTTTTTTCATAATTACAATTTAAAAATTAATCAAACTACTCAAAACACTATTTCTAAACAATTCATACAGCCACAATTTCATGCTGATTATGAATTTAGCGATTATGAAAAAGTGAGTTTTAAATATAAATTGGTTAATTCGTTTGCAGAAGCAAATAATTACGCAGAAAATTTTGTTTTACAAAGCTATAATACAGTTTTTAAAGGAAATGCACTATTAGAAAACGAAAGATTTCATAATTACACTTTAAATTACACCAACAGAACTTCTTTTAATAGCTTAAATTGGTTTGTAAATATTGCATATAATAAAAAAACTTCCGCTTTAAGAAATCAATTGGTTTTTAATGGGATAAATCAGTTTTCTACTTCTATATTATCCGATAATCCCGAAAACAATTGGAATTTTTATGGAAATATTTCTAAAAAAATATATAAATTCAATTTCAGTTTAAATTCATCATTAAGTTGGAATAATTACTTACAAAATGTAAACTCAGTCCTTTCAAAATATGAGCGAGCGAATCAAAATTTTGCATTAAAAGCAAGAACACAAAATAAAAAATGGCCCGATTTTTCTGTTGGATACACAAAAGGATTTGGAAGTTTAAATGGATTAACTTCGTCTAAAAATTTTAATGATTCATTTGAAACTTCTTTAAATTTTAGATTTTTAAAAGATTTTGTATTTGAAATTAATTACGAAAATTACAAAACAAAAAACAGCAATAATTATAAAACCTATTTTGAAATTGCCAATTCTTCAGTGCGATATAATAAAAAAAACAGCCCATTAACATTCGAAATTTTTGTAAATAATATTTTTGATACAAAAACCAAAAACAATATTAGCATATCTGATTTAATAATATCCGAAAGCACAACATATATTTTACCTAGAGTAGTTATGTTGTCATTAACTTATAAAATATAACCACCAGTTATAAGAAAAAAATTAACCTCTTACCTCACAAAGGCCTAATAGGTTTTTTTGTTTGTACCAACTTGAAAAATCAAAAGTTTAAATTCAGTCAAAAAAATGCTATCTTTACACTCAAAATAACATTTGAAAAGTAGTTTCAATTTTTTTGAGGCGATCAATATATATAAATTATGGCATGTACAAGTTGTTCAACTTCCGATGGTGGTGCACCAAAGGGGTGTAAAAATAATGGGACTTGCGGCACCGATAGCTGCAACAAATTAACGGTTTTCGATTGGTTAGCCAATATGACATTACCAGGCGGTCAAGCACCGTTTGATTGTGTAGAAATACGTTTTAAAAACGGAAGAAAAGAATATTTTAGAAATACCGAAAAACTTACGTTAAGTATCGGTGATGTAGTGGCTACAGAAGCTTCTTCTGGTCACGATGTAGGATTGGTGTCTTTAACGGGCGAATTAGTTCGTGTTCAAATGAACAAGAAAAATGTAAAAGACAATGCCGAAATTCCTAAAGTATACCGAAAAGCCACACAAAAAGACATCGATATTTGGCATGGCGTAAGAAATAAAGAAGACGCCATACAAGTTCGTGCGCGTGAAATTGCCATAGCGATTAAATTAGAAATGAAAATTTCGGATATCGAATTTCAAGGCGATGGTTCAAAAGCGACATTTTATTATACCGCAAATGACCGTGTGGATTTCCGACAATTGATTAAAGAATACGCAAGTGAATTTAAAATCCGTGTTGAAATGAAACAAGTGGGTTTCCGTCAAGAAGCTGCCCGTTTAGGCGGAATTGGTTCTTGTGGACGCGAATTATGTTGTTCTTCTTGGTTAACCGATTTCAGAAGCGTAAATACTTCTGCTGCTCGATACCAACAATTATCCTTAAATCCACAAAAATTAGCTGGGCAATGCGGAAAGCTTAAATGTTGTTTAAATTACGAATTAGATACGTATTTAGACGCGCTAAAAGGCTTGCCAGATATGGATACAAAATTGCTTACCGATAAAGGTGATGCGTATTGTCAGAAAATCGATATTTTCAAAAATTTAATGTGGTTTTCATACGCAAACGCACCAGCGCATTGGCACACGTTAACTGCAGAAAAAGCCAAAGAAATTGTAGCGATTAACAAACAAGGTAAAAAAATTGCACAATTGGAAGACTTTGTAGAAGAAGTTTCAACGGTAAATGTGGAGAAAAAATTCGAAAATGTTGTTGGCCAAGATAGCTTAACACGATTTGATCAACCTAAAAGAAAATCGAACAATAATAAAAGAAAAAAGAAACCGTTTAAGAAAAATGAACAATAATTTTTTTAAAATACTTAGTTTTTTCTTGCTTTTTATTGTAATTTCTTGCGATAAAAAACAGGTTTTTGATGAATATTATGCATTTGATGGTACTTGGAAAAAAAATAAAAAAGCTACTTTTACTTTTGAACAAAAAGACACCACAAGTGTATATAATTTATTTTTAAACGTTAGAAACAATAACGAATACCCGTATAATAATTTGTTTTTAATTGTATCGTTAAACCAGCCAAATGGTAAAGTGGTAGTAGATACTTTAGAATACCAAATGGCAAATCCAGATGGGACTTTATTAGGAACTGGTTTTTCAGATGTAAAAGAAAGCAAACTATGGTACAAAGAAAATTATAGTTTTGAAAAACCCGGAAAATACACGTTAGAAGTAGAACACGCTGTAAGACAAACAGGAAAAGTTCAAGGTGTAAAAGACTTAACCGGCATTACAGATTTAGGATTTAGAATAGAAAAAAGAAAATAAAGAAAAAAATGGCAACTAACAACACCCAAGTCAGTTATTCAGATTACGTTAGAAAATTTTGGAAATTATTCGGCTACACATTTGGTGGCGTATTATTATTTTTTCTTTTGGCATCGTGGGGATTTTTCGGAAAAATGCCTTCGTTTGACGAATTAGAAAATCCAGATACTAATATCGCTACAGAAATTATTTCTTCTGATGGCGTAACGTTAGGAAAATTTTATAAAGAAAATAGAACACCGGTTAAATATCAAGACTTACCTAAGCATTTAGTAGATGCATTAGTAGCTACAGAAGACGAACGTTTTTACGAGCATTCTGGTGTAGACGCCAGAGGAACGTTAAGAGCCATTTCAAGTTTAGGAGGAAGTGGTGGCGCAAGTACCATTACGCAACAATTAGCAAAAAATTTATTTCACGGCGAAGGGTCGAAATTTTTACCATTTCGTATCATCCAAAAATGTAAAGAATGGATTATTGCTACGAAATTAGAACGTCAATATACCAAGCAAGAAATTATAGCCTTGTATTTAAATAAAGTAGATTTTGTAAACAGTGCAGTCGGCATTCGTTCCGCTTCAAAAATTTACATGAACAAAGAGCCAAAAGATTTAACATTAGCAGAAAGCGCTTTATTTGTGGGGATGCTTAAAAACCCAGCATTGTTCAATCCTACCAAAGAAAAAAGAAAGGAAAAAGTTTTCAAACGTAGAAATACCGTTTTAGATCAAATGGTAAAAAACAAGTATTTATCTGAAGCAAAGGCTGCAGAATTGAAGCGAGTTCCAGTAAAAATAAATTTCAAACCAGAAAGCCACGCAGAAGGAACGGCAACCTATTTTAGAGAATATTTACGTGAAAGCTTAAAGCCTATCATTAAAGCCATTGAAGACGAAAAAGGAGAAGAAATTGACCTTTACACCGCCGGTTTAAAAATTTATGTCACAGTTGATTCGCGCATGCAACAGTATGCTGAAGAAGCAGTAGAAGAGCATTTATCGAATTTACAACCCGAGTTCAATCGCCGACAAAAAGACAATCCAACGGCGCCATTTTTAGATATTACGCCTGCGGAAACTCAGAAAATAATGAATCAAGCCATGAAAAATTCCGAGCGATGGCGTATTATGAGTATCAACGGAAAATCTGATGCCGAAATTAAACAATCTTTTGAAGTCCCTGCAAAAATGAAAATTTTTACTTGGAAAGGCGAAAGAGATACTATTATGAAACCTAAAGATTCTATAATCTACTACAAACATTTCTTGCAAACTGGAATGATGGCAATGGAACCACAAACGGGCCATGTAAAAGCTTGGGTGGGTGGAATTAATTACAAATATTTTCAATACGACCACGTCGGACAGGGTGCGCGCCAGGTAGGTTCTACTTTTAAACCATTTGTATACGCTACCGCTATAGACAGATTACAAAAATCACCTTGCGATATGATAATGGATTCGCCTTTTACCATACTAAAAGGAGATAATAACGATAAAGATTGGACGCCAAACAATTCAGATGGAAAATATCGTGGTTTGGTTTCTATGAAAAAAGCGTTGGCAAACTCTATTAACACGGTTTCGGCACGTTTAATACATGAAGTGGGTGCGCCAGCTGTTGTGGAAATGGCTAAAAATTTAGGAGTAACTTCCAATATCCCAAACCGCCCTGCAATTGCTTTGGGTGCGGTAGAAATTACGGTAGAAGAAATGGTAGCTGCTTTTAGCACTTTTGCCAATGAAGGGGTTTATATTAAACCGCAATTAATCACAAAAATCGAAGATAAAAACGGCGTGGTAATTTACCAAGGTGTGGAAGAATCGCACGATGTGGTAAATAAAGATGTCGCATATTCGGTTATTAAATTAATGGAAGGCGTTACGGAATCTGGTACGGGTTCTCGTTTGCGCTGGGCAGCTTCGGCACCATCCAATTTTTTAACGGGTGTGCCATATAATATTAAAGGACCTGTTGCAGGAAAAACAGGAACTTCTCAAAACAATTCAGATGGCTGGTTTATCGGAATGGTTCCTAATTTAGCTGCCGGAGTTTGGGTGGGTAATGAAGATCGTTCGGCACATTTTGAAAGTACAAATATGGGGCAAGGTGCTACAACCGCTTTACCTATTTATGGAATTTTTATGCGCAAATGTTTGGCAGACCCAAGTCTTAATATTTCGCAACAACCATTTAAAAGACCAGCAAATATGTCAATTAAAGTAGATTGTGCCACTGAATCAAGAAGATCTGAAAATGATTCGACAGCTACAGATTCCACTGCAGCCCCAATAGATGCACAACCTGATACAGAGGGATTAGACGGACTATAAATTATATTATGATTTCAAGAAAAGTAAACAACGTAAAAGAAGCACTTGAAGGAATTCAAGATGGACAAACAATAATGCTAGGAGGTTTTGGGCTTTGTGGTATTCCCGAAAACAGTATTGCTGAATTAGTAGAAAAAAATATTACCAATTTAACTTGCATTTCAAACAATGCCGGTGTAGACGATTTCGGATTGGGATTATTATTACAAAAGCATCAAATTAAGAAAATGATTTCTTCTTATGTAGGAGAAAATGCCGAATTTGAACGCCAAATGCTTTCGGGCGAATTAGATGTAGAACTTACACCGCAAGGCACTTTAGCTGAAAAATGTCGCGCTGCACAAGCCGGAATTCCTGCATTTTTTACACCTGCTGGTTTCGGAACTGAAGTGGCAGAAGGAAAAGAAACACGCGAATTCAACGGAAAAATGCACGTGATGGAATTGGCCTATAAAGCCGATTTTTCTATTGTAAAAGCATGGAAAGGCGACGAAGCGGGGAATTTAATTTTCAAAGGAACAGCTCGAAATTTCAATGCATGTATGGCAGGAGCTGCAAAAATTACGATTGCTGAGGTGGAAGAATTAGTACCAGCCGGAACATTGAATCCAAACGAAATTCATATCCCAGGAATTATGGTAAATCGTATTTTCCAAGGAGAAAAATTTGAAAAAAGAATTGAGCAAAGAACGGTGAGACAAAAATAATTTAAAGATTTTTTAATTTGAAAATTTGAAGATGAGAAACGATAAAGATAATTTAATTGTAAAATTAACTTTCGAGTTTGCTCTTGAAATAATAAGTTTTTCGGAGGAAATTAGAAAAAAAAAATCGTTTTGAAATGGCCTCTCAAATTTTCAGAAGCGGAACTTCAATTGGCGCTAATATAAGAGAAGCCCAAAACGCTGAAAGCAAAGCTGATTTTATCCACAAATTTAAAATTTCAGCAAAGGAAACAGATGAATTACAATTTTGGTTAGAACTCTGCCAAAAATCAGAATTTTATCCAAGTCCTAATGAAGAATTATTTAAAAAGTTACAATCGATAAATTTGATAATTTCTAAGATTATATCTTCTTCAAAGAAGCGCTAATTTTCAAATCATCAAATTTTCAAATCATCAAATAATATATGGCATTAGATAAAAATCAAATCGCACAGCGAATCGCCCAAGAAGTTAAAGACGGGTATTATGTTAATTTAGGAATTGGAATACCAACGCTTGTTGCGAATTATGTTCGTACGGATATTTCGGTGGAATTTCAGTCGGAAAACGGCGTTTTAGGTATGGGGCCGTTCCCTTTTGAAGGAGAAGAAGATGCCGATATTATCAACGCAGGAAAGCAAACGATTACTACGTTGCCAGGAGCCAGTTTCTTTGATTCCGCTTTTAGTTTCGGAATGATTCGTGCCCAAAAAGTTGATTTAACAATTTTAGGCGCAATGGAAGTTTCTGAAAATGGTGACATTGCTAATTGGAAAATTCCAGGAAAAATGGTAAAAGGAATGGGTGGCGCTATGGATTTAGTAGCTTCGGCTGAAAATATTATCGTTGCGATGATGCACGTTAATAAAGCCGGCGAATCGAAAATCTTAAAGAAATGTTCTCTACCCTTAACCGGTGTAGGTTGCGTGAAAAAAGTCGTTACCGAATTAGCGGTTTTAGAAGTTACACCTAAAGGGTTTAAATTGTTAGAACGCGCACCAGGCGTTTCTGTAGAAGACATCATCAAAGCCACAGAAGCGAATTTAATCATTGAAGGAGAAATTCCTGAAATGAAATTTTAATTAGCCAATTAGTCAATTAGGCAATGTGCCAATTGATTGTTGTGTAAATAATTTTTAAATTATAAAAATTTTATACAGACCTAACAGGTTTCTAAAACCTGTTAGGTCTTTTCAAAATAATATGAGAGCAAAAGTAATTTTAAAATCAGGTAAAGAAAAATCCATTCAACGTCGTCATCCTTGGATTTTCAGTGGTGCGGTGTATGGCGTAAGTCGTGAAATACACGATGGCGAAATGGTAGATGTGGTGGATTCAAAAAACATTCATTTAGGCACAGGCTATTTCAGCGATAAAGGAAGTATTGTGGTTCGTATTTTGACATTTGGCGAGGAAACTTTTTCTGATAACTTTTGGGCAGCCAAACTACAATCAGCTTGGTATTTACGAACCCAATTATTAGATTTTGAAGTTACCAATGCATTCCGTGTCATTCACGGAGAAGGTGATGGCATTTCAGGATTAATTATTGATTATTACGATAAAAATTGGGTCATTCAAGCCCATTCAACTGGAATTTTTCTTCAAATGGAGCAAATTGCTGAAGCGATAAAGGCTAATTTTTCCGAGCATTGCGAAACCATTTATTGCAAAAGTTCAGGCACGTTGCCTAATACCGGAACCGATTATTTCTTATTTGGAACGAACACAGAAACCGTTGCCAAAGAAAATAGCATTTTGTTTTCTGTAAATTGGGTAGAAGGTCAAAAAACAGGTTTCTTTTTAGACCAACGCGACAACCGAAAATTATTAGGCGAATTCTCAAAAGGTAAAAAAGTACTAAATACGTTTTGTTACACAGGCGGATTTTCCATTTATGCGATGAACGCTGGAGCGGAATTAGTAACTTCGGTAGATATTTCTCAAAAAGCAGTTGATTTAGCCGCCAGTAATATGGAATTGAACTTTCCAAAAGCCAACCATACAGCCGTAGCTGACGACGTGTTCAACTTTATGAAAGAACACACGCAACACTATGATGTTATTGTGTTAGACCCTCCTGCTTTCGCGAAAAGCATCAAAAGTAAACATACGGCAACACAAGCCTATAAACGTTTAAATATTGCCGGTTTAAAAGCCTTAGCGCCTAACGGAATTTTATTCACGTTTTCGTGCTCGCAAGTAATTGACGATGTGTTGTTTTACAATACCGTTGCCGCAGCAGCCATAGAAACGGGAAGAAATATCAGAGTGTTACATAAATTAGAACAAGGTCCCGATCACCCAACCAACATTTACCACCCGGAAGGGCATTATTTAAAAGGATTGGTTTTGTTTGTGGAGTAAGTTTAGCTGTAAGCTTTTAGCAATTAGCAATTAGCTGTCAGCAGTTAGAGGTTAGCTGGTGATTTGTCATTCTGAACTTGTTTCAGAATCTCAAAGAATTTAAAGTGTTCAGTGTTCAGTTTTTAGTATTTTACACATAGTTTGTCATTCTGAAAGAATCTCACATTATTTCTCCATTAATAATTTCAGTATAGCAATTTTATTCTCAAATGTATGTTATAGCATTTGGTAAAATTTGAATTTCTTTAATTCTTTTATCTGTATCGTTTTTCTTAAAAGCACATATTTTTTCTGAACTTAAACCAGATACTGCAGCAATAGTTTTAATAAAACCATTAAGTTTAGTTTCTCTTCTTTTTATTAAAACATCCATAGTGTCGTGCTGTTTACTGTCTGAAAACAAGTCATTTAAATCACTTAAAGGGAAGAAATTATTTTTAGATAAAAATTGTTTTTCTAGTAGTAACCTATCATAATTATTTAAAACAGTAACAAATTTGCCCTTATAAAATAATTTCTCTTTTTTAATACAGTAAATAAAAGGGGTTTTATAAACGATTGAAATAAACCAATATTTTTTTCTAGTAATAACGTACAATATGATTATTAGTAACAAGGAAACAATACAAATTGTAATATATAATTCTGTGCGGTCTTCATAGTAAATTTGATCTAGTACTATAAAATCATTTTTGTCATTTATATGATTTTTTAAAGGGTATTTTTCGTAAACATAACTGTAACTGGTGTCTTGATAAATATCAAATATCCCATAAACAGTATCCTTTAAAATAAAGTTTCCAGGGGAATGTTTTACCAAGTTGTTTTTATATTGCTTAATACTATTGTTTTTTAAATCTAAATAAAACATCTTGTATTCATCAATGAGATAAAATCCGTTTCTTTCTTCAAGTAGCTTATTTTGGTTTTGTATTATTATCTCGAAATTTTTAAAAATATTCGACTTATACACTTTCCATTCTTTAGTTTTTAGTTTTAAAATATAAAGATTAGGGTTAGCCGTTTCATTTGTATGTCCTCCAAAAACAAATAGGTTATCGTCAATTACTTTTGAGAGACAATTCGTAAACGTAGGTATATTTGCATCATTTGTTTTAACAAGATTCCATTCTTTGTTTTCAAAATCGAATTTGGTAAGTATTTTTTTATGTGTAAATAATCCATAACCCCCTAAAAAATAAATTTCCTTTTTGTAGGAAAATAAACTGCCACCAAATTGGTTTCTATGTAAATAGGATTTGTCAATACGAACCAAACTATCGTTTCTAAATTCTAACACAGGGCCACAACCTTCATGAACAAAAATATTTCGCCCTCCAACATTTATGAAAAGGTATTCAGAAAAATTACCTGGGAAAGTCGATTTAAAAATAGAAACTTCTTTTTTTTGTTTGGTTTTAAAAACTACAGAATCGTTTTTAAACAGTATTGCTTCTTTATGAGTGTAATCGTAAATTAACTTAGGTTTTTGGCTAAATTTTAGTTCTTGAGCCAAAGTAAAGTTACTGAAACCTATAGTTAACAGATAAATAACAACGTTTTTCATTTTTCAACATTAATTAACAAAAATAAACCAAATACTTAGAGATAAAAATACTGGAATGTATGATTTCCAATAATATTTGTAGCTTTTTTTTGTTCAGGGTATACTTTTGAAATGCAATTTTAATATTAATTTAAATTACTATGAAAAAAATAATTACACTAATTTTAGTTTTTACTACTACTTTGCTTTTTTCCCAAGTACCAAATTATGTACCAACAAATGGTCTTGTAGGTTGGTGGCCATTTACAGGTAATGCAAATGATTTAAGCGGAAATGGTAATAATGGAGTTGTTAATGGAGCGACATTGACATTGGATAGATTGGGCAATGCCAATAGTGCTTATAGCTTTAATGGAATAAATACTTCAATTCAAGTTCAATCAAATAGCACATTATTATTAACTAATAATTATTCATTGAACGGATGGTTCAATGCCAATGTTTTTTTTAACACTAATAACTCAGACCGTTCAATTATATCAAAAGTTTCTTCAACAGGATGGTATAATGGTTATGAAGTTATGGTTGGGGGTAATACAAATGATATTGTTCATGTTGGAAATGTAGGCGGAAATAATTTTATTTTAGGAAATTCTGGTTATTTAATAAATACTTGGTATATGTTTAGTGTAACTTTCGATGGTAATACAATGAAATTATTTATGAACGGTTCATTAGTAAATAGCCAGACTCAAACTGGAAATATACAAACTGGAAACATACCGTTAAGATTTGGAATGAGAGAAGGAAATTTTCAATATTTCAACGGAAAAATAGACGACATTGGAATTTGGAACCGCGCTTTAACCCAACAAGAAATAACTAATTTGTATAACACATCACTATCTACAGAAGATTTTGCAATTAACAAAATTAACATTTACCCCAACCCCACAACAAGCTTTTTAAATTATAAATCTTCCATTCAAGTGGAGAAAATTGTTATTTACAATATGCTAGGACAAGTAGTGCAACAAGAAAAAGTAAATGCTTTAGAAGGCACTATAAACATTGAAAAACTTGCTCAAGGCACGTATTTGGTAAAAGTTAACGATATAGATAAAGGGTATACTATTATTAAAAACTAGTTTATTTTCCTGCACCGTTTCGAAAAACAATTAACCCTCTTGGAGTTTTAAACTCTTAGAGGGTTTTTAGTTATTCAATAAATTTTCAGATTCCGAAATAAGTTCGGAAGGACAGAAATATTCCTTTTTTAATAGCTTCTTTTATAATTCTAGCGAATTTTTATAATATATTAGGGTTTAAACCATAAAAAAACATACTATTTTGTGGTTTTAAACAGAATTTATTATATTTGCAATATGATAACAAGAACTATAACCCAGAATTTAGTTGCCGATTGCGACAATAAAAAAGCTATTGTTGTTATTGGACCTAGACAAGTAGGCAAAACTACATTGATTCAAAAAATAGTAGAAGGTAAAAAAACGTTGTTTCTTAATGGAGATGACCCACAAACTAGATTACAATTAGCTACAGCTAATTTCCAATTTCTATTACAGCTAGTCACGGATTATGATACCATTGTGATTGACGAAGCCCAACGAATAGAAAACATAGGTGTAGCAGTAAAAATGTTAATCGATGCAAAATTAAATAAACAATTCATCTTAACAGGTTCTTCCTCTCTTGACTTAGGCAATCAAATTAATGAACCGTTAACGGGCAGAAAATGGGAACATCAATTATTTCCCTTGTCATGGAGTGAAATTAAAAATCATTACTCGTTTGCTAATGCATATGCTCGTTTAGAAGAGTTTCTAATCTACGGCATGTATCCGGAAGTGGTAACTGAGACTAATAAACAGAAAAGACTATTGCAACTTTCTGGAAGTTATTTGTACCAAGATATTTTAGAATTAGTCAATATCAAAAAACCAGACTTGTTAATGAAATTATTAAACGCCTTGGCATTACAATTGGGGGGCGAAGTTTCTTATAATGAATTGGCGAAGATATTAGGCGTTGACAGAATGACGGTAATCAATTATATCGATTTGCTTGAAAAAGTATATGTTATTTTTAGACTACATCCTTTTTCAACCAATCAAAGAAATGAAATTACAGCAAAACCAAAAATCTATTTTTACGATAACGGAATAAGAAATGCTATTATTGGGCAATTCAATCCGTTGCAAAGCAGACAGGATGTAGGCGCTTTATTTGAAAATTTCTTTATCAGTGAAAAAATGAAACAACTTAAGTATAAAGGATTTTATGGTAAAACTCACTACTGGAGAAACACACAACAAGCAGAAATTGATTTTATCGAAATAAATGAAGGAGAAATTTCGGCTTTTGAAATTAAATACAATCCAAATAAAAAAGTAAATTTCACTAAATCATTTACAGAAAAATACCATCCTAAAGAAACTTTAGTGGTAAATAAAGATAATTTTTGGGAGCATTTATAATATTTTGAGGTACTTTCGAAAACCTTGCAAGATAAAAACGAACCCACTCAAAGTAAAATTCTGAGTGGGCTTTGTTTTTATTTATTCAACAAATGTTTCTTTAATAACGTTTTTTACTTTCACAACTTCTTTTGTGGTTAAAGTTTCATAACGTTTTACTATTCTAGCCCTGTCTATTGTTCGTATTTGGTCAATAGCAATCCAACCCTTTGTTTGATTGTGTTTTATTTCTACTCTTGTTGGGTAGGATTTAGAACTCGTTGTCATTGGAGCAACAACAATTGTTTGTAAGTATTTATTCATTTCATTTGGAGACAAAACCAAACAAGGTCTTGTTTTTTTCATTTCGCTTCCCATCGTTGGATCAAGGTTAACCAATACGATGTCATATTGATTTATTTCCATTCTTCAAAAGTTTCGTCTTCAAATATGTCATTGATTAAAAGTTGGTCGTCTCCGTTTTCGTGCATTTTTTGGAATGCTTTTTCCCAGCCTACTCTTGGTTCAGTTTTTGGTTTTAAAACGATATACCCTTTTTCAAGAATGAGTTCTATTTTATCATGCATGCTATATTTTTCAAGGATTGTTTTAGATAGTCTAATTCCTTTTGAGTTTCCGATATTTATTATTGAAAGTTCCATAACTATTTTTTGTTATTACAAAGTAATTACAATTTTTTTAATTTTCAAAACAATTTATCAAAAATAATGCATTAAATGCTGCCATCATAATCCAATCCTAAAACAAAAATAAATGCTTTCAAATATAATTTCATTAGAAAGAAATAATAACATAATAATTTTTATTATATTGCTTATCAAATCTATTGCCCTATGAAACGGTTACTTACCTTCTTTAAATGGTTTTTTATAAGCTGTGTTGGCTTCATACTTATCTTGTATGTGTTTGATGTAGATTACTTGCTTCGTGCCGTAAAAACCATTTATTTAAAAGGACATACCACTGCGTTTTTAGAAGATTATAAAGAATTTCCAAACCGTACCATTCAAAAAGGAATAGCTCAACCTTGGGCGGTTTCTAAAGATTACAATAGCGTTCCCGTTACGGACAAATTAAATACTACTCACAAAAATTTACAAACCGTGGCGTTTTTAATCATAAAAAACGATAGCATTTGGCATGAAAGTTATTTTGATGGGTACACAAATACCTCTAAAAGCAATTCTTTTTCTATAGCAAAAAGCATTGTTTCGGCTGCTTTAGGAAAAGCCATAATGCAAGGAAAAATTAAAAGTTTAGATCAAAAAGTTACCGATTTTTTCCCAAAATTAAAAGGCAAATTTGCCAAAGAAGTTACCGTAGGTGATTTATCATCTATGGCATCTGGGTTAAGTTGGGACGAAAAATACTACAGTCCGTTTTCTATTGTAACTCGTGCGTATTTTGACGACCATTTAAAAGAAGTTATTTTAGGGTTAAGCATCAAAGACAAGCCAGGTCAAGAGTTTCTTTATTTAAGCGGCGCCACACAGTTATTAGCTATGTGTATTGAAAAAGCCACTAGTGAATATCTTTCTAATTATGTGTCTGAGCATTTTTGGAAACCTATGGGCGCAGAAAACGATGCGCTTTGGCAATTAGACGAAGCCGATACCGGAATTGAAAAGGCTTATTGTTGTATTGCCAGTACCGCCCGAGATTTTGCCCGATTTGGAAAATTATACAAACAAAATGGGGTTTGGAATGGCAAGCAAATTTTACCACGCTCGTTTGTTGAAAAATCATTGCAACCGCGTTTTTCGGATAGCCCAGAATATGGTTATGGTTGGTGGTTGCATCAAATAAATGGAAAAAGAGTATTTTATATGCGAGGGCATTTGGGTCAATTTGTGATTGTCTTGCCAGAAGAGGAACTTATTATTGTGCGATTGGGTCATTTAAAAGGCAAACAAACGACAACTGATCCTCATAGTAACGATTTGTACGTGTATGTAGAAGAAGCTTTAAAAATGATTAATAAAAAGAAATAAATATGTTAGACACCATTCAATTAGACAATATTTTATTTTTAGATATTGAAACGGTTCCAGAAATGGAATATTTTTCGGAATTAGATACGGATTTTCAAGAACTTTTTGCACATAAAACGCAATATCAAAGAAAAGATGAGGTTTCTCCAGAAGAATTTTACGAAAGAGCCGGTATTTGGGCCGAGTTTGGTAAAATTGTTTGCATTTCTGTAGGTTATTTTACGCAAAAAAGCGGCGAACGACAGTTTAGAGTCACCACGTTTCAAGGAGATGAAGAACGTTTGTTATTGGATTTTTCTAATTTGATAAACAATCATTTTAATTTGCCACAACACGTGATGTGCGGACATAATGTAAAAGAATTTGATTTTCCATATATCGCCCGACGTATGTTAATTCACGGGATTAAAATTCCTGCTAAATTGAATTTAATGGGTAAAAAACCTTGGGAAGTGCCCCATTTAGACACGTTAGAATTATGGAAATTTGGCGATTATAAACACTTCACCTCTTTAAAATTATTAACGAAAGTATTGGGTGTGCCTTCTCCTAAAGATGATATTGATGGAAGTGAAGTAGCAAACGTTTTCTACAAGGATAAAGACATTGACCGAATTGCTACGTATTGCGAAAAAGATGTAATTGCTGTAGCGCAAATTATATTAAAGTTGCGATTACAAAAATTATTAACTTCAGATGAGATTTTGAAAGTATAAGGCATAAAAAAACCACGTAATCATTACGTGGTTTTTTTATTTTAATTATGTTTTAGTTTCCTGCTAAAGCATTTGTACTAAACTTTTTCACATCCGCAATTTCGTTATCTGAATAAACTACTGCGCTTAAAGCTTTTGTGGTATAAAAATTCCAAAGACCTGTTTTTTTCCCTTGTTCGAAAGAACCTTCCGAAACTAAATTACCTGTTTCATCAAACGATTTCCATAAACCATCTGCTTTTCCATCAATATAATTTCCTTGGTGCATTACTTTACCGTTAGAATGATAATACGTTACTTTTACTGTGTTTTCAGAAATTTGTTCTCCAACTGCCTCAGTTTCTTGAGCAAAACCGAAAGAAGTAAACAAAATTAAACCAAAAATAAGTGCTAAATTTTTCATAATTATAGGTGTTATGATTAATAATGATGTAAACCTACAACATATTTTTACATTAACCAAACAAAAACTTAACAATTTCGTAACATTGGAAAAAAGAGCATAAAAAAAGCGATCTAATTTAGACCGCTTTTGATATTTATTTTGGGTAATTCTTATTGTAATAATGTAGCTCCATTTACTGTTGACCAAGCACCATTTGTTAATGATGCGCCAGTAGCAGTAGTTGATGTTGTATAAAAACCAGCAGGGAAAACAATTGAAGTAACTGTAGATGTTCCACCAAATTGTGGCGTAGTACCATTAATTTTAACATTCGTTAATTTAATTTTACTTGCATTTACTTGATTAGTATTAGTATTAACATCTTGAATTCTTACTGCAACCGCACTTGCATTTGTAGTATATCCATCAATTAATACGTTTGAATATTCTCCGTTACCTTGATTTTTGAATTGGATTGCATCGTATTCAGCTGAATTATTTTCTGTTAATGTTCCTGAAGCTCTTTTTAAAGTAATGTTAGAAACTTTAGGCCAGAAGGAATTGTTATTGTTTTTACATTCAATCTCCATTGCAAAGTTCCCTGTACCTGTTTGGTATGCATACCAGTTTGTACTTAATTGACCTTGCCATCCATCTTGCCAGTCAAATGAATCATCAAAGTTTCCGTAAGAGATAGCGTTAATTAAATTAACTGTTCCTCCGTAAAATTCGAAACCATCATCAGCACCTTTGTAAGCAACTAAGTTTTCTAAAATTGTTCCTGAACCTACTGAATAAAATGAGAACCCGTTCATTTCTGAAGTTCCATCAGTAATTTTCTTTCCTGCGTATTCAACACGAACGTATCTTAAAGTACCACCATTGTGTGTAGCATTGGTACCACCGTAAGGATTTGCTAAACCGTCTTCTGAAGTTGCAGTAGTTAATCCACCAACTGCTACAATAGGTGCGTCTCCGTACATGATAATTCCACCCCAAGATCCTGGAGTTTGAGAAGATTCAGTTAAAACTACAGGTTCTGCAGCTGTACCATTAATAATTAATTTTCCACCGTTTTCTACAACTAAAGCATCTACCGACCCATCAGAAAGGGTAGCAGTAATTTTAGAACCAGCTTCAATAGTTACAGTTGCGCCAGATTTAATTTTTACAATACCTTTTAAGGTATAGTTACCAAACACATAATTTCTGTTTGCTGTAATGTCACCTGTAATTTCTCCAACTACTGGTGTTTTTGGTGTTGCTACTGTTTCATCATTATCTTCAGAACAACCTGCGAATAATAAACTTAATACCGATAAGCTTAAGACTAATTTTTTCATGTTATTTAATTTTAGTTTTGTTATACAAATTTATTATGACTGCTTAATGTTATAGTTAAGCATATATTATTAAAATTTTAAGAATTTCTTGCTATGTAAATTTTCTGTAAATAAAAAATCCTACCGAAGTAGGATTTTAATTTTAGAATGTGTAGCTTAAGTTTAGGCTTAGTCCTACACCTCTTTTATAATCTCTTACAATTAATGAATCCTCTAAAATAGCAGTTCTATTATTCGAACCTAACTCGAATTTTTGAACTGGATTTAAAATATTGTCCGCTGAAAATTTTGCATTTAAGTTTTTAGTTAATTTACTTGATAACACTAAGTCTAACTTATGAAATGGCAATTCGTAAATATGATCTAATCCTGCAGTTCCTACGGAATAAATATTTTTCCCTTTTACTCCATATACTATAGTAACCGTGTTTTTAATTTTTTGATTGATATTGAATTCATATTTTGCATCAGCATTAATTACCCAATTTGAAGCACCTTGTAATTCTCTTGTTCTAGTATTTTCTAATTGGTTATTATCTGCAATTTCTACTTGCGTTTTCATTAATGAGGTATTGAAACCTAAAGACACATTTTCTAAATTTGAAGATATATTTGCCATATTTAAAATAAACTCAAACTCAGCACCATATAAGTTAGCCACTTTTGAATTTTTATATGTAGTCAATAAAGAAGCACTCGCTTCATAAATTCTTTCAATTGGATCTTTAATGTTTTTAGCATACACACCAACTGCAAACATATCTTTTTTATCTGAGAAGAATTCGTATTTGAAATCTGCATTTAAATTTTGAGTATCCACTAAATCTTTATTTCCTAATGTTACAGTCCCATCAGGATTTACAATTTGTACCGGTAACAATTCCATTAAAACAGGTCTTGTTATGGTTTGAGATGCTGCAAAACGTAAATTAGATTTGTCATTTAATTTATATTTTGAATTAATGGCTGGCAAGAAATAGTTTTTCTTAACTTGGTTTTTAATGTACGTGTCATCAAAACTTGTAGAGGTATTTAAATCTCTATATTTAATAATTCTGTTTGATGCTTCTAATCGTAAACCTCCATTAATTTCTAATTTTTCATTGATATTAAATAAAAGATTTGCATATCCCGCATTTACAAATTGATCTAATTTTTGTTTGTACGATACATTAGATTCTTCTCTTTCGAAAATTAAACCATTTTCTGCATCAGACAAAATTTGGCTATTTATATCATTTATATCAGTAGTGCTTTGTAAACCAGAATTAATTGGAATAGAGGCAAATAATCGGTACGTAGCACTTAAATTGTTTCTGAAAGAATTATATCCAACAGATAATTTATTGGTTTTTCCATCAATTTCTTTTCCAAAATTAAAGTTGTATTCTACTAATCCACTCATGAAATAGTTTCCTTTAATTCTAAAGTTTTGACGGTTAAGTGTATTTCCACCATAAGTATTTGAAAACGAATCGTTATTACGCAAACCAACTAAGAATTTTCTATCAGGCAATTCAAAAATAGTTTTCACATAAGAAACCGCAGCTTTTACACTGTGCTTATTATCTGAAGTTAATTTGTAACTTGTCGATAATTGATTGTTAAAATAATCAGATTGTTCAAATTGATTCAATCTAATTAATCTATTTGGAATACTTTTTTGTGTAGCAGAAACTCCAAATTGATCTTGAATTAAACTTTCTGTAGTTCTTAAAAACATCGAATTGGTTGAAATTTGAAATCTATCAGATTTATATTTCAAACCTAACAATGCAGATGTACTTGTAATATAATTGTATGAGGTATTAACAAAATCATTATAATATTCATTTCCACCTTCAATAAAGGTTCTTTCTACTCCTTGTCTAAATTGGTATTTATTATCCCAGTTTAATGACATTAAATAAGAAAATGAACGATTTTTGTCAAATTTAAATTTGTCAGAATGACTAAAACTTATACTATTATTAATTGGCGCACTAACTTTATCTACATTCCAAGAATTGTTTGCATAGCCGTTTTTATATTCTGTAGAAGTTAATGACACATTTCCTACGTTTCCATAAGGTGTTGGTATAGTTCTAAATTTCTTTTGAATTCCGAAAAAACCTTCGCTATTATTAGCCGTTTCAGCTAATAAGAAATCAATTCCATTATTACCTGTAACATAACCAAAACCTAAGCTAAGTTTAGTTTGAGCGCTTTGTGGCTCAGAAGTTTCTACATTAATTGTTGCTCCAGCAAAATCTCCAGGAATATTAGGATTAAATGTTTTGTACACACTTAAAACACCAACAATATCCGTAGGAAATAAATCTAATGGAATAATTTTTTTAAACGGGCTATTAGATGGAACTTGTAAATCGTTAATTAATAAGTTATTGTATCTATTTTCTAAACCTCTTACAAAAAGCCCTTTAGATTCTGCTTTAGTAATACCGGTTACTTTCGTTAATCCTTCTTCTACATCGCTAATCCCTTTTCTTTCCATTTCTTGGGCACCGATGCTTTGTTTCATTTCAACTGCTTTTTGTTGTTCTTTCAACAAAGCCGTTTCTTTGGTTTTATTTGTAGAACCTTTAATTACAATTCCTTCAATACTATTTGAATTTTCTTGTAACGCTACGTTTTCAGTAATTGTTTCATTTTCAGCAACAGTAATAGCTTTTTCAAAAGTTTTATAACCAATAAAAGCATACACAATTGTATATTTTCCTGGTTTCATAGCAATTTCATAATTACCATTAATATCAGATTCCGCATTTATCATCGTTCCTTTTAAAGATACTGAAACAAAACCAACCGGTTGTTTACTGTCTTTATCAGTAATGATACCACTAACTTTAGCAGTGTTTTGAGCGAAAGAGATTATTGTAAAGAATAATCCAATAAGTAGAAATTTTAAATTCATGAGTTTGTGTTTATTTTTGATGCAAAAATAGAACCACCTTAATTATGTTAATGTTACTTAGAAGTTATTTATTAGTTTACATACTGTTAAGATAATGTTAAGATATTAAATAATAGTAAACAAGTAATTAATGTCAATTTTATATATAATTTTACACAAGTTAAATTATTTTAATTACTTTTATATTCAATATGAAAAAGAAAGACATAAAAATATTATTGGTTGATGATGAACCGGATATTTTAGAAATTGTTGGTTATAATTTAGAGCAAGCAGGCTATAACGTTATCAAAGCAGAAAATGGTAAAGAGGCGGTTAAACTGGCTATAAAAGTAAAACCACATCTAATTATTATGGATGTAATGATGCCAGAAATGGACGGGATGGAAGCGTGTGAAAAAATTAGAGAAATTCCAGAATTAAAAGACACCATTATTACCTTTCTTACCGCTAGAAGCGAAGATTATTCGCAAGTAGCTGGTTTTGAAGTTGGCGCGGACGATTATATTGCCAAACCAATAAAACCAAAGTTATTAGTTAGCAAAGTAAAAGGATTATTACGCAGGCTTAAAGACGAAGAATTAGAAAATTCTGAAACGTTAACCGTTGGGAATTTGCAAATTAACCGCGAAGAATATAAAATTATTAAAGACGGAATTTCTATCGTTTTACCAAGAAAAGAATTTGAACTTTTATATTTATTAGCTTCAAAACCAGGCAAAGTATTTACAAGAGCCGAAATTTTAGATAAAGTTTGGGGAAATGAAGTTATTGTAGGCGGAAGAACCATTGATGTTCACATCAGAAAACTTAGAGAAAAAATTGACGAAGATGTTTTTAAAACCATCAAAGGCGTGGGATACAAAATTGAATTAAATGGCGATTAGTTTTAAAAAATCATACAAATTTGCCTTTAAATCATCACTTTATATTTCGTTTTTTGTAGTTTTAAGTTTGTTGGTTTACCATAATTTCGTTCAGCCAATTAACTATTTTGTACTTATTGTTTTTCCAGTAACGCTATTTTTCTTTAGTTTTTTTCTAATGCAATATCGTGTAGAAGTTTTTATCTACAAGCGTATAAAAAAACTATATGATGAGGTGTCGTTATTAGATGCTACTTCTTTACAAAACAAAACCGTTACCACTGATGTTTCTACTTTAACAAATGATATTAGAAATTTTGCCAAGGAGAAAAAAATCGAAATCGAATCGTTAAATGTTCGAGAAGAATATAGAAGAGAATTTTTAGGGAATATTTCTCACGAATTAAAAACACCACTTTTTACAGTACAAGGTTATTTAGACACACTTATTGAAGGGGGTGCCATTAAAGATAAAACCTTACGAGTAAAATACATCGAACGCGCTTCAAAAGGCGTAGAAAGATTAATTAATATTGTACAAGATTTAGATATGATTTCTAAATTTGAAGTTGGTGATTTAAACATCGACATCGAAGGATTTGATATTATTGCCGAAATTCAAAATGTTTTTGATCTTTTAGAGATGAAAGCCGATGCCAAAAACATCATTTTAATGTTCGATGAAAAATACATTAATCCTATATTTGTTTATGCAGATAAAGATAAAATTCAGCAGGTTTTAACAAACTTAGTGATGAATTCCATCAAATACGGAAAAGAAAATGGCACTACAGAAATTGCCGTTGAAAAAATAAGTAAAACCAAAATTTTAGTGCGCATTCACGATAACGGACAAGGAATTGAGCAACAACATATGTCAAGAATTTTTGAACGTTTTTACAGAATCAACAAAAGCGGCTCCAGAGAAGAAGGCGGTTCTGGCTTAGGCTTAGCCATCGTAAAACACATTATTGAGGCACATAATGAGAAAATATTTGTGCAAAGTACGTATCAAAAAGGCTCTGAGTTTTCGTTTACCTTGAAAACGAGTAAATAATTGCGTTACCAAAACTTTAATTTTTATACTTTTGCAACATAAAATTAATTGTTGTGGGAAGTAAAAATAAATTAAAAAGATTCAACGAAAATGCTACGTTTTCAAATGTTTTTCAACCAACTCGTGAAGAAGTAGTTAGCGATAGTTTAGCATTAAAAGGAAAATGGAATTCAGATTTCTTTAAAAACGATAACCCAATTGTTCTTGAATTAGGCTGTGGAAAAGGCGAATATTCTGTAGGTTTAGCAGAAAAATTTCCAAACAAAAACTTTATTGGAATTGATATTAAAGGTGCCCGATTTTGGCGCGGCGCAAAAACCGCTGTAGAAAACGGTCTAAATAATGTAGCATTTCTTCGTACTCAAATTGAATTAATTAAGCATTGTTTTGATGAAAATGAAGTAGATGAAATTTGGATTACCTTTCCAGATCCACAAATAAAATATAAACGCACAAAACACCGTATGACCAATTCTGAATTTCTTCAGAATTATAAAAAAATCCTAAAACCTAATGGGTTGATGCATTTAAAAACGGATAGCGAGTTTATGCACGGCTACACGTTAGGGTTATTACACGGTGAAGGACACGAAGTTTTATATGCCAATCATAACGTATACAACAACGCGGGCGCACCAGAAGAAGTAACAAGTATCCAAACCTTTTACGAAAGTCAGTATTTAAAAATAAATAAAAGCATTACGTACATTCAATTTAAAATAAAATAATGTCGATATTTTTAGCTTTTGCATTTGCAGTTTTGTTTTCGTTTGTGGGGGTTTTGCCTCCAGGAATTGTAAATATGACTGTGGCTAATTATAGCGTTAAAAAAACGTTATTCAAAGCTAAAAAGTTTATCAATGGTGCTATTTTAGTGGTATTTATTCAAAGCGTTTTAGCTTTTTATTTTGCTACTTTTTTGGAGAGCCATCCGCAAGTAATGCAAAATTTAAAATTTGTAGGAAGTTTAGTCTTTATATTATTAACTTTATTTTTTTTAGGCAAGGGAATTCAAAATGCTATTCATACTAAAGATGCCATTAAGAAGAAGTCAGCAAAAAGCAAACTAAAACCCTTTTTACACGGTATTTTTATTTCGGGATTAAACATTTTCCCAATTCCATATTATGCGTTTGTAAGTTTGTATTTATCGGCTTTTATTGAAGATTTTTTTACTAATTTGGTTGGTTTAGCATTTGTTTTTGGAACAACTTTAGGGACATTTACAGTTTTTATGGGCTATGCTTTTCTGTTTCGAAAAATCAAACATAAAGTAGCGTTTTTTATTAAAAACATTAATTTTATAATTGCTATCATTACTGGATTAATTGCCGTTTTCACCATTTATAACTTAAATAAGTAGTTTGAAAATAAAAGAAGACAATTTTTTTGAACGTGTGTACGAAGTCGCCCGAAAAATCCCTTACGGCAAAGTAACTTCTTACGGCGCTATTGCCAAAGCGCTGGGCGCAGGTCGTTCTGCAAGAATGGTCGGTTGGGCTATGAACGCGTGTCACGGACAAGACGATATTCCGGCACACCGCGTGGTCAATCGGTTAGGTCTTTTAACGGGAAAACATCATTTTGAAGGCACTAATTTAATGCAACAATTGTTAGAAAGCGAAGGCATTCAAGTAATTGATAATCAAATAATAGATTTCAAAAAACACTTTTGGGAACCTGATTTTTAGATGATTTTCCTATGTTTTAATCACATAAACAAATCCTATACACGCATTAACAAACTTTTATCGTTTGTCATTTGTCATTTGTCATTTTCAAACTATCTTTGCAATTCAGATTCAGTTTAAATAAAAGTAAAAAAGTTTACACAATAAAATGAAATTAGATAGAAAAGAAATACTTACCGCATTAGAAACCATTTCAATTGCTGGTGAAGGAAAAAATCTGGTAGAAAGTGGCGCGGTACAAAACGTAGTTACTTTTGGCGATGAGGTAGTTGTAGATGTAATTTTAACCACTCCGGCTTTACATATAAAAAATCGTGCAGAAGCTGATATTAAAAAGGTAATTGCCGAAAAAATTAATGCTAACGCTAAAGTTAAGGTCAATATAAAAGTAGAAGCTCCAACAAAGGAAGAGGCCAATACCATTAAAGGAAAACAAATTCCGGGAATTAGCAATATTATTGCAGTTTCTTCTGGAAAAGGTGGTGTTGGAAAATCGACTATTACTGCAAATTTAGCCGTTGCTTTATCTAAAATGGGTTTCAAAGTAGGTATTTTAGATGCCGATATTTACGGGCCATCTATGCCAATTATGTTCGATGTAGAATCAGCTAAACCCATTTCAGTTGAAATTGACGGTAAATCAAAAATGCAACCGGTACAAAGTTACGGGGTAGAAATATTATCCATTGGATTTTTCACTAAGCCAGACCAAGCGGTTATTTGGCGTGGTCCAATGGCTTCAAAAGCCTTAAACCAAATGATTTTTGACGCCAATTGGGGCGAATTAGATTTTATGTTAATCGATTTACCTCCTGGAACAGGCGATATTCACTTGTCAATTATGCAATCGTTACCAATAACAGGAGCTGTTGTAGTTAGTACACCACAAGCGGTTGCTTTAGCAGATGCCAAAAAAGGAGTTTCTATGTTTATGTCCGATGCGATTCAGGTTCCCGTATTGGGAATTATCGAGAATATGGCGTATTTTACACCAGAAGAACTTCCGGAAAATAAATATTATATTTTTGGAAAAGAAGGTGCCAAAAACTTAGCAGCAGATTTAGAAGTGCCGTTTTTAGGAGAAGTACCATTAGTACAAAGCATTAGAGAAGCTGGAGATTATGGAAGACCAGCAGCAATGCAAACAGGAACGATTTTAGAAACTGTTTTTGAAGAATTAGCCAGAAGTGTAGTAGCAGAAACGGTAAAAAGAAACGAAAATTTACCTGCTACAGAAGCGATAAAAATTACAACAATGGCAGGATGTTCTGCTGTGAAAAAATAGAGATTTTAAATTTCTTAGACATTTCAGTCTAAAAATCTAAAGATTCTAATCATCTAAAAGTCTAAATAAATGACAGAAATTGAAATAACCGAAAACATTGAGAAAGCTTTAGCTGAAATTCGTCCGTTTTTAAATTCAGACGGAGGCGATATTGAATTAGTAGAAGTTCTTGATGGCAAACACGTAAAAGTTAGATTACAAGGCGCTTGTACGAGTTGCAGTTTAAGCATCAGCACAATGAAAGCGGGTGTAGAAACTACCATCAAAAAGTTTGTTCCGCAAATAGAAACAGTAGAAAATATAAAATAGTAGACTTCGGACATCAGACTTTCCACTTTGGACTTTTGACTTTCGACTTTCGACATTTAGACTTAAATAAAATGATTGAAACAGATATATTAATAATTGGAGCAGGTCCTACAGGACTTTTTACTGTTTTTGAAGCCGGTTTATTACAATTAAAATGTCATATTATTGATGCGCTTCCTCAACCAGGAGGACAGTTAGCGGAATTATATCCAAAAAAACCCATTTTTGATATTCCAGGTTATCCAGAAGTTTTAGCTGGCGATTTGGTTACCAATTTAATGGAACAAATTAAGCAATTTCAACCTGGTTTTACCTTAGCTGAAACGGCTCAAACTATCGAAAAACTTGAAGATGGCTCGTTTATTGTTACTACCAATAAAGGCACAAAACACAAAGCAAAAGCCATTGCAATTGCGGGCGGTTTAGGAACGTTTGAACCCAGAAAACCCGATTTAAACAATATTAATTTTTACGAAAATGAAGACCGAGGTGTCGATTATTTTGTAAAAGATCCAGAAAAATATCGAAACAAAAATATTGTTATTGCAGGTGGTGGAGATTCTGCATTAGATTGGAGTATTTTTTTAGCAAATGTAGCGGCTTCGGTTACGTTAATTCATCGAAGAAATGAGTTCCGTGGCGCATTGGATTCAGTAGAAAAAGTTCAGGAATTAAAATCTGCAGGAAAAATAAAATTAATCACACCAGCTGAAGTTTCAAGTTTGAACGGCACGGAAAGAATCGAATCGATTACCATTGACACAAATGGCGAACAAATAGATGTACAAGCCGATTATTTTATTGCTCTTTTTGGATTAACACCAAAATTAGGCGCTATAGCAAATTGGGGATTAGAGATTGAAAAAAATGCCATTAAAGTAAATAACGCTTTGGATTACCAAACAAATATTGACGGAATTTATGCTATTGGCGATGTAAACACTTATCCTGGAAAGTTAAAGCTAATTTTATGCGGATTTCACGAAGCCACACTAATGTGTCAAAGCGTATACAACCGAATTAACCCAGGAAAACGTTATGTACTAAAATACACCACAGTTTCTGGAGTAGACGGATTTGATGGCACAAGAAAAGAAGCAGAAAAAGCGGTTGTAAAAGCAATTGATTAATTATGAGTCAAGATGTAACCCTATTTATTACGGATAGAAACGGAGTGAAACACGAAGTGTTGGCCCCAACGGATATGAATATGAACGTGATGGAACTCATCCGTTCTTACGAATTAGCAGAAGAAGGAACTGTTGGCATTTGTGGCGGAATGGCTATGTGTGCTTCGTGCCAATGTTATTTACTTAACGATGTTTTAAAAACCGAAAGAAACGACGACGAAGAAGCTATGTTAGCCGACGCCTATCACGTGAAAGATAATAGTCGATTAGGGTGTCAAATACATATTTCGGAAGACTTAGAGGGCTTGGAAATAGAAATAGCACCAGAACAATAAAAAGAAGCGAGAAGTATTTCTCGCTTTTTTATTTTATTTATTGAAATGCCTGTTCCAAATCGGCAAGTAAGTCTGAAATGTCTTCTACACCTACGCTTAAACGCACTAAATCGTCTGTAATACCAATTTCTTTTCGCTTTTCTTCAGGAATTGAGGCGTGTGTCATTAATGCAGGATGATTTGCTAACGATTCCACACCGCCTAAAGATTCGGCTAACGTGAATACTTTTACTTTTTCTAACATTTTAATTGCATCTGCTTTCGCACCCGATTTAAAAGTGAAAGAAACCATACCGCCAAAACCACCAATCATTTGTTTTTTGGCAATTTCGTGATTTGGATGACTTTCTAATCCGGGATAATAAACAGAAGCAACTTTTGGATGATTTACTAAATATTCCGCCACTTTTGCACCGTTTTCACAATGTCTTTGTACACGTAAATGTAAGGTTTTGATGCCTCGTAATACCAAATAACTATCCATCGGACCTAAAGTGCCACCTGTTGCAAATTGCGCAAAGTGTAATTTTTCGCCTAACGCTTCGTCTTTTACGATTAATGCACCAGCAATTACATCACTATGACCTCCTAAATATTTAGTTGCCGAATGCATTACGATATCCGCACCTAAATCTAATGGTTTTTGTAAATAAGGCGTGGCAAAGGTATTATCTACTGCAAAAAGCAAGTTGTGCTTTTTAGTAATTTTCGCAATTTCGGCAATATCCGCTAATTTCATTAATGGATTGGTTGGCGTTTCTACCCAAACCAATTTCGTGTTTTCATTAATTAACGACTGAAATTTTTCAAAATTCGTCATATCAATAAAATGAAATTTTATCCCAAATTCTTGATAGATGCGCGCAAACATTCGGTACGTTCCACCATATAAATCGTCCATCGCAATGACTTCATCGCCAGGTTTTAAAAGTTTCATTACAGAATCTGTTGCCGCTAAACCAGAAGCAAAAGCTAAACCTCTCACACCATTTTCAATACTGGCTAATGCTTGTTCTAAAGCAGTACGAGTGGGATTGGCAAATCTACTATATTCGTATCCTTCTGCTAAAGGCACACCTGGACTTGTTTGTACAAATGTTGAGGTTTGATATACTGGTGGCATCACCGCTCCAGTACTTGGATCGTGATGCTGATTGCCGTGAATTACTTTGGTGTTGAATTTCATTTTTATGTTTTTTAACTATTATATTCCTTGTTGTTTGTCGCCCCGTAATTGGCGATATTGTTTTCTGGCTTCGGTAAAATAAATACTATCGGGATGTTCGAGAACTACTTTTTCGTATAAATTTTTAGATTTTTCTATATCGTTTAGCTGATTTTTATAAATTTCTGCCGAATAAAATAAGGCTTCATCAATATAAATTCCGTCTTTGTGATGGTCTAAAATGTTTTGATAATAACCAATTGCTTTGGCAAAATTACCTAATTTTTCGTAATTTTTTGCTACTTTATACAACGTTCCGGCTTCAATAGATTGCCCTTTGTGTTTTTCTAAAATTTGTAAAAATGCTTCTAATGCGTCTTTTGGTTTGTTTTGATATTCTAATAAATCGGCTTTTGAAAAATCTTGTAACGCCACTTGAAGTGAATCTTCTGCAGAATTATCGCTAATTAACAAAAACAATTCTACAGCGTCATTCGCAATTAATTGGGTTGAAGCTTGTTTCAATTCGCCTGCTTGTTTTTTTGCCCAATTGAAATCTTTTTTAAAGAAGCTGGTTTTTGCCATTCGCATACTGGCTTCGTGCGAAAATTCATCATTAGGTAAATCGTTTTGAATTTGCGCGTAATAAATAATAGCTTGATTAAACTTTTCGTTAAATACAAAAACATCCGCCAATTCCATCTTTACTTTTGCTTTCTGACGAATATTTATTGGCATTTCCATAGTTGCTTCTAAAAGTGCTTTTGCTTTTTCAAAATCATTCAAATAAAAGGCTTTAAAATGGGCTGCTAAAATTCGTAAATCTATAGCATACGGCGAATTTCCAAACTGGCTTAATAAGGTTTCAAATTTTGTTTGAATCACTGAATACGTTTCTGGTTTTGCAGTTTCAATTTCGTTTTTTAGCAGAAAATATTGTGCATTTAAAATGGTTGATTCGTCAGTTGTATTTTGTAAAACGAATTCAAAAATAGCTTGTGCGGTTTCGTTTTCTTTTTCGTTTACACAAATTTGCGCCAGTTGAATGATGTCGTCAAACGATTCTGGATTTCGTTTATAAATCGATTTTTCTTGAATAAAAGCTTTGTTGTATTCTTTCAGATTTATGTAAAGCCAACTTAAAAACTGATTCCAATATATGTCTTGTGTTTTTTGGGTGCGAAGTAAAAGTTCTTTTTTTAGCGAATTGGCAAACACATTTTCAGCATCATCTTGCATAAAAAACACCAGTTGATTTTGTACACTTAACGTCGAATTTATATTGGCATAAGAGTAATCTAATAATTTCACCACCATCACATCTAAATTTCCCATTTGACCTTGTAACAATGCCATTTGGTAATCGAAATTCATACTTGAATTTGTTTTTTGTGCTACTTCATACGTGGAATACGCCTGAAGTAATAACGATTTTTGCTCAAAAGCTTGCCCAATTTGATAGGCATAATTGGGCTGTTTTTCTACTACTTCAATCGCTTTTTTATAATAGGATTCTGCTTTATTTGTGTCTTTTTGCAGTTGCGAATTGAATCCTAATTCGACAAAAATTATTGGTTGATTAGATTTATCTTTTTTACTTAAAAGTAATTTTTCTGCTTTATCAAATTGTTTTAAACCTTGAAAACAAGCAACTAATTTCTGAGTAAAATAGAAATTATTGGGTTGTTTTTTCTCCATTTCTTCATACAAAGATGCGGCTTTATCAAATTCACCTTTGTCAAAGTAATTTTGTGCTAATTGTTCGTTTTGAGAAACCACAAGTAGCGAGAAAAAGGACAATATAATGGAATAAATTTTTTTCATAAAAAGAATGCACTAAAGTAACAAAAAATGG
>Ga0208595_1000072_pt1 | contig 34509 bp, 41 predicted proteins | sample LakMenEpi28Jun11_FD_150742 | JGI IMG/M metagenome (GOLD analysis project Ga0208595, IMG submission 150742) | Freshwater microbial communities from Lake Mendota, WI - 28JUN2011 deep hole epilimnion (SPAdes) | ecosystem: Environmental > Aquatic > Freshwater > Lake > Epilimnion/Euphotic zone ...
CACGGGGCCGCCCGTCGCGCGCCCCGGCGCACCCAATGCTGCGCCAAGCAATGTCCCCAATGTGCCAAGCAGGTTGCCAGCGCCGTCGCCACTGCCCCCATTCAAACCCGAACGAATGGCCGCAGCCGCAATTTCCGATAACACTGACAACGCCACACGGCGTAAATCTTCAAAGCTGAATTTGCCGCGTTGAATTGCGCTCGTCAGCCCGCGTTCAAGCGCGGCACCGGCGCGTTCCAACCCGTCGGTAAATGGCCCGTCGAGTTCCGCGCGCATCGCGGCAACGTCGCTTGCAAAGGCGCGGGTGTCCGCGCGCACCGACACGACCAGCCGATCAATTTCTTCATCCATCATGTCTCTCCGCTTGGGCTATCTGGAAACCGCGTCATCAGTCGGTGCATAATGTCTGGGCTTGGCGGCGCTTCGCCATCGCCCGCCATCGCTTGCAATATGCCCAGCAATTCGCCGGGTGTGGCGTTCCAAAAGTCATCGGGCCGCCACCCCAATGTCAGGGCCGTGCGCGCTGCCAATCGGGCCGCGACATCGGCAAAGGTCATTGCCCGCTCAATATCTGGCCAAGTAGAATTTTCAGCGCGGGCGTCATCGCCGAAAGCCCGACCTTGGCAACGCTTTCGCTGAACCTATCGCGCGTCATTTCGGCGTCGGCGTCATAAAGGCAGTGCCAGAATAGAGCGACCATTTCGGATAGCTTCAAATTGCCCGCCGCCGCCCGCTCGACAAGCGCGAACAAAGGCCCCAGTTCCTCCTCTGCCGCGACCAACGCCGCAAAGCTTGGGCGCAAAACGACCGCCCCGCTTTCCAGCAACAACGACGCTTCGCCGCGCGCTGCATTTGCCGGCCGCCTCATAAGGACGTTACCTGTCCGCTGCTTTCCAGCGCCAGCGTGTAGGACCGCTCCCCATTGAAATCGCCGGCATAATCGAGCCGTGCGACCAGAAATTTTCCGCGCAGCTGCTCCCCACCTTCAAAGCTTAACTCATAATCATCCAACTGCCCCGAAAGCGCGTTGTTTTTGATCCGCGTCTCAGCAGACGACCCTGTAAAGACACCTGCCCCTGACACCGACACCGACCGCACACCCGCGCCCGACAACAGCTCACGCCACGCGCCGCTGCCCTTATGGGTGATGACCACCGGATCGCCATTGATCGACAATTGCGTGGTGCGCAGGCCAGCGACCGTTGCGTACACTGGCGGCGTTGCGCCATTGCCAACCTTCAACAGGAAGGCGCTTCCTTTTTCTACTGGCATATGCCCTTATCCTTTCAAGAATGTCCGCGCATCGGCGGAGAAATTATGTGATTTAGACGGCAAGCAATCGGACGCGGTGCTCGACCAGCCCGGCCCATGGCCCCGCCGGATCGCGCAGTATAATCGACCGCAGGAAGACAAAGCTCGCGATCCGCCAGCCAGGCAAATCACGTGGGATCGCCACTAAGGCATCGTCAACATGGCCCATAAGGTCCGCCAGCCGCGACGCGGCCTCGCCATCATCCCACACCGTAAACGCCAGCCGGATTTCACGCCCCTGCTGCGTTTTCGTCCCCCAATCGGTCACCAACCCGTCGGTGACCGCGACATAAGGAAAGTCGGCACGGGGCGGCGGGCCGTCATAAATGCCCTTCAGTTGCGCGGCCAACACCGGGTGTGCCGATAGCGCCGCCACGGCAGCGGCTTGCAAGGCTTGCACTGCATCGCTCATCGTCCGAAATTCCTTAATTGCGCGTCGTCCAGCATCCGGCGGCGCAGGTTTTTGGCCACTAAAGTTACGCCTTCGTCACTACGTTCGGCGTGCACGTCTTGCGGCAAGTCAGTTGCCATCAATCGGTCGCTGATCCGCTGCACGCGCGCTGCTCCCAAGACGTCGGCTTTGGCCGTCAGACGGTCGGCGTTCATCGCACTTCTTCGCAGGTCAGGTGCATTTGACCGGGCGTCTGCGGGTCACTTAAGGCCCCGCGCACCGCCAGATATTTGCCCCGCCATGTCAGCCTTGTACTTAGGCCAAGCCCTTCGCGTTTGCGCAACGTCACCCGCCAACGCGGCAGTGCCGACAAGGCATCGCCGCGCGTCAGATCGGCGGGCATTAACGGTGAAACCGCCGCCCATGCCTGCCCATCATAGCTGTAATTGCCTACTGCGCCTGCGCGGCTGTCGCGTGTGCTCAGGCGCGTTTCAATCACGACACGTTCGCGCAACGTGCCTGCAAACTCCCCACTCATGGCAATTGTATCCGGCGGAATGGGAGCAACAACGCCATTGCAGCGGCAGGTGGGCCAGCATCATCGCTCGCATCGCGGTTGTTGTAAAAATATGCCGTCAACCGCAGCAAGCCAAGCCGAAGTGACTCCGGCAGGCTGGCCCAATTGGCCGATAGGCCAGCGATAAGCGATACCTCCGCACGTCCCGCAATGCCGGGCTGTAGCACCCGGAAATAGGCTTCTCCGCGTGAGCTGATCTTTGCCTCCCACGCCGACGCTGCCATGGGAAAGCTTGCGCCCTCTGCCGGAATGCCCGTTACGCCCACGATTGACTGCACGGGCATGGCTTGCAGTATTTGCCAGCCCGACCCTGTCGTGACCATATCCTTTGCACCACGACGGATCAGTATCTGCCGCGTGAACTGCTCGGCATGTTCAACGGCGGCGACGGCGCAGGCGGCGAGCACATTGTCATCGGTGCCCGCATCGACACGCACATAGGCCCGAACCTCGGCCAGCATGACGCTGTCAAGGCCGAGCGGATCAAGGCTCAACATCTGATGTTCCTTTGAAATTGGGGAAGACGCGCTACCGGGGTTGCGCTATTCTAGCCATATCGGCTTTTGATGTTATGTGTTTTAACCAAAATTGGCCTCTGCCCATCAACGCAACGGGCAGAGGCCAAAATGTTTACGTCAATGAAAAGCGCATCAATTTGATCGCCGCCGAATTGATCAGCGCGCCACCAATGCGCTTTGTTGCGTAGAAATGGACATAAGGCTTGTTCGAATAGGGATCGCGCAAGATATTGGTCTCGCTCCGTTCGGCAATCAAATAGCCCGCCTTGAAATTGCCAAAGGCAATCGACAGGCTGTTTGCCGCTATGTCCGGCATGTCTTCAGCTTCAACGACCGGATAGCCCATCAACGTATCCGGCTGCCCCGCGGCGAGGCCCGGTTGCCAGATAAACGCGCCATCGGTCGTTTTGAACCGGCGAATAATCGACAAGGTGGACGCATTCATGACCCAGCTTGCCCCCTGCCGATAAGGCGCGCGCACAGCGTGCACCAGCTCCACCAACTTGTCTTGCGGATTGGTTGCGGCAAAGCCGCCCGCCACGCCCGTCGGCACATATTGCAACGTGCCAAAGGGCCGCGTCGTATCACTTGTCGTCGCAATCGGCGCGGTCAGAAATCCGCGCGGGCGGTTGGTGCCATTGCCGTTGATGAATGCCGCGCCTTCGGCCTTGGCAAATTCGGTAGCAATTTCATCCGCTAGCCAGGCCTCCACATCAAATGCGGCATCATCCAGCATCGCCTGCGTCGCCGCCGGATTGGCGTACAGGTCGCCAAAGCTGGGGACGATTTCGTTGAATGTCGGCGTCGCCGTTTCCGGACGCGCCGCCGTTTCTGCGGCCCAGCCCGATGTCACGCCATTTTGCGTCACCAGCTTGCGATAGCCAGCCGACCCCACGCGCACCACGCTCGAAATCGCGCGAATGGGCGAGATCGATTTCAAGACGCTGTCAATAACTTCGTCAATTTCGCGCGGCACGGCAAAGCCGCCATCGGCAGGCGTTGCGCCATGGAAGCTTTTCAACTCCACCTCCGACCCGCGCCGCAAATAGCCATCGACAAAGGCCGACCGCGCCGGGTCAGCGACCTTGCCGCCCGACAAAACGGGCCGCGTCACCGCCACCGCCGGCACCGCCCCGTCAAAGACGGCGTCCAGATTGTCTGCTTTAATTTCATAATCCATGTCATTCTCCTTGCGGGCAAAAAAAAGGCCGCCCTGATGGACGGCCGGTTCAAAAAACTGTGCTTGCGGTTACATATATTCGGCAGGACATTGCATCTGTTTACCTTCGAATTCAAAATTTTCGGGAAGGCGACACCTACCAAGCTGAGCAGCATTCAGCTTTAACGCGCGGTGCGCGATGCTGCGAATTTGCTGCCCATGAGGTCGGTTAGGTGGCGACACAGCCACAATAACTTTGCTTGGAATTTTGGTTTTAATCAGTTGGAGTGGCGGCACCAAATCGGTATCTGCACTAATCAAGTAACAGGTATCGAATTGATCCTCAAACGCGTCTGCCACCATGTGGATCGCAATGTTTACGTCTGTTTCCTTTTCTTCTGGATGTTTCCAGCTAGAGCCACATGCGCGGCAACGACGCGGCTGCCCCTTGAATCGACCCAATATGCAGGACACGCCTTCAGATTTGAGCGCTGAAAGATATGCCTCGTGCCGTTTGACAGAATCCAGACCTCGTGTGTGTGCAAGGGCGGAAAAATACTTGATCAAGATGACTTCTTCATCTTGTTTGGGGATGAGTAAATGGGCCAAGCCGTGCAGCGAAAGCCACTTTAGCCTGTCGTCCTTTAGGTCTTTTATCGAGTGGTATAAGTTAAACCCATCAACGTAAAAGGCATCTCGTTTCTTGATCATTCCAACATGATTACATTGCGTTAAGCAATGGGCAAGAAAAAACCCACGGGCCGAAACCCTTGGGGGCCAACGGCGCACCGTTGGTGTGGATTTCACCCAAATACGCTGTCTCTCTATACAATTCAACAACTTTAGTTCTCAACCGCCAGCACGCGGGCGAGCGGTTGCATGGGGGTGGCAACGATGCTGACTTCGATAAGGTCGAGGTCAGTGAGCTCCCGATATTCCTGTTGCTGCATCGCGCGCACGCGGTAGCCGAAGGATAGGCCGCTGCCCGCCTGCACGACGGCGCTGTCATCATCGAGTTGCGCGATCACCCGCAGGCCGCGTGCATCCTCGCTTAAGCTTTCGACAAAGCCGATGCGGCGGCGTTGGTCATGCTGCCACAATAAGGGCAAACCCGCCTTTGCCGCGCGCGCAAACGCGCCTTTACGCACAATATCGCCGCCCTTGTCCGGCGCGTCGAAGATTGCGGCATAGCCCGCCAGCCTCATTGGCTGACCAATCCGGGCAGGCCCAATTTGAACGCAATGCCGATCAGCAACAACGCCAACACCATCCGCACGACCCAGCCAATCGCCGCCTTGCGCGCCGAGCGTTTGGCGTCGCGCCAGGCGGACAACAGCTCGCGCAATTCGCCCATATCCTTGGCGGCGCTGGCATCGTCCAGCCCCAGCCCGGCCAGCGCACGACGCGCACCAGTTTCGGAGGCCTGCTCCAGCAGACCTTGCAGTTCTTTATCAACCATTGATGTTTCCTATGTGTAAATCGGACCCAAACAGGCTCTATCCGCCGTTAAGGGTCGCGCGATCTGCGCAGCTTCATGCATGGTGCAGGCGGCAACTGTTCAGGTCGCCGGATCCTCATCGTCGTCGGGAAAATCGTCCAATGTCAGTTCACGGAAATTTCCGTCTGGCTTAGGATAGATGACAGGCTTGTCGCCATAACGCTCGTGCAATGCGCGCTCTCGACGTTCATAACTGAATTCCTCAGGATCTAATTGATCAGGGTATAAAAAGCGGACTTTGAACGCTCCGTCTTTTACTTCATAATGAAGCACGGTCCATTTCTTATCTGCCTCGGCAAACTTCCAAAGGTCGAACAATGCGTCAAACAGTTCGCCACTCGGACGGTAATAGACCACTTGTTCGCCTTCATCGTGGAAAACACCTGCTTCACAGGAGCCTTCGGTCACTTCGGCATACATATAACTACCATCGGGGTGCTGATCGAGAATGTCGGCTAGGTGCTGCCCAATGCCGTTAAGCATATCGCCCATTTGTACGCGAGGGTCCATTTTACTTCTCCCCTTTTATGTTCGGTACTGTCTTACTAAATTCTTTGCCGTTTATTGTATATTTCACCTCGAGCGAATGCGGTCGCTTTGAAACACCTTCATACTTTGGTTCGATTTCTACGTCCACCTTTTGCTTTCTTTTCAATGCTTTTTTCCAGAGTATTTCCAATTTTCGATATTCACCGCGATTTATTCCGGCATCCTGTGCGAAATGGTTCGCAGGAATTTCGGGCCCGCCAAACTCGCGCGCAATATAGTGTCCGCCGTGATCCGATGGCAGTCGATCTGGCTTCCCCGCATTCTGTTGCGCGCTTCTCGAACGCCGCTGACTGGGTTCAAGTCTCAATTCCCCCGCTACTCCCGCCGTGCGTGATATGGCATCGGCACCGAATGTGTAGCCGTTGACCGTAATAGAACTGACGATCGACCCGGACGCAGCCGCCAGCGCAGCCCCGGCAGCTGCGGCAGCGGCGGCCTCCAAAAGCCCAGTGCTGGGTTTCGCTGGCGGTGCCCCGTTTGGTTTGACCTGTTTCGGTATATCTGCGGGGCGTGAACTGGTCGGTTTGGTTAACCGAATATTTTTGGGTTTCGGCTTTGGTGAAGTGACAACTGCAGGGCGTCTCGGTGTAGGCTGCGGGAGCGGCGCAACAGTTATCCGCTGCCTCGGCGTAGGCTTTACTTCCGGGTTTTTCCGCTTGGGTTTGGGCTTACTCCACCCCCCCCGAAGCACCGCCACCGCCGAAACTTCCGCCACCGCCAGCAAATCTTTGCCCTTGTCCCTTAAATGTGAACTGGCCGTTTTCGGTGTCGTGCCACGGATTGAACTTGAATTCGAGCGCACCATTTTCGTTCGATATCTCTGACGGCTGCACGGCCGGCGCAAGGCCCACCGCCGCGCGTTTCTCTTCGGTCGTCAAAAAGTCCGCTGCACCCACTTGCGCCCACAACCGCTCCCGATCTTCGGCCAGCGCAGGGATCGCATCCAAATCCAAGTCCAACGTCAGGCCGTCAAAATAGGGCCGCAGCCCTTGCGCCAGCGCGTCCAAAATCTTGCGCGCCAACGGGATGATGCTCTGGTTCCACAAAGCGCGGTTTGCCTCGCGATAATTGGCATAAGTCGCATCGCCGGGCAGACCAAGCAGCACTGGCGGCACGCCAAAAGCGAGCGAAATTTCCCGCGCCGCCGCTTCCTTCAATCCGGCAAAATCCATCTCCGCTGGGGTCAGCGCCATCGCCTGCCATTTCAAGCCACCCTCCAGCAACATCGGCCGTCCGGCATTGCCCGCGCCTTGGAAACTGGCGGCAAGCTCCTCCTTCAACCGCGCATATTGTTCGCCGTTCAACGTCCCGCTGTCGCCCATGTCATAGACCAAAGCCCCCGATGGCCGCGCGGCATTATCCAGCAACGCCTTGTTCCATTTCGTCGCCGCATTATGCGTCGCGACCGCGCCCGACGCTGCGCCCAGACAGCCAAGCCCATAATGGTCATCGAGCGGGTGGATTGCGCGGATGTGGATCACATTTTCGGCGGGCAAACGGCTCGCGATCTCGCCTGCTTTATACACAAACGCCACGGGCCAGCCGCGCATGTCGGCTTCAATCGTCATCCGCTCTGGCCGCAGCGCGAACAATTCGGCAGGACGCCCGTCATTGCCCGACAATATCTCGACATAGGCATTGCCGTGCAGCAACAGATGCGTCGCCACCGTCTCCATCAACGCCTGCCCCGCCGACGTGGCGCGCACCAGTTCCAGCCCGCGCGCATCATTTGCGGTCAACGGCGCGGACGCCAGCCCCTCGGCAATCAACCGCACCGCGCGTTGCGCAATCGCGTTCGACAAATAGCCTTCGCGCATCTGCGCCTCATAATGCCTTGGCCATTCGCCCAGGCTACCCAAAGCATATCCGCGCAAGCCCGGCAGACGATCCTGCTGCACACGCGTTTTGGCCGGACGCAGATACCCACGCCCGGCTGATTTCCAACCGAAGATATTCATGATGTTTTCCTATGTAGCTAGGAACGTCGGATTAGCGACGTTTAGGTTTACTATTTCTTGGTAGCTTTTTTTGATTAGTATTTGGTTGGATGTTATTTTGTTGGGCCGCAGGGGGTGGTGGCGCATCGGCCTCCGCTTCAGCCGCATCAAACCAACGTCCGGTTACAAATACTGATACCACAGCTACAATTGTGGCACCACCTAACCACGCAGCCGATTCTGTGTCGCCTAAAGAGGCAATATAACTCACTGTTGCTAACAGCAGGCACAAGGCTAGGATTGCTAGCCATTGCCCAATTTTGCGAAGAGAAAATTCTTTTTCGACAATACTTTGAGTAGTCGAATGCCGAGCTTCTTGTTCTTTTTCGGCCATGCTAACAACCCGATTTGCCAGCCCGGGTAAAACACGTTCGAGATGCTCTAGTTCTTCAGCAGAAGGAATAGGCCCGGAGTGAGATTTGCTGACTACTTGGGTCAGCACAATCTTAGCTTCGCCAGTTTTTTCAGGCAGCAGGTAAGGCTTTAGCCTCTCAAGCGCTTCGTCAGCCGCGCCTTCTTCTTCAGCGACTTCAACTCACGCTTCCCCCCGTTGTAGCTCTCAGTCAGTGCAATACTCTTTCTTCACAGATCTTATCGCATCTGCGATTTCTTTGCCGACTATGCGCCAATCGGAGTCTAACGACCCACTTTTTGCGGAACGTCGAGCGTAGCGCATCCCTTGATAAACATTAACCGTCGCAATACCTTCAGCTATGACCTGATAGCCCTTACGCCGTGCGGTTTTGGCGACGATTTTCGTTTCAATACTCATAATCCACCTAACCAATCATATTCTAAATGCGTTTTCCACAGCATAATGTCAAGACTATGAACATTGATCGCTCAGGCAAATCATAATGCGTATTACGACAAAAAGTTTAGTTGTTGCTTACAACAACCGCACCTGCGGCACCCGTTCTGCTTTGCCGAGCATCAATTCGGTCAAGGCCCATACCAACGCGTCGGCGCGGTCGGGGGAGCGGCCGGGGCCTGCATAGCCGCCGCCTGCGATCAGGCCGCACATCTGGTCCTCCAACTCTTGAAAGGCGTTGATGTGAAAAACACGCCCGGCTTCGTATAATATCGAGATTGGCTCGGCGCGGGCAGATTTGCTGCGGCTCGCGTGCGCCCGCTTTATGGGCATCGCAATGTCCGCCGCGCGCAACACGGTTTCGACCATATTGCCGCCCTGATTATCCTCGACCACCACGCGGTCGGCCTGCCAAGCATCCGCCGCAGCCGCGACCGCGCGGGCCCAGCGTTCGGGCGATGCGCCAGAGATGCTATGGTCCGCCAGCACATAGGCGTTTTTATCAACGCCCAGCCCAACCGCGACGACGCCGCACGCGTCGCCATTTTCCGACACGGGCGGGTCAACGCCAATGACCACGCGTTTCAACTCGGGCGCGCACGCCGCACGTTGCCGTTCCAGCAAGTCCCGCGACCACAGCGCACCATCCGCATCCGCGATCAGCTCGCCATCCAATTCCTGCCGCCCAAGCCGCGTCCCGGCATACATCGCGCGCACCGACGCAATAAAGTCCGGCGGCAAGTTCATGCCGTTATCAATTGTCCGTCCACGCGTCACCGCCACCCCCTTTTCCTTATCGAGCCGCCGGACCAAAGGCACCGGACGCGGCGTAGTTGTCGCCATCGCTCGCGGATTGTCGCCAAGGCGAAGCCCAAGCATCAGATTGTCCCACGCCGCGATCCCGCTGGGCCATTTCGCAATTTCATCGGCCCAGGCAAAGTCATGCTGCGGCCCGCGCAGGCTTTCGGGCTCTGCGCCCGAAAATAACGTCGCCGTTGCCTGATTGGCCCATGTCAAACGGCGCAGGCTGGGTTCATAAGCAGGCCGCTCGCCAAAGGGCAGCGACAACAGGCCGCTTTCGCCCTCGACCATCACGGCCCGCGCCTCATTCAAGGTCGCGCCCACCAACGCAAAGCGCGCGCCGGGATGTTGCGCCGCCAATGCGCTCACCCATTCCGCCCCCATGCGCGTCTTGCCATAGCCGCGCCCCGCCATCACCAGCCATATGCGCCAGTCTTCCAAGGGCTCCGCCTGATCATCGCGGGCCCAAAAGTTCCAGCTTTGCGTGTCGGCCATGTTTTTCCGGGTCCAGCGGCGGATGACCTCGACCATCTGCTCATAAGGCAGCGCCAGCAACGCCTGCGCATTAGGCATCGGCATTTGCTTCGCCTTCGCCTTCGCGTTCGGGTTCAGTTTCGGGTTCGGCGCGCGCCGCCGCGCTCTCTTCGGCGCGTTGCCGCATGTGCGTGAGCTTCAGGACCAACTGCGCCTTTAACGTCGCCAAATCGGGCTGCGCGGGCTTGGCCGCAGGGGCGGCAAGCGCGCCGCCCTTCACCGATGCACGGTGCGCGCTGAGCAAGGCAATCGCCAGCCGATGCTTTTGCGCCCGCGCTTTCAACGTGCCATCGGCGGTCCGTCCGCTCGCGGTCTGCAGCGCTTCGGCCAGCAAATCGGTCTCCAACCGGGCATAGCCCTCTGCCAAGGCCAGCGCCCAAGCATCGCGAAAAGCAGGCGTCCGCCGCCGTTCGGCATAGACCGCACTGCTCTTTACGCCTGCCGCCCGTGCAGACGCCGACACATTCGCCGTCTGCGCCAAATGGTCCAGAAAAAGGCTACGAATTTTCATATTCAACCGCGCATCGGGCACGGGTGTTTTATTGATGGCCATAAAAAGCCCTCCTGAACGCAAAGAAAAAGGGCCAAAGATTGCTCCTCGACCCATTGGGTGATGATGAAAGCGGGTCAGTGTGCGACTCGCAATTTTCGACTATGACATAAACTAACCTTTTATGGTTACGATGTCAATATGTTGTTATCCTATTTGGTTATTTGTGGTATATATTTCTTTTGCAAACCCATGTCTAACCGAGGGGGTTAAAACTGAATAGTCCCTTTAATAGGGCCTGCGCAAAAGGAACTGCCAAGATCGCCAGCAGCATTGTATATCCCAGTTCATTTGGCTCTTGCATGGTCTGTGGATAGGTTTTTTCCACAACTGTGGGAAAGCCAGACTAGACTCTGTTAGTCGCAACGCTACATTCTCTTTGGGGTGGAGGCTTTTGAAGCGGGGAATTTAGTTATGAGTGGGTCAAAGGAAATCAGTTCTAATGCCAGTAAAATCAGTGTTTTAGCTACCAAATCGACTGAAATGGAAATCAGTCCTGCACAAGGTAATCTAAACCTTGGTATTGAGAAAAGCGGCGATTTCGGGGAAATTGGTATGGGGGTTTTGTCAGATGGCACTCCCTACCTTAACCAGCGTGGTTTAGCTCTTCTGTGCGGTGTCGAGAATGCACACATCGGCACGATAAGCAGTCAGTGGAACGAACCTGACTTGAAGCCGCGAATTAAGAAAATTAAGTCGATACTCGAACAGGCTGGCTTCACCGCTCCAGTTGCCCATGCGGAAATCCAACATTCGGGCCGCGTCCACTTTTGTTACCCTGCTGAAATATGTCTGTCGGTTCTCGAATATTATGCGTTTGATGCAGGCGCTAATGTGCAGGAACAGGCTCGCGCGAATTTCCGGCTATTAGCCGGATCAAAATTGCGGGACATGATTTACAGCCGGGTCGGATACGACCCAACGGGCGCAAATCGGTTTAACAAATGGCACGACCGGATTGCGTTAAACCACCAGTCCGCACCTAAGGGCTTTTTCCACGTCTTTAATGAGGCCCATACGATAATATACGAAATGGTGCTGGCGGGCGCTGAAATTGGCGAAAAGACCGTTGTGGACATTTCAATTGGGCAGCACTGGGGGAAGTACTGGGACGTTAACAGCTTCGACGGCAAATATGGAGCGCGGGAAAAATATCCGCATCGCTATCCAGACGACCATCCGCAAGCAAAATCAAATCCGCAGGAATCATGGTGCTACCCATTAGACGCACTAGGGGAATATCGGCGCTGGCTTCAGGATGAATATATCGAAGGCGGTAAGTTTAAGGGTTATCTGGACGGCAAGGTAAGCAAAGGCGATATGCCGCCATCTGTAGCACAGTTGGCAATTGCTGCTATTGTTCCGGCTGCTTTGCCTTCTCAATAGGCTTATGCTTCACGACCTTCTTTAAAGTCGCTCCCCACCGCTCTTCGTCGGTGTCGCAATCCAGATCGCTGGCGACTTCTTTGAATTTATCGGATTGACTCTTTTCGCTTGAAGTAGAATTGCTTGGTTGCATGGCAAACTCCTATATATTCGCTGACGAGGCGGGTTGTTTCGTTTTTAAACCACCACGCGAAGACCGCAAGGGCGGCCCGTCATCTTATTTTATACTAACCACGGTAGCAGCGCCAGACTGGGGTATTGCGGGCGACTTGCTTAAAATCCGGCGCGAACTGGCGCTTGGCGGTGAACCCGAAAGAGACAAGCTCCATGCAACTACGGATTTGCAAGAAGTCAGAAACGAAGTTTTTGCCGTGCTGGCTAAGCAGCCCTTTCGTATAGACTGCACAGTCTTGAAGAAGAATAAGGCCCAACCCCAAACAAGAGAATCGGATGCGCGCTTCTATCAACACGCCTGGTATTACCATTTTAAGCACGTAGGGCCGCAGTTGGCGAAACAATGCGATAAGATGTTGATTACGGCCGCCGCGCTAGGCCACAAAAAAACCCGCGCAGCATTCAAGGCCGCAGTAAACAACCCCCTCCAACAGCTAATACATCGAGATAAGTGGGAGGTGGCATTCCATGAGTCATGCAAAGACCCGTTATTGTGGGTCGCTGACTACTGTTCGTGGGCCATTCAACGCAAATGGGAGCATGGTGACACTCGCTCATTTGACCTGATAAAAGGAAAAATAAAGACCGAATACGATCTATTCGCATCCGGCCTTAAAGAGTATTATTGACCCGCCATTCTTAGCTATCCGTGAGGAGGTGCTACCCAAGAGCAGTTTCACCAAGCAAGGGTCTAAATTGAATATTGCCTTATCCGCCTTAATTGTCCACAGCTAAGTTATACCATACTGAAAATTATATATTTTTTCTGTAGGGCTTCGTTCGCCACCGCGAACGATTTCTACCTCTTTTAGGCTGCTTTTTAACGCCGTTAGAGTCAGTTAGCCCCCTTATACATTAGTCGCTTGCCACTGATGCCCTTCATCGCTTCTACCGAGCCCAGAACGTCATCAAAGCCGATCGCCGTACAATGGCACAATAAAAGGCTATGGCTACAAGCACTTGCCAGATACACAAAGGGCGGCCAGCGCCGCCCCGATGGATTGATGTACCATCCGTGTACCGACCGCCGAAGCATCGGATTAACTTCATCCCTATCAGTTCAAAAGATCAGAATCAAGTAATCCATTCAAAACTGTTCAACATAAGTAGTGATTGAGAGGGACTGTAGGGCGACTCGCAATTTTCGACTATGACGCAACCTAACCTTTTATGGTTACGATGTCAATTTGTTTTTAGCCTATTTGGTTATTATGAGAAAACTCCTATGGCCAACTATCCACCCCCTCCCACAACATCATTTCGCATCGCCCCCGCTTTCGCTACAGCACCTCCATGTCTCGCATCATCCTGTTCAACAAACCTTATGGCGTCTTGCCGCAATTTACGGACAAGGGGACGCAAGGCTCGCCGCGGCCGACTTTGTCGCAATTTGTCGATGTGCCCGGTGTCTATCCGGCTGGGCGGTTGGATATGGACAGTGAAGGGTTGATGCTGCTGACCGATGATGGCCGGTTGCAGGCGCGGATTTCGGACCCGAAATATAAAATGGCCAAAAGCTATCTGGTGCAGGTGGAGGGCGAAGTGTCCGACGATGCGCTGGTGCAGTTGCGGCGCGGTGTTTCGTTGAAGGATGGCCTGACCCTGCCGTGCGAGGCCGAACGGATTGCCGATCCCATGCTGTGGCCGCGCGATCCGCCGATCCGCGTCCGGCTGTCGGTACCCGATAGCTGGATCATGCTGACCATCCGTGAAGGCCGCAACCGTCAGGTCCGGCGCATGACGGCTGCGGTCGGGCATCCGACATTGCGGCTGGTCCGCCGCGCGATTGGCGCATGGACTCTTGATGGCCTTGCGCCGGGCGTATGGCGCGAGGTCGAAGGTTAATCCATCACCCTCAATCGCTGGGGGGCCGCGCGATGCGCTTGCCCTTCGTCCGGCTGGTCAGATGAAACTGCCCGCACCGGTCGCAAGCATAATGCCGCAGCGTGATTGTCGCCTTTGCAATCGCCGATAGCGCGTCTGCCTGTGACACATAACGCGCTTTCTTCGCGCAGATGCTTAACCGCGTGCGCAGATCAATCCTCGCTGTCGAACGCGATGCAGCCATTGTTGCAAAGTTGCGTGAGGAGATCGATGGCCGCCGCGCTGCCCGCCAGTGCGACGTCGAGGACCACACTATCCGCAGCGCACAAATCTTTCGCCAAGGCCGCCGTCTCGTCAATGCAATCGAAACAGACGCCATCGGCAAACAGCATGACTGCATCTATGTCCTTGGCCCCCGCGATAAACGCCAATCGGCTCGCCGGATTGCGCGACAGCGGCGTTTGGGCGATGATGGCCTCGCGGACTTCCTCCGGCGCAACGGGTATTTCGGGCCGCCAATCCATATCGGGATATTTGGGCGTGCTGTTGAAGGTGCCGAACCAGCGGGCGAAATGGGCGGGATCAGACAAGGATTCCAGTATCATCTGTTGCAAGCGGTCCAGCGCGCCGGGTAAAATCTCCCCCGCATTAGCCTGAGCCTGCAAATCCGGGTCGCGATAGAGTTCATCGTCCTTTATGCCGTCGAGAACATCATCGACATAATGCCCCAAAAGGTCGCCACGCGATGGCGCGCGGAACCCGACCGAGTAGGTCATGCAATCCGAACCCACCGCAACGCCATTGTGCGATATGCCCGGCGGGACATAAAGGATATCGCCGGGTTCTAACACCCATTCCTCGGTCGCCTCAAATTCGCTGAGCAACTTCAAATCCTCATGCGGCAGCAACAAAGTATCGGCGTCGCAGTGCGCGCCGATCTGCCAACGGCGGCGGCCAAGCCCTTGGATGAGGAAAACATCATATTGGTCGAAATGCGGTCCAACCCCGCCTTGGTCGGCGGCAAGGCTGACCATCACATCGTCGATGCGCCAATTGGGAATGAAACGAAACGGCGCGATCAGGTCGGCGACGGCGGGCACATGATGGTCAACCGCTTGCACCAGCAACGTCCAATGGCTTTCATTAAGGCCAGTCAGCCGTTCCTCGGCCAGCGGACCTTGCTCCATCGCCCAACCCGCATCGGTTTGACAAATCAGCCGCGATTCAATGTCCTCTTCGCATGCCAGCCCCGCCAGCTCGTCAGGCTCCAGCGGGTTTTGCCAGTCGCGAAACGCATTGCGGATCAGCAGCGGTTTTTTCTGCCAATATGCGCGCAAAAATTGGTCGATGTCGAAATTTTGAAAGTCCATGACGTCGCGCTGTGGCCTAAAGCGGCAAAATGCAAGCGTCAGCGCGCAAACACATTGGCGTCGTCGGCAAAGGCCTTGAACTCCAAAGCATTGCCGCTTGGGTCATAAAAAAACATCGTGGCTTGTTCGCCCACTTGCCCCTTGAACCGGATATGCGGCTCGATGCCGAAACGGACGCCCGCCGCCTTTACGCGTTCGGCCAATGCCGCCCATTGGTCCATGTCCAAAACAACGCCGAAATGCGGAACGGGGACGTCATGCCCATCCACAGGATTATGCGTCGATACACTGCGCGCCGACGGGTCCAGATGCGCGACAATTTGATGGCCGAAAAAGTTGAAATCGATCCATTGGTCGGACGACCGCCCTTCGGCGCAGCCCATGATAAAGCCATAAAAATGCTGCGCTTCGGCAAGATCGTGGACGGGAAAGGCCAGATGGAACGGACGTAAGCTCATTTTGATGTCACCGGCTTGGGCAAAGGTTTGTCGATGCTGTCGGCACTAGCAAGCTCCGCCGTCATTTGCACGGCGCAACTGTTGATCCGCGCCAGATCGCTTGGCCGCTGAAATTCGGCTTTGGCAGCTTCAGACAACGCGACCGCGACCAATTCGCGCGGTTGCCCGCTTTGCGTGGTGACGCGATTGCCGACAATGCCGGCCCATCTTTTGCCCGATTGGCGCACGTCGGGCGCATCGGCTGGCGCCGTGCCTGTCCGCTGTTTTTCCGCCAACGTCGCAATGACGGCGACACAGGCGATATCGCCTTGATGCGCATCGGTGAGCGCAGAAGGGGCGGCGACAAGCGCGATGGCGAAAAATATCATGCGCCCGGATTTAACAGCCAAAGCCTGAACTGCAAGCAACGACGATGTTTGCCCGATTGCATTTGTCACATACGACGGGCAAAGGCGGGGCGTGCAGAAAATAACCGCCCTGCTTCATCGTTTTCCGCGCTGGGCCGCTATTGGCGCTGGTGCATTGTCGGCTTATGGATTTGCGCCATGGGGGCTTTGGCCGTTAACGCTCGCGTGCTTTGCGTTGCTGATCCACCTGATCGCGCATGCCCAAAATACAAAGCGCGCTTTCATTCTTGGCTGGCTGTTCGGGGTCGGGCATTTCACCTTTGGCAATCAATGGATAGCGGTCGCATTCACCTTTCAGGCGGCGATGCCGATCTGGCTTGGCTATATCGCCGTGGTCGCGCTGGCGCTGTATCTGGCAGTTTATCCGGCCTTGGCGGCGGCGGGGGCCGTTTGGATACGTCACCTTGCGACGAAAATCCTTCGTCATTCCCGCGAAGGCGGGAATCCAACGCCTGAGCCGCCGATTGAACCTGATGGTCAGGTGTTAGGCTCCCGCCTGCGCGGGAGTGACGATGTGCGAAACGGCCCTGATTTCCTCCCGCTCATCTTGGCCTTTGCTGGCCTGTGGATCTTCACCGAATGGCTGCGCAGTTGGGTGTTTACAGGCTATATCTGGAACCCGCTCGCGGTCGGATTTGTTTCGCACTGGTTTGATCTTTGGCTTCCGACAATCGGGACCTACGGCGTTGGGGGGCTGATGATCTTGGCCAGCGGTGCGATGGCGCTGCTCGGCAGTCGACGTTGGACAAACGGATTTGTTTTGGCGGCGATTGTCGGCGTGGCCATTTTGTCGTCGGTCAAAATTTATGTGACGGAGCCTTCGCTCAGCGAGCGAACCGCCGTCACCGTCGTCCAACCCAATATCTCGCAAGCCGACAAATATGCGCCCGGCTATGACGCGCTGAATTTCGCCAAGCTGGCGATGAACAGCCGCCCTTTGCCGGACCAAGCGCCGCGCCTGATCCTTTGGCCAGAGGCGGCAATTCCGGATTATCTGGAGGACGGATATCCCTATCCCTATTATCAGGGGCAGGCTGGCGAAAGTGCCGCCGGTGCGCGCGCGCGGCTCACCACGCTGATGGCCGATGGTGATGTGTTGGTGACGGGTGCAAATCGGCTTGTTTTTGAAAAGGGCCAATTGGTTGCCGCGCGTAACAGCGTTTCCGCCATGGACGCCTTTGGCCGTATTCTGGGCCATTATGACAAGGCACATCTGGTGCCTTATGGTGAATATCTGCCGATGCCCTGGCTGCTTAGGCCACTTGGCCTCGCGCGATTGGTGCCGGGCGATCTTGATTTCTGGCCTGGCCCGGGCGCGCAGACAATCACCGTGACCGTTGACGGCAAGCCGGTGAAAATTGGCATGCAGGTTTGTTATGAGATTATTTTCTCCGGCCAGACGGTTGATCGCAAGAACCGGCCCGATTTCATCTTCAACCCGTCCAACGACTCTTGGTTCGGCAATATCGGCCCGCCGCAGTTTTTAGCGCAATCCCAGTTGCGCGCGATTGAGGAAGGCCTGCCCGTCATCCGCGCAACGCCCACAGGGATCAGCGCCATCATCGACGCCAATGGCCAGATCGTGCAAAGCCTGCCCTTGGGCACCGATGGCCGCATCGATGCCGTGATACCCCGCGCCAAAGCACCAACCCTGTTCGCGCGATTTGGCAATGTCGTTCCGCTGGCTTTTGCTGGGCTGTTAATCCTTGCGGCGTTGTTACCGCTTGCCCGCCGTCGCGGTTAAGGCTAAGGGCGCGTCACGATATAAAGAATTCTTTATACGCAGACACAGCAATAGACTGGAAAAACCATGCGCTCAAATTACCTTTTTACTTCCGAATCCGTGTCCGAAGGACATCCTGACAAGGTTGCGGACCAGATTTCCGACGCCATCGTCGACCTGTTTTTGTCCAAAGACCCCGAAGCGCGCATCGCATGCGAAACATTGACCACGACGCAGCTTGTTGTGCTCGCGGGCGAAATTCGCTGCAAGGGCGTTTATGAAAATGGCCAATGGGCCGAGGGTGCCCAAGAAGAAATCGAGGCCACCGTCCGCCGCACCGTTAAGGAAATCGGTTACGCGCAAGACGGATTCCATTGGGAAACTTTGCGCTTCGAAAATAACCTGCATGGCCAGTCTGCGCACATCGCGCAGGGCGTAGATGCCACGGGCAACAGGGACGAAGGCGCCGGCGACCAAGGCATCATGTTTGGCTATGCGTCCACCGAAACGCCCGACCTGATGCCAGCGACGCTGGATTACAGCCACAAGATCCTTGAGCGCATGGCCGCAGACCGTCATTCGGGTGCTGCGTCTTTCCTTGAGCCCGATGCCAAAAGCCAGGTTACCTTGCGCTACAACAATGAAGGCAAGCCAGAAGCCGCAACCGCTATCGTCGTGTCCACGCAGCACGCGCCGGGATATGACCAAGGCGAGAAAGAAGCCGATCTGCACAATTATGTGAAGGGCGTTATTGCCGACCTGCTTCCCGCCAGCTTGCTGACCGAAACCGAATATCACATCAACCCGACCGGCAGCTTCGAAATCGGCGGCCCCGACGGCGATGCGGGCCTGACTGGCCGTAAAATCATTGTCGACACCTATGGCGGCGCAGCCCCGCATGGTGGCGGCGCGTTTTCGGGTAAGGACCCGACGAAGGTCGACCGTTCTGCCGCCTATATCACGCGCTATTTGGCCAAGAATATCGTTGCTGCTGGCCTTGCGACACGCTGCACCATTCAGCTCGCTTATGCCATTGGCGTATCCAAGCCTTTGTCGCTTTATGTCGACACGCATCGTACCGGCACGGTCGGCGATGACCAGATTGAAGCCGCCATCATGGCCATCGAAAAACTGGGTGGCCTCACCCCGCGCGCTATCCGCACGCATCTTGGCCTGAACAAGCCGATTTACCGCAAGACCGCCGCTTATGGCCATTTCGGCCGCAAGCCCGAAGGCGACTTCTTCCCATGGGAGCGCACGGACTTGGTCGCAGATTTGAAAGCTGCTTTAGGGTAAGGACCACTTACGTAATTAAACTTGCAGGGTGGCGGCCGAAAGTTTAGCCGCCACCCGCATGACTGCGAACAAAATCGGTGACCCAACGACGCTGAACCGCCTATATGGCCGTTCAAAGGGCAAGAAGCTGCGTTCGGAGCAATATGACCTGCTCGACAATCTGCTGCCGCAGATTTCGGTTCCGGACGAAGGCGCGCTGGGCAGCAAGCAATTGTTCGGCGACGACCGCGCGATGCATTTCGAAATTGGTTTTGGCGGCGGGGAGCATTTGGCGTTCCGCGCCGACCTGCTGCCCGATCATGGCTTTATTGGTTGTGAGCCATTTTTGAACGGCGTTGCGCAAGCGCTATCGCATATCCGCGAAGGTGGCTTGCACAATGTGCGGCTGCACATGGGCGATGCGCTGGACATGCTGCGCCGTGTGCCCGACGGGTCCTTGTCCTTCGTCTATCTGCTGCATCCCGACCCTTGGCCAAAGGCGCGGCACATAAAGCGCCGGATGATGAATGACGGACCCGTCGATTTGATTGCGGCAAAACTAAAACCCGGCGGTGAATTCCGCTTTGGCACCGATCACCCCGTCTATGTCCGCCACGCGCTGATGATTATGCAGCGCCACCGGCAGCAATTTGACTGGTTGTGCAACACAGCGTCCGATTTCCAGAACCGCCCCGGTGGCTGGCCCGAAACCCGCTATGAGGCAAAGGCACGCCGCCTTGGGCATGAAGTCTGGTACTTCCGCTATCGGCGCAAAGAGGCCTAAATGGATTAACACCCGCGACCACAGATAATCATTCGACGAACTTGGCGCAGCGTTCGACGAGCAACGATGCACGTGGTGCAAGCCGCGAAAAATGCGGTATGGAAGGATATGGAAAGAGCTACCTCCCCGCATCCGCTGATTGGCCACCAGATGGCATTGCTAACCATAACTGGCTTTTGGGCCTTTTATGTGCTGGTCGTGACACTGCGCGCTGCTTTGCTGGACTATAATGCGCAAGCTATCTTGTTCGAACGGCGCTTGATGGTGGCGTTGGCCGGCGTGCTTGTGACCTGGATACTTTACGTCGGGTTGCGTATGGCCGACCGCCGCTCCCTTGGCTTTCGGGTCGGCTGTGCCTTCGTCGGGGCCATTCCGTGCGCCGTGATATTGGCATCGGCCAATTTCTATATCTTTTACCTTTATGACCCCATCAGCCTGTTTAAGGACCCAAGCATTGGCCGCTCGGTTGAAGATTTGAGAGAAAAACTGGGCCTGTCATTTTGGCAGGAAATTGCCGATATTTCGGTTACGCATTATTTTTTCCTGATCGCATGGGGCGCGTTCTACGTCGCCATTGGCTATGCCCGTGAAGTGCGCGAGGCCGAGCGCAAAATGTCCCGCTTTGCCCAAGCGGCCCAAGATGCCGAGCTGCGTTCCTTGCGCTATCAGGTCAATCCGCATTTCCTGTTCAATACGCTGAATTCGCTTTCCAGCCTCGTCCTTATCGGAAAGCCCAAAGAGGCCGAAGCAATGATCCAGAATCTGTCCAATTTTTATCGGACAAGCCTGTCGTCCGACCCGCTGGAGGATGTCACCCTTGCAGAAGAAGTCGAGCTGCAACGGCTATATCTCGAAATTGAAAGCGTGCGTTATCCCAAAAGGCTGCGCGTCAAAATCGACATTCCCGATGCATTGATGGGGCAGCATGTCCCGGCATTAATCCTGCAACCTTTGGTCGAAAACGCGATTAAATATGGTGTCTCGCGCACTACCCGTCCGGTAGAATTGACCATCAGCGCGAAGAGTGAGGGCGATGTTCTTATCCTCAGCGTCTTGGATGATGGCGAAGCCGTCGATCCAGACCATGTTGGCGGAAGCGGCATTGGCTTGGCCAATGTCCGCGACCGATTGGAAGCACGGTATAAGTCGGCGGCGCGCCTCGATACGCAAGCGATTCCTGGCGGGGGTTTTGTCGCCATGCTGACTTTACCCCTGAACCGGAGGATCGCCCCATGAAGCGGCTGCGAACGTTGATTGTCGATGATGAGCCACTGGCCATTGAGCGCCTGCAAATATTGAGCGTTGAACATCCCATGATCGAAATCGTGGGCACGGCCAATGACGGCGTAGAAGCACTGCGCATTGCCCAAACATTGACGCCAGACCTCATTTTTCTGGATATCGGCATGCCCAGAATGAACGGCATCAACGCCGCCCGTGCCTTGGGGTTGATGCCCAAAAAACCGGCAATCATCCTGATCACCGCGTACGACAATTTCGCAATTGAGGCGTTTGACCTCGACGTGGTGGACTATGTGCTGAAACCTGTGTCGAGCGAACGTCTTGGCCGTGCGATCCTGCGCGCAACTGGCGCGCCGAAGGCCAAGACGCATGTGCCCGAGCTTTCGGCAAAAACCAATGGTCGTTACGCGCATGAATTTTGGGTGTCCCACCGCGCGGAGCTTATTCGCGTCGCTGTCGCGGATATTGAACGGGTTGAGGCCGAACGGGACTATATGCGGCTGCATACCAATGGCCGCAGCTATTTGCTGCACCAGACGATTTCTGCGCTGGAACAAAGATTGGACCCCGAACGGTTTCAGCGCATTCACCGCAGCCATATTGTGCGCCGTGATCTCATCACGGGACTGCGGCATGAAGGTGGCGGGGTCTGGCATGCTCTGCTGGGCGAAGAACACAGTATGCGCATCGGGCGAAAATATCTGGCCGATGTCAAACGCCTTGCTGGCAAATAAAAAACTCCGGCAGAGGTCTGCCGGAGTTTTATGGACCTGTGGTAATCAGCCGGAAGTGACGCTTGCTGTGCTATCGAGAGAAAGGCCGCGCTTTTCCATATAAGCGGCAACAACCCGTTCGCTTGCCAAGTCGGCCTTAAGATAGGCCGCTTTTTCGCAATTGCGTTGGCTTTGGTTCTCCAAGATGGAGGTCCTGCGCGGGCTGCCGCATACCTGCAGAACGGCTTGCCGAATGCGCGTTTGCAGAAGCGCGCGGCCTTCCGCGGACGAAAGATCAAGATCGGCGTGACGGATATCCTGCGTCTTTATACTGGCCATGGCAGGCGTGGTTGTCATCACAGCGCAGGCAAGGGTCAACGATAATGTCATGTGTTTGGGGGATGCCATATATATACCTTTCAAATTGGCTGCGGCGTTAGGCCGCCAGCCAAAGGGGGAGAGGGTTGCAGGCGGACAAACATCCCAAGCTGGTGAGCATGAAATGCGCCCCGCCTACGGACACACAGATAAACCTGCTGCGTTACCCGTGCATGACAGTTTCGATAAAGCGCAAAGACAATCGATGATTCGACCAAAGTCACGACCAATGCACCAAATTAATCGACCAACGACTACATTTGCCATTTTGACGCCGCGAAGGTGGATTTAAGTGGTCCTGACCCTAAATCAGGCCAGCCAGCGGGCTGGAGGGGTCCGCATACATTCGCCGTCCCATTCGGCCCGCCAGATAGGCCATGCGGCCCGATTCGACCGCCAATTTCATCGCCATGGCCATGGCGATAGGATTCTTGGCCTCGGCAATCGCGGTGTTCATCAACACGCCGTCGCAGCCCAGTTCCATCGCCACGGCAGCATCGGATGCGGTTCCGACACCCGCATCGACCAGAACCGGAACCTTCGCGCCTTCGACAATCAAGCGAATGGTGACGCGGTTTTGAATACCAAGCCCCGAACCAATGGGCGCGCCAAGCGGCATCACGGCCACTGCGCCTGCGTCTTCCAATTGTTTGGCGGCGATCGGATCATCGACGCAATAAACCATCGGCAAGAAACCTTCCTTGGCCAAAACCTCGGTCGCCTTTAACGTTTCGCGCATATCGGGATATAATGTCTTGGCCTCGCCCAGCACCTCAAGCTTAACCAGATCCCAGCCGCCCGCCTCACGCGCCAGCCGCAAGGTGCGTATGGCATCATCGGCAGTGAAACATCCGGCGGTATTTGGCAGATAGGTGTATTTCTTGGGATCGATATAATCGGTCAACATCGGTGCCTTGGGGTCCGACACGTTGACGCGCCGCACGGCCACAGTAATAATCTCCGCGCCCGATGCCACAAGCGCGGCGGCGTTTTGTTCAAAATCCTTATATTTGCCGGTGCCCACAATCAGCCGCGAATGAAAATTGCGTCCCGCCACTGTCCAGCTATCGTTCGGGGCAATGTCCTGCCCGCCGCCGACAAAATGGACGATCTCCAACCTATCGCCATCGACCAGCACAACATCTTCCAACGTTGATCGGGAGACGATCTCCAGATTGCGTTCAACAGCTACCTTGGCCGGATCAAGGCCAATGTCGCGGACAAGATCGGCAACGGTGGCGTGGATGCGAAAACGGCGCAGCTCGCCATTGAGCGTCAGGGCAATACTATCGGAGGACAGATTAGAGGTCATTTCATCTCGCAATTTTTAATTACTGGCATATAATGACGAGCGAGCTGTGTGCGCAACCGCTGCTTTGACATTATCTGGGGAATATACTTTGGCTGACCAGCCGGTAATCTTTGTTCTGAATGGACCAAATCTCAATTTGCTTGGCACAAGAGAGCCCGAAATTTACGGCACAGATACGCTGGATGATATCGCCGGCCATTTGGACGACCGTGCCCGTGCCGCAGGGGCCGTCATTGATTTTCGGCAGTCCAGCCATGAAGGCCATTTGATCGATTGGCTGCATGAAGCGCAAGCCGTCGGCGCAAAGGCGGTGCTGTTGAACGCTGCTGGCTATACGCACACGTCCATCGCGATCTTGGACGCGATCAAGGCGATTACTGTCCCGGTATTTGAGGTGCATTTATCCGACCCGCATCAGCGGGAAAATTTTCGGCATTTGAGCTATGTTGGCATGGCCGCCAAAGCGGTATTTGCCGGACATGGCGCAAAGTCGTATGAACTGGCGCTGGACGTAGCGTTACAACTTTGACATTAGGCGCTCCAAAGCAAATTCAGGGGCGCAAGGAGTTTTACATGGCGGCAAAGACAGGAACTACTGGCAGCATGCAAGTCGACACGGACCTCGTCCGCGAACTGGCGGCGATGCTCAATGACACGGGACTGAGTGAAATTGAGGTTGAGGACGGCGAACGCAAAATTCGCGTATCCCGCACGATGACCGCCGTTTCAGCGCCGATGATGGCAGCGCCCGTCGCGCCACCCGCAGCAGCACCCGCAGCAGCCGCGCCAAGCGCACCTGCGATATCCGCCAACGCCATGAAATCGCCTATGGTCGGCACGGCCTATCTGACCCCTGAACCCGATGCGGCACCCTTTGTCAGCGTGGGTCAGCAAGTGAAGGCCGGCGATACCGTCCTGATCATCGAAGCGATGAAGGTCATGAACCCGATTGTCGCCGCCACGTCGGGCACAGTCACCGAAATCTTGGTCGAAAGCGGCCAGCCGGTTGAATTTGACCAGCCCCTGTTGGTGATTGCATAAACATGGCCATTGAAAAAATCCTTATCGCCAACCGTGGCGAAATTGCGCTGCGCATTCACCGTGCGGCGCATGAAATGGGGATCAAGACGGTTGCCGTCCATTCAACCGCTGATGCCGACGCCATGCATGTGCGGCTGGCGGATGAGGCAATTTGCATCGGGCCGCCATCGGCGACCGACAGCTACCTGAACATTCCAGCGATTATTTCTGCCGCCGAAATCAGCCATGCCGATGCGATCCACCCTGGCTATGGCTTTTTGTCGGAAAATGCACAATTTGCCGAAATCGTCGAAAGCCACGGCATCAAATGGATTGGACCCAAGCCCGAACATATCCGCACGATGGGCGACAAGGTGGAGGCGAAGCGGACCGCAGGCGCATTAGGTTTGCCGCTTGTCCCCGGCTCCGACGGCGCGATTGACGATGTCGGCGAAGCCAAGGCCATAGCGCGTGAGATTGGCTATCCGGTCATCATCAAGGCGGCGTCTGGCGGCGGCGGGCGCGGCATGAAGGTCGTGAACAGCGAAGAAGAGCTGGAGACCCAGATGCAGCAAGCAGGGTCCGAAGCGAAAGCAGCCTTTGGCGATGCGACGGTCTATCTTGAAAAATATCTGGGCAACCCGCGCCATATCGAATTCCAGATTTTCGGCGATGGCAATGGCCATGCTGTCCATTTGGGGGAGCGCGATTGTTCCTTGCAGCGGCGTCACCAAAAAGTTTTGGAAGAAGCGCCTTCGCCCGTGCTTGCCACCGCAGAGCGTGATCGTATGGGCAATATCTGCGCCAAGGCGATGGCCGATATGGGCTATCGCGGGGCGGGCACCATCGAATTTTTGTGGGAAAATGGTGAATTCTATTTCATCGAAATGAACACGCGGTTGCAGGTTGAACATCCTGTCACCGAAATGATCACGGGCATTGATCTGGTGCGCGAACAAATCCGCGTGGCCGAAGGCAAGCCGCTTTCGTTTAGCCAAGAGGATGTGACCTTCACGGGCCACGCCGTCGAATGCCGGATCAATGCCGAAGACCCGCGCACGTTCATGCCGTCACCGGGCACGGTCACCTGGTACCACCCGCCGGGCGGCCTGTATGTCCGCGTCGATAGCGGCCTATATCATGGCTATAAGGTCCCGCCTTATTATGACAGCATGATTGCCAAGCTGATTGTCTATGGTCAAACGCGTGAAGGATGTCTGATGCGCTTGCGCCGTGCGCTGGGCGAATTTGTGATTGAAGGCATGAAAACCACCATTCCGTTGCATCAGCGCCTGTTGGAAGAACCTGATTTCCAGAACGGCAATTACACCATCAAATGGCTTGAAGAATGGCTGGCGAAGGACGCGGAATAAGTCTTTCGCGCCGTGCGGTCGCGTTTGGGTTAGCGGCCCTGCCGCTTGTCGGCTGCGCGCCCGTAGGGCCCGACCGTGATGTACAGTTCATTCCAGCGAGCAAGGCCGCCGCGCTCAAGCCCGATGACCCCAAGCGCCTATTGGAATTGATAAAGCTTGATCCGGCAATCAGGCTCGACATGCGTTATGCGACGTCAAACAATTTTACCGGCCGGGTGTTGTATGATGAGGCACGGGCATTTTTGGCGGCTCCGGCGGCACAAGCGGTCGCACGCGCCAGCAAAATGGCGCAGTCCGATGGCTTTGGCCTGACCATTTATGATGCGTATCGCCCGTGGCGTATTACCAAAAAGCTGTGGGACGCAACGCCGGTTGGCCCGAAAAAGGAATATGTCGCCAACCCCAAACGCGGGTCAAAGCATAATCGTGGCTGCGCGGTCGATCTGACCTTGTATGATCTCCAAACCGGCCAGCTTGTCGAAATGCCCTCCGAGTTCGATGATTTTTCGGAAAAAGCGCACCGTGATTATATGGGCGCATCTGCGGCGGCCATTGCCAACCGTGCGCGCTTGGCAAGCTATTTGGAGGCCGAGGGATTTGTTGGCCTATCCAACGAATGGTGGCATTTTGATTTTACCGGGTGGGAGCAGTTCCCAGTCATGGATATTCCGTTCAACAAGATCCGCTGACTCCGTTGTTCATCAAAACACTTCCTTACATGAACGTGAACACACAGTTCAGCTTCGCTTCAGAAAAATCTGTGCAAATAAGGCCGCACGCAGACGCATGGTGCCTCTGCCATGGGGACCTGCCATGAAAAAATACATTCTGATGACTTTGGTGACCGCGTCGGCGCTTTCGTCCATTGCGGCGCATGCCGCCCCGGGCGCACCGGTTCGCGCCGATATGATGGTGGATGACTATACGGATTTTCAGCGCGAAGAGCGGCGTGCCGAACGGCAAGAGGCACGTCCCAACCGGACGCCGGAACAACGCGCAGAACGCCGCGCCGAGCAGCCGCAAAACCGGACCGAACGTCCACCTATCGTTCAGATTGCGCCACCACCCCCACTGGTGGATCGCCGCGAGCGCGCCGCCGATGCTATCCGCACCGAACGCCGCGAAGCGCGCCAAGACGGTCGTTATTATGATCGCAACCGCGATGGTGCACTTGACCGCCGCTGGGACCGCAATCGCGACGGCAATCTGGACCGAAATTGGGATCGCAACCGCGATGGCCGACTGGACCGCCGCCTTGACCGCAATGATGATGAACGCATTGACCGTCGCTATGACCGGAACCGCGATGGCCGGTTGGACCGGACACAGGATGAACGCTGGACCAAGTATTGGCGCAATGACAACCGCTATAACTGGCGCGGCTATCGTGAACAAAACAGAAATTATTACCGTCCCGGGCGCTATTTCGCACCGTACCGTGGCCGCAATTATAGCCGCATTTCCGTCGGCTTTTCGTTAGGTTCGGGCTATTATGGGTCGCGTTATTGGATCAACGATCCGTGGCGGTACCGCCTGCCCGCCGCTTATGGCAGCTACCGCTGGGTGCGTTATTATGACGATGTCCTTTTGGTGGACCTGCGCAATGGCCGTGTCGTTGACGTCATTCGCAGCTTCTTTTGGTAAAATCTTGGGGTCAGGACCTATATTATTGAGCCCGGACTTCACCGTCCGGGCTTTTTTGCTTGTAACCTTGGCCCAAGCTGACCAATCTCCCGCACATAAAATGGGAGAGGTTTTGATGTTACGTTATCTATTACTTGCAAGCGCGGCTTTGTCGTTCGCAGCGCCAGCGTCCGCTGCGACGCAAGCCATCATCGTTGGCAACCTCATCCCTGATGCTGCGACCGGCCCCACCGGGCCAGCCGTTATCTTGGTCGAAGACGGGCGGGTTAAAGACATTGCCAAGGGCATAAACAATCCGTTTCAGGCGGACAGCGTCGTTGACCTGTCTACCATGACTTTGGTCCCCGGCCTCATTGACCTCCATGTCCATTTAACCGGCGACCCTGGCGATGATTATCGTGACGAGGCGGTGAACCCCGATGAATGGGGCGTTGTCATGGGTGTCAAAAACGCAGGCTTGACGGTCAAGGCTGGCTTTACGACCGTGCGTGAGGCTGGCTCTGCGCAAAATACCGCATTTGTACTGCGGCGCGGCACGGCGGAAGGCCGCATCATTGGCCCGCGCATTATCGCAGCAGGGCCCGCTTTGTCGATCATCGGCGGGCATGGCGATGTGTCCGGGTTCCGCAACGACGTCATTGCGACATTGGAAACGGGCTACACCTGCACAGGGCCAATCGAATGCGCTGAAAAAGTGCGTAAATCGTCGCGCGCTGGCGCGGACGTTATCAAGATAACTGCGACGGGTGGCGTCTTGTCGCAACAGGGCCGCGGACTGGAGGCGCATTTCACCAGCGACGAAATGCTTGCCATCACCAACACCGCCCATTCGCTTGGGCTAAAAGTCATGGCGCACGCCCATGGTGCGCGCGGTATTGAAGCTGCATCGGCGGCAGGCATTGATTCCATCGAACATGGCACATTTGCCGATGAGGCGGCGTTGAAGGTCATGAAGGCCAAGGGCACAGCTTTGGTTCCGACGTTGATGGCGCTGGAGGGTGTGCGCGCCCGTCTGGGCAAGGGCATTTACACCCCAACGGTTGAGGTTAAGGCAAAGCAAGCTGTTGAGGCCGCTGGCCGTCATGTCCGGCGCGCAAAGGCCATGGGCGTTACCGTTGCCTTTGGCACCGACGCGGGCGTATTTGAACATGGCAGCAATGGCGGCGAATTTGCCTTATTGGTGAATGCAGGGATGACCCCGACCGAAGCCCTTGCCAGCGCCACCACGATAGCTGCCAAAACGCTTGGGCTTGAAAATGAAATCGGCCGCATCGCGGTTGGCTATTCCGCCGATCTGGTTGCGGTGAATGAAAATCCGCTCAATAATATCCGCACTCTCGAAAAGGCCGAATGGGTCATGGTAAGAGGACGTATCGTTCCGTGATTCGGTGAACTTATGCAAACAGATACGCAAGCCAAAGAGTTTGACCCCAATAATGATCCCGCCAAGCTGGCGCGGATCGGCGCGCATGTCACCAAAAGGTTGAACGCCAATCCGCTTGTCCAAAAGGTCGAGCATGAAGACGCGCAATTATATGTCTATCAAGGGTTTTTGAGCGCCAAAGACTGCAAGACATTGATTGCAAAAATTGATGCCGATGCCGTTCCCTCCACCTTGTACAAAGGCACCGATCAACAGGGCTTCCGCACCAGTTACAGTTGCCATCTGAACCGGTGGGACGCATTTATCGCCAAAGTCGAAGCACGCATGAGCGACGTTCTAGGCATTGACAATAATTACGCCGAAACCATGCAGGGGCAGCGGTACCAGATTGGCCAAGAATTCAAAGCGCATCACGATTTTTTTCACCCAAGCCAAAGCTATTGGGAGCAGGAAGGCCCGGGAGGCGGGCAGCGCAGTTGGACCGCCATGATATTCTTGAACGAACCCAAAGAGGGCGGCGCAACCGAATTCCCGCATCTTGGCCTTGGCGTGCGTCCGCAGGCCGGAATGATGCTGATGTGGAACAATGCAAAGCCGGACGGGACGCTCAACTATAAAACATTGCATACCGGCACGCCGGTCATTCGCGGGGTGAAGCATATCATCACCAAATGGTATCGGCAAAATGACTGGCTGGAGATTACGACCGCAAAGATGTCTTAAAAGGCATCGCACTTCGCTTGCGACCCGCGCATTGTCGTTTGTCGAAATCATCTTGTGCTTGGCCGACATGCCGCGGACAGCAAGCGCCAATTCCATATCATAACCTTTTGAAACTTTTGAAATACCATCGGAGAATATCGCATGAAAATGAAGCACCACATCCTTCTGCTGAGCTGCGCTGCTTTGCTGTCTCCTTTCGCCGCGCAGGCGCAGGCGCAGGCCGCCGCAACCGAAACTGCCGCGACCGAAAGCCAGAAGCTGTCGGCATTATTTGCCGCCGATGATGAGGCAAGCCTGCAACGCAACCCTTTAAGCGCCATGTTCCGGGGCGACATGCGCTATGCTGACCGTTTTGGCGATTTCATCTCCGATGCCTATTTCGCCAATGAACGCAAAGCCGCCGAAGCCAATTTGGAGGCCCTGAAAGGCATCGACCGTGACCGGCTAAACGCGACAGACAAAATTGCCTATGACGTGTTCAAACAAAACCAGACCGATGCGCTCAAGGGTTTGTCCAAAGAGATTATGGACCTGACCGTCGTCCGTCCACTCAATCACTTTTCTGGTTTTCACACCTTCTATCCGACCTTTGCCAGCGGACAGGGCGCTGCGCCGTTCAAGACGGTTCAGGATTATGACAACAACCTGAAACGGCATAAAGAATTTATCATACTGATAGATCGGTCGATTGACCGTTTCCGTCAGGGCATGGCGACGGGCGTGTTCGAAACGAAGATGACGATCACGAACGTCATCGATCAATTGAATACGCAGCTTGCGCAAAAAACCGAAGAATCGCCTTATTATGGTCCGATCCTGAAATTCCCCGAAGGTTTCAGCGATGCCGACAAGGCGCGGCTCACGTCCGAATATCGCGACATCGTCGAAAACGGCCTCTACCCCGCCAATGCCCGCCTGCGCGATTTCCTACGCGACAGCTATTTGCCCTTGGCGCGCGAACAGGTCGGCCTTTCGGCGATGAAGGGTGGCGAAGGCCTGTATCAATATATGATCGAGCAGACGACGACCTTGCCGTTGAAGGCCGACGACATCCACAATCTCGGCCTGTCCGAAGTGGCGCGAATCACATCGGGGATGGAGGCGATCCGCAAGGAGGTCGGGTTCAAAGGCACGTTGCCGGAATTTTTTGACCATTTGCGTTCGGATCCCAAGTTCAAACTCGCCAGCCGCGATGCCTTGACTCAAGGCTATTATGACATTGGCAAAAAGGTTGATGCCAAGATTTCGACGCAGTTCAAATATCTTCCCAAGGCCCCGCTTGAAATCAAACCTTATGAAGAATTCCGCGAAAAATATGAAGCCGGCGGCAGTTATCAGCCCGGAACGCCCGACGGTTCGCGCGCCGGGACATTTTATTTCAACGCTTATGACCTGCCAAGCCGCACGACCCCCGGCATGACCACGCTCTATCTGCACGAAGGTGCGCCGGGGCACCATTTCCAGATCAGCATCGCGCAGGAAAATGAAAAATTGCCTGCCTTCATGCGCTTTGGCGGTAACACCGCTTATGTGGAGGGCTGGGCGCTATATGCCGAAACCTTGGGCTATGACATGGGCCTGTACAAGGACCCGTATCAACGCTTCGGCACATTGTCGGACGAAATGCTCCGCGCCATGCGTCTTGTGGTTGATACTGGCCTGCACAGCAAGGGTTGGACGCGCCAACAAGCCATCGACTATATGCTCGCCAACAGCGACATGGGCAAAACCGATGCAACCGCAGAGGTGGAACGCTATATCGCCATTCCAACACAAGCCTTGGCGTATAAAATCGGGGCGCTCACGATCATGCGCCTAAGGGACAAGGCCAAGACGCAATTGGGCAAAAAATTCGACGTGCGCGAATTCCATAATCAGGTTTTGAACACCGGCGCGTTGCCGCTGACTGTTCTGGAAAAGAAAATCGACGATTGGATATCAGCGTCGAAATAAACGGATGCGCTTCCCGGCGAGAATGCTTGCCGGAAAGCCAAGGCTAGGACTTGTTAAATCCACCTTCAATGGAGGATTTAACTGGTCCTGACCCTAGATAGGTGACTTGCACAAAGCGCATTCCATAAATTAAAGACCGTCCCAGCGCGTGAGCTTCAAACCGGTCTTCGGATTGATCGCTTTTTTTTGGGGCACCGGCACTGTGCTGGTGGGCACGCATGAGTGTGCTGTCAACGAGGATGTATTCAAAGTCGGCGTCTTGGTTCAACACCTTGAAAAGACTCTCCCAAACGCCGCGACGACACCAGCGGTTGAAGCGCTGGTAAACGGTGTGCCACCGACCGGGCCAGCCACAAAATAGCTTCCACAAATAACCGATTATCTCGCCCACTCCGTCCAGGGTCTGTCACCTTGCCCGGCAAATGCGGGGATATCCGCTCCCAAACCGCGTCACTCAGTTCCTGTCGATCCATCCCTGCTGACCTCCATACAGCCAGCAGCTTGAATCAGACAATGACACGATTGGGAAGCATGAATGTAAACACCAGCTAGGCCTGTTCGCGGACCCTTGTCATAAAAATTGCGGCAATCAAAAGGAAGCTGCCGGCGAGCATTATGACATTCTGCGGATTTCCGCCTAAGAGGCTATCATAAAACAACGGCAGCGTGACCGTTTGAATCAACATCGGGATGACGATCATCATGTTGAAGATGCCCATATACACGCCGGTTCTTTCTGGCGGGATTGACCGCGCGACAATAACATAGGGGTTGCCCATGATGCTGGCCCAGCCAAGTCCAATGCCGACCATCGGGATGAAAAGCAGAGCGGGATTTTCAATATAGGGCAAAGTCAGCATGGCGATGCCTGCGAGTCCAATGCTGACGACATGCATGATTTTTGGTCCGAACCGGCGCGAAAAAGGAATCAAGGCAAAGCCGGCCAGAAACGCAACGAAATTGTAAAAGCCACCAATTTGACCATTGAGCAACGCCGCATCCCGATACCCTTGGGAGGCCGCATCCGTGGTGTCAAACACGCCCCGCGCCAGGGCATTGACAATATATTGCCAGTAGCAAAACATGCCATACCATTGAAATAGCATCATCAGGCCGAGCTGACGCATGGTAAGCGGCATGTCCCGGATGGCGTTCCATATTTCCAAAATAGTCGCTTTAGGCGTCAAGGGATTTGCACGAATGTGTTTGATCTGCGCTTCGCTGAGCGGAAGTTCGCGTATGCGGAATACGGACCATGCGATGGTGGTAATCGACAGAAACGCGCCCGTATAAAATGCAGCATGGGCAATGTGGGGAATACCGTTGGCGTCAACCGCATCCTTATTCATGCCTAAAGCCACAAAGATGACCGGCGCGAGATAGGCGAGTGTTTGTGCCAGCCCGGTAAAGCTGGCCTGCATCAGGAACCCGGCTGGCTGCTGCTGCGTAACGAGGCGATCGCTAACATAGGCACGATAAGGTTCCATCGTGATGTTATTTGCAGCGTCCAGAATCCACAGGAGACTGACGGCCATCCATAGCGCCGCGCTTAACGGCATCAACAGAAGGCATATGCTGCACAAAAGCGCGCCAATAAGGAAATACGGCGTCCGGCGACCATATTTGGACAATGTCCGGTCACTCATTGCGCCCACGATCGGTTGCACGATCAGGCCCGTTACCGGCCCCGCCAAAAACAGCAATGGCAGCGTAGATTCTTCCGCGCCCAAATAATTATAAATCGGGCCCATATTGCTTTGTTGCAGACCAAAGCTGAACTGGAGGCCAAAGAAACCCAGGTTCATCTGAGCAAGATTGGTTATGGACAATATTGGTTTTTGAATTGCTTGTTCTGACATTACGCCCCCTCCATTGCGCGCTGTGCCAACACAAATGCGCCCAATAATCCTGAATTATCGCCAAGCGCTGGTACCATGATGATACTGCCGGGGGACACTGCGAAATAATCGCCGGCCAACATATCAGCGACCTTGCGCACGCGCTCTATCAGTCCGGGGGTCTTCATAACCCCCCCGCCCAGAATAATCTCGTCGGGTGCCAGAACCGATTGCAGCGTGACGGCAAGTTGCGCCAGATACCAGGCAATCATTTCATGCGCGGGATGGGTATCCGGCAAATCGGACAAGGTTGCGCCAAATCGTTTCAGGATCGCCGGGCCACTGACAAGCCCTTCGCAGCAATCGGCGTGGAAGGGACATATCCCGGCGAACCCGGTATCTGCGGGGTGACGGGGTAGTCGCATATGCCCCATTTCGGGATGGCCTTTACCATGCATGGGAACGCCGTTGACGACCGTCCCGCCGCCTACGCCCGTGCCAATGGTTACATAAACCGATGTGCGATTGTCTGCGCCTGCGGCGCGGCCCCATCTTGCCTCCCCAAGCGCAGCGCCATTCACATCCGTATCAATACCGACCGGCACACCCAAAGCGGCGCGCAGTGCGGGAGCAAAATTGAAATTGCTCCACCCCGGCTTGGTCGTTTTGTTTATATGTCCCCAAGTTTCAGACAAAGGGTCCAAATCCAGCGGGCCAAAGCTTGATATACCAAGTGCCGATATAGGGCCCTGATCAGCGAACCAATCCATGATGTTCTGCAACACGGTTTCGGGCGAAGACGTTGGGATCACCATGCGGGCTTCAATGTCAT
>Ga0208595_1000074_pt1 | contig 34356 bp, 37 predicted proteins | sample LakMenEpi28Jun11_FD_150742 | JGI IMG/M metagenome (GOLD analysis project Ga0208595, IMG submission 150742) | Freshwater microbial communities from Lake Mendota, WI - 28JUN2011 deep hole epilimnion (SPAdes) | ecosystem: Environmental > Aquatic > Freshwater > Lake > Epilimnion/Euphotic zone ...
CATGCGGTCGACATGCGGCTCCGCCTCAACACCATAGCTTTTGCCAAACAGGCGCGTGAGGCCGGGATGCGCTACAGGGATGTGCAAGCCGTCAGAATAATTGTCGCCGACATTTTTCCAGTTTACATCGCGCGGGCGCATGGTGACGCGGCCTAACGCCCGCAATTCTTCAAATCGGTAAGGCGCGACTTGGGTTTCATAAGGGGCCATCATTTCGGCCACCGAAGGTCCGCCGCTTTCCAGACGGACGAACACGAACCCGCGCCAGATTTCCATGTCAACGGGCACAAGGCCCGCCTTGTCCTTGTCGAGCGTTGGGTAAGATGCGCTGTCGGGCACGCCAGTCAAGCGGCCATCAAGATCATAGGTCCAGGCGTGATAAGGGCAGACCAATTTCTTGGCGCAACCGCCCGAGCCATCGACCAAGCGGCTGCCCCGGTGGCGGCAGACATTGGTGAATGCGCGCAGCACCTGGTCCGCGCCGCGCACGACAATGACGCTTTCGCCGATATAATCGAGGCTATGCCAGTCGCCCACATGCGCGACGTCGCTGACATGGCACACCACTTGCCATGACGGGCGGAAAATGCGGTCCACCTCAAGCGCCGCGAATTCGGGATCATCATAGGTCCAGGCCGGCAGGCTCCAACCTTCCAATTGATCATGCGCTATGTGTAAACCCGATTCGGACATCTTGCCTCCCTTGTTATACGAGTGTATAACAGCGACATGCAGCCGCGACAAGCCTTCACCCGAAAAAGCGCCGATACGCGCCGCGACGCATTGATTGCGGCAACGGCGCGGTGCCTATCCACGCGGGGTGCACATGGGACGTCGGTGCGCGCGATTTGCCTGGAGGCGGGAGTCTCGGCGGGTTTGCTGCGGCATTATTTCGACGGAATTGATGCGTTGGTTGCCGCAACCTATCGCGCGACAGGGGCACGTGTCGCCGCCGCGTTGCATGCGGCGGTTGAGGCTATTCCCGCCGACAATCCGCGTGGCCGGTTGCTGGCTTTTGTCACAGCAAGTTTCCGTGCACCCATCGCTGATCCGGAGTTGCTGGCGACGTGGCTGGCGTTTTGGAGCCTGTCGCGCACAGTGCCCGCCATTGGCGATATCCATGACGAGATTTACGCCGAAAATCGCCGGGATATGGAGCGCCTCATCCTTGCCTGCCCGAATGCACCAGCCGACGCCCGATTGGCAGCAGTCGCGCTGACGGCTTTGGTCGATGGCCTCTGGCTTGAATTAAGCTTGGGCAATGCGCCCTTTAGCGTCGGCGAGGCGGAGGCTTTGGCGGAAAATTTGCTGGATAGTTTCAACTGAAACATTAAAGTCGGTGTATGACCGATGCTCCTGCCTCCGACGCCACCATGACCTACGCACGCTATCTTGCGCTGGACGCCTTGCTGGATTGCCAGCACCCGCAATCCGATCTGGATGATGAGATGCTGTTCATCATCATTCACCAGACCAAGGAATTATGGTTGAAGCAGATCATCCGCGAGCTTCAATTGGCCCGCGCGCAAATCCGCAATGACGCGCTCGTTCCGGCTTACAAAGCGCTTGCACGGGTAAGCCGTATTCAGGCGGTGATGACTTTAAGCTGGGACGTGCTGTCGACGATGACCCCGTCCGAATATACCCGGTTTCGCCATGTGCTTGGGCCAAGCTCAGGCTTTCAATCCGACCAGTTCCGCACGGTGGAATATCTGCTTGGGTTGAAAGCAGCGGCGTTCCTGAAATATCAGGAGGACCGGCCGCACGCACATGCGGCGATGACCGAGGCGCTTGTCAGCCCAAGCATTTGGGATGATGCTATTGCGGCGTTGGCGCGTGCTGGATTTGACCTGCCGCCTGCTTTGCTTGCGCGCGACTGGAGCAAGCCGCATATATTCTCCCCCGAAGTTGAGGAGGCATTCCTGCACGTATACCGCAATCCCGATCAATATTGGGAACTGTATCAGCTTGCGGAGAAGCTGGTGGACCTTGACGATGCGATGGCGACGTGGCGGCATAAGCATGCCCTGACCGTTGAGCGCATCATCGGGGGAAAGACGGGCACGGGCGGCACGTCCGGCGTCAATTATCTCAGCAGCACGGTCGGTAAGCGCGCATTTCCCGAATTATGGTCGCTACGCACGCAGTTGTGATCGCCTGTCACATGGTTGAAACAGCAATTGATTAGCGCGCATTGCGGAGCATCGTTACGGTGCACCCAATCGATATTTGGGAACAAAAAAGGGGAAGCCGATAATGTCATTTATAATCAATCGTCGTCATGTGCTGGCGACCGCTGGATTTGGTCTTGGCGGGCTGATGCTGCCGGGCGGTGCCGCCATGGCGCAAACGCTTCTTGGGCTCACGGGATTTACGCATAATGTTGCGAGCGGTGAGCCGGGACCCGAGTCGGTACTTTTGTGGACGCGCTATGTGAACCCGACGGGCGGCGCTTCAAAAGTGCGCGTCGAAATTTCCGAAAGTCAGGATTTTGTTAAGATTGCGGGCGGTGGCGAAATGGTCACCGGGCCATGGCGCGACCATACGGTCAAAATTACCGTCGATAACCTTGCGCCTGGCAAATGGCATTGGTTCCGCTTCATCGCGCCCGACGGTAGCATTTCGTCAGTTGGTCGGACCAAGACCCTGCCCGTGGGCAAGGCGGCGAAATTCAACATGGCTATATTCTCCTGCTCCAATCTGGGCTTCGGTGAATTTAACGCATATGGTCATGCCGCCGCGCGCGACGACATTGATCTCGTGCTGCACATGGGCGATTATATCTATGAATATGGCCGTGGTGGATATGATGGCGGCGCAAAGTTTGCCGCGCGGATATTCCCGGCCGATGAAATCCTGACGCTTGCGGATTACCGCCTGCGCTATGCCAGCTATCGTTCGGACAAGCAGTTACAGGCGCTGCATGCAAACTTCCCGATGATCGTCAATACCGACGATCATGAAACTGCCAATGACAGTTGGGAAGGCGGCGCGCAAAACCATGGCGTTGACGAAGGCGACTGGAGCGCACGACGCAACGCAGCAATGCAGGTATGGCGCGAATGGTTGCCCGTCGGTGAACAGCCGTGGAAGGAATATCCAATCGGCGACCTTGCGACTTATTATCGCACTGACACGCGCGCGGTAGCCCGGTCCAAGCCTTATGCCTATGGTGACCTTCTTCGATCGGGTGATCCGGCAAAGGCACTTTCCGAATACCGTGATGGCGCGTGGCGCGATCCGTCCATGACGATGCTGGGCAGCGAACAAGAGGCGTGGTTGTCGCGCGCGATTGGCCGCAACAGTTCCACATGGGCGGTACTCGGTTCGGGTACCAATATGGGCTATAACTTCACACCGGAAAGCGCGATGAATTGGTTCCCGGCCAATGCGCCAGAACGCACGCGCAATTATGTGCGTCAGGGGATTGCGGCGGGCAAGGCCGGCTTGCCTTATAATCTCGACAATTGGGGCGGATATCCAGCGGCGCGTTCGCGGCTTTTGGCGGCGGCCCAGCGCGCGGATGCGAACTTAGTGGTGGTAACGGGCGATAGCCATAATGGTTGGGCATTTGATCTGCCAGAGGGCGGCAAACCTGCGGGTGTTGAATTTGGCGGCCATAGCGTGTCGTCACCCGGTTTCGAAAACGCGGCACAAGGCGTTGATCCGTCAGTCATCGCGCGTGGTTTGCTGGAAGGTAGCAAGCAAGAACTGCGCTGGGTCGATGCATCCAACCGTGGCTATATGCATTTGTCGCTCACCCCGCAGGCGGCAACCAATGAATGGGTGTTCATGCAGACGGTCAAGGATGTGTCACTCGCTACCAAGACTGGTCACAAAATGAAAGTGCGGCCAGGCCGGAAAATATTGGAGCAAGCATAAGCGGCTTATTTAACCGCACAGTTAAATCGCCTTGATTTTGTGTCATGCCTCGCGCCATAGGGGAACCTTGGCGTGAGGAGAGAATGACATGCAATTGGCTGGGCTGGGATATAGCGAAGAACAGATCGAGCTTTTGGATGTGGCCGCGAGCTTTTGCCGCGACAAATCGCCTATCGACCGCGTCCGCAAGCTGATCGACAGCGATTTGGGCTATGACGCCGATATTTGGGCCGAAATGGCTGCCTTGGGCTGGACTGCCATTGCGATAGCCGAGGCGCATGGAGGCGTTGGCCTGACGCTGGCTGAGGTGGTTCCGGTGGTGGAACAAATGGGCCGCCACCTGATGGCATCGCCTTTGGTGTCATCGACCTTGGCCGCGCAGGCGCTCATTGTCGGCGGCACTGAAGCACAAATGTCCGAATGGCTGCCCCGGCTTGCCGAGGGTGCAATCGGCACGCTGGCTTTGTCCGAAGCGCATGGCGACTGGGACCTTCAGAATATTATGGCGACGGCAAGGCACGAGGGTGACGTTGTGCATCTGTCTGGTCAAAAGCTTTTTGTCGCATGGGCACAGAGCGCCGATATCGTCATTGCGTCGGTGATGTTGGATGGCAAGCCTGCTCTGGTTTTGCTCACCGCGCAGGACGTTGCGGGTCGCCTTCGCCGCGAAGCGATTATAGACGAAACCAAACGCAGCTTTGCATTGTCGCTTGATGGCTTGGCCGTATCGCCCGCAGCATTGTTTGACATCGGGCGCACGTCATCGACTTTGGCGCATATCGAGCAGGCCGCAAACTTGCTGCAAAGTGCAGAAATGTGCGGCGGGTCGCAAAGCGTGATCGATTATACCATCCGCTATCTGCAAACGCGCAAGCAGTTTGGAAAATTAATCGGTGAATATCAGGCGCTGAAGCACCCAACGGTCGACGCCTATGTCGAATATGAAAAGGCGCGGTCGCATTTGTACAGCGCTGCCAATAGTTTCAGTGACCAAGGCGTTGGCGAAATCGCCGTGCGGATGGCAAAGGCGGCGGCCGATGCAACATATAGCTTTGCCGCAGACCGGGCGATTCAATTTCACGGTGGCTTTGGCTTTACCCATGATTGTGATGCGGGCCTTCACCGCCGTGCCGCGATATTTCATGCGTCGCAATTTGGGGATGCGGCATGGCAACGCGCAAAGCTTGCCCCTTTGCTGCTCGGTTGAGGCGAAAAATGGCGTTTTGCCGATTCGCACATTGTCAAAAAACCATCGATTCTGGACTTTATATTCAGGACGGTAAAAGTTTACACTTTTTTACAAGACGCTCCTAAGCGGCAGTTTTAGCTAAGTTTTGCGACATAGTTTCATATTGGTGGTATTTGCTGCCGTTCCGGCGGCGATATGCCGTGCATTTATGCGCGCCCAGCGTAACGAATTGAATATGACATAAATATGACAAATAAGTTTCGGTTCGCACCGACGCTTAGAAAATTCAATTTGCACAAGCCGGCAACGAGGCGCCAATTGGCACCAATGTTACCAATTTGTGCCGCTGGGGGGCATATGTTAAATTCACAGAGTAATTCCACCGTAATGGATCAAATTCACACTTTTGACGTACCGATTAAGCTTACGCGCACGCAATTGGAGATAATGTTGCGTGCGGTAGGTACAGAAGGCGATGACGTGACGGTGCAGTCCAGGGCGCCGGCGACGTCCAACTCCCTCACCGCTATGGCTGTAAAAAAGGCGGCGGACCTTATCGAGATTACTAGGCGCCGTTCGCGATTGGCGTCGGTTGCAAATCTTTTCGCTGACCCTGCTTGGTTCATAATGCTCGATTTGTTTGTGCGCCAGCATTCCGGACTGCAGACTAGTGTTTCAAGCGCATGCCATGCGTCCTTTTCACCCGTGACGACTGCGCTGCGGCATCTTGCTATTCTAACTGAGCGTAACATCATCGAACGGGAATATGATCCGGTCGATCAACGTCGTGTCTTCGTCAAGCTGACAGAGGAAGCTAGCGCGGAGATTCAGCGCACTTTGTTGACGGATGACTACAAAGATCTAGCCATCGCATCGTAACCAGAAACCTCTCTGGTCCAAATCCTGATTTATTTTGCGATATTGTCGCGAGAATATTGTTTGCGGCATGACGCCGCTTCAGGTACCGCCCGGGTCAAAAGGTCGGGTCGATGCAGACAATATTGCCTATGCAGACAATATTATTGTTCGATTGCGACGTAAAATTTAATTCACAAATTTTGGCAGATGTTTAAGGCGCATTTATGACCAAAATGAACGAAAAAGATGCCAAGATATTGCATGATATTATGCAACCCTTGAACATCATCCGGCTTTCATGTGGGAATATTCGTGCACGAATGGGGAGCTATTCAACCGAGGAAACTGAATATCTGTTAGCTAAGTTGATGCGTATAGAGGAGCAGGTTGTCCGTGCCACCGAACTTTTGCAGGATTTAAAGAAGCACGATGATAATGATGGACTACCCTAGCAGGCCTAATGGGACATCTGCATGTATGGCATGATCCATCGGGCTATGCGGAATATGGTGCATGATGAGTTGGGCGAAGAAGCTTGGCTGGCCCTTGAACAAAAACTGAACATAGGTCCAATGGACTTGCTTACGGGCAAGGCATATGACGACGCACTGACGTTGGGAATTATCACAGAAGCGGCATCGGTGCTTAACCTTTCGGTGGACCAGTGCCTAATCGAATTCGGTCGATATTGGATTCGATATGTCGACCAAGGATCGCTTGCGTCTGTCATGAACTTCACCGGACAGGATTTGGTAAGTTTCATTAAGAATCTTGACCGCCTGCACCTTGCTGTGGGGGCTGCTATGCCCGATGCTCGGCTGCCCTCTTTTTCGACGCTCTGTAACGATCCGGGGCATCTTGTGGTTGAATATCGTTCCGAACGGGTTGGCCTGGAGCCATTCGTGCTGGGATTGCTTCAAGGGTTAATGGAGCGTTTCCATAAGCGCGGCGACATCGACGTCGCAAGTAGGGGAGAACAATTCGTCATATTCGACATACGATATCAGGATAGAGACTGACCCGTGCTCTTAACCTTTTCCAACAAGCAGATAGGTGCGCTTCTTCCGGCATTTTTGCACGTCGACGCGTTTTTGAACATCTCCGCCTTTGGACCAGGGATTTCGCGGCACTTGCCACATGTTTGTGTCGGAATGCCATTCGATGAAGCCTTCAGTGTCGTGAATTTCGACACTGCGCAATTTTTCCGTGAGGGTCGTGAGGTTCGACCGGTTAAAGTGATGTCGCGGGTTGGTGATCTGGCTTTAAGCGGCGCTGCTGTTTTTCATGAAGCCGGATGTTTGCTCGCAGTTCGATTTGCCCTGTCTGAGGAAATATTCGCCGGTGGTTCGATGGACCTTAGCGACTTTGGCTACGCCGATCCGGTGATACTCAGCACCATGTTAATTGCGCTCCAGAGGGCCATGTTGGAACAATCGCAGGCAACCGCCATTGAACTTGCATACGAAAGGCAACGCAGTGCGGAATTGTTAGAACGCACAAGCCGCGTCGCCGGCTATATGGCGCATGATTTCAACAACCTGCTGTCAATAATCCGGCTAAATACGGATCGTCTGTTGCGCCAGTTCGGTCGTGACGAAAAAATTGGGAAGCCTGCCAACATCATTCAGGAAATGGCCGCGCGCGGGTCGGACATAACACAATCGCTGATGAGCCTTTCGCTTCAGCGAACCGATACGCGGCAGCTTCTATCCGTAGATGAAGTGATCAAGGATAATATCGGGATATTAGATAGTTTAGTGGGTTCAAATATTACCCTGAAGGTCGATCTATATGCCGGTAATTGCAAGTGCGTGGTTAGTTATAATGATTTATTGAATGGCCTGATCAATGTGTTGATTAACGCCCGCGAAGCCATGCCTCGCGGCGGTCAAATCGACCTTTCGACGTCGGTCGTCAATGGTCCAATCACAAGAGACGGCGCCGCTGACGTGGCGGAGCCAAGTTCTTATGTTGCCATTCGGATCGCCGATACCGGTATCGGCATGAGTGAAGCATTGCTTGCACGGGCGTTTGAACCGCAATTTTCGTCAAAGCCCGATGGAACTGGCCTCGGGCTGCCCTCGGTGCGTAATTTTGTTGTCGAAGTGGGCGGCGATGTCTGGCTAGAGTCTAGCCCGGCGGAGGGAACCACAGCCTATCTGCATCTGCCAATCGCGGAGCATGTTGCGCCAACGACAGAAGCCGATTTCGGGTCTGCGCAAAAGGACGCGCCGAAGATATCTGATAAGCAAAAGATATTGCTGGTTGAGGATGAGCCTTATGCACTTGAGGCGTTGGTCGAAATGCTGGAGGCAGAAGGCTATACCGTGACACCATGTGCGTCGGGTGAGGAGGCCTTGATAGCCTTAGAGCAAGATGCATATGATGTTCTGCTAACCGATATTGTTATGCCGGGGCAGAATGGCACCGAGGTTGCGCGTCATGCCTGCATCGCTCAACCGTCTATCAGGGTCATTTTGATGAGCGGCTATGTGCCGGATTCGGCCTCTTTCCAGCCGGAATGGAGATTTTTGCAAAAACCGATGGAAAGCGCGCATTTGCTTCAACTCATTTCGGCCTGACGCGAAATGATCTCCCGGTACGCTGGGTGCTATTTATTCGCTTTGCGGCTGCAATTTCCACGCTGTTTCCAAATAACGCTGCATCGCGGCAACGGCGTGGGGCTCAAGCTCTAGCAAAGTGCGGCGCTTGTCCGTTGGGTCAGTCCATCGACGGACGAGACCAGCATTAACCAGATTATTGACATGACGCAACGCCGTGCTGAGCGGAACATGTGTCGAGGCCGACGCGCTGGAAGCCGGCACAGCCTCGCCGCGCAAAGTGGCGTCCGCAATATCCAGCAATATTTCCCACGACGGACCGGTGAGCACCGCCGGGTCAAAAAATTTCGATTTATTATGCTGGAATTTTAAAAGCATGCGCGTGAATGCCTGAAGCTCTTCTTCCGTTGGCCTGCTGTTCCGTTTTGCGGGCCGGTCGCGCACGACGGGTGGATCAAGCCGCTTGGTCAGGGCCGTGATCTGGAACCGGTTGGCCATCGCAAAATGATAGGCGGACGCCCGGCGAAGCGCTTCGGCCAATTGCTCAATCGACACTGGTTTACTGAGCATATCTGTCGCTTGCGATTGCATGGCCTTGGTCGCGACTTGCACGCTCGAATGCCCCGTCAGCACTAAGGTCACAATGGGTCTGTTCAGTGAGAAGCGGTTGGAAATCTCAGACAATAATGAAATGCCGTCCATGGTGGGCATTTCAACGTCAGTAATGACAACGCCGATGTCTTGCGATTCCGCGATTTGTTTCAATGCGTCGGGTGCGCTGGTGGCGGATTTTACGGTATAACCCAAATTTGCTATCGCATCACAATATTCATCGAGACACGCCGGATCATCGTCGACCACAAGGATTGTACAACCCTTAGATGCCGTTCTAAGTGCCATTTCACTGTCCGGGCCATCGACGTGCATCGCGCTTCCTTACGCTTGAAATTGATTTCAAGGGACTGCCGACATATACGGCCGATGCGCTTTATCCCTTATTTCGTGTTTAGCGTCAACCGCTTGACGATCACGGCCATTCTGCAAATGTGCATATATTCGTATACCAAATAGGACCCTCCACAAAGGCGCAACGGCAGGGAATGGCTAGATCCCCGAGCCCTTGCAGGGGAGGGGGCGGCGGCGGGGCTTTGTGGCACCCACTCCTACTCCCACCGTCGCCCCAGCGCAGGCTGGGACCTATCGCGCCTGTCGGCCTAGCCAGACACACGTCATAGCCACCAGCCTTCGCTGGTGCGACGGTGTTTTTGCGGAACGGGTTGGTGAAGGGGAGGGGGCTTTTGTTGCCGGAACGTCTCGGATATGCGAATTGGTATGGATTTGGTGGGCGGGCGCAAAAGGCGGTGGTGAGGGGTTGACAACATGATGATTTTATATCACATTTTGGGAATATCTAATATTTAGTGACTTTCACCGCGATTCGGGATTTGTGCAAGAAACGCGCCCTGTTGGCGCACTCGAATGAGAGAATGCATATCTTACGTGAACTTGCAAATGAAAATTTGAGCGCTGAGCTTGGACAAGTGGTTTTCATGGATGTCAATGCGTCGTCATCTGGCGCATCTGACAAAAAAGTTTCTGGCTTCCGTGAGCTAAGTGTGACGGAAATTTCATATGTGAACGGCGGATTGAGTATTCCAGAGGGGCCTACCGAAGCGGAAATACAGTTGCGAATGCGCCTTCAAACCCTGTCGGCTTCTCAGTATAGTGACGTCCTGTCTGATTTGGGAAAGGGCGGTGCCTTTGGCGGTCCGATGGGAAGGTTTGGTGGTGATGATGGTTATGCGGAGGGTCAAGACTATTGCGGTTCAGGATGGACTAATGATATCGTGCCTGACAGCTTATTTGGCGTCGATATAAGCTACGCCTGCTTTGTGCATGATCAAAACTATTCAGAGAACTCAACTATGGATAGAGCCGTTGCCGACTTGCAGTTTGCACGGGACATTTTTAGGATTTTAACAGCTAGTGGGGTAAACGAGACAGCAGCAGCGCAAGCTGCAGCGATTTACTTTGCGGGTGTAAGAGGCCCTGGATTCTTCGCATATGAAGGCCAAGGTAGCCCGTTGTAGTAAATCTAATGTCCGACTCTAGACGGAGAAATTATATGCTGCGCTCAACTTTGGCGGTCGTCGCACTGGGGTGTACAGGGTGTTCGAATGTTGTAGACTCTTTGAAAGACAAATTTTCTGATTTAGGCAATAAAGAACCGCTAACAGGTTTCTATTCAACGACTGACGACGTAATTTACCATGTCAACACAAAAGGTCCTGCAGCATTAACGATAACACAGAAGGAAACCAATCTATGTCTTCTTTTTTGGAAAAGTAAAAATCCAGTTAATAAGGACGGCTTAGTCAAACTTCATGGACAAGCTTGTAGCAATGGTAAATTTGGCGACTTGGATTGGTCCGCCATGTATTCATATAATCGAGAAAATGTTTTTATTTTATACCCGCCAGGGACCTTTGTGCGTTCAGACGTAAAACCTATTGAAATTTATTATTCTAAATTACCGTGACAGTGCACTAAATTATTCTGAAGGGTCCGAAAGCCCGAATCAACTCAACAGTGCGCCGTCCGCCTCATTTTCGTAGTAACTGTGCTATATTTCTCAAGGCTGGAACTTTACCCGCAGCCATGCGTTATTGATTGATGCGAGCGCCGTGAGGGGTGTCGACCTGCGCCCTTCGACGATCGCGACATGCCGGCCCCTAGCTCTCTTTTCGCGAGCCTCCGGTTCTCGAAGGCTTATGATGTCCACCGAAAAACATAGTCCTGAAGACATAGCGCTGAGCCTGACTTTGGCTATCGTCAGGTCATCGCCTGCGCCGTTGCTGCTTTTGGACGGGCAACTCAATATCATCGCCGCGAGTATGTCGTTCTGTTCCGTTTTCAGCGTCGATGCGGTGCAGGTGACGGGGCAACCGCTCTATGCCTTGGATGGCGGCACATGGGATAATCCCGAACTGCGATCGTTGTTGGCCGCAACCTTGTCTGGTGAAGGCAAGCCAGCCGACCGAGACATCGACCTGCAACAGCCGCAACGGCCAGTTAGGCATCTGATCGTTCAGGCGAGCCGGCTGACTTATCTTGATCTTGAACAGACTCGTATCCTCGTCGCTATATCGGATGTCACGCATGCGCGGACCGACGCGACGCTGAAAGAAGAATCCGCCCGCGCAAACCAAGTCCTGTTGCAGGAGGTTCGTCATCGGGTCGCTAACAGTCTGCAGATCATCGCCAGCGTATTACTGCACAATGCGCGAACGACTGCGTCGGAAGAGACGCGCGGCCATTTGGAAAATGCACATCATAGGGTGATGTCCGTGGCCGCTCTTGAACGGCTGTTGTCAACGTCCGAAGACGGCGACATCAATGTGCATGCCTATTTCACCCGACTATGTGAAAGCATCTCGGCGTCGATGATTGGCGACGTCGACCAAATTGCGTTGATTGTCGAAGGTGGAGAAGGCGTGGTCGAAGCTCGGGTATCGGTGAGCCTAGGCTTGATCGTCACCGAGCTGGTGATTAACGCGCTCAAGCACGCTTTTCCGAACGGACGGCGGGGAATCATTACCGTCGACTATAACTTCCACGGGCCGAACTGGGTTCTTTGTGTGCGCGACGACGGCGTAGGCATGCCGCTGACCGCGCCGGTCCGACCCGGCCTGGGCACCAGCATCGTTGCGGCGCTGGCCGCGCAACTGCACGCTTCGGTGGAGATAACGGCCGCGCACCCAGGCACACAGGTTTCCATCACACATAGCCGGATCGCTCTGGTGGAAGGTGCGCCAGAAGCGGTGCGCGAGCCGGCCGCAGGAGCGCATCCGGCGTCCAGCGCGATCAAAAGTTAACGAGTAGAGGAATGATTATGACAGCCGCGAAAGATAGCAAGACGAATCAAACTCTGATGATCGTCGAGGATGAGGCGCTCGTGGCGATACTCCTGCGAGACGAGTTGCAGAATGCGGGATACAAGGTCCTGGACCTGACGGATCGTCACGCCGAAGCGCTGGAAGTTGCTAAAGCCGAAAAGCCTGATCTGGCGTTGGTTAACATCCGGCTCGCGGGACGTGACGATGGCATCGAACTTTCAGAGCATCTCAAGGCAATGGGGATACCGGTTTTGCTCATCAGCGGACAGGTCAGCCGGGCAAGCTCTGCCAAAACCGTGGCGATTGGCTCGATGCCCAAGCCGTATCACGCGGCAGAGATGGTGCTCGCCGTGGCCTATCTTCTCGCCCGCCTAAAAGGGAACAACACTTTGCCAAGGCCGGACCAACTCGAGGTGTTTGACGACGCGAGTTTCGAACTCGACCCGGCAGCATAAAGCTGCGGCCATCGGGGTCTGTCGGCGTTGCGAAAAGCTATATACCCCATCCCAACCCCGTGGAGGGGGACTGGTCCCTTCACGCCTGAAGTGGAGGGGCTTAATTTCGCAACATGCACCGCAGCAAGGCAAAGGCGGGCGAAATGCAGCGCTATTTCGGGGATGACGCATTTGTTGCCGTAATTCTCACCGGAATTCAGGGGAAGGCTCTCCCCTTTCAGAAACAGCCTTTTCGATATTTGCCGACCGAGTCGATTTTGCTTCTGGCGCGCTCGGGAACAGTTTGTTACAAAACCTCTGATGAAAATTGATCTTGTCATAGGATTTGTAACATGTCCGCCGCGAGGCTGAGCCAGCGTGAACAACTGAAGGCCCTCGTATCGGGCAAGTCGATCGTCCGTGCGCAGGAACTGCGGAACGCGGGGATCGCCGGTTCGACGATCCAGCGTGCGCTCGACGATGGCTACATCATTCGGATCGGTCGCGGTCTCTACCAAGATCCGCAAAGCGACGTGGACAGCGAGCAAACGCTAGCCGAAGTTGCGAAACGGATACCCAAAGGCGTGATCGCGATGGTGTCGGCGCTGGCTTATCACGGGCTGACCGACCAGATGCCCCGAAAAACCTGGGTGGCGATTGGGGCGAGCGAATGGTCTCCGGTATCGGGCTATCCGCCGGTCCGCGTCGTGCGCTTTGCCGAAAAATATCTCCAGCAGGGCGTCGAACGGCACACGATCTCTGGGGTCGATGTCTTGGTCTACTCGGTTGCCAAGACGATTGCGGACCTTTTTCGCAACGGTCGGCTGGTTGATCGCTCGGTTGCGGTCGAAGGGCTGCGTGCAGCGCTTGATCAACGCAAGGCCAATCCGGCGCAGATCGCCGACGCCGCGCGCGCCGGAGGTGCATGGCGGGCCATACGGCCCTATCTGGAGGCGCTGACCTTCAATGGCTGACGCGCCGAAAAACATTGCTGCCTCGGTCAAACAGCGGCTGCTCAATATGGCACGCGCGCAGGGTCGTGGCTTCGACATATTGCTGGTGCGCTTTGCACTCGAACGGCTGCTATTCCGGTTGTCGCAGTCAGCCCATCGCGAAAATTATATCCTCAAAGGTGGGATGCTGGTCACGCAGTGGCTCGACCATGACAATCGCGAAACGCGCGACGCCGATTTTCTGGGTTTCGGCGAGGCCGACGTCGAAACGATCAAGGCCATCTTTGCCGAAATCATGGCGATTACCAGCGAAGACGGGCTCGACTTCGACATTGGCGCAATCGCGGCGACGACCATCCGCGAGGAAGCGGAATATGACGGCATCAGGCTTAAAACCTTTGCCTACCTCGGACGGACGCGTATTCCGGTAACGCTCGATATCGCCTTCGGCGATGTGCTCGCCGATGCCAGCCAGACCGTAGACTATCCGTCACTCCTCGACATGGAACGGCCCAGCATCCGCACTTATCCGCCCGCACAGGTTATCGCCGAGAAATTTCAGGCCATGGTTGCGCTCGGTCTCGCCAATGGCCGGATGAAGGACTTTTACGATCTGTGGGCGATTCCCAAAGCCCTGCCGATCGACGACCAAGCGCTCGACACCGCCATTGCTGCCACCTTCGAGCGACGGACAACGCCTGTCCCAAAGGAACGGCCAAGCGGGTTGTCGGCAGCGATGGCCGAGGACGCAGCCGCACAGCAACGCTGGCGCGCCTATGTGGAGTCGCTCGAACTCCCGGTGCCGGACTTTACCGACGTCCTCGAAGACATCTGGGCGTTGCTCGCGCCAAGCTGTGTAAGGCTCAATGCGGCCAAATGATACCGTTCGGCCACACTAAAACTTTGCCCTCCGGACAACCGGTCAAACGTCGTTGTGCCAAAGAGGCAATCGTGCCAATTTCGCGAAATTTGGGGGATTATGGCGCACCCAAGAGGATTCGAACCTCTGGCCTCTGCCTTCGGAGGGCAGCGCTCTATCCAGCTGAGCTATGGGTGCGGGCCGGGTTCGGTTAGCAGGCATGATGCGGTTGCGCCAAGTTTTTTTTGGGGCCCGTTTTTATTTGCGCGCTTGCTTGCCAGATTAAAGCCATTTTGGCGTCCTTCGGATTTGGCCGATACTGTCTATAACTGCTTTGGCAAAGCTTGACTTAGAACCACTAAGCCTAAGCTTCTGCGCCTTGTACTGAACAGTATGGCCTCAAACCGCGACGGTGGATTTAAGCGGTCCTGTCCCTAATGGCTGGATAACTCAAGACGTTGATGCTACGGCGAGCCTATGCAAAACCAGTTTGAACTTACCGACGATCAAGTCGCCATACAGGACATGGCGCGCAAATTCACCGCAGACGCGATCACACCTTTTGCCGCCGAATGGGATGAAAAGTCGCATTATCCGGTAGATGTGTGGAAAGCCGCAGGCGCACTTGGCTTTGGCGCGATTTACGTGTCCGAAGAATCGGGCGGCACGGGCCTTGGCCGGTTGGAGGCGGCGTTGATCATGGAGGCGATGGCTTATGGCTGCCCCTCCACCAGCGCATTTATTTCCATTCATAATATGGCCGCGTGGATGATTGATTGCTTCGGCAATGCAGAGTTGAAGGCGCGTTATTTGCCTGAGCTTGTGCCGATGGAGAAAATTGCAAGCTATTGCCTTACGGAACCCGGCAGCGGGTCTGATGCTGCGGCGCTGAAAACCAGCGCGCGGCGCGATGGCGATCATTATGTGCTGAATGGCACGAAGCAGTTCATCTCGGGCGCTGGATATAATGACGTCTATGTTGTCATGGTCCGCACGGGCGATGAGAAAGCAAAGGGCATTAGTTGCCTTGTCGTCGACAAGGACACAGCCGGGCTTAGCTTTGGCGCGCCGGAGAAAAAGCTTGGCTGGAACGCCTCGCCCACCGCGCAAGTGATTTTCGAAGATTGCCGCGTGCCCGTGGCCAATCGCGTAGGCGCAGAGGGCGATGGCTTCCGCTTTGCGATGATGGGCTTGGACGGCGGACGGTTGAACATTGGCGCTTGTTCGCTGGGCGGCGCGCAGCGGTGTCTGGATGAATCGATAGCATATACCAAAGAGCGTCAGCAATTTGGACAGCCCGTTTCCGAATTTCAAAATACGCAGTTCATGCTTGCCGACATGGCAACCGATTTGGAAGCGGCACGCGCGTTGCTCTACATCGCTGCGGCCAAGGTCACCGCGAATGCCCCTGACAAATCACGCTTTTCGGCGATGGCCAAGCGCCTGTCGACCGACAGCGGCAGCGAGATTGTCAATAAGGCGCTGCAATTATTTGGCGGCTATGGCTATTTGCGTGATTATCCAATCGAGCGTTTCTGGCGCGACCTGCGCGTGCATTCCATCCTTGAAGGCACCAATCAGGTCATGCGCATGATCATTGGCCGGGATTTGCTAAGGCAATGACCGATGATATTTTGGTCCGCGTCGAAGGTCATGCCAGTTTCATAAGCCTGAACCGGCCATCGGCGTTGAATGCGCTGACGCTGCCTATGGTGCATGCAATGACGCAGGCGTTGCTGGCGTGGCGCGACGATGATGCGGTGAAATGTGTCGTTATTGATCATGCAGAGGGACGCGGCTTTTGTGCAGGCGGCGACATTGCTTTCCTGCGCGATTCGGCGATTAACGATCATGGCGAGTCCGGCCGGAAATTCTTTCACGACGAATATCAGTTGAACCATATATTGTTCACTTACCCAAAGCCGGTCGTGGCGTTCATGGACGGCATTACGATGGGCGGGGGCGTTGGGATAAGTCAGCCTGCGCGTTTCCGCGTGGCGACCGAGAACACCAAATTTGCAATGCCCGAAACGGGTATTGGCCTCTTCCCCGATGTTGGTGGTGGTTGGTATCTGTCGCGGCTGGAAGGGCGCGTGGGACAGTTTCTGGCGTTGACCGGGTCGCGGATTGCAGGGCCGGGCTGCCTCGCGCTTGGCCTTGCCACCCATTATGTGCCGAGCAGCGCGCTAGCCGAAACCAAAATGCGGATCGCCAGCGAAGATGTCGAGCGCTTGGACGGCATATTGGGCACCGTGTCCGAAACGCCGCCCGCGTCGAAGATCGTGGACACGCTGTTTCAGATCAATCGCCATTTCGCCTCCAACGCATTTGAGGACATCCTCGCCAGCCTTGAAGGTGATGAGAGCGAATGGGCGATGAAGGAGTTGGCGACCTTGCGGACCAAAAGTCCGCAAACCTGTAAAGTTGCATTGCGCCAGCTTGCCGAAAGCGCGCGCCTGACCGACTTTGCCGAGAATATGGCGATGGAATATCGTATCGCCAGCCGCGTGATTGTCCGCCCCGATTTTGCCGAAGGCGTGCGCGCGGTCATCATCGATAAGGATAATGCACCCAAATGGGACCCGACAACGCCCGAAGGCGTGACTGAGGACCTGATCGACGACATCTTTGCCGCCTTGCCGGCGCAGGAAGAATGGAAGCCGCTATGACATACGAAACAATCCTGGTCGAACAACGCGGCGCGGTAACGCTGATGACGCTCAACCGGCCACAGGCGTTGAACGCGCTGAATAGCCAAATGTTGGCTGATCTTATCGCGGCCTTTGCGGCATTTGATGCCGACGACAGCCAAAGATGCGCGGTCCTAACGGGCAGCGAGAAGGCCTTTGCCGCAGGCGCGGACATTAAAGAAATGTCGTCGCAGTCTTTCGCCGAAATGTTCGGTTCAAACTTCTTTGCAGGCTATGACCGCGTGACCGCCACCCGCAAGCCTTGGATTGCCGCCGTAAACGGCTTTGCGCTTGGCGGTGGATGCGAATTGGCGATGATGGCCGATTTCATCATCGCGGGCGACAATGCCAAATTTGGTCAGCCGGAAATCAAGCTGGCTGTCACCCCGGGAATGGGTGGATCACAACGCCTGACCCGCGCGATTGGTAAGGCCAAGGCGATGGAAATGTGCCTGACGGGTCGGATGATGGACGCGGCAGAGGCCGAGCGTTCTGGCTTAGTCGCCAAGGTTGTTCCTGCGGCTGAATTAGTCGAAGAGGCGATCAAAACCGCAACAGCAATCGCCGCGATGGCTCCCTTGGCTGCAATCGCCTGCAAGGAAATGGTCAACGCCGCGTTTGAAACGACGTTGCAGCAAGGCGTACTGTTTGAACGTCGCTTGTTCCATGGGCTGTTTGGCACCGAAGATCAGAAGGAAGGCATGGCCGCTTTTGTCGAGAAGCGGCCTGGAAACTGGACGGGGAAGTAAGGTTGGGCAATTGCGGCGCGGTATTCGCGCCGCCGCCTTTGCCTTGCTGCGGTGCGTGGTGAGAAATAAAGCCCCTACCCTTTAGGCGTGGAGGGACCAGTCCCCCGGACTGGTCCGAGAGGCTCCACGGGGTTGGGGTGTGGTATATAGGTTTACGCCACGCCGACAGGCCCCACCCCCTTCCCCTCCCCTGAAGGGGAGGGGTGATTTGGGCAATTCCGGCGGCAAATGCCTTATTTCTTTAACCAAATCTTTCAGCAAAAAACGCCGTCACACCAGCGCAGGATGGGGCGACGAGTGGGGGGTGAAAATCCTCCCCGTGCCGGGGAGGAATTAACACATGCTGGGGCGACGGATGCTGCGCTACTTCATCACCTAATTAGCGGCTACCTTCTCCACCATCTGAAACTTGCCAAGGCCGCAGCCTGCGCCTTCGTAAAGCTGCCCGCCTTGGTCGTGCAATACGCGGACGATGTCGACGCTACACAATTGGTTGAGTGACGTTCGATAGGAAAAGCGGTCTTCGAACTTCAATCCGGGGCAGCTTTGGGGCAGGGCATTGCGATAGGTTTTGCCGCCTACCATGCGGAATTCGATGGTACGGCTATCAATGACTTTCGTTGACCGTATGTGCGATATCGTGACGCAATTTTTGGGTTCGCCCACTGCGCGAACGGGTTCAGGTGCGTTCTTGCTTGAAATCGCAACGGCACCGCCGCCTGACAACAATGCAATCGCAGGGATGATTAACAGCAACTTATGCATCGGCCTTCTCCATTATGACGACTCGCCCTTAACCGCTTCTGCCTGAACTTTTGCTGACTTGATTTTGGGCGCGGGCGTTTTCGGTTTGAAGCGGCACAGGTCAGCTACGGGACAGCGCCAGCATTCGGGTGTGCGTGCCTTGCAGATGTAGCGGCCATGCAAGATCAACCAATGGTGCGCGCCAATGCGGAACGGATTTGGCGTGCTTTTCTCCAGCGCTTTTTCGACCGCGACCACGGTTTTTCCCGGCGCGATCCCTGTGCGATTACCGACGCGGAAGATATGGGTGTCGACGGCGAAGGTTTCTGCGCCGAACGCGGTGTTCATCACCACATTGGCGGTCTTGCGCCCCACGCCGGGTAACGCCTCCAACGCATCACGGTCGGCGGGCACTTCGCCATTATGATCGCGCACGAGGATTTCCGACAAAGCGATAACGTTCTTTGCCTTGTTATTGTACAGCCCAATGGTCTTAATATGCGCTTTCAAACCCTCCAGCCCAAGCGCAACCATTTGTGCCGGAATCTTGACCTGTTCGAACAAAGCCTTTGTCGCCTTGTTCACCCCCACATCGGTCGATTGCGCCGAACAGGTTACGGCAACAAGCAACTGATACGCATTGCCATAAGCCAGCTCGGTTTCCGGATCAGGATTGGCCTCCGCCAAGCGCCGGTAAAATTCGAATATATCTGCTTTTTTCAAAGGCCCAAAACCTCTTGCATATTATACCGACCGGCATTTTGCCGTGCCAGCCACTCCGCAGCTTTCACCGCGCCGCTAGCGAATATCGCGCGATTTTCGGCGCGATGGATAAGCTCGATGCGTTCATTGTCGGACGCAAAAATGACGCTGTGATCGCCTGCCACGCTGCCGCCGCGTAAGGATGCAAAACCGATATTGCCCGGCGGGCGTGCCCCAGTAATCCCGTCGCGGCCCCGTTCGCTGTGATCTTTCAAATTGACCGCGCGGCCCTTTGCCGCGGCCTCGCCCAGCAGCAGGGCTGTACCTGATGGCGCGTCCACCTTGTGCCTGTGGTGCATTTCTAGGATTTCGATGTCCCAATCCGCGCCCAACTGCCGCGCGGCTTGTTCTACCAAGGCGGCGAGCATATTCACGCCCAAGGACGTATTGCCTGTCTGCAAAATGGGAATGTCGCGCGCGGCATCGTCGATCAGGAAATGGTGGCGCTCTGCCAAACCCGTCGTGCCAATGACGATGGGTTTGCCCGCAGCCACGCATGCGTCGAGGCTGGCCTCAAGTCCGCCCGGGCTCGAAAAATCGACGAGAACGTCGGATGCAGCGATTAGCCCCGCAAGATCGCCATCCTTATCGACGCCGCCTGCATGTTTGTGGCCGTTGGCGGCAATCGCATCGACCAAAGCCTGACCCATGCGCCCTTGGCTGCCAATAATTCCAATTTTCATATCTCTTGCCCTGACCTAATGTCTGGGTCTTACTATATTAGGCAACTGAAACAAGTTTTGGGTGAAGATGAAGGAAAGCATGTGGGGCAAGACATCAAAAACATCGTCATCCTAACCGGCGCTGGCGTCAGCGCCGAAAGCGGCATTGATACCTTCCGTAGCGCAGGTGGGTTGTGGGAGCAGCATAAGGTAGAGGATGTGGCCACGCCCGAAGCTTTCGCCCGTGATCCCGACCTTGTGCTGCGCTTTTACGATATGCGCCGGGAACGTATTCAACAGGTGGAGCCAAATGCCGCGCATTATGCGCTCGCAAGGCTGGATGCGGCATGGTCAGGCAATCTGCTGCTGGTGACGCAAAATGTCGACGATCTGCATGAACGGGCAGGGACACAGCGCCTATTGCATATGCATGGTGAACATTTGAACGCATATTGCAACGCCTGTGATGCACGCCACCGTTGGCGCGGGACGTTGATTGACCGGCCAGCCTGCCCTGCTTGCGGCGTAGCGGGGCATTTGCGGCCCGACATCGTCTGGTTTGGGGAAATGCCCTATCGCATGGACGAAATTTACCACGCGCTGAACCAAGCGGATTTGTTCGTCAGCATTGGCACCTCCGGCGCGGTCTATCCTGCTGCTGGTCTTGTGCGTGAGGCGCGGCAAAAGGGCATAAAAACGTTGGAACTGAACCTTGAACCGTCGCATGGCACATCATGGTTCGAAGAATCGCGGCATGGCCCGGCGACATTAGTGGTGCCAGCGTGGGTGACAGAAATTTTAGGCGGTTAAGCGGTTAAGCCGCCGCAACTCCGGCACCCTACGTCTTTCGGTAGGCGGATTGACCGCATCCCCGGCGCCATCCCGTCGAACAAATGCAGCCTGCCCATCTGGGGCTCTCCAAAGCCGGTCAGCGCACGAATGGCCTCCATAGCAGCAAATGATCCCATCAGGCCGCACATCGCGCCCAAGACGCCCTGTGTGGCGCAGTCGTCGCAATCATCGGGGTCATGGGCGTCGCCGACAAAGCAGCGATAGCAAGGCGCGTCGGCTTGCCATCCGGTAAAGGTACCAATCTGCCCATGAAATTGGCCAATCGCGGCGCTGACCAACGGCACTTTGGCGGCGAGGCACAGATCGTTGACGATAAGCCGCGTGGCAAAATTATCGCAACCGTCGATGACAACATCGACGCCCTTCAGGATGTCTGCAGAGGTAGAACGGTCAATACGCTGCTTGCGGCCAATGAACGTCACATCCCGGTTCAATCGCGCGACGGCAGCGGCAGCGGCATCGACCTTCGCCGTGCCAATGTCGCTTTCACTATAAAGAATTTGCCGTTGGAGGTTGGACAAGGACACAACATCATCATCAACCACGCTGATCGTCCCTATGCCCGCCGCCGTCAGATATTGCATGGCGGGGCAACCAATGCCGCCAGCACCGATCAGCAGCACATGGCTCGACAGCAATTTGGACTGACCCGCACCGCCAATATCGCGCAGCACAATATGCCGGGCGTAACGGTCAAGCTGTTGGTCGCTGAGCGTCATACGCCAGTGGAACCAAAGCCTCCGGTGCCCCGCTCGGTATCGTTAAGGGCTTCGACTTCGAACATTATGCCTTGCGTGACTGGCGCGACCACAATTTGCGCGATCCGGTCGCCTATGGTGATCACGAAATCTTCGTCGCCTAAATTTGCAAGAATGACCTTCACTTCGCCGCGATAATCGCTGTCGATGGTGCCGGGTGTGTTTAGGCACGTAATGCCGTGTTTCAGGGCAAGGCCGGAGCGTGGACGCACTTGAACTTCATAGCCATCGGGAATGGCAAAGGCGAAACCAGTTGCAACGGCGTGGCGTTTGCCGGGGCGCAAGGTCAGGCTTTCGGCGGCGGTAATGTCCATGCCCGCCGCGCCTGATGTTGCATATGCGGGCAACGGCAGGCCAGCGCCGTGATCTAGGCGCTTGACGCGGATATCAACCTTTTGCGAGTGCATTGGCCACCTTCTCCATCAATTTACGGGCAATCACGTCCTTGGCGCTTTCGGGCCAGCTTTCAACGCCATCTTTGGTAACGATATGAAACGCGTTGTTTGCGCCGCCCATCACATCGCCGGACACGTCATTGGCGACGATCCAGTCGCAACCCTTTTTGGTGAGCTTTGCCTGCGCATGTTCCACAATCTTCTCTGTCTCCGCCGCAAAACCAATCAGCAGCTTGGGTCGATTTGGATGCTTGGCGAGGCTGGCGAGGATATCGGGATTTTCGGTTAAGTTTAGCGCGGGGATAATGCCGCCGTCTTTCTTGATTTTTTGTTCAGGCGCTTGCACCGCGCGCCAATCAGCAACGGCCGCCACTAGGATGGCGGCATCGACGGGTAAGGCTTTTTCCACCTCCGCCTGCATTTCGATGGCGGTTTCAACATCTATCCGGGCGACGCCGGGCGGGGTCGCCAAATGAACGGGACCAGCAATGAGCGTGACCTCTGCGCCGAGGTCCGCCGCCGCTGCTGCAATGGCAAAACCCTGACGTCCTGAAGAGCGGTTGGCAATGTAGCGTACAGGGTCAATGGCCTCATGCGTTGGGCCAGCGGTTACCAAGATACGTTGGCCGGACAAGGGTCGATGCGCCAGCTCCGCCGTCAGCGCAGCACCGCTTGGGACCGTGGTTGGTGAACGGCCCGATGTCAGCATTATATCGAAATCATGCCCTAACATCGCGCAAATCCGCTCGGCAACGGCGGGTGGCTCAGGCAAGCGTCCGGGGCCAAATTCGCCGCACGCCATTGCGCCTTCATCAGGGTTCATGATGTGGACGCCATCGGCCTGCAATTGCGCCAAATTCCGCTGCGTTGCCGGATGGTTCCACATGCGGACGTTCATCGCAGGAACGGCAAGCACGGGCTTATCGGTCGCCAGCAATATGGTGGTCGCAAGATCGTCGGATATGCCGGCCGCCATTTTTGCCAATATGTTGGCCGTGGCGGGGCAGATGACGACCAAGTCGGCCTGACGGCTCAACTGGATATGCCCAATCTCGCTTTCTTCCTTCAGGTCGAACATATGACCATATACTTGGTCTTCGGTCATTACCGACATCGACAAAGGCGTGACGAATTCGGTCGCGCTTTGCGTCATGACCGCCCTCACCGATAGGCCTTGGCGCTTGAGCAAGCGGACAAGTTCAAGCGACTTATACGCAGCAATGCCGCCAGTGACGATGAGGAGGATGCGTTTTTCGTTCATGCGCTTCAATATCCGCTGAATAGTTTATCGACGGCGGAGGTGATGACCAAATCTTCCTGCGCCAGAGAGCCAATTTTTGCGCCAAGCCTATCAAGCGGAATGGCGAAAATTAGATGTGTCGACATGATATAATGTTCATCATTAATCACAAATTCGGGATGCAATCGCGACACGGACTGCATGTCTTTCGCCGGCAATAAAGGCACGACGACACGACTGCCAAATTCATCCAGCAAATCGGACTGGATATCCAGCAACAGACCGCGCGCTTGTGCGCCTTTGTAAATGTCAAAGCGCGCCATTAAAACTGGCGATACTCATCATATGGCATACCGTTTTCGGCGATCCATTTGTTCCAGCTTTCAATAGCCTGGCGATTTTCGCGTTTCCACTCTTCGCCCAAGGCTTTGCGCACCTGTTCCTGCAGCCCGGTTTCGCAGGCTTGCGATACGTTGATGCCAAGCCGCTTGGCCTCGTCAACCATATCGGATGGCAAGCTTATATTTGTCGGACGCCGGGGCGCGGTAAACTGCGAAGGTTTATTCATGCGCACACTTTATGCGCATAAAAGTAAAGGTCAAGCTGGCGAAAACTTGGTTCAACCCCAAAACCACATGCCAGCAGCGCCCACGGCACCAGCCAATGCCGCGACCAGCAGATCGCGTCCAGCGTAACTGCTGCCCTTACGTTCCCAAATAAGCTGCACGGGTGGCAATGGCGGTGGTTCAGGCGCGCCGCCCTTGCGTGGTAGCTGTTCATCCAAACGGCGGATAAGGTCGGGAATCATCTTCAGCGTTTCGGCTTGCTTGCGTAATCCGTCGGCGAGCATTGCCTCAGGCCCCAACTCACCGCGAATCCAGTCGCCCACATAAGGTGCGGCAACATTCCACATGTTGATGCTTGGGTTTAATGAGGTGGCAATGCCTTCGACCATCACCATCGTTTTTTGCAGCAGCAGCAAATGCGGCTGCGTTTGCATGTCGAAATCGCGCGTGATCGCAAAGAGGCTGTCGAGCATTTGCCCCACCGACAATTCGCTAACGGGTTTGCCGCGCGTTGGTTCACCGACCGCACGCAGCGCAGTCGCGAATTCGTCGACATTGTGATAGCTTGGCACATATTGCGCCTCGAAATGGATTTCGGCGACGCGCTTATAATTGCCGGTGGTCAGGCCATAGAGAATTTCCGCCAGCCAGAAACGCGCCTGCCGGTTGATGCGGCCCATGATGCCAAAATCTATGGCTACAATCGTGCCGTCGGCGCGGACGAACAAATTGCCCTGATGCATATCGGCGTGGAAAAAGCCTTCCGAAATCGCTTGCCGCAAAAATGTGAGGACAAGCTTTTCCGCCAATTTATTGAGGTCATGGCCAGCCGCCTTGAGCGCATCAATGTCGGAAATTTTTACGCCGTCGACCCATTCCAGAGTCAGCACGCGGCCTGACGTCCGGTCCCAGTCGATGGCAGGGATCGTGTAACCCTCCACTGCGACCATCGCATCTTTCAGTTCGGACGCGCTTGCCGCCTCACGCCGTAAATCGAGTTCGCGCAAGGTCCAGCGTTTCAGATTGGCGATAACCAGTTGCGGCCGCAACCGCGCCGCTTCGCCGCCAAGCGCCTCCAAATGCGCGGCGGCCCATTCATAGGTTTCAATGTCGCGGGCGAACTGTTCGCGAATGCCGGGGCGCAGCACCTTGATCGCGACATCCTTGCCCTCGTTCGTGCGGGCACGGTGCACCTGCGCGATGGAGGCGGCGCCGACAGGCACAGGGTCGATATATTCAAACAATGCTGCCGCTGGCTTATTCAGGCTGTTGTCGATCTGCGCATAGACTTGGTCAAATGGCGCTGGCGGTAACTGGTCCTGAAGCATCAGCAGATTATGCGCAGCCTCTTCGCCGATGATGTCGGGTCGGGTGGCGAGCGTTTGCCCGAGTTTGATTGCGGCGGGGCCAATCGCGCGAAATGCGCCTGCATAATCCGGCACCTTTGGCTGAATCGTCCCAAAGCGCGCGATGCGGCACAGGCGCTTGACTTGGGCAGGGGTGTTTCGATCCGCCTCAATGGCGCGAAGAGCGCCGTGGCGCGCAAGAATGCGGCCCCATTTGAGCAAACGAATGATGTGGGTAACGGGACGAGTCATGGGGTGCGGGGTTAAACCTTCCAGCCGCTATGGATCGCGACCAGACCGCCCAATATAGGCTCAACTTTGGTTTGGACAAAGCCAGCCTCACTTATCATGCGTTTGAAATTTTGCATGTCGGGGAAGCGACGGATGGATTCGACCAGATAACGGTAGCTGTCTTCGTCCCCTGCAATGGCCTTACCCAGCTTTGGCACCAGTTTGTCCGAATACACATCGTATAATTGCGCAAGGCCAGGCCATTCGACGGTGGAAAATTCTAGGCAGAGAAAACGGCCACCATAACGCAGCACACGATGCGCCTCACGCAGGGCCTTAGGAATGTCCGTGACGTTGCGGATGCCAAAGGCAATTGTGTAGGCATCAAAATGCGCGTCGGGGAAGGTCAACGTCTCTGCATTTTGTGCAGACCAGATGAGGCTGTCGATACCGCGCTTCATGGCGCGTTCCATGCCGACATCCAACATGTCTTCGTTAATGTCGGAGACAGTGACCTGCGCGCCTGATTTTTCCATACGGAAGGCAATGTCGCCCGTGCCGCCGGCCATGTCGAGAATATCCTCGCCTGCGCGCGGTTTGACGCGGCGCACGAAGCTATCTTTCCACAAACGGTGCATGCCGCCCGACATCGCGTCGTTCATAATGTCATATTTGCGCGCGACATTGGAAAAGACGTCGCCAACGCGCTGCGTCTTTTCTTCGGGGCTAACTTCCTCATAGCCAAAGGATACGGTGTCGTTCATTAACTCGCCTCTAGCCGATTGTTGCGCCAGCCGCAAAGACTGTTAGGGGCAACATCAAATGCCCGAATAAGTGCAAAAGCATATGCCCGAATTACCCGAAGTGGAAACCACTGTGTCCGGCCTGCGGTCGGTCCTTGAAGGCGCGTTGATCGTGCGCGCTGAACCGCGCCGTGTGGACCTGCGATGGCCGATTCCGCCCGATTTGCGCCAGCGGCTAACGGGCGCGCGCATCGAAGCACTTGGCCGGCGCGCCAAATATGGATTGATCTACACCGACCGGCAGGACGTGCTGATATTTCATTTAGGTATGTCCGGCCGCTGGCGCGTAGACCCGGTGGAAATTGAAAAGCACGACCATTTCATTCTGGAAACGGCGAGTGGACGCGTGGTTGCACTGAATGATCACCGTCGTTTCGGGTCGCTGGATATTATCGATTCGGACCAGATTGACGCCTATCGCTTCTTTGCCAAAATGGGGCCAGAGCCGCTGTCGGAGGCGTTCGATACCTCTGTTCTGCAAAAGGCACTGTTGGGTCGCAAAGCGCCGATTAAGGCTATGCTGCTCAATCAGAATATAGTGGCGGGCTTGGGCAATATCTACGTGTGTGAGGCGCTAAACATGGCGGGCATCGACCCGGTTGCCCAGGCATCAAGCATAAGTAAAGCAAGGCTGACCCGATTGGTCATCGCGATTAAAGAGGTGCTCACGGCCGCTATCGCCGCAGGCGGATCTACCTTGCGCGATTTTGCAGCGCCCGATGGGGAACTTGGTTATTTCGCAAAGGACTGGCGTGTCTATGGCCGCGAGGGTGAAGCTTGCGTCTGTGGCAGCAATATATTGCGGCGCGTTGATTCGGGACGATCAACCTTCTACTGCCCGAAATGCCAGCGATGAGGCGGCATTATGAGGTTGACGAATCTCTTGGGCAGGGTTAAGGGCCGCTCCTTCAACAGGCGTACCGTATGGGCACGTCTTCTCAATTATTGAAATTCGAGGACAAAAATGGCCAATACGCCGCAAGCAAAAAAGCGTATCCGTCGCAACGCGCGTCGCACAGAAGTAAATGGCGCACGCGTCAGCCGCATTCGCACTTTCATCAAAAAGGTAGAATCGGCGATTGAGCTTGGCGACAAGTCAGCGGCAGCCGCAGCCCTTGCCGCAGTGCAGCCTGAACTGGCGCGCGGCGTATCTAAGGGTGTATTCCACAAAAACACAGCTTCGCGCAAATTTGGTCGCCTCACAAAGGCGGTCGGCGGTCTCGCTTAAGCGATACTGACGGTGCCGGACCTTCCGGCTTTAGACATTCAAAACCCGCCGCAAACACGGCGGGTTTTTATTTGCCAACTGTGGGGAAATTGGAGTGTGAGGATTTCCCGCGATTCGGGTAATGTCTGCACCAGTTATTCGATAAAAAGTATATTAAAACAGGCTATTAAAAAATATATAACGCATTTGCTTGGGTCCCACCGAGTCAATGCCATTTATTTCAATTTTTTTATCGCGCTGCTCTTGATAGACTCGTTTATTGGTGTCTATTACCCACATTCCAGCAACGCATGACGACAGTCGGGCAATGCCTCACATGGAGAATGAACACGTAGCTTGGCTGCATTTGGTAACAAATGCTTGGCCTCTCCCCGTTCGTCCTGTGTACGGCAGATAGCGCGCGGTTATGTAGTACTGGTTGAGGGTGGAAAATGGGGGCAGGCACGTTGGCCGAAGGCAATTCAGTATCGCAAAGCAAAATCGGTTTATCAGGAAGCGGACATGACGTTTCTTCGTCGCATGTCCGTTTTGACGCCGATTGGCATAATATCTCCTCCGGCTTGCGTCGCGATTTGGGTGCGCAGGTTTACGGCCAATGGATTCGCTCCATCAGCCTTGGTGACTATTGTGACCTGACTGGCACGTTGGAGCTTTTGCTGCCCTCGGACTTTTCGGCAAGTTGGGTTTCCGACCATTATGCCGACCGCTTGCGCCTTGCATGGTCAAGCACCAATAGCAGCGTCAAGCAGTTGAAAATTCGTACCCGCCCCGGTGCGCCGCGCGTCGAATTGCTCCGCGCTTCCTCCAATGCAGAACGCACGGTTGCACAAGAAACCAATGCGGCACAAGATACACGGTCGGCGCTTGACCCACGCATGACTTTTGCGAATTTCGTCAAGGGCCAAACCAACGTGCTGGCGCTGAGCGCGGCGGAGCGCGTGGCGTCGAAAGACAAGCCATTGTTCAACCCGCTCTATTTACAAGCCGCGACCGGCCAAGGCAAAACGCATCTGATGCATGCCATTGGCCATGCCTATGCTGATGTAAATCCCGACGCACAGATTTTGTATATGTCCGCCGAAAAATTCATGATGGAATTTGTGACCGCAATGCGGCGCAAGGAAGTCATGGAGTTCAAGGCACGTTTGCGTGCTGTTGACGTGCTGCTGATCGACGATATCCAGTTCATCATTGGCAAGGTGTCGACGCAGGAAGAGTTTCTGCATACCATCGATGCCATCATTGGTGCGGGCAAACGCCTGGTGGTGTCCGCTGACCGCGCACCACAAGCGCTTGATGGGGTGGACCAGCGCATATTGTCGCGTCTGTCGATGGGCCTTGTTGCCGACATTCAACCTGCTGATCTGGAATTGCGCCGTTTGATCCTTCAACAGCGCCTCGCCCATATGCCCGAAGCGCAAGTGGGTGAAGATGTGGTCGAGTTTCTTGCCCGCACGATCAGCCGCAATGTCCGCGAACTCGAAGGTGGCTTGAACAAGCTGCTCGCTTATGCCCAATTGACGGGCAAGCCAGTCACGCGGACATTGGCCGAAGAGCAACTCAAGGATATCCTGAGTGCTTGCCGCCGCCGCATCACCATCGACGAAATTCAACGTGCGGTATGCGAATATTATCGCATCGATCGCAGCGAAATGTCTTCGAAGCGCCGTGCGCGTGCCGTTGTGCGCCCGCGTCAAGTCGCCATGTACCTTGCCAAGGTCATGACGCCGCGCAGCTACCCTGAAATCGGACGCAAGTTCGGTGGGCGTGACCACAGTACGGTTATTCACGCCGTTCGGTTGGTCGAAGGGCTTCGGCAACAAGACAGCGACATGGACAATGATGTCCGCGCTTTGCTCCGCCAACTCGAAGCCTGAATCTTCCACCAACGCGAAGCCTTAGTTTTCCACCCCTTTTCAACAGGCTTTCCAGCGCTTATCCCCTCGATGTGAGTCGGAAGGACAATGATGGGAAAAAAATGCGCGTCGTGCGGGTCCGCTAATCCAAGCAAAGCTGCCTTTTGCGCCAGTTGCGGGCAAGCGTTGGAGGCAAAAGCGGCGAAAAAACCGGCAACATCTGCCCCAAATCGCACATGGCGAATGCCGGTCGCTTTAGTCGTGACTTTATTGGCGCTGGCCGGTGTGTATTTCTGGCTGTTCATCGCTGATGATTTGAAGCGGGATGCAGATACGCTGATAACGCAAGCCGGGGACGCCTCAACCCCCGGCGCACAGATATTCTTCGCGATGACTGAGGTGAATTTACGCGATAGGCCGAGCACTGCGGGCAGCAACATTCTTGGCAAGCTTCCGCGTGGTTCGCAAGTCACCGGGACAATCCAGCCTGGCGCAACCCCTGATGGCCCCTGGCTTCAATTGAGCGACGGCAATGGCTTTGTCGCACTCACCAACATGTCGGAAAGTCGCCCACCGGTCTTGGTAAAGTCATTGAACGACCAGTCATGGGTTGCAGATGGACTAATCGATGTCTGGGCAACGACCCTGGCAGATAGCAATTTGCTTGACCGGCTACGCGAGGGCACAAAGCTGACATTATTGGGAACCACGGCAGATAACTTCATTGAGGTGAAGCTTGCCGACGGTCGCTATGGATATCTTGCAGACGCACCGTCGATATTAAAGCGACTGGGGGGCAAGGCAATTTCCATCGGATTTAATCCTCAGACTTGTGCGTTTTCCGGCGAAATAGGTGCTGAATTTGTTAAGATAGGCACAGAGTTACGCGCGCAGTGGCAGGCGTTAGAGGCAAAGGAATTTGCCAGTGAATCTGCCCGTCAAAAGGCCTATTCGGCGGTGGAGGGCAAAAGCAAATATATGCGGCTACGCCGGTCATTTGAAGGCTTGTCGTTGACCGGCCTCGCGCAGCATTATGAATCGCAATCTTTATATTTCGATGATTCACCCGCCAAGGTTATGGACGTATTTCGCGCGCAAGGGTTCGACATCGGACGCGATGGGTTGTTTACCGGGACGGAGCTTTATGCAGGCATCGCCGCCACCCGGGGTGAGGGTGCGGCTTATGGAAAAACCGAACTGGGCTGCGGCGTATAGACCGCCACAACCTTGACCCTAGCGTTTTTCCTCAGGCGCGACGGAAATCCGGACGGTCTCCCCACCATTGCCGGGGAAACCTGTGAACATGGCCTCGACCAGATTAGGCACCAGATAGGGAAGTTTGTTCGAACGCGACTTGGCTTCTGCCTTGCCTTCGAACAGACGTTTCCCGTCAATATTGCGGTCAATTTTTAGATCCAGATTGGCGGTGTACACCATGAAGCTGTCAACATCATATGGCCGGTTGAAGCCGCTGTAGAGGAACGGGTCATAATAGCCCACGACATAGCGCGCGCCGCGCCGCGTGCGCACAACATAAGGGCGGTAAAAGCTACCAAAGCCCCAATAAGGATCGTAAAACGGATCCTGACGCACGATGTTGCGTTCCTTGCCTTCATCCACGGCATAATCGAGCGATACGGTCATGTCGGCTGTGCTGCCCGATGACGGCACATACCCAATTTCCTGAAGCTCATTGGCGACCAACGCGGCATATTGGCCAAATTCAATGCCACCTGCGTTGGTGGGATTGGCCGCACGGATCATAAAGGTCTGACCCTGCGGCGCGGGCAGTTCCTGAAAACGCGACACATCGGCGTTAAAGGGCGTTGCGCATGCGCCCAAAGCAAGCAGCGCCAAAGGAGCCAGAAAAGTTGCGACCTTTTTCATCAATTCAAATCCCTTCGAAGGCGGCCAGACGGCGTCTTATAGCTAATGTGTCAAAATTAGAATATTTTCGCTGAACTACGGTTGAACGACCATATAACATTATTCAACGCAGCAAGCCAAGCGCGGCATAGGCTGCCTTTAACGTCGGTGCACTCAATTCGCGGGCCTTCGCCGCGCCTTTCGCCAATGCCGCGTCAATCTGTTCATGGTCGTCTTTTAGCGCACTAAAGCGTTCCGAAATGGGGCGTAGATGTTCGACCACAATCTCTGCCAGTGCAGGCTTGAATGACCCGAAGCCCCGACCGCCAAAACGCGTCAGCGTATCTTCCACAGTCTCGTTGGCAAAGGCAGCGTAGATGCCGACGAGATTCTTCGCCTCGGGCCTATCTTCAAGACCGGCGGCCTCCGATGGTAACGGCTCTGGGTCGGTCTTGGCCTTCTTGATTTTGCTTAAGATCGTGTCGGCATCGTCGATCAGGTTAATTCGGCTCATGTCGCTTGGGTCGGATTTGGACATTTTGGCGCTACCGTCGCGCAAGCTCATGATGCGCGCCGTAGCTTTGGGAATGATGGGGTCAGGCAAGGTGAAAATCTCTGTGCCCTTGCCAAAATCGGTGTTGAATTTTTGTGCGATGTCGCGGGCAAGCTCCAAATGTTGCTTCTGGTCTTCGCCCACCGGCACATGCGTCGCCTGATACAGCAGCACGTCCGCAGCCTGCAACACCGGGTAGGTAAACAACGCAATGCTTGCGCCTTCGCGGTTCTTGCCGGACTTGTCCTTGAACTGGGTCATCCGGTTGAGCCAACCCATCCGCGCCGTGCCCGTCAGCAGCCATTGCAGCTCCGCATGGGCAGGAACGCGCGCCTGATTGAACAGGATTGCCTTATTGGTATCCAGCCCGCAGGCGAGCAACGCGGCTGCCATCTCGCGGGTGTTTGCTGTCAACTCCTCGGGCACAACTGGCATCGAAATGGCATGCAAATCCGCTAGGAAATACAGGCATTCCATTTCATCCTGCATCTTCACCCAGTTGCGGATCGCGCCCAGATAATTGCCGAGATGAAGGTTGCCAGTTGGCTGAATACCCGAAACGACGCGCATAGAATTTACTCGCTTGCAGAAGCCGCGGGCGCAATTGCACGCCTGCGGAAAAGGGATTTCAATTCGCTGATCCGGTACGCCCCGAACAGCAATATGGCCAGCGCATAGACCGCGCCGCCAGCGCTTACCAAACTAAACAAAACGGTAATGCGCCGCCATAACCCCGTGCCAAGCTGGTCTTCGACAAGTTCATTTCCGAAATAAAGCGCGACGCCCATAATGGCAGCCGCCAAAATTATGCGCCATGCCTTTTGCTTTAACCGCGCATCGACGGCAATATGCCCACGCTTTCGCAAAGTGAACCACAGCAACGCCACGTTGACCCAAGCGGCAATCGCAGTCGCCACGCCGACGCCAATATGCGCCAAGGGCCAGATCAGGATCAGGTTGCCGACAAGGTTGACCAGCATGGACCATAAGGCCAGCCGCAAGGGCGTTTTGGTGTCGCTGCGCGCGTAAAATCCGGGGGTAAGCACCTTGATGAGCACATAGGCCGGCACGCCTGCCGAAAATGCCATCAATACCGCCGCTGTCCCTTTTGTGTCGGCCGGCGTGAATGCGCCATGTTCGAATATGCCATGCACAATCGGGATCGCCGAAACAATCAACGCGACCGTCGCGGGCATCGCGAAGAATAAGGCCAGTTCGACGGCGCGGTTCTGCGTGTCGGATGCGGCTTTGCTATCTGCCCCGGCTATCTGCCGCGATAGTGCGGGCAAAATAGCTGTACCGATTGCAATCCCAATCAGGCCTAACGGCAACTGGTTCAGGCGGTCGGCATAATAGAGCCACGATACCGATCCTTCGGGCAGGAACCGCGCAGCCAGCGACGTGGAAATTAACAGATTGAACTGGATTGCGCCTTGGCCAATCGCGGCAGGTGCAATCAAGGCCAGCATCAGCTTCACATCGGGCGTCAGGCGCGGCAGTGTCAGTTTAAGATTAACGCCAGCGCGGTGACAGGCCCAGATGAGCCAAAGCAATTGCAGCGCGCCCGACACGGTAACTGCGACCGCTTGCGTGACCGCCGTTTCAACGGGATTATCCCCACGGAAGAAAATCAGCGCAATAATCATGCAGATGTTGAGCAAGATCGGCGCTGCGGCATTGACCCAGAATCGGTTCAGCGAATTCAATATGCCCCCAAGCAATGATACCAATGATATCAGCGCCAGATAGGGAAATGTGATGATCGTTAAGTGCCGTGCCAGCGCGAACTTCTCCGGCCCGCCATTAGGAAAGCCGCCCGTCATAGCCCAGACAATAGGGCCAGCGGCCAGCATCATAAGGGCCGTGAACAGCACCAGGAATGGGAACAGTACCGACAGCACTTGGCTTGCAAAATTGCGCGCGGCGATCAGGCCTTGGTCGGCCTTTTCGCGTTCGGCCTGCGTCATTTTTTTGTTAAACAACGGCACGAATACCGCCGCAAACGCGCCTTCGGCAAAAAGTGCACGAAACAGATTGGGTAAACGCCATGCGATCAGGAATGCGTCGGACGCGAGACCCGCACCGACGAAGCGCGCCATCAACATGTCGCGCACCAGGCCCAAGACGCGGCTGACCAAAGTCAGCCCCCCGATGGTAATGCTGTTTCGAACCAGGCTCATCTGTTCACCTGGTGCCGTCGGCTTCAGGCTTCGCCGGCAGGCTGCGTCTCTGCCATTTGCTGTGCTTGGGCAAGCTGCTGGATGTAGAGCGCGTTGAAATCAATGGGTTCAAGCACCAGCGGCGGATAGCCGGCATCGCGCACTGCATCTGCAACGACTCGGCGCGCGAACGGGAACATCAAGCGTGGGGCTTCACCGAATAAGAACGGATGGGCTTGCTCTTCGCTGACATTACGCAGGCCA
>Ga0208595_1000075_pt1 | contig 33900 bp, 18 predicted proteins | sample LakMenEpi28Jun11_FD_150742 | JGI IMG/M metagenome (GOLD analysis project Ga0208595, IMG submission 150742) | Freshwater microbial communities from Lake Mendota, WI - 28JUN2011 deep hole epilimnion (SPAdes) | ecosystem: Environmental > Aquatic > Freshwater > Lake > Epilimnion/Euphotic zone ...
TTTATCTGGGCCAGGTATTACTGGAAAAAAAAATATTGCAACCGTGCCGGGTACAAATATTCCAATTTCGATAAATACAATTAATAATGGCGTAGTAATGCAACCTAATTTGATTTCAACTTGTAATAATTTAGGTACAGGTTCTCCATTTACTCAGTATTATACTAGCAATAATGTGGGTGTAAATTTAGCATATAATGGATTAACCACTCTACTAACTGCAAAACATCCTGTTCAACCTTTTCAAACCTATACCTTAAAGCTGGCAATAGTAGATGTTTTTGATGCACTTTTTGACTCTGGTATTTTTTTTAAAGCAGGCTCATTTATTTCAAACCCATTATTAAGTGCAATTGCAAAATCTTCGGGAGATACGATTACTAATCCTTTATTTTTAGGAGAAGGCTGTCAAAATGGTAGTATAAATTTCGCTTTAAGTAAAGCGGCTACCAAAGATATTTCAATTAAACTAAACTACACAGGAAATGCCAACAATTTAAGTGAGATTGCCTCTCTACCCGACTCAATAACGATAAAAAAAGATAGTGTCTCATTTAAACTTAATTTATTAGCCCTTGATGATAATATTAGAGAAATTAATGACTCACTAGTAGTTATAGCAGAAAACAATGAATTATTTTATAAAGACACGTTTATCTTTAAAATTTTAGATCGAAAAATTTCCATTTTTAATGCGGCGAATGATACGACGATTTGTGAGTTTAGTTCTGCACTATTATATAATGACTCTTTATCAAATTTATATAGTTTTAAATGGACTCCAAGCACGTATTTGTCGAATAGCAATATTGCTAACCCGCGTTTTTTGAAAAATGATCAAACTTCAAACTACAATCTGATTTATAACGTTTCTGTAAAACTACCAAAATGTAATGCTATTGATAGCAATATTTCCATTTTTGTAAAAAAAGCACCTCGAGCCCAATTGAATGATACAATCAAAATTTGTTCTAATGTTGTTACTTCAATCGTTGGCAATGTAATTTCTGATGAAAGTTATTCTACCATTTGGAGCGGCATTTCGCATACAAAATTAAATGATACGACCATACAATTTCAAGCAAGTAATAATTTTTTTGTCAAAATAGCTGCCTTTAATAACATAGGTTGTAACTCTCAAGACTCTGCTTTAATTTTAGTCAATGATATAAAAAAAGATATTTCTGAAATTAACAAAGTCAATGCAAGTTGTAATCCAACGGGCACGATTAAAATAAAAATGCAAAATTTAAATGGACCGTTTCAATATAAAATTAATCAAAACCTGTATACTTCAAATGACAGTTTTACAGGTTTAAATCCTAACATTTATTTAATTAAAATTCAAAATTCAATTGGATGTATTTTAGATACAACTATTCAAATTTTTCAGGACACCTTCAAACTTAGTTTTAACAAAACAGATGCCACGTGCGGCCAGGTAAATGGCTCCATTATTTCTATTCCCCAAAAGTTTAAAACGCCATTGCAATTTCAATGGAATTCTGGACAAACCACACAAAATTTAACCAATATTGATAGTGGTTTTTATAAATTGGTAAGTACGGATGCCAATGGCTGTAAAGATTCATTTTCCATTCGTGTATTAAATTCTTCAAAGCCAATTTTAAAATTAAATGCATTACCTATTAATTGTCAACGAAAACAAGGCGCTATAAACACCGAACTAAATTCAGGAACAAGTCCTTTTTCTTGGCAATGGAATAATGGCGAAAGTACCAATACTCTATTAAATATTAATATCGGAAAATATATCGTTACCGTTACAGATTCAAAAGGTTGTATTGCAATCGACAGCGCGATAATTCGAAATGATAGTGTGCCTATATTAAGTTTTACAAAATTAGACAATCGATGTGGAAAGCTAAATAGTCAAATTGTTTTAAAAACTCGTTTTGGACTAAAACCTTACACGTATTTATGGAATAACGGCGATTCAAGAGATAGTATTAACAATTTACAGAATGGAATTTATCAAATTATAGTTACAGACAGTAGTTTATGTAAAGATACGCAAGTTATTGAAATCATCGAAAAACAAATAACAAAAGCTAGTTTTAATCTAAAACCTAGCACGTGTCTAAATGCAAACGGAGCGATTGATTTAACGATTACAGATGGGCAAACGCCTTTTGATATTTCATGGAGTAATGGTACTCAACAAGATTTAAGTTTAAAAAATTTGAATCAAGGTAGTTATTGGGTACGAATTCAAGATGCCGATTTATGCGAAGATACTTTTTTCACGAATTTAATCAATATCTCCGATCCAAAAATTTCATTCGACACGACAATGACTTCATGTCAACAAAAAAATGGCTCAATAACAGCAAATGTTTCTAACGCAGTTGGAAGTATTGTTTATGAATGGAGTAATTTAATGAATCAAAAAACGATAAACAACCTAGATACTGGAACTTATACTTTAACGATTATTGATTCTGTAGGATGTATTAGAAATGCGAATGTTCGCTTAGGGTCTTTTCCTGAATTATTATATACTTCCAATGTAAAACCAAATAGTTGCGAATCATTAAATAGTAAAATTGAAATCAATACAACTAGTGGAAATCCTCCATATAATTATAGTTGGAGCAACGGGAGCAATTCAAAAGAAATTCAAAACATCGCCGATGGAAAATATTTTTTAACCATTACGGACTCCAAAAATTGCCAAAAGTCAGACTCTTTTGAAATTATATCAATAAAAAATGTAAAAGCAAACTTTGTTAAAACAACAGATTATTGTAATCTATCTAATGGTAGTATTCAAACGAATTTAACAGGAGGCACCGCGCCTTTTCAGTTCAATTGGAGTAATGGTTCCGTCTCTAAAGATCTTAATAATATTCTCAAAGGAATTTATACAGTTACAATTATTGATGTAAATCAATGTTTAACTATTTTCAAAGACACTATTTTTGAAGAAAAAAATCAAATATCTTATTCAATTAATAAAACCAATTTATCTTGCTTTGAAGATAATAGTGGCTCTATAAAAGTTAACGCCAATTCTAATTATCTTCCACTTACTTATTCTTTGAATTTAAGCGTTTGGAATGCTACAGACTCTTTCGAAAAATTAAGTAAAGGGACATACAACATTGGAATTAAAGACAGTAGGAATTGTATTATTACCGAAACGGTCTTGATTGAACAACCAAATAAGCTTCTTGCCGAAATCTTTAAAAAAGATATTGAATGCACCAAAAGAGCAACAGGAATGGCAAGAGTCATAGGAATTGGCGGGACAAAACCTTATCAATATAAATGGAGCAACAATTCTAATGATTCGATAATAGAACAAGTTTCTAGTGGCAAATATTATTATGAAATACGTGATTTTAATAATTGCGTTTATAAAGATTCAATTTTTCTTTTTCAACCCGACACCTATCAATTAAATACACAATATTATATTCCAAAATGTTTTGGAGACGCGTCAGGAAAAATAGTAGTTCATCCAAAAGGAGGCAATCCGAGGTATCAATATAGATGGTTTTATAAAAATGTAAAGAATAGCACTTTAGATCAAATTAAAGCAGGTAATTACAATTTAGAATTAACGGATAGTAAATTATGCAAAGACACCTTTTTATTAGAATTAAAAGATTTACCTGAATATAAAATCAATTCTTTAGATATCATAGAACCTAGTTGTTATAACAAAATGAATGGCCAAATTGACGTCTATGTTGAAGGTGGAAATGGAGCGCCTTTTTTCTATCAATTAAACAATACCCCAATTCAACCTTTTTTTAGATTTAAAGATATTGATAGTGGTATTTATACCCTTCGTATTTGGGATTCAAATAACTGTTTATTAGATACAATTATTCAACTAAAAAAACCTGAAAAACCAGTTTATGTATTAGATGCCAACCCAAAAAACATCAAACTTGGCGCATCTACTATTGTTAATTTTGAAGCTAAAAATTTTGATATTGAAGATTTAAGTTGGAAACCCGAAATTATCATGAGTTGTAGTAATTGTTTCTCTTCCGAAGCATATCCAAATCAAAGTTCTTTCATAATCCTTCAAGTTATCGATAAAAAACAATGTATCATTAATGACAGTATATGGATTGATGTAGACGATAACCACAGTTTAGGAATAGCAAATATTTTTTCTCCGAAAGCCGTCAATACTGAAAATCAAGAATTAAGAGTTCAAGGTAATCATATTAAAAAAGCAACGCTTACTATTTACAATCGAATTGGTGAAATTGTTTTTAGCACTAATGAAGGACATTTAAAAGGATGGAATGGATATTATAAAGGCGCACTGGCTGAACCAGGTATATATCAATATCATGTAAAAACATATCATTTAAACAATCAAATCAAAGAAAAAAAAGGTAATTTTACACTTTTATATTAAAGCGTTTATGAATCAAATATTCCAATCAAAATCAAACATTTATAACTTAATACTATTCATGTTTTTTTTAATGGCAAGTTGTAAAAACAATAAAAAAGATCTTGCCGTACTCCCAAAAGATCCAACGGAAAGAGGTATCGCATTATATACAGATAGTATTTTGTCTGCACCCAAAAATGCAGTTTATTATTATGAAAGAGCCTTATTATATTGGAAAAAAAATGAAATGGAATTGGCATTAAACGACTTTTACAAAGTAAATGTTTTTGATTCTACAAATGCAAAGTATTATGCTACCATTGGAGAATTTATGCTTGAAAATGGAAACATGGATCGAGCTACAATGGCTTTAAATAAAGCGATTGAATTTGCTCCAGAAAACCCATACTATCATATGTTGGCAGGAAAATTTCATATATATTCTAAAGATTATCAAACCGCAATTAATCATTTGAATAATGCTTTAAAAAGAGAGCCTACATTTGCTGAAGCCTATTTTTATAAAGGATTTGCTTATAAAGAATCCAATAATTTTGAAAAAGCACTTTCCAATTTTACGACAGCAACGGAACAAAATCCATCTTGGGATGAACCTTATGAACAAATAGGTGAATTATATGCACAACGAAAAGACTCTAAAGCAATTGTTTATTTTGATAATGCGGTAAAAGTGAATCGCCAAAACACTTCGGCAAGATTAAGTAAAGCCTATTTTTATAAAACAATTGGCAAACTTGAAATGGCTGAAAATGCATATAATGACATAATTGCTCTTTTTCCTCAAAATGTAGATGCTATATACAGTATTGGAGTAATTAATTTTGAAAAAAAGAAATATGATGTTGCGCTAAAGCAATTTAATATCGCTACAAAAGTGGACCCAACATTTCCAGATGCCTATTTTATGATTGGTAAAATTGAAAAAATCAATGGAAATAAAGAAAAAGCAAAAGCGGCATTTAAACAAGCGCTAGTTTTTGATGCCGAATTTAAAGAAGCTCAAGATGCACTGAATTCATTAAAGTAAAAAAATGGATTTAATTGAATGTATTCCAAATATTAGTGAAGGTCAAAATCTAAACTTTTTAGATAGATTATCAACCATAATTTCAAATTCGGAAGGCGTCGAGTTAAAAAATAGAGATATTGGAAAAAGTGTTCATCGAACGGTTTTTACATTTATTGGTAAAGAAGATGATGTATTGAACGTAGTTTATAAACTTTATGAAGCTAGCTTTCAAACTATCGATATGTCAAATCATAAAGGAACGCATCCGCGAATGGGAGCCATTGATGTTTGTCCTTTTGTTATATTGGGAGATAATCATCCTATTCAACTTCAAAATAAAATTCAAATTTTAGCTAAAAAAATAGCGGATGAATTTGATATTCCAATTTTCTTATATGAAAAATCAGCTTTATTTTCAAATAGAAAATATCTAGCTTCCATAAGAAAAGGAGAGTATGAAGGTTGGTTTGAAAAAATAAATCATCCTGAATGGACACCTGATTTTGGCCCAAAACAATTTCATAAGACGTTTGGTGGCTCCATTATGGGGCATCGAGATTTATTAATCGCAATTAATATCAATATTAATGGAGGTTCATTAGAAATCGCCAATCAAATTGCTAAGGAAATACGAGAAACTGGATATTGGAAACAAGTTCATGGAGAAAAAGTACATTTCAAAGGATTACATCGAGGTGTGCGCGCCATTGGTTGGTATATACCTGAATTTAAAAAAATGCAAGTTTCTATTAATATTACAGATATTATAGCAAGTCCTTTACATATAGTTTTTAAAGCTTGTATTGAACGAGCAATAAAATACGACACCTATGTTGAAGGATGCGAATTAATTGGATTAATTCCGGAGTCATCACTTATCGAGACAGGGATATTTATTAATTCAAACAACGTAAAACCAACTGATCAACTAATTGATTTGGCGATTAAATGGCTAGCACTTTCAAATATAAAACCATTTGACCCAAATGAGCATATTTTGAGAGGGGTTTAATCTATAAAATCAAATTAGATATCACTCATATTATGAAAAACAGCTTGTACATCTTCATCTTCCTCAAGTCGTTCTATAAGTTTTTCAATATCAGCGCGTTGCTCTTCGCTTAAATCTTCTTTATACGTCATAGGAATTCGTTCTTTTTCGGAAGATAGAATCGGAATATTTAAACTATCTAACGTTTGTTGCATTTTCCCAAAATCAGTAAACCCAACTTGAACATAGCTTTCTCCTTCCTCATTACCAATTTCTTCTAAACCAGCATCTATCAACTCTAATTCTACTTCTTCAATATCTCTTCCTGAAATATCAATTGTAAAAAAAGCTTTGTGATCAAATAGAAACTCTACAGAACCTGAGTTTCCTAGTGCTCCACCACATTTATTGAAATGAGAACGAACGTTAGCAACTGTTCTATTGGTATTGTCTGTTGCCGTTTCTACCAAGAAAGCAACACCATGAGGACCAAAACCTTCATATAAAATCTCATCAAAATCTTTATCTTCTTTGCTACTTGCTTTTTTAATAGCACGATCCACATTATCTTTGGGCATATTGGCAACTTTGGCATTTTGAATTGCCAATCTTAAGCGGGTATTTGTATCTGGATTGGGGCCTCCGCTTTTTACTGCCATTGAAATCTCTTTACCAATGCGCGTAAATGTAACAGCCATTTTACCCCAACGCGCCATTTTTTTTGCTTTTCTGTATTCAAATGCTCTTCCCATAAAAAATGATACTAATTTTAATTTATTAATTTATATTTTTTTTAAGTTCAAATTTTTCAATTTTATTATACAAATGACTTCTTTGTATATCTATATCATCCGCAGTTTTACTAACATTCCACGAATGTTTTTGAAGTTTAAATTCTATAAATTCTTTTTCAACAAAATCTTTAAATTCTTGAAAACGATCAAAGCGGTCAAAAACTTCGAGAAGACTTCCTTTATTCTGACTTAAATTTGATTTCATTGCAAACTGCTCAACCTCCGCTTCGGTAATTTTTTCAGGGCTAAGAATAATTAAACGTTCAATAACATTTTTTAATTCTCTAATATTACCTGACCAATCATATTCTTTTAATAATTCAAAAGCTCTTGGCGTAATTTGTTTTATTGGCATTTTATATTCATCACAAATTTGCTCACAAAAACGCTCCGTCAACATTGGAATGTCCTCTTTACGTTCATTAAGTGTTGGCAAATGGATTAAAATAACACTCAAACGGTGATATAAATCTAATCTAAAACTGCCTCTTGTAATTTCATAATCAAGATTTTTATTTGTTGCTGCTATTACCCTAACGTCTACATTGATATCTTTTTCGCCACCTACTCTAGTAATTTTCCCTTCTTGCAATGCTCTGAGCACTTTTGCCTGTGCAGCGGCATCCATATCTCCGATTTCATCCAAAAATAAAGTACCTCCATTGGCTTGTTCAAATTTACCTATACGATTTTTCACGGCAGATGTAAAACTACCTTTTTCATGACCAAAAAGTTCACTTTCTATTAATTCGCTAGGAATTGCGGCACAATTCACTTCTACAAATGGACCTTTTGCTCGATGGCTATTATGATGAACCCATTGCGCTACCAATTCTTTACCCGTTCCGTTTTGTCCTGTAATTAAAATTCTTGCTTCCGTAGGAGCAACTCTTAATATGGTATCTTTTATATTTTGTATACTTTTGCTATTCCCTACTATTTCTTTAGAACGATGAATTTTATTTTTTAAAATAGTGGTTTCCTCTTTTAAATTTTTATTTTCTAGCGCATTTTTAACCGTAATTAAAAGTTTATTTAAATCTGGTGGTTTGGGAATATAATCAAAAGCCCCTTTTCGAACACAATCAATAGCCGTATCAACATTTCCATGCCCCGAAATCATAATAAATTTTAATGTAGGATATAATTGAAGCGATTGATCTAACAAATCAATTCCATCCATTTTTGGCATTTTAATATCACAAAGTACTAAATCATACACTTCATTTTTAATTTTTTCTAATCCTTCTACACCGTTTTCAGCGGTATCAATAGTGTACTTCTCATATTCTAAAACATCTTTTAATGAGTTTCTTACACTCTTTTCATCATCTATAATTAATACTTTTGCCATTCTATTTATTTTTAAAACCCATTAGGCGTAAATTTACTACTTACCCAATTTAATATTCTTTCATAACGAATTCGTCCTTTTAGTTTATCCCAACTCATCAGAATAACTAATGGTCTTCCGACAATATGATCTTCTGGAACAAAACCCCAAGCTCTAGAATCTTGTGAATTGTGACGGTTATCACCCATCATAAAATAATAATCCATTTTAGGAGTATAACTATTTGATTCTTTTCCGTTTATAAATATTTTTCCATTTTCTACAGCTAATTGATTGCCTTCATATATTTGTATTACTCTTTGATAGGTCGCTAAATTGTTTAAATTTAGAGATATTGGAGTTCCTTTTTTTGGCATCACTAATGGTCCATAATTATCAATACTCCATGGATAATTAATTCGATCGTGAGGAAACAAAAAGTTGTTTGAATCTGGAGCAGGATAAATGATAGGAGTAACCGATTTTAAATATTTAATTTTCTTCAACTCTTGAAACCTTTCATTATCGGTATGGACTTCGTACGTATTATCAGATGCTGGTCTATAATTTTGATCATGAATTCCTAATTTTTTCAAATCATCTTCTAATGTATAGACATTTCCACCTTTTTGGGCATCGATTTCTAATTTGTAAGAAGTTTGAATTTTAGGTGCTTGATAAGCTAATTGATTATTTATATACAATACGCTATTTATAACTTTAAGTGTATCACCGGGAATAGCAACACATCTTTTAACGTAATTATCTCGTTTATCTACCGGTCTGTTCGTTATTGTTAACTGAGGACTATTCATAACGGTTTCGCGTCCATACATTTCGCACATTTGTAAAAAGGGGAATCGGCTTTGATATTCTTGAGCAACAGTATCGCCTTCTGGAAAATTAAAAACCACTAAATCATTTCTTTTAACGGCTCTTAATTGCTTAAATCGCGTATACGGAATTTGAATCCATTCTACATAAGAATTAATCATATCATTCGTAAATGGAAGCGTATTATGAACCAAAGGAACTGCAAGAGGTGTATTAGGCATTCGCATTCCATAGGTTACTTTATCTACTATCAAGAAATCTCCAACTAAAAGCGACCCCTCTAAAGAAGGTGTAGGAATTGTATAAATCTCAAACAAAAATGTTCGGATTAGCATCGCTGCAGATAATGCAAAAACTATAGTATCCGAAGTTTCTCTAAAAAAATCAGGTTTAGGTTTTCTGAAGCTCGATCCTTCGACCTCTCCTTTGGGACCATAGTACTTTGGATTTTTTTTACCAAATAAATATGGAAAATAAATACTACTGAAAAATATCCCTCCATAATGTTCTTTAAATCCATAGATTCGATGCGCATCTAATAACTCGCTCATTAATGAAACGGCTGCAATAACATTAGCTCCAGGAATAAAAAACCAAAAGATAAAAGATTTTTTTTGACCAACTAATCGAATCCATTCTATTTTATTTAAAAATGGAACAAATGCTTTCCATGGTTGAATATTATTGGCTTTAAACACAAAATACAAACCAATATGAGTACCAATTACAGCAAAAATATAAAAAAAGATAAGAAAATTCATTTTGTTAATTTAAAGTTCACGCAAAAGTCTATTTTTTTAATTAAAATGGAATGAAAAAATAGTTAATTTACAGACCAATTAGGATTCAAATATTGAAATCATAGCTTTTTTACGATATTCAAAAATACTTAAAAGTTGTTTCTGAATAAAAATAGCATTAGCCAAATCACCTAAAATGCCAAAAGGAGGGATATAAGAAACAATATCCGTCATTAAAGTGCCTTTTTCGGATGGCTCAATATGATGCTGGTGATGCCAAAGTTTATAAGGCCCCATTCGTTGCTCATCTACAAAAAATTTATTAGGATCCACATGCGTAATCTCGGTGAGCCAATTAGTAGAAATAAACGGTAAAGGATTTACCTTATATTTAATAATCATACCCGGATGCATTTCAGAAGACAAATTTTCACTTTCAATTCTAAAATTCATATACTCGGGTGTAATTTTTTGAAGATTCTTAGGATCGGAGATAAAATCCCAAATAACATCTAAAGGCGCTTGAATATCTTGTTTAAATTCTAATTGATAAAATCCCATTTTTTAATTTATTTTTAATTTGTAAATATTAGCAACCTCCTTGAATTTTAAAGGATTTTGTTTTTTTTGTATCTTTATTCAAAACGTTCATCGTTCCTGAATATCTGAGCATATCACCCTCTCCCATCCCATCGATAACTTCAACTAATTTCATTGTTACTTCAACTTCAAATGAAGGACTATCAAAAGATCTAGTATATTTTTGAGTACCTTTTGTTTCATCTTTAACTAAAAGAAGATCAATTTTTTGGTCTTGTATCCAAATATTTGCTTTAGTTTGATTTACTTTTATATTTGGTTGAACAATTATAGCAACAATTGAATTATCATTTTCAATTTCGAGGCTATCTGTTAACTTTGAATCTTCGCGATAATAATACGGGCAAAAACCACCATCTTCCATCAACTCGGACGTTTGATCATAAAACACCTCATCCATTTCCCAATCCGATGTAAATTTTTGTTGATTCTGATTATTATTTCCGCAAGAAAATATCATTAAAGATAAAAAAAAGATAAAATATTTCATTTTAAATAGCATTTTGCAACAATGAATTAAACATTCAAAATTAAATAAAAATAATCAAATAATAATTTTTTTTATCCACGTATTGTTTATAATTATATGCTTTTGCTGTCTATTAAAATAAACAGTTTAAACATAGTTGTTAAATACAATTATATACGAATAATGTATTTTTAAATTACATTTGTAAAAAATAATCAAATGACTATCGAGCAAGAGCAAATTAATGAAATGCTAAACATACTTTTTAAATGGGATAAAGCATTACGAAATTTAGAACGGAAATTTAATAAAGAATTTGATTTAACCCTAAATCAATGTCGAGTGATTCTTCATATTTTTGATAAAGGATATGTAGAATTGAGTCAGATTAATGAATGGTTAAACATTGACAAAAGTACTACAACTCGAATGGTTAGACCTCTATTAGTTAACGGTTTTATTGATAAATTTTATATGTTTGGAGATAAACGAAAAATATATTTAAAGATATCGGACAAGGGAAAGGAAAATGTAGAAAAAATAAAAGTTTCTTTTGACCGAATGGCTAAAAGAAGTCTAAGTAAAGTTCCTGCTGGTAAACGTGATTTAACCTTTCAAATGGTTAATGAATTAATAAAAGCTGTCATTTAATATTGTAAAATTCATAAAATGCAAACAAATCAAATTGTTTTAAACATATCACTTAAAAAATACTTTTTTTTACTATTTGTTGTTTTTGCAACGAGTCTTTTTTCGCAACAGAATCAGGTTTATAACCACATACTCTACGATTTTAACAAAGCTATTGGTTACTATCAGCTCGAAGAGTATGCCAACGCAGATGCTTTTTTTAATAGAGTTTTAAAAAAAACCAAATCCTTTCCGAATCCTGAAGTAGAAACTTATCAAAAAGAAGCTCAATTTTATTGCGCAATTATTGCATTAAAAATGGGTAAATCACAAGCAGAAAATTTACTTCAAGCTGTTTATCAAAAAACGATAGACCAAATGAAACGAGAGGAACTTTCATTTCATTTAGCGGAATATTATTTTGATAAAGGACAATTTAAAGATGCGGAACCATGGTTTGAAAATACTTCTACGGAATGGATGAACGAACGAGAAATGGATCGATTTTATTTTAAAAAAGCTTTTAACCATATGAAAAACAATCAGATGGAGAAAGCAATTCGACATTTTGACGAGTCAATTAATTTTTCAAAAACCACGCATGAAGAACTAAGCTGTTACTATAACGGAACCATATTATTTAATCAAAAAAACTACGATGCTTCTGAGAAATACTTGAGTAAAATCCAAAATAGTACAAATCCAAAATTAGATATAGCGTATATCTTAGGGCAAATTCATTTTATAAATAAAAAATATACAGAGGTGGTTCAACTTAATGAACCAAAAATCACAGAAGATAATGAAAGTAAAAAAGAAAGACTTCTTCTTGTCGGAAAAAGTTATTTTGAACTAAAAAGATTTGATAAAGCCGCGTTGTATCTTTCCCAATATATTAATAAAACAGACAAAGTGACTGCCGAAGAAATGTATCAACTGGCATTTGCAGAATATAAAAATAAAAATTATACGCAAGCGATTTCTTATTTTAAAGAACTACAACAAAGCAGTCAAGATTTCAGTCCTTATGCTATGTATGCTTTAGCAGATTGCTATTTAAAAAATGGCGAAAAAAACAATGCGCGACTAGCCTTTATTTCTGCATCTAAATTTGATATTGATTCTATAATCAAAGAAGAAAGTTATTTTAATATTTCAAAACTAAATTTTGAGTTAAACAACTTTAGCCAAGCGATTGCTACTGCAAAAAATTATCTTTCCTTGTATCCTAATTCTACATATAAAAAGGAAGCGTATAAAATCATGGCTCAATCTTTAATGGCAGCAAAAGATTATCCACAAGCTATCGAATTGATTGAAAAAAATCAAGATTTGGTTCAAGGAAATGAAAAGTTATATCAAGAAATTTGCTACGCATATGCGGTTAATTTATTCAATAATAACGATTACCCTATGGCTTTAAAATTTTTGAATAAAGCTATAAAAAATCCATTTGATAAAAATATTGCTGCGGAAGCCATGTACCTAAAGTCTGAAATTTTATTCAAACAAAGAGAATATGATTTAGCAAAAGAGTCTTATACCAATACGTATAGATTCATTCAAAATGAAAATATCCTATACAATAAAAATGCTTCCTTTTTAAACACCCTTTATGGTTTAGGTTATTCAGAATATTTAGAAAAAAATTACCAAAGTGCATTATTATATTTTCAAAATAGTAGAAAACATATTAGTTTAAAACCTGAAAAAGAAGAGGAAAATGTTATTATAGATATCCAACTACGCATTGCAGATTTATATTTTTTAACTCGAAACTACGATTCTGCTTATCAAAATTATCAAAGATTTATTACTAACAAAAGTAAGAATATTGATTATGCATTACTACAAAAAGCTACAATTGATGGGATTTGGAAAAAAAACAAAGAGAAAATTAATACCCTTAAAGATTTAATTTCGAATTACCCAAAATCCATGTATGTTGATGATGCAAATTATCAACTTGGCTTGGCTTATGAAGATGACAAAAACTTTGATTTAGCTATCAAAGAATATAATGATATCATAAAAAACAAACCCAAATCGCCATTTGCTCCAAAATCACATTTAAGAATCGCAACGATTTCTTTAAATTCAAATAAAACGGAACAAGCATTAAAGTATTATATCAACATTATTGAACAATATCCAAATGCCCCGGAAGCCGATCAAGCACTTAAAGGTATTAAAGAAATATATACCTTACAAGGCCGATTAGACGAATATATTTCGTGGATTCAAAAACTACCGAATGGGAAAGAAATGGCTGTTTCTACTCAAGATAGCTTATTATTTGATGCTGGTGAAACTTTTTATGCCGAAGGTAATTGTGAAAAAGCTCAAAACTATTTTATAAAATATCTCAATTTATTTCCAGAAGGTATTTTTAGTAAAAAAGCCCATTTTTATCGAGCCGAATGTTATCTTAAAAACAAACAAATCGATGATGCAATAATGGAATATGGATTTTTAAGTGCAATCAATAATAACCCTTATTACGAATCTTCAAATATTCAATTAGCTTATTTATATTTCAATTTTAAAAAGGACTATGAAAAAGCGTTAACCCATTACCAGAAAACATTTGAAATTGCATCATCTGCTAAAAATCAAATTTTAAGTCGATTGGGAATCATGATTTGCTCCTATCAAACAAAAAATTATGAAGAAGCCCTTCAAACCGCTTTAAATCTTGAAAAAGAAACGGAATTGCCTGAGATTTACAAATATGAATCAAAGTATTACATAGCGATGTCGCATTATTGGCTTGGAAATAAAAGATTGGCGGAAGAGTTATTATTAGAAGTGAGTAAAGAAAAGAATAATATCAAAAGTGCGGAATCTGCATACTACTATGCACTAACTTTATTTGAAAAAAATGAAAGTAAAAAATCGAACGAGTTCTTATTTAAAGCCAAAGATGATTTTGCAAGTTACGAGTATTGGGTTATAAAATATTTTATATTGATTGCTCAAAATTACAATCAAATGAAAGATTATTTCCAAGCTCAGGCTACTTTAGAAAGCATTATTAATAACTATAAAGGCGATCAAAATTTGATTTTGGAAGCGAAAAAACGTCTTGCAGAGGTTGAAAAGAATGCAAAATCCAAATCAAAAGTAAATTATGAAATTAAATAAATTGATGATGAAAAATATTAGTTTAAGTATATTGTTTTTATGTTCTTTTTTGAGTAATATGATTGCTCAAAATGAAGAAATAGAAACGCAACAAATCAATATTGTTAAAGATTTTAATGTTTTTGTAGAAGACGCTCAGAAAATTTCAAACACAATAGATTACAATCCCAAATTTGATGAACGGGTGGAAAATGAAAATCTAAAATATGAATTACCAGAGCGTATCGAAAGTTTTAAATTTGAGCCCGGAGCCATTAGGCCAATAGGTTATTCTAAAACAGACACTTTAATTAAAAACTTAAGTTTTTTAAAAATCGGTTTTGGTTCGTTATTAAATCCTTTAATTGAATGGAATCATAATATCAATAATGATAATGAATCTATGAATATTTATTTGAAACATAACAGCGCTTGGATCGAACCTGAAATTTTCCAAAGATATTCGAACACGGATTTAAAATTAAGCGCTCAAAAGAAAATTAATAAATTTGATATCAAACCATACGTAGAATTTCAAAACAAATATTACAATTTCTTTGGAAATTTAAATGAGTCTTTGGACAAAAATAAAGCCGATCGTTTTTTTAATTTAGGTAAAATTGGGACTATCGCCGAACTCAATCAAAATGGAATTAAAAAAATATCTCATCGATCTGAAATTTCATTGTTATATGCTTTAGAAAACCTTAATCAAAAAGAAGAGAATAAAAATAATGAATATCAATACGCCTTATCTCATAAAGCTACATATAAATATAGCGAAAATTTTACTCCTTCAATTTTGGGATATGCACAAATAGCGCAAACAAACTTTAGTGTTCAAACGCACAGACAAATTATAGGAATCAACCCCGAGTTAAGTTATAAAACAAAATCGCTAAATTTAATTGCAGGAATTGATTTAGCGCATACTTCAATCAATGGCAATAGTTCCATTTTTGCTTTACCAAAAGTGGAAACTGAAGTTCAGATTGTTCCAAAATTCGTAACACTTTACTCTATTTGGAGTCGAACATTACAAAATAATTTATTTTCCGAATGGATTCAATTTAATCCTTTTATTCAAATGGATGCACAACTTTTACCTATTTCAAAAATTGAAAAAAGAAGTGCTGGATTTAAGGGAAACTATAAAAACTTTAGTTATAATGCGTCTTTAACTCAAAAAATAATTAAAGATGCCATTTTATTTGCCAATGATTCCATCAATCCAAGATTTTTTAATATGGAAATTGAAAGAAACATGACAGTAAATGATTTATCTTTAGAAATGTTTTATGTTTCAAATTCACCTTTATCTTTTTCATTTAAATCCAACTTATATTTTTATGAATTGGATAATCTAAAAATGGCTTATAATTTACCTTCAATAATTTCAAATTTTGGTATTTATTATAAACTAAAACCAAATTGGATTATTCATTCTGAAATTATCGGTATTAGTGGTGTAAAAAGCAAAATCGGCAATACTGAAGTAACGACACCTTTCCAAATTGATTTAAATTTGAGTTCAGAGTATGGAATTAAAAAAAATATCTTTATCTTTGGTATGTTTAACAACTTGCTAAATACAAAAATCAATCAATTTGTTGGATATAATAGTTTTGGAATCAATGCACAAGCAGGAGTTAGAATTCTATATTAGATGACATCAAATAAAAAAAGTGTTCAAGTATTAATAGAAATACTTAAAAAGAATAATATTAGGGATATCATACTCTGTCCTGGCAGTAGAAATGCGCCTTTAATTCTTGCATTTTCACATGACACCTACTTTAATTTATATTCTATTTTTGATGAAAAAGTCGCTGGATTTGTAGCATTAGGCATGAGTAAAATTTCGAGAAAACATACCGTAATTGTAACCACTTCTGGAAGCGCTGTTATAAATGTTGCTCCAGCCATGCTTGAAGCATATTATTCAAATACCCCCCTAATTCTAGTTTCCGCAGATCGCCCTAAAAAAGAAATTCATATTGGCGATAATCAAACCATGAAACAAAAAAATGTATTTAAAAACTACTGCCATCACTTTTTTGATTTAGATGAAAAAAAATATACTAAAAATGCTCAAAAGTTACATAATGAATTGAGCATTTTGGAAAATCAAGATACTTATCATATAAATATGCCTTTTATTGAGCCTTTATATGAAACTACATCCATTTCAATAGATTTTAAATTTGAAAAAATCAAACATAAAGTTAAAAACAAAGCGGACTTTTCATTTTTAGAAAACAAAAAAATTGCAATTTACATTTCTGAAATTCAACTAAATAAAAAGCAAATAAGTTTATTAGATACCATTATTTCTAAAAATAAAGCTATTGTCATTCCTGAAATTTTATCCAATTACCATCATGAAAAAGCAATATATAATTTCGACTTTTTTAATGGAAATTATACCCCAAAAGACTTACCGGATGTTTTAATAACTATAGGAAATCAGATGATTACCAAAAGAACTTTATTTAGAAATCATAAAAAATGGAAGTTTACGCATATGGACTGCGCCACATATAATAGGAATTGGAAATTATCCGATGATTTTATATTTATTAAAGACCATTTAGATGATTTATTGCAATCAATTTCTAATTTAGAATATGAATATACATGGATACCAAATAGTTTAAACGCCGTAAAAAATAATACTGAAGAAGCATTTATTGCTTGTTTAAAAAATGAAATTCCAGAAAATGCTATTGTGTATTGGGGGAATAGTTCGATAATTCGATATGCGGAACAAACCAATCAATATTCAAATAAAAATATCCTAAACTTGGGGAACCGAGGCATTAGTGGGATTGAAGGTGTTTTATCAACTGCGATTGGTTCAAAAATGAAATTGAATTCCAACCCACTATATTGTATTCTTGGAGACGTTTCTGCGTTGTATGAGATAAACAGTTTTTTGTGGACCAAATTGATTGATTCGTTTACAATTATAATTTTAAACAACCAAGGTGGACGTATTTTTGAACGAATAAACCCAGAAATCCCAAATGTCGCATTACCCTTTTTTAAGAGCTATTATCCTTTTGAAATAAAAAAATTGTCTGTTTTAGCAGATGCTGAATATATTCAACTAAACCAAAATGAATACAATAAAATAAAAAATCACTTCAATAATTCGTTTAGCAAAAAAATTATTGAAGTAATTTTTGAAAATTAAAGCTTATACATTGCGCTTTTTACGGCATTAATAACCTTTGTAGGATTCGGTAAATATGCTTCTACTAAGTTAGAAGCATAGTGCATACTACTATCTGCACCCGTTACTCTTTTTATAGGAGCATCCAAATAATCAAATGCATTTTTTTGTAATTGATAGGTAACTTCTGAAGAAATACTTCCATATGGCCAGCTTTCTTCTACAATAACTGCACGATTGGTTTTCTTTACAGATTCAACAATACAATCAATATCTAATGGACGAATTGTTCTTAAATCAATTACTTCAACAGAAATACCTTCTTTTTCAAGTTCTTCAGCTGCGGCTAAACAAACTTTGACCATTTTATTATATGTTATAATAGTACAATCTGTACCTGCTTTTTTTACATCCGCTTTTCCAATAGGAATGTAGTATTCTTCTTCAGGTATTTCACAATTATCTGAATACATGACTTCACTTTCCATAAAAATAATTGGATCTGGATCCAAAATAGCTGATTTTAATAAACCTTTAGCATCATATCCATTACTTGGCGAAATTACTTTAAGACCCGGAATATTGGCATACATACTTTCAAAAGCCATACTATGTTGCGCGCCCAATTGACCTGCACTTCCATTTGGTCCTCTAAATACTATAGGACAACTAAATTCTCCACCACTCATCGCTAATAATTTTGATGCATGATTTATAATTTGATCTATCGCTAAAAGTGCAAAATTCCAAGTCATAAACTCAATAATTGGTTTCGTACCATTTGCTGCAGCACCTACACCAATTGCAGTAAAACCAAGCTCAGCAATTGGTGTATCGATAACACGCTTAGCTCCAAACTCATCCAACATGCCTTGACTTACTTTATAAGCACCATTATATTCAGCGACTTCTTCTCCCATCAAGAAAATGGTTGGATCTTTTCGCATTTCTTCCGACATGGCTTCTCTAATAGCATCTCTATATTTTATCTGTCTCATTTTTTTATAATTATCTATTTTAAAAAAGATTTTAACGACAATACAATATTTTGCATTTCGTCAGGATTAAAACTTAATTTTGGTTGTGCAAAGTTAATATCATTTAAGTTATTTATCGGAACTAAATGAATATGAGCATGTGGTACTTCAAGTCCTATTATTGAAACTCCGATTTTTTTACATTCAAAAACGTTTCGCATTGCTTTTGAAATTTTTTTAGACATTAACATCATATTTTGAAGTACTTCATCTCGTAAATCAAAAATATCATCTACTTCATCTTTCGATACAATTAAAACATGGCCTTTTTGAATTGGAAAAACATCTAAAAATGCTATACAAAAATCATTTTCTTCAATTATATATGCAGGAAGTTCCCGCTCAATAATTTTTGTAAAAATACTAGGCATTTATAACTATTTAGTAATATCTAAGATTTCATAATCAATTGGACCTGCTGGAGTAGTAATTGTAACTTTTTCTCCCTTTTTATGACCTAGTAATCCTTTCCCAATTGGAGAAGATACAGATAATTTACCTTCTTTAAAATCAGCTTCGATTTCGGATACAATTTTATAATTAAACTCTTTATTTGCTTTTAAATTTTTAACTTTAATGGTAGTTAAAATTCCTACTTTTGAAGTATCTATCTCGGATTCATCTAACATCTTTACGTTAGTAAGCGCATGTTCTAACATCGCAATTCTTTTCTCTAATTTAGCTTGCTCTTCTTTAGCTGCATCATATTCAGCATTTTCACTTAAATCACCTTTTTCTCTTGCCTCAGCTAAAGCTGCACCAGCTTCTGCTCTACCTTCTGTCTTTAAATATTGAATTTCACTTTTAATTTTTTCAAAACTCTCTTTGGTCAAAAAAACAGTACTCATAATCTTATATTTTGGATTAAATTAAAAAAAATTGAGACGTCTTTGAGTTTATTACTAAAGACGTCTCAATAAATATTTTGCAAATATAAACTATTTTATCAAAACAAGTTCAATTCGATTATTTTTTTCTATAGCATCAGTACTATCTGAAGTTTCTATTGGCATTGTATCTCCTTTTGGATCAATGATTATTTTATCTGCTGATACTCCTTTTTGAATTAAAATATCTTTAATCACATTCGCTCTATTTGTAGCTATATCCATATTTGATTTTGAATACGAACCTTTATCGGTATGCGATACAATTTTTAACTGACTGTATGAAGCATCTGAAAGTAATGCCGCAATTTTAGTTAAACGAATTTTACCAACTCTTAAAATAGAATCCGTTCCCGCAAAGAATTTCAAAACTTTAGCATCTTCTTTTAAATCATTTTCTAACGAAGTCTCTTTTGGTGCCTCAATAGTATTAGAATTTATTGGAGATGATTCATTTTTGATTTCTTTAGGTTTATTATCAACCGGACTCTCAAACTTCACTGGCTCTGTATTTTTTGGAGTCGTTTGAATTGGAGCTGCTTTAAGGTTCCCATTATCAATTACGGTAATTTCAACTCTTCTATTTTTAGATCTACCAATCTCTGTTTTATTATCCGCTATTGGTTTTTCTTGACCAAACCACTCTACAGAAAGACTGTTATCTGGAATTGATTTATTTGTTATTAAATATTTAGCAACAGCATTCGCTCTATTTTTTGATAAAGTCAAGTTATTTTCAGCTTTACCCATTTCATCGGTATGTCCCGCAATATTAAAACGGCTTTCTGGGTAATTTCGCATTAAATCACCTATAACTTCAAGTGCACCAGAACCTTTTGGAGTTAACTGCGCACTACCTGTTTTAAATTCAATGCTTTGAGAAAAGTCTTTAAATATCTTGTTTACATCCTTGTATTGAACCACGGTTTCAATTTTAGGTGGTAACTGAATTTTAACTGTATCCGTTTTATAAACAATCTTTGGCTCTACTTTAGGTTGCTTAACTTCTACTTCTGGAGTAGTCGTTTTCTTCTTAACTTCTTCATAATCATCACAGAAACTATATTTGCTTATAAAATAAGTAAAACCTAAATTATGAGTTCCTTGAAAAACCCAACTTGGTCTGTAATTATAACTAATTTCTAAAGTAGATGGATTTTTGTCTTTACTCATCGGTACATCCAAAGAAAAACCAGCAGAAACTCCCATGTGAGCTCTTCTTGTTTCTTCTTTATTAAAGGCGTTATCTTGGTAAAGATAACCTAAACGAAATGAATACTTTTCTTTAAATGAATATTCACCACCAACTCCAAATTCATTATTTATAAACGCATTATAGATAAAGTTTCCAGAAACTGAAAAACGATGCGCCGGACGACAAGCAATTACTTTATCCGTTGGCATATCACCAAAATATAAATCTTTAGTTAATGCTAAACTGAATTGTGTTGGCAACTCATATTTTGCTGCTCTTAAATTATAAGGAATTTCATAATTACCCGATGGATCAGGTCTTTTAATCGTTAATCCATCTCCTGACATTGTCATTGGAAAACCAACATTACGAATATAAACACCAAAATGAACATCATCAAGGTCGCCAGTTGTATATTGTAGACCTGCATCTAATCCAAAACCACTTGCTGTAACGGTGCTAATGCCTTCATTAATTAATTTTAACTGAATACCACCATTTACATATTTACTAAATCTTCGAGCAAATGAAAATCCTAAATTTAGCATATACGGTGAAAACGTTCCTATACCTTCCGGATTATCAACAGTAGTTAGTGTTAAATCTCCAAAACTCATAAAATTAACATTAAAGCCAAAATTATTTCCTGGTGAAACTTCAAAAGCGGTCCCCATATTCATAACACTAGTTTCAGTACCAACCAACCAGTTCGTATAATTTGCAAAAGCACTTACTTTTCGATTCATTGCTAAACCAGCAATATTAGTACCCATGGCATCTACTCCCTTAACACTAGCTGAATTTACCCCCATCATTCCCATGGTTCGTGCATGTGGATTAATTAATAATTCATAAGCACCTGCTTCTCCTGCTCTATCCGTATTACCTTGAGCATTTGCGATAATGTGCAAACCTAAAAGTAAAAAAAGTTTTAAAATTTTTGTCATATAAATGAGTTAAGACTTTAATCAATTTAATTTTTATTAGAAATTACTTACATCCGTTGAACGCATTGTAGCAAAAAACTTAAGTACTTTTGTACCTAAATTAGGTGCTTCAATATGAATATAATATACACCAGATGAAATTAAAACACCTGCATTAGATTTCATATCCCAAGTTAATGTATTATCAATATTGGCATTAGCGCCTCCATACATATTTGTAATATTTGGAGCAATATCTCTCTTAATTCTTCGGATCAAAATTCCATCCGTAGTATAAATACTTACATCACATGTGTTAGGTAAATTATGGATTTTTACAAAATTTTGAGATGAACTCGCTTCATATGCTGAATATGCATTGTACGGATTAGGTACAATCGTTGTCTTACTAAATATATCTGATTTTTTTGGATCCGTATTTAAAGGTGATAAATCTTTCGTAGTGAACTCATAAACCGAAGATTGATCGTCTAAATAATATGCATATGGTTTAGAAACTCTAAGTTTAAAACGAACTTGTGATGGAATTTTATATTTAGACGCATCGTCGCCATCATAGAATTCAAAATTTGGTTTAGAATATGGCATAAATGTCCAAATAATCTTACGATACACATTAGCCACATTTCTAGAAATTTCTATTGTTGTTGGATATGAAGCCGCAGGGCTTATAACTGTACCATCTGATCTTCTATTAAAATTAGTATTCAAAATCGTATGATCTGCAGCACCTTCATCATAAGGGGTATTTAAAACATATACATAATGTCCACCACCTAAAACAGGAGCTCCAAGTCCCGTTAAAGTATCTGAAGATGGATCCCAAATCATATTACCGGCACGTTTCCCTAAACGCATTGAATTTTCACCAAAATAAACATTTAAACGTATGCCTCGTTCTAAATCTATAGCATAACCTGGAAACCAACTTCTACCTTTATCAGACTCTTCTTCAAAATCTATACTTCTAGAAGCGCCTTGTCGCAATTGACCTTTTAGTGCATTGCCTTCGGTTAACTGAGGATCTTCACCCGTTTCAAATACCAAACAACGACTCCATTTGTCTTTGTTACTGGTCATTACAATATCTACAGAACGAATACTGTCTAAATTATTATCAGGGCCTTCTTTAGTTAAATCAAAGGTCCTAACACCACCGCTATTTGGATTATCTGGATTAAATATTGTACCTATAGAACGATATTTAAATGCCGGACCAAAAGAAGTATATAAATTGTCAAAATCATTAGGGTTCGATGCTGTTACAGCTGTATAATTATTATTAGCGGTAAGACAATAAGGCGCAATAATTCCGTCTAAAATATTATCAAAAATACCTGCACTATCAGAAAAATGGGGCGTGTTGCCAATATAATTAAAGGCGGATAAAAATTTTCTATCTGGTGATAATGTAGTTCCGGTTCTTATCCAATGCAAATAGTTTGTACTAGGACTATTTTTAATAAATAGTAACCACTTATCTTTTGGATTTTCATAAATTAGTTCTGAACCTAACATTCCAAAAACATTATTTTTATTTTTTGCTACTTGATAGACTGGAATTGGATTCGCAGTAGAAACAGAGAGTCCAGTGGATACTCTTGAATTATTTTTATTTATAAAAATTTCTTGATTAAAATCTCTATCTAAATTACGATCACTTTCAATAGAATAAGTAGCACCACCTTCTTCCGTAATATTCATGACCCAGTGAGTAGCTGCTAAATTAAAAGACTGAGGACTTCTATTTGCAGAAGTATCAAGAAATTCAATTCTATAATTGGCATTAATGACTTTAAATGGATCAATTACAGAAACTTTAACTGGAGATTGATTGCCTTTATATAATAAATCATCTTTAGAATAATTTTTTACGATAAAATCTTCTTCTGATTTATCAATTTCAAGGAAAAAGGAAGCACTTCCTTGTCCAAAAATTCGTTTTACAGGAATACCTTGTCCATCTTCGGCTCTTGCTTTTAAATTATAATTTTCTAAATCATGAGGCGTACCCGAAATGATATTAATACGACTACTAAATTTCAATTGTTCTAATTGAGATGTTTTACGAATAGTATCTCTATAATTATTATAGGCAAAAGCTAAAGCAGCAAAATAGTATGTTTTACCATTTACAAGCTTCTTATTATCACCCAAAGCAAAATTATCATCAGTTACTACAAAATTCTTTTCTAAACCTGAATTTTTAAATTTTAAGCTTTGTTTAACTCGAATAGCATTACCGAGATTTTCATAATTAAAACCTTCTAAAACAGAATTCGGTAGGTCACTTAAACTAATTATAGATGCTTTACTATTGTTAAACAAATCATCCAATTTAGAAATCTCTTGTGGATTTTTCACTTGAAAAACAATATACCCTTCAAATTTATAAGAAGTGTCTACAATAGAAGATCCTCTAGGGATTGGAGGTATATTTTTATTATATCTTTCACCAAAATTATTTGAAATCGGTGCATTAGATAAGTTTAAATATAGCGCATTCTTAGATGCTCGAACTTCAACAGTAGGCGCGTCAGGACCTTCAGGCGCTACAAAATCATTATCAAAAAGTGCTTGAGCCAATTCATCAGCTGGTATTAGCCATTTTTCTACATCAACACGGCAACCTTGATAGGCTCCTTGTGGAGGTTGAACAAAAACGATACCAATAGAAACTTCTTGAGGAGCTGCATCCATTTGAAAAGGACCCGAATTTTGAACAAATCGAATATCTCTTGGTGTTAAACCTGCACTACACATTGACCATGCCGTAGGAGAGTTATTTAGAGGATTTGAAGGGAAACAAAACTTAGTAGGCGCTCCTGTTGGACTTGTACAATTTCCACCTTGAGTAAATGGAGTTCCTAAACGCGTCAAACCTTCTTGAAAGTTACGATATTCCGTAAAATTTGAAGGATCATTTAAGTTAGCGTCTCCATTAAGAAAATAAACAAAAGAACTCATTTTCAAGGTATTACCTTGTGGATCTTTAGGACCTTCAAAAAAGTCAACACCAAATAACGGTATATTTCTACCATAACCTGGAACCTGAGTCGTTTCATCATTGTCGTCCGAATTAATACAAAACCCTAAATCTCTAGTCGTATCACAACCAACATAATCATCGTTAAAATTACCAAGATCGGAATCTATAAATTGTGAAATATAGGCATCGGTATACGTTTCCCCAGATTTATTGAAAATATCATAGGTGTAAAATGTCATATTATTGATATCATCTGAAGTTGCATAAGCAAATGCCAAACAATTTAATTGAACAATCATCGGATCTCCTTTTGAAGCCGTATGATTATTACCTATGTCATTCATGAACCAAAATATCATTTCTGATGCAAAAGCCGGTTGTCTTGAATTTGGATTTGTACCATCAATATATTTAACCGTAGGATAATCCCCATCTTTATGATTATATATACCATCACCATTTTTATCAAAAAATGGCGCACCGTTTTTAAGATCTTCTGGGTCAAAACCTTTATCAATTAAAAGTGGATTTTTGGTACCCGGCCAAAACTTAATATTGTCAGAGGGGTCTTTTGATGGATCCGCAATAAAATCTTTGATTTCATTATCAAAAACTTTCCAATATTGATTAAATTGGTCACAACGTGCTTTATTTGTAGTTCTATTATTAATAGGTCCTGGCCAAAACTCTTGTTCATTACCACTAAAACGTATCGCCGCAATTTTTAATTTTCCTGCAGTTTTACCAGATAACCAAAGGGCTCCCGCAAATAAAGGATTAACTTGTCGAACTATTCCAATTTGGTCTTGAGGTACTTTGGGTACACCATATTGCGCATTGGTACGATCCCACCATAAATCACCAGAATTAAGCATCATGGCACGAACATTATTGACATCTAAAAATGTCCTTGCCGAACCTATTGAACAATCTCCAGCTCTTGTGCGAACACGACGTGTATTATCTGGTTTACTAATTCCACCTACGTATGCAAATACATATGACATGTTAATGATAACCAACAATAAAGAATAAACTAGCTTTTTCATATTTTTCAGTTTTTGGTTTTACAAATTAAAAATTAAGGATTGCTCCTAATTGAATGACACGTGGTAATCTAAAATTACTAAATATTCCATTACCTACTGGAGTTTCAGGATATTCTAATGCCATATTATACAAATCTCGGAAAGATTCACCTTTACCTATGCTCTCTGCATTTCTTGATGTTAATTGAAGTTGCCCCTGAGCACTTGACAAATAACCATCATTCACAGGATCTCCAGTAAAACGATTCACACTGATTACATTTTCATTATTTATTAAATTACGAATTTGTAAATAAACATTTAAACTCACCTCTTTTCGGCTATCTGGTTTTGTTGAATCTACTGATTTTTTACCTACTTTGAAAGTAAAGTCTTTATCGGCTTTTAAATTTACATTAAACTGCCAAGGCATTCGAGCCGCATTAATATCACCTAAAGTTATAGAACGATCTGTAGATGTTAAAAACATGGAATTAACAGGATTTGCTTGTTGGGTAAACGGCGCTCCACTTCTTAAGTTTGTTGTAATATTAACTCCAAAATTTTCTAATACTTTTTTAAGATTTTGAGGTCCATCATAGTTTTTACCACTGGCAAAACGATAGTCTAAAATTAAATTGATATTATGTCTGTAATCAAAGTTTAATGGCGAGATAATTTTTAAGTTACCTTGTCCAGCATTGATTAAACTTAACTGTGAAGTTGCTGAAGAACCAGTTCCTTCGGCAAACTGCATTGTATAATTGGCTTTAATTCTTAAATTCTTTGTTCTTCTTAGTTCATAAGCTAAACCAGCACCTTTAACCGTAGAAAAATCTGAGTTGATATACGTTAAATATTCAATTGGATACGCACCTACTAAACGTGTAATTTGAACCTGGTTTGTATATTCTCTGTAAAAGAAGTTTATGGTTAAAGAAGATTTAGCTGAAATTTTCTGTTTAAATCCAAATTCTAAATCTGTAGTACGTGGCGTTAATAACTCAGGATTATTTAAAACTGAAGTTCTTTGCGTAACAAATACATTATGATAACCTAAAGCGGTAGTGATGTATTGAAATTCAGGGGGTCTTTGAGATAAGATATCAAAGTGTGCAAAAAACAACGAGTTTGAATCCACTTTGAATGAGAAGTTCAAACGTGGCATAATATTAATAATCGCATCCGTTGGTCTAAAAATTAAATTTGGATCAAAATTAGAGTTACGAATATCTCTTCGATTTCGTTCCGCTTCAGTAGTACCTTGCAACATTGGCTTAACTTCACCACCCGACAATTGTTTTATTAATTCAGGACCAGGCAATTCTCTTCCTCGAGCATCAAACCATTGTGTTCCATTACGATAACCTACAACTCGAGGTTGTGTATTGGATAAATTATTATCATTTACATAAATTACCGCATTACCAACTGAAGTAGGATGCACAAATCCTGCACCAAAAATTGAAGGATTTACATCACTGGTATTTACAGAACCATTTAAAACAAATCGATCTCTTAAAGTAAATTGATTGGAATTAAAATAATCAAAACGGAAACCAAGATTAAATGCAATGTCTTTTAACTGAAAACGATCTTGAATATAACCCGCTGCATAAAAAGGACGATAGGGTGCTACATTTCTAACATAATTTCCTTCAGCATCTTTTTGCGTAAAGAAATCTTGGAATGAAGCATCCATTGGCCCCATTTCTCCTCTGTAATTGAAACCATAATAAGTAGGTCTTTCCGAAGTATTTAATAAATCATCCGCAGCAAACATATCTAAAGAAAAATCATTTGGATTATATGCATTAAAATTAACACGTTGATTGGTGTCAATTCCATAACGCTGTCTAAATCTTCTAGCAAAAGTGGACATATTACCATTTGAAACCTCTCTATCTGCAACTATGGTATCTCCATCTTGAATTAATTTTGCATTTGGATCATTTAATTGCTTTACATATTCTTGCATTCGCATGCTATCTCCAGTTTGAAATAATATCAAAGCATCGTAATTTCGAGTTGGGTCACTCGATAAATGCCCATTACCTATTTGATTCATCGTTTGCCAAATACCTATTGGTGCTATAGCATAACTGCTATTTATTCGTTGCTCGGCCTCAAAACCTATTTCAATAGAATGTTTTAAATCTAAGCTTTTCTTTTTATTAACTAAATCAAAAGCTACATTACCTGAAACTCTAAATTGTTGATTATCCGACTTATTTATACCTCCATAAGAACGACCAAAAGGAAAAAATACATCTTGAACAAAAACATCCGCTCTTTTTCCATTTACTATACCACCTCGGTTATCCATAGCCGCAAATGAATTCGCTGCATCAGTACCTTTTGTTAACTCTAAAAAAGAAGATGCTAAATGTGCCGCAAGTGGATTTTGAGCACCTGGTGTAAAGTTTAAGCCTACTGGAGTGAAGTTAGAAGAAACAAAAACACCTTTTAAATTTATAAACTGACCTGGTGCATAAAACGCATTGTATCCTTCACTTTGACTATTATTAGGATATTGCGTTAAGTTATAATCAAATACCTCTTCAAATTTACCTACATATCCATAATTAAAAGGATTAAATCCATTACGTTCTGAAATATAATCCGTTTGATATCTACTATAATCCGCTTGTAATTGAAGTGTCGCACCTCGAATCATACCCGTATCCGCATCTTTATTAAATAAAGGCATCACAAAACGTGCAAAACCACCATACGAATTATTAGTAACCAATGGATTATTTTGAGAATTCAATAACGCATATCTTACAATAAAGTCATTATAACGATCTGAAATAAAATTACCTCCAAATGTTAGATTAATACCTTTGTCTGGATTAATTAACCAATCAAATTTAGAATCCAGTCTAAAAATTCTTCCCGAAGTATTTTGATTTGAACGTATACGTTCAAAATCATCTCTTCTTAAAAGATTAAAACGACCTTCTACACCAATATTATTTAATTGGTATTGATACGGATTATTATATAAGTCTTGATAAACATCATCTTTTAATTTGTATCCACCTTGAATTCTCGGAAATTTATCATCATCCAATTGAAATTCTCCATTGATACGAAAACCAAAAACAACATCACCTTTTTGTTTTTCACTTGAAGCAGTTAATGGCGCCATAGAATCCACTTTAACTTTTCTTCTTACTAAAGGCCCAGATAAAGAACCACTTAAAAGTTTGTGACCAAATGGATCTAAAAACTGAGAGGTTAAACCTTCGATACTTCCCATTAATTTATTGGATGGTCCTTTTGTAGTAATATTAATTACACCTCCAGTTAAGTCACCATACTTAGCAGGAACACCAGAAGTAATCACTTCTAATTGTGCAATAGAACTTGGAGGTAAAGAACTTGATCCCGTTACCTTACGACCGTCAATAAAATAAACGTTTGCATCATCTCGACCACCAGCTACGTTTAAAGAAGTTCCCACATCTTGTTGAATAACCTGTCCTGTTGCTGCAGCAATATCATTTACGTTACGAACAGCAGCTTCTTTTACTTCAGCAGAAGTAAAGGTATTATCTTTAGGTGTATAAACATCTACGATTTGTTTTTGCGTTCTTTTAGCCGTTACAACGATGTCTCCTTTAATCTTCTGAGAACTTTTTTCTAATTTAAAATTTATCGTTGAAGGGCGTCCAGCAAAAACTTGAACATCGACCTCAACCACTTGAGGTAATCCAACAAATTTTGCCATCACATTATATTTACCCGGCGCTAAACCTCTAATGGTATAACGACCATTAATATCTGCACGAGCGCCTTTAGTTGTCGTTTTCTTTCCTTCTTCGTCTTCAACGATTACTACTTGAGCAAAACCTACAGGCTCATTTTTATCATCTTTAACCGTTCCTTGTATTTCACCCGTTTGAGCAAAAATAATGTTTGTTGACAAAAATAAAAATAACGATAATAAAATTTTATTCATATAAGCGTATTATGTATTGTAAATTAAACTTAGGATTTTTATAGCATTTACATTAAAATGAATGGGGTCTTAATTAATGTTAAAAAAGCGAGCGAAAATATATATTTTTTTTTCGCTCGCAAGGATTTTCTTATTTAACAATGAACTTATCGCCACCAATAACTTGATTGCCATTTTCTAAACGAACAAAATAAGTTCCTGATGATAAAGAAGTAATATCAATAGCCGTAATATTATTGACCCCTAGATTCGCATTATAATTCATTTTTTTAACAAAACGACCAGATTGATCAAATATAGAAACATTATAAATACCTCGAAGTTTAGATTCAAAAGTAATATTAATAATATCTTGAGCTGGATTCGGATAAATAGCAAATTGACTACTTAAATTAATATAAGGTTCTATACTAGAAGACATTTTAGGACGACCTCTTGTAACGGTTTTACACTCTTCTTTATCATGTAATTTGGTTTGGAAAAATCCACGACCATGCGTTCCAATATAAACCATCCAACAACCATATTTTTTAAGTCTTTCTTGACGCATTCTAAACACAGGAACAGAACCAATATTTTTATTTGCAGGAACCCATTTCACTTGACTACCAGGAACTGAAATATTATCGGTTTCATAAATACCAAATTCAGTACCAATCAATACATGATTCGGGTCATCTTCGTCGATAATTGCGCAATATACCGGAATAACTGGTAAATCTCCTTGTTTTGCTTCAAACGAATTTCCATCTTTAGAATAAAAAACTTTTGATGTACCTCCAAAACCGTATTGCGTAACCACCACTTCATGATTATTACCTGTAGGGGTCTGTCTTACATATACGTTTCCTAGATTTCCTACATTAATACCTGTAACCGTAGAAAAACTGATACCTGTAACCGATGCGCAAGGATAAATATTATTTGGATTTGGCTTAAAATCTTCATATTTAAAGTTTGCTTTATCGAGTCCCGTAACTTTACGAATACCGCCAGCACCTACCATATAAGCAGTGGATAAATCTGAAGTTTGATGCATTCCAATTACTTGACTAATACCAGGATTCACTCCTGTACGAACCCATCGTGTAACTTCACCATCTTTGTGTGCGTTATCCGTTACATAAATATTACCATTGTTGGCGAAAACAAATAATAAAGAACGTTTTGGTTTGTCAATATCAATCGAATCCGAAGATAATTCTTCATCACGTTCTGTTGATTCCGCTAAATGAATTCTTGTATGAAAATTTACATTATCAGCATATCCATCAGCACCTGGAGCATTATTGTTAACAGGAGTTTGTGTTAAATCGATACATGTACCTTGTATAATATTGGTCGCTTGATTATTCATATTAATACTTCTTTCCAAACTACCATAATAAACCGTATAAAACATCGTTTTATAATCTTGAGCTGCTGAAATAGCAACATCAAAACCATCACCTCCATTTACCGCATCGGATTTTGTAGGTGAACTCATACCGGTATGCACTAATTGAGTACCATTATCCTGAGTTCCTCCAAGAACATCTCCATAAATATTAGCCGCTAAATCATAAAACTGTGTAGATTGAAATCCTTTATTTCTTGGTCTAAAAGTAATTTCAGGGAATTTTTTAGAGGCATCAAAAGACATATATATACCTCCATCCGTACAACATACCAATGTATCAGGGTTGGTTGGATGAAAAGCAAACTCATGCATATCGGCGTGCACTAAATTTTTAAATAAAACCGCAGGACGATTCCAAAAAGCCGCTTGCACCCAGCTTGTTTTCGGACTCCATACATAAATCGCTAACTGACCTCCAGCATATAATAAATCATCATTGGTAGGATGCACTGCTAAACATAAGTCATACCAGCCTTGACAACCTAAAGCAGGATCCCCAGAACAAGTAAGATTCAAATTAGGGTTTTGTTCACCAAACTTCGTCCAAGTTGCTCCTCCGTCGGTACTTCGTATTGCAAACTTAAATTCACCATTTCGATTACTTTTAATACCAATAGCATATAATTTGTTTGGATTTTGCTTTGAAACCGCAATTCTAAGATGTCTGTTACTTTCAGAAATAAAAGCCTGATTTGTTACAACTGCATTCCATGTTGTACCTCCATTTGTTGATTTATACACAGCACCATCTTTACCTGCATACCATATATTTGGATCACTAGAAGATTTTATTTGAGATATCACACCAGTGCTTAGAGCCCCAGAAACTTTAGTCCATGTGGAACCCGCATTTGTTGAAACATAAAGACCATTATCCGTAGCTGCTAATACTTTATCATTGTTTTCAGGATCACAACCAATTTCAACTACTCTTTTAAAAGGAATAGAAGAATTAGAAGCAATACTTGAAAGATTAGATGTAAATGTAGAAGAAAGCATTTCAAAATTTTCGCTATTCGCTGCTTTTTTATAAATACCTGCACCATAAAATTGAGAGCCATAATCTCCACCAGGAGTGTTACCCCATAATTCACCCGTACCCGCATATATATCTCCATTTTTAGACTGCATCATACAACCAATTGGAAGTACAGGAAATTTATCCAAACCTGGTACTTCTCTCCAATTTAGTCCTAAATCATCGGAAACAAAAAGACCTCCAGATACTCCAGAAGTATAACATCTTTTTGGATTTTGATTATCAAATACAAAACCTCTTGATCTACCTCCAATATCTAATGGACCTAATTTTTCCCAATCAAGATCTCCTGCTCTTGAACTAATATTTTTATTTTTTTGAATCACTTTAGCTAAAGCTTCATACCAATCTTTAGAATCTAATCGACCCAGTTCATAATTGAACAACATTCGACTTCTTTCTTCAGCTTGTCCTTCGGCTCTTTGTTCTTTAGGTGGCTTTGATTTCTTTTTGTACGCCGGAAAATATAATTTATTATAATTTCCTTTTGAGTATTCAAAACCAGTTAAAACAGCTAATGTGAGTAATAAACTCAATAATAAATTTCTTTTCATATTATGAATTTAGATTAATTTTATCATTATTAATTTGTGAAGTATGGTGTTTACTTTTACTGAGAGCAAAGATATTTACTTTTTTTTAACATTATATTTTTTTTTAACTTTTCTTTTTTATACGAATTGATTTGCAACAAAATTTAAAAACATAAGTTGAAAATGTTTAAAAATGTAAAATTGTAATTTTTGTTGCAAAAATAAATAAAGCTTAGGTTTTACAAATTAGATATCTTTTAAAAAAAAAAAATTACTTTTGTCGTATTAAAATATTACGTTATTAATGACCACAATTTCTAAAACAATTACAAAAGATGATATTATTGTTTCTGGTGCGCGAAGTACTGGAGTTATTCATATAGGAAATTATTTTGGAGCTATTCGCAATTTTGCTAAAATGATTGAAGACTTTGAAAACCCTTCTTTCTTTTTCATAGCAGATTGGCATGCATTAACAACACATCAAAATGCGGAATTATTAAAAGATTCGGTTCGAACTACTTTAGCTACCTATTTAGGATGCGGGTTAGATCCGAACAAATCAACCATTTATTTACAATCCGATGTACCTGCAATTAGCGAATTGTATTTATATTTAAATATGTTTGCACATCTTGGAGAATTGGAGCGTACTGCTACGTTCAAAGAAAAAATTGCAGCGAATCCAAATAATATTAATGCCGGTTTATTAACGTATCCTGTTTTAATGGCGGCTGATGTTTTAATTCATAAAGGCACTAAAGTTCCTGTAGGCAAAG